>Ga0310811_10004369_pt1 | contig 17779 bp, 12 predicted proteins | sample YCmetagenome_FD_207642 | JGI IMG/M metagenome (GOLD analysis project Ga0310811, IMG submission 207642) | Soil microbial communities from experimental microcosm in Duke University, North Carolina, United States - YC | ecosystem: Engineered > Artificial ecosystem > Soil microcosm > Unclassified ...
TGTATGGCGAATGGAGCTTGTCACTGGCGGCGGCTTCCGCCATAAAGGCCGGGATACCTCCCATCAGCCCTACCCCAAACAAGGCCAGACCACCACCTTTCAGGAAACCTCTTCTCGATACCATGATTGTATTTTTTAAGATTATCGTCCGCCAGCTTCCGGTATAGCCGACTATCGCCTCTGATACTCCGGCGATCCGATGATTATCCCCACCACCTGCGCCAGCATGGGACTACCCGTCGCCGTCGCACTCATCTCCGCTCCCCGGTTACCGCGCCCTGGCTCGTCTTGCCCCGCCGGCAACCACGCTTTCGCACTCGCCTCATCCACCTTCTGCGCCAGCGCCGGATCATTCAGCATCGGCATCAACCGCTTCATCGTCGCATCCAGATCCCGCTCCGGTAAAATGATCTTCCCATAAGTGATCAGTGCCGCCTGCGAGCTCTCAGGCTCATGCCCGTTATTCAGGGCCACCAGGTCGATACGCACTCCCGGGATCCGCCCCGATGCCAGCGCCAGCCCAAAATTCATCCGGTTCAGCAACGAACCGGTATTGATCCAATAGGCGCCCTTGTCGGGAAAACCAGTCGGCGCCTGGTAATAATATTTTTTCTCTCCCATCCGCGTCACCCAGGTATATAGTGGATAGGGTTGTTCTATCGTCCCGCGCAAACTTCGCACAGCACCAATAGCCAGTTCAAAAGGTGATTTTGTCTTCTCCCTCACCACATCCGCACACCAGAATTCCGGCGCCTCCGCCATCGTGATCAGCACCTGTTTGATATCTCCATTCGTATCCCGGAATGTCTTTGCCATCTTATCCAGCAGCGACTGCGGCGGATCGTCGCTGACAAATCTCACCGCTATCTTCCGCGTGATAAAGGCCGCCGTAGAAGGATGATGCGCCAGCATCTCCAGCAACCGCACCCCTTCTTCATATCCACCGCCCGCCGCAAACGTCTGCCCCAATACCTTTTTCTCACCCTTGTCATGCCGGTTGGCATTAAAGAAGAAGTCACCCTCATGCACAAATCCACGCCTCGCCAGCTGATCCTCGCTGAAACGCCCGATGATGCCCTTCCCGTTCTCATTCATCGGATATACACCCCAACCCGTCAGGACCCTCGCCGCCTGTGTCACATCCTGCTGAGTATACCCTCCATCCACTCCCAGCGTATGCAGCTCCATTACTTCCCTGGCATAGTTCTCATTGAGACCGCGATTTTTCCTCTGCTGCACCGGCACCGCATCGACTCTCGCTGGCGCCTCATCCACTCGCACCGGCGCCGCTACCGCATTCTGCTGCATAGCCGCATCCCCCAAACCCCGGCTACCCGAATCACCCTCACTCCGCTTGGGCTGATCGGCCATTTCCACCCTCTCCACCTTTGCCCTGGCATACACCTTATCCAGGTCCCCCTCCGGCAATGGCGCACTGCTGCTAAAATTATCCAGGTAATACGACATGGCCGGCGACCTGGCCGTCCCCAGCAACAATTGGCTAAAATTCCCCAATGCCGCAGGACGTATCACATCCCGCTCATACGCCGGAATAAATGCAGCACAGTCATTCTTTGTAATGGAAACATTAAAATGGTTGAACCAAAAATCGGTCAGCACCTCCCGCAATTGATTCTGCGAATAGGCGGCCCTGAGGACCTTTTGGTTTACAAACTGCCGGAACAGATCCTGCTCCTTCTTATACCCCTTCTGCAGCATATAGGCTTGCAGCGCCTCCCTGTATTCCTTCCTGTCGACTTTCACGGAATCCTTGCTGATCACACCGTCCCGGATCGCCATCCGGAGCACCTGCGCGGCACGAGGATAAGTATTGACAATTTCTTCGTTCGTTAATTTCAGGGCATCATAGCGATCCAAGACCTGCTCAAGCGAATCATCCGGGAGATTGCCCTCCAGTTGCTGCGCAAACCATTTCTCCAGCCCCATCTTTACTACAACATCCACCTGCCCCGGGCCAGCCCCATACGTAAACCGGCTCAACAGATGCGCCGCCGCCTGCCGCTCCGTCAACCCGGCCTGCCGGTAAGGGAATCGCATCTGCGCCGAAACATTCCCCGCAACCAGCGCCGCAATCAATACTATTATCATTTTCATATCTAAAAGGCCTCCCGCGCGGGTTTGACGCCCCTTACCCCTAAAAGTTTAATCTCACCCCCATATTCACCCCAAACCCCTCCATCACCACCTCATTCAGCTGCGTCTGGCTCGTCTGCCCCGACGTCAGATACAACTCATCCACCCCCTTCCCCGTACTCCAGTTAAAATAATCCCCCGCCACCACAACCGCCACATGCCTTCCCGCTGCATACTTCACCCCCAGCGTCCCCTCCAACCCATATCCATCCGCCCGGTGACTAAAACTGACCGGATGATCGAACGACTGGATCAGATTCCAATCCGCATCCGCCCGATAATTCACCTGATGATAAGCCCCCGCAAACAACAACCCCCATTTTCCATCCAGCTTCAGCTCCCCCATACCCCTGACCACCAACCCCTTCCACCAGGTCCGGTAAACGCTGTTCAACAACTCGGCCGCATCTTCGATCGTTAGCCGCTGCCCGCTCCACTGATACCCGACAGCAGGCGTCAGCTGCAATCGCGGCCCGACCGCCAGCCGATATCCCAACCCTAAAAAATTCGCATAGGCATATCCTTTATGACTTTCAAAACTCCTCCCGTATATCCGGTCCGTCCGGTCATCCCCGCCATAGTCCGTATCGGAAACGGTCCCCGACGACGTGAACATCCGGCTCCCCTCGGCAAGCACAAGCAGACGTCGCCAGACTTCCCACGACAAGGCAACCCCGGAAGACAGTCCATCCACCCCATGCCACTTCAGCTCCGAATAGACATTCGGATTCCGCCCTGCGCTGTTCCCGGCGATGGACCACCGTAAATTCTCCTGCTGGTATCCCCCCAAAACCTGCACCTGTACCCGGTCCTGGCCCGGCGAAGCAACGCGCCCCAACACCCGCCCCTGGCCCGGCGCGACAGTGCGTCCCGACACCCGTTCCTGCCCCGGCGCTGCGACAGGTTCCTGCCCCAGCGCCGCAACGCTGCGCAATACCAAAAAAACAAAAAACATCCGGCAGCAAGCCGCCGGATGTAATACCTGCATCATATCTATTGATTTACTCTGAATTCTTCCCACGCCTGCGCCGTCGTCCGGGTACAGGTCATCGGCTGCGCCCCATTCTCAGAGGAGACAAAGTCCCCATTATTCCCCTGCAGCGAGATGGTCCCATCCGCATTGTTGACCCAGGTAAACGTCTCCCATCCACCAAAAGTCGGCCTGTTACAGGTAATAGCCTTAGTCCCATTCTCAGAGGAAACATACTGCCCCATACTCTGCAACGCGACCTTGCCATTGCCGGCATCCACTACCAGGAATTGCTCCCAGGCCTGCGCCGTCGGCCGGTTGCAGTTCATAGCCTGCGTGCCGTCCTCGCCGCTTACATAAAGACCATTGTTGCCCTTCAGCGTTATCGTCTGCCCGATAGGCGCACCCGATCCGCCTGAGTTGATTATGTTATACACCCGCACATAGTCTACCATCATCGTCGTCGGGAGAGAGCCATTGTCGATGGTATTGCCCGGCAGGTCCCCGCCAATAGCCAGGTTCAGGATGATATAGAACGGGTTGTGAAATGCCCCCGTATTGTTGATATTATTGGAAATATTACCGTTGACATAGAGGGTGTTGTCTACATACCAGCGGATCCCCTGGTTATCCCATTCCACCGCATACACATGAAAGTCCCCCGGCGTGGTCGTGGTGCTGCTGCCATATTGAACATGACCGCTTCCCCCGTTCCAGTGCATCGTTCCAAGAATAGTATTCGTGGTATTGACATGCTCCATGATGTCAATTTCCCCGCAGTCGGGCCACGGCGTCCCCTGGTTAATGCTGTTCCCCAGCATCCAGAAAGCAGGCCAGGTCCCCTGCACCATCGGCAGCTTGATCCGGGCCTCGATCCGCCCATAGGTCATCGAAAATTTTCCATAGCTGTTCAGCTTGGAAGAAGTGTAAGGCTGACCACCCATGCTCTGCTGTCGGGCGGTGATCACCAGGTTGCCACCCGTAACGGTCGCATTAGCCGCCTGGTAATACTCTTTCTCATTGTTGACATTCGGATTTCCGTTGTCAAGGTTCCAGTTGCCGGTGTTGACGCTCGTCCCATTGAACTCATCAGACCAGACCAGCTGATACGTCACCGCCCTCGGCGCCGTCCCCGCAGGACCGTCGGCGCCGGCCGTAGGTTTCACATTTTTTTTACAGGAGAAGACACTGACCATCAACAGGGAGAACATTCCCAGGCAAAGAACGGCCCGGATCGAACCTCGCCGCAACCCCTTTAGGGTGCCGTAGCGTGAAGTGCTCGGTTTCATAAGCAAACATTGTTTAGTGATAAGATTTAATTACCTGCCGGGGCCTGCGCTCAAAGATCACCGTTCAAAGATCGGCTCTCAAAGATCGCCTCTCCCGGCGTGAGCAATTTGCCGCAAAATGAGCTTGCCGCCAAATCTGCGACTACGCTAAAACTACTACGTGGAAAACTTTCCAATTGAAAATCAACGCCTCATCACTTACCCACAGGCCTCAATATTCAACTGGTTTTTTCGTTATTGCTAATAACCTAAATGTAAACCCGCATAACCTGATCGAACAAATGCCTTTCAAAAAGCTAATGCCTCTCGCCCTGGTCGTCCTCTGCATCAGCGCCCACGCACAGGTCAAAAACCTGTATGCCTATCAGGATCTTTCCCATTTCTATTACGAAAAACAAAAAGACTCGCTGAAAAAAGCCTGGGTCTGCCCCGACACCTTCAAAGAAAGAGAGGCCCAGCGCAAATACAGGGAGATCTGGGACCGACGCACCGAGGCAGTTGTCGGCGCCCTTACCAACAACGACTATGTCCATGACAAGGAAGTATATAACTATATAGACGACATCCTCCACCAGCTCATCGAAGCCAACAAACAACTGGTGCCGGTAAGCCCCCTGCTGCTGATAGACCGCAGTCCGGCGATCAACGCCTATTCCACCGGCGGAAATGTCCTCGCCATCAACGTTGGCATCATAGCCTTCGCCACCTCCCGCGAAGAGCTGGCCCTGATCCTCGCACACGAGCTGTCTCATAATATCCTGCACCACGTGGAAACATCCATGTACCTCTCGGCCCAATGGCTCGGCTCCGATGAATACAAAAAGTCGCTCAACGCCGTCCTGGATTCCAAATACGAACGCTATTCCCGCCTGCATAAGGTCATGCAGGGTTTCAGCTTCAGCCGCAGCCGGCACGATCGCTCCCACGAGACCGAAGCAGATTCGCTGGCGGTGATCCTGTTGAAAAAGAGTAACATCGCCTTTAACGCCAGGTACTTCCTGCGCCTCGACAGCTCGGATATGATCCTGAAACAGCCCCTCCGCCACCCCCTGAAAGATTATTTCGTGGGTTACCATGTTCCCTATGAGGAAAGCTGGGCGCAGCGACGCTCAAAAGGACTGTCCTCCCGCACCTATTCTTTCTCGGATACCACCTCACTGGAAGATTCGCTCAAAACACACCCGGATTGCATAGTGCGTTATGACAAGACAAAAAATCTGACCACGCCCAACGCCCGATGGACACCCATCCCGGCATCAATACTTGAGAAGGTCAATAAAATGCTCGTCTGGAACCTGTATTCATCTACCGATCTCACCGAATGCCTGTACCGCATCCTGCTCCTGAAAGACAAAGGGTATACAGACCCCTGGTACGATTTCATGATCAGCAATATCTTCTCGGGGCTGTATTACGCGGATCGCGAACTCGCCCGCTTCAACGCCATCGGAGTAGTCCCCAAAGAATATATTTCAAAAGACTATTATTCCCTGCAAACGCTGCTGGAACAAATCCCCCGCGACAATCTGAAACAGTATTGCCAGGTCATGCAGGAACAAGCCTTCTGGCAGACCCTCCCGCCCGCTGAGAAAGACCTGCGCACCCTGCTCCAGACCCTGGCCCTCGATCCGGACAACTCGGACAAGAACAAGGCCCGCGCCGCCCGCGTATTCATAGCCGCTAATTCCACAAGCATGTACAACGAGTTCGCTAAAAGCTTCGACAAATAGCATACTAACTACCACCTCTGATAAACCAGGATCCAATGTCAAAACTCTTCCAACCCTACACCCTCATGCTCCTGGCGCTGCCAGTGCTTTTGCTCGCCGCATCGCCATCTCAGGCCCAAACAAAGGTTTTTAAAGAAGTAGCCCAGGATATGTCCTCCCAGCTGGAGCTGATCATCCAGGACGGCAACCTGGTCGGTTATCTTTCTTTCAACCAGCTCGAAAAGATCAGCGCAGACTCCTTCAATTACAAATTGTCTATCATGGACGAGAACCTCAATGACATAGGCGCCGTCAACTTCAAAGAAGAAAAACTCTTTCTGAAAGGCGTTTCATTCGACCAGGATGTACTCTGTCTCGCCTATGTCAGAAGCAACTTCGTCGACAAGGAGTTTCGCAGCAACAAAGAGTTCCGGCGGGAAAAAGACGCCGCAAAAGCAGAGCTGTTCACCCAGTTCGTCAACCTCAGCGGCAAAATACTCGGGACCAATACCGTAAAAATGGACATAAAACCCGACGCCCAGCAGGAATACGCCAGCAGGAAAGTGGTCGGCAACGGTGTCCTCAAACATAAGATCCAGCTTCACAATATCCCCGGCAAAGGTTTTGCCTGCTTTTATGGCGACGATACAAAGAACAATCTCCTCGTCTTTAATACAGCCGGCAAGCTTACCTGGAAAAAGGTCATCAACGAAGACGCCAGCGACTTTACCATGCTCACATCCGGAACAGAGGTCGACCTGCTTTTAAAGAAAAAAGGGAAACCTGAGGAGGGCGGTTTCGAGATCAACAGCTACAACACCCAGGACTCGACAACTTATCCAAAGTTCCTGCTCAAGGACAAAAAAGGCAATTCCCTGAAAGTGCTGGCCTTCGACAACGATCCTGTGACCGGCAAACCTTTCGTGTCCGGCCTGGTCATCGATCCGGTGAAAGGGACACGGAAAACAGCCAACACCGTTACAGGACTTGCACATCGTAACTACCTGGGCGTTTTCAATATCAGCCTCAACGGTCATACCCGAAAAGATATTCAGCCCGTTTTTACGTATTGGGCAGACGCCGCCAAAGGAGGCCTTTTCGACGAGGAAGGATACTGCGCGTCAGCCGGCGCCTTCCTCTATCCCAAAAATTCCTTCCGGGACTTCCAGGGCAATACCTGGTTCGTCGGTTCCGGTTATCACATGGGCATAAGACCCGGAGCTATCTTTGGAACTGCCATTAGCCCGCTATTCCTTTTTATGACAACCGGGATGTCCGTCATGCGGATCAAATATTATCAGAGCAGGAATATTATGGTGGTCAAACAGGATGCAAAAGGCGCCTTATCGCTGGAGAATACCATCCCCGCATCAAAAACAGAAAAGGTCTACCCCCGCACCCTGACTTATACCTGTGATCAGCGCAGCTATTATACCGTGACCAATTCAGATACAAAGACAGATTATGTGGTCATCGATGACACAAAGAACATCTATATTTACAACACCAATCAGAAGAAAATAGCCCGCACCATTCCCCACAAGGACGGCAACAGCCTGTTCTACGTTTTCCCTGCAAAAGAAGGGCACGTAATGGTCTCGGAATACAACAAAAAAGAAAAACAGACCCGCCTATCCATCGAAGCGCTGTAAAAAAATCCATCAGCTATAAAAAAGCCCTCAGGTTGTCTGTGGGCTCTTTCTTTTATTTACACGGTCACCACCGTCTTCCCCCTCGTCTTATGCGTCTCTACCTGCAAATGCGCCTCCCCCATTTTCTCGAACGGAAAAACATTCGACACCACCGCCTTTAAAGTCCCATCCCCGAGCATCTGCGCAATATGCTCCATGTCTTCCCCGCTCGACTGCACCGACATGGTCAATCCCTTCATACCCGCCGCCGCCGCCTTTTCCGCTACTTTTTCATTGGCTCCCGTTGGAATGCTCACGATCGTCCCCCCCTTCTTCATCGTCTTCAGCGACTGGTCGATATTCTCTCCGCCAATTGTATCCAGCACAAAGTCAACACCCCGCACAACCGCCGATACATCCTCCGATCTATAGTCGATATGCTGATCCGCACCCAGCCCTAAAACAAATTCCCGGTTCTCCGCAGAAGCCGTACCAATGACATAGGCCCCGATATATTTCGCGATCTGCACTGCAAAATGACCGACCCCGCCGGCAGCAGCATGGATCAGGACCCGCTGACCCGATTTTAGTTTCCCATAGTCCGCAAACGCCTGCCACGCCGTCAAAGCCGCCAGACACCCGGCCGCCGCCTCCGGATGACCGACACCCGCCGGCTTCATCGCCAGCTGGTCCGCCGGCGCAGCCACATATTGCGCATATACTGCACCGACTCCGGGGAAATTGACCATACCAAAGACCTCATCCCCCTCCTCGAACTGGGGAGACCTCGATTCTTTTACGATCCCAGAGACATCCCAGCCCAGGATCTTTGGGTCGACCTCCTTAAACAGGCCAGCCCTACCCTTTCCCTGCCGGGTCTTTACATCCACCGGGTTGATGCTGATGGCCTTTACTTCTATCAATACTTCCCCCTCCTTTATCCCTGGGGTCGGCACCTCGGCCAGCTGCAACTGATCGACCCCGCCAAATTCTTTTAGTATTATTGCTTTCATCCTACAAATCTACGCGTCCAAATCCGTACAAAAAACTGTCCGTTTCCGAACAGTTGCGCGTAAAGGTCTTCCTAACACACTAACAAAAAACAAATTACAGTCTGGCACACGCATTGGAGCAAATAGAAAAACTGGATCTGAATGTTCAAAAACTATTTCAAGCTCGCCATCCGTCACCTGGCACGGAAAAAAGTTTTTTCTTTTATTAACATTTTCGGTCTGACCGTGGGACTGACCAGCTGCATCCTGATCGGTCTGTTCATCACCGACGAGCTCAGCTTCGATACCTTCCACAAAAAAGCCGGCCACATCGTCCGCGTGACCATGGAGTTCAAAAAAGGCTCGATTCCCAACCGCTTTGCCACCACCGGCACAAAAGTGGGCCCCCAGTTTAAAAGGACCTTCCCCGAAGTCGAAGACTATACCCGCACCCTGATCAGCCGCGCCATCATCAGCACAGGCACAACCCGCTTCAGCGAGAACCAGCTGCTGTACGCAGACGCCTCCTTCCTGAAACTTTTCACCTTCCCCGTCCTCAGCGGTGACGCAGGTTCCCTCTCACAAAAAGAAAACATACTCCTGACCGCATCGGCCGCCAAAAAATACTTCGGCACCACCGACGTCCTGGGGAAAATATTACAGTTCGACGACCAGGACTTCCGGATCAGCGCCGTCCTGGCAGACCCGCCCTCCAATTCGCAGGTCCAGTTCGAGTTCGTCACCAGCTTCAACAACCTCAATTCCTCCAAATACGAGATCTGGTTCACGGCTAATTACATCACCTATCTCCTCCTGAAAGACGGGGCCAACACCGCCGCTTTACAGCAAAGGATCAACAATTATATGCAAACCCCGAGGGTCCGCACAGAGGCGGGGCTCGAGCCAGGTGACTATCTCCGTTATGACCTTCAGCCATTGACAAAGGTCCACCTGTATTCGGACCTCGATGGTTTCACGCCTAACTTTAGCATTACCTACATATATGTCCTGATCGCCATCGCCTGCCTGATCCTTATCATCGCCTGTTTCAATTACACCAATCTTGCCATCGCCCAATCCGCCAGCCGGACCGGGGAGATAGGCATCCGCAAAGTCCTGGGTGCCGCCAAAAGCCAGCTCTTCACACAGTTCACCGGCGAGTCCCTCCTGATTACCTTCATCGCGCTGATCCTTTCCATCGCCATCAGCACCCAGCTGCTGCCCCTGTACAACGATCTGACGGGCAAACACCTCCACGCTACCGACCTGCTGCAGTTCCGACCCCTTTTTGCCCTTCTTGTCGTCGGCACCTTCATCGGGCTGCTGGCCGGAGCCTATCCCGCCCTCGTCCTGGCGAATACACGCCTGATCAATATCCTCAAATCAGGCTTTCGCATCACCGGCGGTAATGCCGGCCTGCGCCGGACCCTCATCATCGGGCAGTTCGTCATTTCATTCTTCCTGATCATCACCACGATCGTGATCCTCCAGCAAATGAGCTTTATCCGGAATACCAGGCTTGGCCTGGATCGCGATCACGTACTGGTCGTACCTGTAGACTACCATCTCCTCGATCGGTATGACGCGATGAAAAGATCCATGAAGGCCCTGCCAGGCGTGGAAAATATTTCCGGCTCCTATCATCTTCCTATCTCCGCCACCTGGGGAGATGGCCTGGTAGCCGACAATGGCCATGAGAAAGTACGCTTTTCCATTACCTGCATACCGGCAGATCTCAACTACCTGGCGACGATGAATATGCAGCTGATAGCAGGCTCCGACTTCACAACGGCAGACCTCCCGGAGAACACCGCCCCAAAAGGCGATACCACGACTCCCCGTCTCCGTTATATCCTGAACGAAACAGCCGTCCGCAGGATCGGCTGGACACCACAGGAGGCCATCGGCAAAATAGTCGACAAGGGCGATCGCGGCATCATAAAAGGCGTCGTAAAAGATTTTCATTTTGCCTCCATGCACAAGGAGATCGGACCACTGATGCTTTTTGCAGATACCCAATGGGTGCGGAATATGCTTGTCCGTGTCAATGGCAGCCAGCTGTCCCGGGTACTTCCCGCCCTTCAGGCCACCTGGAAGACCTATGTACCCGACCAGGCTTTTGATTATCATTTCCTCGATGAGGACTACAACCGCCTCTATACCGTCGAGACACGTACAGCCAGCGTCTTTACCCTTTTCTCCTCCCTGGCCATCCTGCTGGCCTGCCTCGGACTGTTCGGCCTGTCCGCCATCACTGCCATCCAGCGTACAAAAGAGATCGGCATCCGAAAAGTGCTGGGCGCCAGCCTGCTCAACATCACCCTGCTGATGGCCAGGAATTTTATCCTGCTCGTCGGTCTGGCGCTGCTGATAGCCACTCCCCTTGCATGGCTCGCGGCCTCCCGCTGGCTCGAAAGTTTTGCCTACCGGGTCTCCGTTCAGCCCTGGGTCTTCCTGCTGGCCGGTGCAGCGGGCATCGTCCTTGCTTTTTTCACGGTTAGCTTCCATGCCCTCCGTGTCGGCAGCAAAAATCCATCGGAAACACTAAAGTCAGAATAAACATCACTACACATGCAAGCAAATATCGAACAGGGCCGCTTCCAACGCCTCAATCTGATAATTGGCTGGATCGTAGGTGGCATCGCCTGCACCGTTTATATCATGACCATGGAGCCCACCGGCAGTTTCTGGGACTGCGGCGAGTTCATCTCCAGCTGCTATAAATTGCAGATCCCTCATCCGCCCGGCGCCCCGCTGTTTATCCTGCTTGGCCGTTTCTTTATCATTCTCTTTGGTGACAATCCGCATACCGCCGCCCGCGCCGTCAATTTCATGAGCGCCATCGCCAGCGGCCTGTCCATCCTCTTTTTGTTCTGGACCATCACCCATTTCGCCCGTAAACTAACTTTAAATATTTTCACCATCCTCAGCGCGGGTGTCATTGGCGCACTGGCATACACCTTCTGCGATTCCTTCTGGTACAGCGCCGTCGAAGGAGAGGTCTACGCCTCTTCCGCCTTCTTCACCGCCCTCGTCTTCTGGGCCATCCTCAAATGGGAGCAGCAGGCCGACGAAAAAGGCTCCGACAAATGGCTCGTCTTTATTTTCTTTATGATGGGACTTTCGATCGGCGTCCATCTTCTAAACCTCCTAACCATCCCCGCCATCGTGATGGTCTATTACTTCCGGCGCTATAAATCAACCCTCAAAGGCACAATACTCGCCCTGCTCATCGGCTGCGTCATCACCGGCGTAGTACAAAAGTTTATCATCCAGTCGACGATCAAAGGCGCCGGCGCTTTCGATATCTATTTTGTAAACCAGCTTCATCTGCCTTTCTTCTCCGGTTTCGGAACCTTCTTCGTACTGCTTACCGCCATTATCGTTCTGCTGATCCGCTGGGCAGTAAAAAAAGGATATTATTTTCTAAAGATCGGCCTGTGGTGCGCCTCCTTTATGTTATTGGGTTATTCCACATACTTCACCACCCTCATCCGAAGCAATGCCGACACAGCCGTCGATATGTTCAATGTGGATAATCCGGTCAACCTCGCAGGCTACCTCAGCCGCGAACAATACGGAGACTGGCCCATTTTATATGGTCCTGATTTTACCGATCCGGCCCCGACAGTAGAAGCAGGTGATCTGTATGTAAAAGGCGACGATCGCTACGAGATAGCCGGAAAGAAGTATGCGCAGGATTGGAGCAACACCCCTTCGTCCCACTTCTTCCCCCGGATGTACAACAGCACCAACCAGCGGGATGAGATCACTACCTATCGCCGTTTCTCCGGCCTGGACGATGGCGACCAGCCCACCATGGCCGACAATGTCAAATACTTCCTGCGCTACCAGGCAGGCTGGATGTACATGCGCTATTTTATGTGGAACTTCGCCGGGAAGCAGAACGACCTCCAGGGTTTCGGCAACCCCCGCGACAGCAACTGGATCAGCGGGATCCCAGCCGTCGATCACCTGCTCTATGGCAATCAGTCCAGGCTGCCTGACAGCATCCATATGGCCAACAAGTCCTATAACCGGATGTATATGCTCCCGCTTCTCCTGGGCATGCTGGGGCTGCTAGTTCAATGGAAAGCCCGTCGCAGCGATCTGCTCGTGACAAGCCTGCTCTTTTTCTTCACCGGGCTGGCCATCGTCATCTATCTCAACCAATCCGGAATCCAGCCTCGCGAAAGAGATTATGCCTTCGCCGGCTCCTTTTACGTTTTTGCAATCTGGATCGGCCTCGGCGTTATTGGAGTACAAAAAATGTTTGGCCGCCGTGCCTTTGCCCCCTATGCCGCCGCAGCAATTTGCTTCGTCGCTGTGCCCGTATTAATGATGAACCAGGAATGGGACGACCACGACCGCAGCAAAAAGACCCTCGCCCGCGACCTCGCAGTCGACTACCTCGAAAGCTGCCCGCCCAACGCCCTGCTCATCTCCTTCGAAGACAACGACACTTACCCACTCTGGTACGCACAGGAAGTCGAAGGCATCCGCCCCGACGTACGGGTAATAGTCAATACCCTGATAGGGTCGGACTGGTACACCGACCAACTGCGGTATAAGATCAACAACAGCGCTCCCTTCGACCCCCTCTTCACCCACGAACAGTTCATGGGCGATAAGAAAGGCGCCGCCTTTTTCGTCGACAACGCCGCTTATGACAAGAATAAATATTACGACCTTTACGACACGTTTAAAACGGTCCTGGCAAACGACGATCCTCGTTTCATGGTCCAGTCGGAAAGCGGCGACCCGTTAAATTCATTGCCTACCCGCAAATTTTCCCTGCCCGTCGATACCGCCAGGGTCCTTGCCAACGGCACCGTCCACCCGGGCGATCCCGTCCTCCACCAGCTGCAGCTGGATATCAACCCGGACAAACGCTACCTCGACAAAGGCGAACTGGTCGTGCTGGGCCTTATCGCCGCCAATAAATGGCAGCGCCCGATTTGCTTTACCTCCACCCAGGAGATCGATCGCCTCGGTCTCGGCAGATACGCCCGCAGCAGGGGCATGGCCTACCAGCTGGTACCTGTAGCCGATCAGCGCGTAGACAATACAGTTGCCTACCAGACCATCATGCACAAGTTCAAATACGGCAACGCCTCTGCGCCGGGCGTCTACTTCGACGAAGAGAACCGGCGCCGGCTCAACGCGATCAGGATGGCCCACGTCGAGCTGGCAGCAAGCCTTCTCAATGCCGGCCGAAAGGAAGAAGCCCGCAAAGTATTGCAGCATTACGACGCGAATGTCAGCGATGCCAATTTCCCTTATGGAATGACCACCAACCTCGGCAATGCCGACAACCAGACATCGCTCTGGTTCCTCGAAGATTGTTACGGAGCAGGAGATAATGCCCTTGCGCTCAAAGTCGCTGCCTCCCTGAAAAAGGACTTGCAGCAGCAGATGCGGTATTATAATTCATTGGGCGAAGCGATGACAAACGAGCAGCTTGCCATCAATGCACAGCAGGCCCTCCAGGGTAAAGCCAGCAATCTGTCGGAGAGCCAGCTCTCCTTCGCTGCCGACATCCTTTCATCTTATAGATTCCTGATGGAAATAGAAAAATTGCAAAACCAGTATCTATCCCTTCGCCCCGGGCAACCGGCTCTTTAAAAAAGCGATCTGCCCTAAATGGTGCGACTCATGCTCGCACACATGGAACCATTTGCAATAGTTGTTGGTCGGTCCCCAATACCATTTGGCGTCCACAGCCATCAGCCAGTATCGTCGCGCTTCTTAAACTCCGCCAGCGTGCTTTCCCTTGTTTCTTTCAAATGATCAAGGTAGAAATCTATATTGCGCCCCTTTATCGTTTTCCGCCCTTCATCACCCAGCTCCATGGCAATTCCGAATTTCTTTTTTACGGCCTCATCCCAACTATCCCATTTCACGCCCTTAAAAGTATGTTCATGATAAAAGGCATCGGTTGCAGCAAGATGATAAAGCAGCGCGCCAATGGTATTCGCCTTGTCGTCCAGTAAAAAATCCAGCTGCTCCACCGTCATCCCCTTGACCGATCCATAGCACCCAACAGTCGCGTTGCCTCTATAAAATTATCGCAACAATAATAGTCGATTGATCGCCACTTTATAATGGAATACACAATTGCCGATCTGCGTGATCTTCCACCCCGCCGTACGCTCCTGTAACGGCGAGGAAAAATAAAATCTGCCGTCCTTCTGCTTCGCCAGCACCGTACAGCAGGCCCGCAGTTCGGTTCTTGTCACCGAATCGGTCGGCAGGTTGATGCCCGACGGCACCTGCAATACATCGCTTTGAGCAAAGGGACAAAAGCACGAGAGCAGCAGACAACAGACAATAAACGTTCTGAGTTTCATATGTTGAACAGGTTTTAACGTACCAGTATCACCGTCCCCTTTTTCATCTCCACCCGCTTCGTCAGCGGATTATCATATTCGATCAACCACACATATACCCCTGCCGGCTGCGTATTCCCGCCAAGACGTCCATCCCATCCCCTGCTCACATCAGCCGTCTCAAAAACCATTGCCCCCTGCCGGTTATATACAGCCAGCCGGCGCACATTCACCGGTATCGAAGGGGGCACCCGGAATAGATCGTTGTGCCCATCCCCATTCGGAGAGAAAGCCCCCGGCATCTGCACATCGTAATAGACGCTTATCTTTTCTGCGCCCCTGGCCCGGCATCCCTCCGCCGTCACCACTTCCAGCTGATATGTCGTGGTCGAGACCGGCCTTGCCAATGGCCCGGCCACAGTCGGATCATTCAGCCCAACCACAGGACTCCACTGATATTGAGTTATATCCCCGCTAAGCACCGGAGCCAGCTGTATGCCGGTCCCCCCGGCAATGATCGTGTCCGGCGTCAGCAGGATCGTCGGCAACGGATACACCGTCATTTGTATCATCTCAGGAGCCACCACCGGCGGACTACAGGTGAGACCTCCCGTCATCACACAGGAAACTATATCCCCATCCGCCAGCAGACGCGTCGCATAGAACGGTCCCGTGCTATCCACCACTACTCCATTTACCATCCATTCAAAAAAAGGTGTGGCTCCCCCATTGAAAGGTAAAGCCGTAAAGCTGACCAGGCTGTCGGCACAGACATGATCCGCCGAAACAGCGATGTCGACCCCCGTAACAGGAATGGGAATAACCGGCACCGACAGGTTGTTGGAAACAGCTACCGGGTTTATCACACATGCGGCATTGCTCGTCATCACACAACTGACCACATCTGTGCTGGCCGGCGCCGTAATAGTTAATGTCGTATCGCCTGACCCAACCCCTGTACTGACATTCCCGCCATTCAGCTTCCACTGGTATAACGGAGTTGTACCCCCATCGACAGTCGAAGCTGTGAACACCGCTACATTACCCGCACAGACATAAGGAGACGAGCTGACCGTCACCGACGGGACCGGAAATGGGATGATCCTGACCAGCTTCGGCAGAGAAGCCACGCTGCAGGAAGTTATACCGGCATTGCCGGGCTGGGCAACAGCCATCCGGTAGAGATAATTACCCGGGACGCTCGCAGCCCGGTCGTAAGTCTGACCGCTCTGCCCCGGGATCGCCGACCAGCTCACTCCCCCGTCCGTACTCACCTGCCATTCGTAAGTAGCCGAAGGAAAACAGTTCTCTATCATCGCGCTGAAATGAAGTACCTGCGGGTCATTCTGGCAAAGTGAAATAGTATCACTGGAAAATCCTGCGACAGCCGTCGTTATGGAAGGACCAGCCGCCCGGAAAGTAATGTCGTCCAAAGCAAGATCATTACCGGCGCCCCCCGGCGCATTGTTGATCATCCTGATGACTACAGAGGAGACACCTGGCGGCGTATCGAAATAGAACGCATATTGATTCCAGGTAGCGCCCCCCCTCGTCAGGCCTATATCCCCTGTCCGCGATGTCTGCAGCAACGTCCCGTCCGTCTTTTCGATCCGGAACGTGACATTGGGACGTATCTGTGTAGTGATAACCCCCACATTCATGACCCAGGCGGCGAACTGATAAGACGTTCCACCGCAAAGACCATCGATCCGCTGTACATAAAAATCACTCGGGGTAAAGCTGGCGTTGATCAGCATAAAATACCCGTTGTCATTGCCGGTATGATCCTGCGGCACCGTGATCCAGGTGCCGCCCCAGCAGTTGGCGGTATAATTGACAATGGCATATTGACCGTCATCGGGACAACCGCCTGAGATCCAGTTGAGATTTGTGATACCAGGCGCCAAAGCAGCCCCCGGCCCGGAACCCTGGCCAAAAGTGATATTGACGATAGGATCCCCGAGTCCGCCCATACAGGTCTGCGCCGACGCCAACCCGCACAGGAAGAGAAAGAAGATGGTAGCTACATATTTCAATTTCTATTCCTTCACACCGGTCGTATTGGTAGGTTTGTCAAATTTCCATTCACTCATATCCAGGGCACGCGCCGCCGGATAGATCTCGTTACAGCTGTTTCCATCGTATAACCGTCCATTCTTCATCACATATTTCACCGTATTGGTATTCCGGATATTATCCAGCGGATTCTGGTCCAGGACGACCAGATCGGCCAGCTTGCCGACCTTCAGGCTGCCCAGATCGCGATCCAGTCCAAGACCCGTAGCGCCAAGGATCGTCGCCACCTTCAGCACATCGTGTGGTTTCATTCCTCCCGATCCCATCGCCCACATCTCCCAATGATATCCGATCCCGTTGAATTCCCCATGGCTTCCGATCCCCGCAAGACCTCCCTGCTCAACAAGGGATTTCATCGACTTTGCATGTTTGGGAAATACCTGCTCCTCCAGCATGAACCATCCCGCCTTATCCCGCCGCGTCTTACCGGCTAATTCCTCATATGGCATAAAATGCTGCAGCTTGGGATCGTGATAAGGGTTTTCCGTCTCCCAGAAATAGTTCTCGGCAAAAGGACCGCCATACGATACTATCAGCGTTGGAGTGACACACATCCCGGACAACGCGATGGATTTGACCAGGTCATTATACAGCGGATAAATGGGAATAGCATGCTCATGACCCGGGTA
>Ga0310811_10004370_pt1 | contig 17778 bp, 16 predicted proteins | sample YCmetagenome_FD_207642 | JGI IMG/M metagenome (GOLD analysis project Ga0310811, IMG submission 207642) | Soil microbial communities from experimental microcosm in Duke University, North Carolina, United States - YC | ecosystem: Engineered > Artificial ecosystem > Soil microcosm > Unclassified ...
CTCCGCTCCAACGGCAAACCCGCCAAACTCGCCCTCACTGCCGTCATGCGCAAACTCCTCATCCACCTCAACTCCCTCCTCAAAAGCCTTCCTTTAACTCCCGCTTAAAAGACAGTTGCTCCCTTTTTTGGATCGCGCTCCGCGCGGATGCTTTCGCCGCCTAGAACTGCTTGAGGAAACGGAGGTCGTTCTCGACCAGCATGCGGATGTCGGGGATGCCGGTTAGGTTCATGGCCAGGCGGTCGAGACCGAAGCCGAAGGCGAAGCCGCTGACTTTGTCGGGGTCGTACGCCCGATCCAGACGGCGGGAGCAGATCTGCTCGAAGACGGCGGGATCGACCATGCCGCAACCGGCGAGCTCCATCCATTTGCCGCCCAGGGAGGCGGTCTGGATGTCGATCTCGAAGCTGGGCTCGGTGAAGGGGAAGAAATGCGGGCGGAAGCGAATGGCGGTGCCTTCGCCAAAAAGCTCGCGGAAGAAGAACTCGATCGTGCCCTTGAGGTCGGCGACAGAGACTTTCTCGGCGACGTAGAGGCCTTCCATCTGGGTGAACTGCGCGAGGTGCGTCGCGTCCACCTCGTCACGGCGATAGGCGGCTCCCGGCGCGATGATGCGAACGGGCGGCGGCTGGTTCTCCATGGTGCGGATCTGCACGGTGGAGGTGTGGGTGCGCAGCAGGCGCCCGTCGGGCATGTAGAAGGTGTCCTGCTCGTTGCGGGCGGGATGATGCGGCGGGGTGTTCAGCGCATCGAAGCAATGCCACTCGGTCTCGATATCCGGCCCCTCGGCGATGGCGAAGCCCATGCGGCGGAAAATGCGCACGGCCTTGTCGAGCAACTGGGTGAGCGGATGAATGGAGCCCCGAAGCGGTGCGATACCGGGCAGGGTGACGTCGATCTGGGAAAGGGCGGCGGCATCCGCAGCATGGGCGAGAGCGTACTCCCGAGCCTCCAGAGCGGCGGTGACGTCGGTGCGCAGGGCGTTGAGGGCCTTGCCGACGCGGGCCTTGTCTTCCTTCGCCACCGTGCGCATGCCCTCGCTGAGGAGCGGAATGGCGCCGGCACGGCCCATGTATTTCACGCGGGCGGCGTCGAGGGCGGCGGAAGTTTCCGCGGCATTGATCGCGGCGAGGGCTTCGGCTTGAAGCGATTCGATCTGCGCTTCCATCAAAAAAAGAAAATGAGCCGCTGAGGCACCGGGCGGAGGAGAATATCCCCCCACGCTCCGGCGGCCTCGCGGCTCGTTTGAAACTAGGCGGCTTTCTTCGACTCGAGAGCCGAACTCACCTGCTTGACGATGGCGTTGAACGCCGTCTCGTCGGTGATGGCGAGGTCGGAGAGGACCTTGCGATCGAGGGTGATGTTGGCGGCCTTGAGGCCTTCGATGAAGCGGCTGTAGGTAAGCCCCTGGGCGCGGACAGCGGCGCTGAGGCGGCTGATCCAGAGCGAACGGAAGTCGCGTTTGCGGACTTTGCGGTCGCGGTAGGCCCAGTATTTGGCCTTCATCTGCGCGTCTTTCGCATAACGAAAGAGCTTGGAACGACGGCCGCGGTAGCCTTTCGAGGCGTCCACGACGCGCTTGCGGCGCTCGCGGCTGGCGGGAGCATTGGTTGCTCTCATGGTTTTTTAAAAACTCCGGCGTGTTGCGCCGAAGCCTCCTTGAAGCGGACTGTTCGTTTAATCGGGACTTCGGGCCTCGTCTGCTTCATATCCCCAAGTCAGGCTCGGGGCAGACCGCGAAGTCGCTGGGTTTTAGGAGAAAGGCAGGTTCAACTTCACGCGGGCCTCGTCGGTCTTGTCCACGACGGCCGACTTCGCGAGCTTGCGCTTGCGGCCGGCAGATTTGCTGGACAGGAGGTGACGCCGGCTCGCATGAGCGCGCAGAACCTTGCCGCTTCCGGTCACTTTGAACCGTTTGGCGGCAGCTTTTCTCGTCTTGCTGCGTGCTATTGCTTTTGGCATGAGGAACCGGAGACTATGCAGGGCAGGCCCCTACGCAACAAGAAAATTTGCCCCCTCCCCCGATAAATCGCTGTGAATAACTGTGAATAAGTCGGCCCGGGTCCGTTGACAGCCCCGTAATCCTCACTTATAGGTCGCCGATGCGCGCCCTTTTTCTTGTCCTCCTGGCAGCCGTGCCTGCGGTCTCCACTTTTGCCCTGCCCATCTCCACCGGCAGCATCGCAAGAGGCAAATACTATGCCTCCGGCCATGCATCCATCTCGGGAATCACGGTAACTTATCTGCCGTCGAGCGTACACGTGAACGGCCACGGACGGGTGAAGGGCTTTGTGGCCCGGGTCGTGACCACCCGCGCGGGGCAGACGCTGGAGAGCGGCTTCGTGCGACTCCGTGGAAACCTGCGGAACATGCATATCCGCCGGGGCGCCTTCACGGCGGACACGGTCCTTCACATTGCGGACGGAGCGAAGATCAAGGGGCAGTTCCACGGTCTGGTGAGCTCCTCCCAAAAGCTCTCGCGCTATTTCCGCGGCACGATCTCCGGCAGCACGAATAGCAACTTCAAGCTGAGCGCCCGCTAAGCCGGTCCACATTTCTCACGGCGAGGCGGAAAACCGCCTTGCCGAGGCCACGGGTTACGCGTCCACTAGCGGGAAATCTTTCCCGTTATGAAAATCCGATCCGTGATTTTTCCGGCGCTCCTGGCCCTGTTTCCACTCGCCGCCCATGGGCAAACGACCTGGCCGCGGCAAATGGCCTCCTCGGCGGGGGAAGTGACCCTCTACCAGCCGCAAATCGACACGTACACGGGCAACCAGCTCACGGCGCACGCGGCAGTCTCCGTGGCGCGACCGGCCGGAAAGCCGCCGGTCTTCGGAGCGCTCTTTTTCACGGCCACGGTCTCGACCGACCGGGGCACGGGAATCGTGAACGTGGAGGATGTCGCGGTGACCAACAGCAAATTCCCGAACGCGGACGCGAGCCTGACCGCCGCGGTGACCCAGGCGGTCACCCAGGACGGATCCCAGGGAAATCTCACTCTCTCCCAGACCCAACTGCTGGCCCAGCTCGCGCTCACCCAAAAGGAGCAGGCCGCCGCGGCGGATCTCAATAACACGCCACCGCAGATCCTTTTCGAGACCCAGCCGTCGGTCCTCGTCTCGATCGATGGCGAACCGAAGCTGACCCAGGCCCCCAACTCCTCGCTGATGACGGTCGTGAACACGCCGTTCTTCATCGCGCTCGATCCGTCGACGAAAACCTACTACCTGCGCGGCGGAGGGCAGTGGCTGAGCACGGCGGACATCCTGCAGGGCCCGTGGGCGGCGACGTCGAGCGTGCCCGATGCCGTGACCGCGCTCGCGGCCAAACAGCCGGAGCAGGACGCGACAACCACGGGCGTCACGCCCCAGATTATTGTCGCGACGCAGCCCACGGAACTCATCGAGACGACCGGGCCCGCGGAGTACGGCCCGATCGACAATACCAATCTCCTCTACGTGACGAACACGGACAGCGACGTGTTCATGGATATCGATACCCAGTCGGTCTATGTGCTGCTCTCGGGCCGCTGGTTCAGCGCGGCGACGCAGGCCGGGCCGTGGACCTACGTCCCGCCGGCACAACTGCCCGCGGACTTCGCGAAGATTCCCGCGGGCCTGCCGATCTCCAGCGTGCTCGCGAGCGTTCCCAACACGCAGGCCGCGCAGAGCGCAGTGCTCGACTCGCAAGTGCCGCAGACGGCAGCCATCCAGCGGAATGCTCCGGCGCCGAAAGTCGCCTATGACGGAGAGCCAAAATTCCAGCCCGTGGCGAAGTCGTCATCCGTGAGCTATGCGGTGAACACGCCGCACTCGGTCGTGAAGGTGGAGAACACCTACTACGTCTGCAGCGACGGGGTGTGGTACCAGGGCCCGGCCGCGCTGGGCCCCTGGGTGGTGAGCGTGGCGGTGCCGGACGCGATCTACACGATCCCGTCGACGTGCCCGATCTATCCCGTGACGTATTGCAAAATCTACTCGGTGACGCCGGACATCGTCTATTGCGGCTATCTGCCCGGCTACACGGGCAGCTACGTCTATGGCGGCACGGTAGTCTATGGCACGGGCTGGCCGTACAACGCGTGGTATGGCGCGGCGTTCATCCCGAGGCCGGTCACGTGGGGCTTCAGCGCGAGCTTCAATGCGGGCTGGGGCTCGTGGGGCTTTGGCATCGGAGGCGGCTGGGGTGCGGCGTCGTTCGGATGCTCGTGGAACAGCGGCTGGTGGGGCTGCAGCAACGCCCACTGGAACAACTGGAACTGGAATTCCAATTGGAACCACTCAAACACGTGGAACCAGAACGTGAACATCAACCGCAATGTCACGAACAACATCACCAACAACTACAACAACACCCACATCAACCGCTCGGTAAACAACATCTACCGGAACCATCCGAACCGCCTGACCGCGAACGAACGGCAGCGGTTGAACGACAACGAAAACCATCTCGCGCACCAGCAGGCCCACGAGCAGAACGAGATCGACCATGACCGGCAGGCGGGCGCGGATGCGGCCAATGCACAGCGGCAGCGGGATCAGCAGCAGGAGCATCGCGACCAGGCTCAACGGGACCTCGACAAGCACGCACTGAACACCCGGCCCGATGGAGACGGGGCGGATCACGCTCACCGCGACCAGGGTCCCGGCCCGGTGGAGCACCCGCACGACAACGTCTTCGCCGATCACGACGGGAACGTCTACCGCCACGACGACGGCCAGGGCTGGCAACGGCGTGAAGGAGACCAATGGAAACAGCCCGCGCGAAACGACGAAAACTTCAACCGCAATCGCGGCGACTTGAACCGGCAGTTCGGGGCCCGGGCCCGTGGCGGGGAACCTCGCGGCGGAGGGGAAGCTCGGGGCGGAGCCCGTGGCGGCGGAGATCGCGGCGGTGGCGGCGGACGGCGGCGCTAGGAGGCAGTTGAGAGTCTTTAGTTGAGAGCCGGAAGGTGCGCGAGATCCGCAGCCGTTCAGCTTGGATGGGGCCTATGGGACTTATAGATCCCGTAGGTTTTGCGGTCGGATCTCGTGGGGGGATCGAGGCGAGGGCTGGCCCTACGGGCGATCGCAAGCGCGCAGGGATTTGCGCGGGGACTATTTTTTCGCGCGCTTTTCAGCCTCGGCCTTCAGCTCGGTGACCGTGGTTTTCACGGAATCCAGAGCGGCGCCCTTGGCCATGCCGGCGAGGGAGAATTTCGGCTTTACGTAGTTCGTGTAACGCATGATCGAGCCGCTCTTGTAGGGCTCGACCTGCAACGACCCGTCGGAGACATCGGCCATGGCGGACTTGAGCAGCTTCCACTGTACGGTCACTCCGCTGCCGGACTGACTAAAGGTGTTCTCGACGGAAAACGTCGTCGTCCCGAAGAGCGGCATTTTCTGGGTGTACTCCACGTCGTAGACGTTCGGCGATGGCTGGGAGATGACTTTGGCCGAAACGATGCTCGGCTGGAAATCCTGCGCATGGGGGTAGTCGCGCAGCACCGCCGCGACGGTAGCGACCGGAGCATTGATTTGCGTGTAGATGGTGATCTGGGGCCAGACGCCGCCGGGGACGTTTTTCTGCTCCACAACCATCTGTCCGCTATTGAGCGTGGCCAATTGATCCGTCGACAGTTTGCCAGCGAGGTCGGCATGAGCGAGGGTGGCCGCAGCCGTGAGGAAAATCAGAGGGAGGAGAAAGATCCGGGATGTCATCAAAGTGACAGGAAACCCTCCCGATAGCCCGTGTCAAGATTCCACGAGCAATCCTACCAGAATCGCAAGTTCCTTGAGTCATTCATACTCAGGACTTGGCTTGGAACCATATTTGACTATTTTTAGTCACTGCCGCGACAGAATGTGATGTCCGCCACTCCTCAAAACAACCTGACGAGCGCCTTCAAACCGGCGCGCGAGGCCCTGCTTATATGGGTCGCGCTGACGGCGTGTGCGGTGATGGGAGTCTGGATGGGCGGCCAGTACGGAGAGCGAAAGCTGGCGGAATCCATCAGCAAGGAAGCGATCAACTCCGCCCGGGCCGCCATGCTGGGCCTCGATCCGCAGCTTCACCAACAGGTGGCACTGCAGGAAAAGATGTGGTCCGACGCGCATAAGCGCGCGCTGGCCACGCTGGTCGCTTTTCACAAGCAATATCCCGACGTCAGCCGGGTGCGGACCTTCATGCTCGATCGCTCGGGCAACCCGGTGGTGATCCTCGACAGCGAGACGGTGGCTGGCCAACTGGACATGAAGCGTCCGGTGAATCCCGCGCCGCTGCGCACGGAACTGGCGCCAAATGATCCTGCCTACGCGGTGATCAAAAATGTGCTGAAAACGCGCGAGGCCCAGGCCTCGGAGACGTCCAACTACGACGGCTATCGCTTCTGGAGACCGGGCGTCGTTCCACTCGGCACGGATGCGGCGATCGAGGCGGATCTCACCAGCCACGCCCAGGAAAATACGCTGCAGAACCTGCGCATGTGGGTGGGCACGGGCATGGGCATCGCGGTCATCGCCTGCGGCATCGTGGCCTTGATCTATTTCAGCATCCGCAGTTCCCACCTCGTGGCGGAAAGCACGGGCAGCGAGGCCAAGCGGGGCCAGGAGTGGCTCGAGCAAAGAAACGGCCGCCTCGTCGAGGCGCTCGGGCAGCTCGTGCTGCATCGCGATCTGGACGCCGGGTGTCTGCTGTGGGACGGCGACGCAAAACTCCTGATCGGCACTCCGGTCGAGCGCATGCCGATGGATTTCGAGGGCTGGCTGGAGCGCATCCACCCGACGGACGTGAACCGGGTGCGAACCGCGGCACGCAAGGCGACACACGACAACCGCACCTACGAACTCGAGTACCGCATCCGCCACGAGGGCGGAGAGTGGAAGTGGTTCCGGGAGCATGGCGTGGTCTCCTTCATCTCGGACGATCAACGTTTTCTCCCGACCACGGTCGACTGCGTGCTGGAGGACATCAGCGATCTCAAGAGCGAGCAGGAGGAGCTGGCCGCGCTGGCCCTGATCGCGAGCCGCACGGACAATGCGGTATGCCTGACCGACGCGGATGGCCGCGTGCAGTGGACGAACACAACCTTCCAACGGCTCACGGGATTCGAGGCGTTCGAGGCGCACAAACAGGCGCTCATCGACCTTTTCGCCGACTCGCCGGATGCGGCCGCGCTGGCCGTGCTGATCAAGGAGGCAGTGGCCGGGAATGGACGGCGCGCGGAAGTCCATCTCACGCGGCGCGACGGCTCGACCTATTGGACAAACATCGAGCTCCAGCCCCTCAAGGACGACGCGGGACACATCGCAAGGCTGGTCGCGATCCAAAGCGACATCACGGCGGCGAAGGAATTCGAAGCCCGGCTGGTCAACGCGAAGGAAGCGGCCGAAACCGCGGATCGCGCGAAGAGCGAATTCCTGGCGGTGATGAGCCATGAGATCCGCACCCCGCTCAACGGCGTACTGGGCTTCACGCGCCTGCTCCTCGACACCCAGCTCACCGCGCAGCAGCGCGACTACATCGACACGATCCGATCGAGCGGTGACAGCCTCCTGCACCTGCTCAACGACATTCTCGATTTCTCGAAAATGGACGCGAGCAGCATGCAGCTCGACCACGCGCCGTTCGATCTCCGGAGCTGTATCGAGGATGCCCTGGACGTGCTGATCGCGCCCGCGATGATGCACGAGATCGAGCTCGTCGCCGATATCGCGCTCGACGCGCCGCCGGCCGTGGTGGGAGACCGCGCCCGCCTGCGCCAGATCCTCCTGAACCTCGCGGGCAATGCGGTGAAGTTCACCGAGAAGGGCGAGGTGAGTGTCGCGGTGCGCCTGATGCCCGCCACGCCGAATGAGGAGAATACCACGCTGCCGGTGGGAACCCATGTCTCGCGCCTCCGCTTCGAAGTGCGGGATACAGGGCCCGGCATCGACGAGGAGCAGCAGGCGAAACTTTTCAAGCCGTTCACGCAGGCCGACAGCTCGGCGACGCGCAAGCACGGCGGCACGGGCCTCGGCCTCGCGATCAGCAAGCGGCTCGTGCTGCTGATGGGCGGAGAGATCGGGCTGAAGAGCATGCCCGGCCAGGGCTCGACATTCTGGTTCGAGATCCCGATGGCGGTCGCGGATCATCAACCACCGCCGCCGCCCGCACTGCAGGCGCTAAAGGAACTCCGCGTGTTGCTGGTGGAAAAGAACGCCACGGTGCGCCGCGGGCTCTCCGCACAACTCTCAGCGTGGGGCATGCAGGTGGAGGCTTTCGCGCGAGGCCGCGACAGCATCCTCGCCGCCGAGCACCGGAGGTTCGACGTGGCACTGCTCGATGTCGCGCTCCCCGACATGGACGGGCTCAGCCTCGTGGACCGGCTGCGCAACTCGCCGCGCCGCAATGTGGGAGGCATCATCATCATGGGCCTGCCAGGCCGACTGCCGGTTCCTTCGCAGGGACCTTTCGATGCCTTGCACCGGCTCATCAAGCCCATCCATATCGCCGCGCTCGCCGAGACGCTGCTGCGCGCCGCACCGCGAATCGCGCGAGTCCTTGCGCCACCCATCCGCCGCACGGCTCCCGTGTTCCCAACTCTCGGCGCGAAGGCAACGGAGCCGGCGCCGGCTCAAGCCGCGACGGCAATCGATGATCCGGCGAATCCGCCGCGCCGCATCCTGGTCGCCGATGACAACGCGATCAACCGCAAGCTCGTCAAAAAGATGCTCGATGGCATGGGCTTCGCGAGCGTCCTGGTAACGAACGGCGCGGAGTGCGTCGAGGCGGTGAAAGCGCACGGCGGATTCGAAGCCATCCTCATGGACATCCAGATGCCGGAACTGGACGGACTCGGCGCGACGCAGGCCATCCGCCAGCTCGGCAGCGCCATCCCGATCATCGCCCTCACGGCGGACGCCATGCCCGACGATCGCGCACGATGCCTGGCGGCGGGGATGAACGACTACCTGCAAAAGCCGGTCCGGCCCGACGCCCTCGGCGCGGCCCTGGACCGCGCGTCGGCGACGGCGGAAACCTGACGCGACGGACGCGTCATTTTTTCTCGATCAGGCGGATCGGATGTTCGTCGAGCAGGTTGGACTCGATGCCGGTCACTTTCCGCGGATCGAAGAGCTGGATGCCGACATAGAAATAGAGCGGGCAGATGACTGCCTTCTCCCCGACCACCATTTGCTCGGCGTCGGCGAGAATCCCGTAGCGCTTCCGGGCGTCCGGCTCGCGCGCCGCGGCGGCGATGAGCCGATCGTAGGATGCATCACTGAAGCCGGTGCGGTTGTTTCCGCCGCCGGTGAGGAAGAGGTCGAGGAAGGTATTCGGATCGGGGTAGTCGCCCACCCAGCTCGACCGGCAGATGTCGTAGTCGAGGCTGTTCATCGAGTTGAGGTAGACCTTCCACTCCTGCCGCTCCAGCGACACTTGCACGCCGAGGACATCCTGCCACATGTTCTGGAGCTCGATGGCGATTGCTTCGTTCAACTCCGCCTCGTTGTAAAGATAACGGATAAGCGGCAATCCCTTCCCGCCGGGATACCCCGCCTCGGCCAGCAACGCACGAGCCGCTCCGGGGTCGTACCGAACTCCGATCGGCGATGGATAGCCCGCAAGCCCAGGCGGAACCAGGGTCGAAGCTCCCAACTCCCCGGCTCGCGTGATTTTTTTCACGATGCGCTCGCGGTCGATCGCCATGGAGAAAGCCCGCCGCACGCGCTCGTCCCGGAAAGGCCCGTGCGCACAATTGAACCGAAGGAAGCTCGAAGCCAGGAAAGGAGCGGCGTGGTAATCGGCACGCGTTTTCAGATCATCCAGCAGGGCCGGAGGAGTGAGCCCCTTGTCGAGGGCGAGGTCCGCCTCGCCGCTGGCGTAGAAGTTGTAGGCGACATTCGCCTTGGAAATCGGCAGGAGATCGACCGTCTCGAGCTTCACGCGGTCGCGGTCCCAGTAATAGGGATTCTTCCGGAGGCGGATATGGTCATTGATCCGCCAGTCCACGAGTTCGTACGCGCCGTTGCCGACGATATTCCCGGGCTTGATCCAGTTGTCGCCCCACTTCTCGATCACCTTTACGGGGACGGGATCGAGCGGAGGCGACGCGCAGAGATCGAGGAAGAAAGGGGTCGGATTCCCGAGCGTGACCTCGAGGGTGCGGTCGTCGAGCGCGCGAACGCCTACCTGCGAGAAATCCTTCAATTTCCCCTCGGCGAAGGCCTGGGCGTTTTCGATGTAGAAAAGTTGGTAGTTGTAAGAAGCGGCGGTCTCCGGAGTAAGCGTGCGCCGCCAGGAGGCTACGAAATCCTGCGCGGTGACAGGCGTGCCGTCGCTCCACCGGGCATCCGGGCGGAGCTTGAAGGTGTAGGTCTTCGCATCGGGCGAGATCGTCCAGGACTCGGCGACGCCGGGGACGGCGCGCCCCTGCCGGTTGAAGGCGGTCAGGCCCTCGAAGAGCGACTCCACGACCCGCATCTCTGGCTGCCCCGTGATGATCGCGGGGTCCAGCGTCTCGGGCTCCGCGCCGTTGAGCATGACCAAATCTGCGCGCTTGCCTTTCTGTTCGCAGGCGGCAAGTAATGTGCAAAGAATTGCCAGCGCTGGCATCCATGTCGGCGCGGGCAATCGAAAACAAAGCATGGAACCTCCATACGCGCCCCCACGCGAAACTGCAATCGCGCCGCTCCTCGCAGCGATTCTTTGCCTTCTCGCGGGCACAGCCATCCTCCTGCTGGGGTAACGTCCCCGGCTCGAATCGACTTTTGACGGAGCGCCTCGCCGGACGCTACGCTCCCGCCATGGCTACTCCTCCTACTCCCCCGGCCCTGGCGACGAAGAGCACGGGCTTTCTCACCGGTCTTGGCATTTTCTCAATTCTCGTCGGCATCCTGGCGATTGCGTTCCCCTGGGCGGCATCGATGGCGATCGAGCAGTTGCTCGGGATCGTGCTGGTTTTCAGCGGGGTGTTTTCCATCGGCGCGGCGCTTTCGCACGGGCACACGAGCCATCGCATCTCCACGATCATCCTCGCGCTCGTTCGTCTCGCGGCGGGCCTGGCGCTCCTGGTCTTCATCAAGCAAGGCGTCGTCACGCTGACGGTGGTGCTGAGCGTCTTCTTCCTCGCGGAGGGGGCGATCTTCATTTTCTCCTCGCTCGCACTGCGCCACAATCGGGCCTGGCCACTCATCCTGGTGAACGGCGTCGTGGCGATCGTCCTCGGGGTCATGATCTTTTCCGGACTGCCCTCGAGCGCGGCATGGGCGATCGGGTTGCTCTATGGAATCAACTCCATTTTTTACGGCGTGACGCTGCTCGGGTTTGCGGCGGCGCATCGCACGCAGAGCTAGAGTTCTTCGGTCCAATCTGGCGTATCGGAATGATACGCCGAAGCGGGATACGAGCATACGGGAACGCTCAGGGAAGCAGGAAAAAACCTCCAAAAGGAATTTTCGGTGGAGGATCGCGAGCCGGCTGAAGGACGGGTCTCCATCGGTAGCGCCCGGTTGTAAATGCCGGACGTAGACGGAGTTGGGTTTGCCTCGTCCGCGGCCGCCTCCTCACCCGGCGGCTTTCACCATTCCGTCCAGCGGCGGCGGCCGGCAATAGCGGCGTTGCAATGCACCCCGGTGGATGGAACGATCGCCGACATGCCTGCTTTCGAAACGTTCCTGCCGCCTTCCCGACTCCTTCTAGGCCCCGGCCCGAGCATGGCCGCCCCCTCGGTGCTCGAGGCCATGTCGCGTCCGCTGCTCGGACACCTCGATCCCGCCTTCGTCGGGATGATGGAGGAGATCAAGGAGATGCTGCGCGAGGTTTTCCAAACAAAGAATCGCATGACCTTCCCAGTGAGCGGCACCGGCAGCGCGGGCATGGAGTTCTGCTTCGTGAACCTGATCGAGCCCGGTGACGAAGTCGTGGTGGGCATCAATGGCGTCTTCGGCGGCCGCATGGCGGAGGTCGCGGCGCGCTGCGGAGCAAAGGTCACACGCGTCGAGGCGGAGTGGGGGCGCATCATCGAGCCGGCGCAGATCGCCGTGGCGCTCGAAGGTCGCAAGCCGAAACTCGTCGCCGTGATCCATGCGGAGACATCCACGGGCGCGCTGACGCCGATCCCGGAAATCTCCAGGCTCGCGCACGAGGCCGGGGCACTGATGCTGGTCGACACGGTCACCTCGCTGGGCGGATGCCCGGTCGAGCTCGATGCGTGGGGCATCGACGCGGTGTACAGCGGCACGCAGAAATGCCTGAGCGCGCCTCCCGGACTGGCACCCGTCTCCCTGAGCGACCGGGCGCTGGAGGTGGCGACGCATCGCACGCACAAGGTGCAGAGCTGGTATCTCGACGTGAATCTCCTCGCCTCCTACTGGGGGGCGGAGCGGGTGTATCACCACACGGCGCCCGTCTCAATGAACTATGCCCTGCACGAGGCCCTGCGGCTCGTGCTCGAGGAAGGACTGGAGGCACGATTCGCCCGCCACGAGCGGAATCATCAACTGCTCAAGGACGGCCTGGCCAGTCTCGGGCTGGAGATTGCCTCCCAACCCGGCCACCAGCTCTGGCAGCTCAACTCGGTCACCGTGCCGGAAGGCGTGGACGAGGCAGCCGTCCGCGCGAAACTGCTCCAGAATTTCGGGATCGAGATCGGAGCGGGCCTCGGCCCGCTCAAGGGCAAGGTCTGGCGCATCGGCCTGATGGGCGAGTCCTCGACGCCGGACAATGTCGAGATCGTGCTGAACGCACTGGGCCAGACCCTGAGCGAAGCGGCCGGCTGAGCGGCAGGAATTATTTCGCCGTCTTGACGGTGAACGGCTGGTCCTTTTCGCCGGTGACGAAGAGGACGAGCTTCACGGGCTCGGTGCCGGTGTTCCTGCCGTTGTGCCAGAGCCCGACCGTCTCCACGACGGCGTCACCGGCCTTGAAGTGGTTTTCCTTGCCGCCCTCGACGTTCACGGTGAGCTCGCCGGAAAGGAGATAGGCGTAGCAGGGATACGGGTGGCGATGCCAGCCGGTCTCGGCGCCGACGGGAATAGTCACGAGCAGAGAGGTGACTTCCGGCTGATCGGTCTTGGGATAAACAATCGGCTGGCCGGCGGAGGTGACCGAGGTGCGGAGCAACGGAACCGCACGCACGGCGGGCAGATAGACCGCAGGCTCCCCGGCGTGGAGCACTGCCGTGAGGCAGAGCAGGGCGAGAACGAGGCGCTTCATCGAGCGGAGAACAGCTCGTGCCCGAGCACGCTCAGGCAATAGATCGCCGCAGTCTCGGTGCGAAGGATGATGGGGCCAAGGGTCACGGGCTGGCAGCCGTGGCTTTTCGCAAGGCTGATCTCCGCAGGCGTGAAGTCGCCCTCGGGTCCGACGAGAATCGTGACGTCGGTGGGCAGGCTGCCATGCTGGGCCTCGTAGGCGGCGAGCACTTGCTTGATGGGCTTCGAGTCCGATTGGAGCGAGGCGATAAGCATCAGGCCCTTGGGCGGATGCTGCTCGAAGAAGGATTTCGGCGCGACAGGCGAGGCGATCGTGGGCAGCCAGTTCTGGCCGCACTGCTTGCAGGCTTCGCGGGCCACGGTCTCCCATTTTTCCCGCTTGGCGGCGATCTCCGAGGCATCGAGATGCACGACGGTGCGCTCGGAAAGCAGCGGCACGATGGCGGCGGCACCGAGTTCCACGGCCTTCTCGATGATGAGATCCATGTTCTTCCCCTTGGGCACGGCCTGTCCGAGGGTCAAACGGCAGGCGACCGGAGCGGACTTGCCGCGGTGGAGGATGCGCAGAGCCGCCTCGCGCTTGCCGGCGGATACGATCTGCGCGGTGGCTTCATGCCCACGGCCGTCGAAAACGACGATTTTATCGCCCTCGGCGTGACGCAGGACATTCAGACAATGGTGCGCCTCGTCGCCGCTGAGCGTGGGGGACTCGGAAAGCAAAGCGTCGGCAGGGAGAAAGAAACGATGCATGCGGGTGAGTCTAGCGGAGGCAGTTGAGAGTTGAGAGTTTTTTAGTTGAGAGTCGGAGAGGGCTTGGGACAGGCCGGATGGAATCCGGGAGGATCGAAGGCCGACTCTCCGTATTTGAGGGGACCTCCTATTTTCTTTAATTAAAAAATCGACGTGGGGGCAATCTCGCCCTGCGGAAGAAATTCGGCCATGATCGGAAGCCGTGAATATCCTCGACTCGATCCCGAAGGAAATGGCGGAAGAGAACTTCCTGCCGCTGATCACGCATGCAGGAGTGCGGATCGAGCGGATTGTTTCCAAGGGACAGGCGACGCCGGAGGGAGAGTGGTATGACCAGGCTTGGGCGGAGTGGGTTTACCTCGTCGAGGGCGGAGCGAAGCTCCTGCTCGAGGGACCGGATGAGGAGGTGTCGCTTCAGGCCGGGGATTGGATGTTTTTAGCGGCGCACCGGCGGCATCGGGTGACCTGGACGGATCCCGATCGGGCCACGATCTGGCTGGCGGTGCATTGGCCGGCCGAGGGACGGGCATAGAGCCCTTCGAGAAAGCCGGCTCGGGGAGCCGCCCCCACATCTCTACGCGAAGCGTGGCGGGCATGCCTCGCCCTTCGAGGGACCACTTCGAGTATCGGGCTCCCGGTACAGTTTGCGACGGATCGAACCGAGCGCTTTAGTGGGTAGCGACGACTTCGTAGGCGGCGAAGCGCCCCTTCAGCTCGGGGGGGACGTGGGCGATGACGACGGCGAAATCGTCCTCGTAACGGGTCTCGAGGACGTGGCCGACGCGGTGGAGCTCCGCCAGGGTGGCGGATTCCGAGGTCGGAATGCAGAACTCGACGCGCATCCGCCAGGCGGCGAGACGCAGCTCGAACTCCTCGATGAGCGAGTCGATCCCCTCGCCCGTACGCGCGGAGATCGCGACACTGCCGGGGTGGTGATCGAGCGTGGACCGGACGATGGCGGGGTCGGCCACGGCGTCGATTTTGTTGAAGATCAGGACGGTCTGCTTCCCGGCGGCGTCGAGCTCACGGATCGTCGCGTCGACGGCCGCCATCTGCTCACGGAAATGCGGGTGGCTGAGGTCGACGACGTGGATGAGGATGTCCGCGAGGGCGACCTCCTCGAGAGTGGCCTTGAACGACTCGATGACGGTATGGGGCAGTTTGCGAATGAAGCCGACGGTGTCGGTCAGGAGCATCTTCTGCCGGTTCGGCAGAACGAACTGCCGGGTGGTCGGATCGAGCGTCGCGAAGAGCTTGTCCTCGGCCAGCACATGCGAGCCGGTGAGCCGGTTCAACAGCGAGGATTTGCCGGCGTTCGTATAGCCAACGAGCGCGGTGACGGGCCAATGGTGGCGGAGGCGCCCCTCACGCTGGACAGTGCGATTCTTGCGAACGTCTCGCAGATCGCGCTCCAGCCGGGAGATGCGCTCCTGCACGCGGCGGCGATCGACCTCGAGCTGGGTTTCGCCAGGCCCCCGGGTGCCGATACCGCCGCTCTGACGGGAAAGGTGAGTCCACATACCGGTGAGGCGGGGCAGCAGGTACTGAAGCTGGGCGAGCTCGATCTGGAGGCGGCCCTCGCGGGTCTGGGCACGCTGCGCGAAGATGTCGAGAATGAGCTGGGTGCGGTCCAGAACCTTGCAAGAGGTGAGCTCCTCGAGATTCCGCCCCTGGGCGGGCGAGAGTTCGTCGTCGAAAATGACGGAGGTGGCTTTTGCGGCACGGCACTGGCGCGCGATTTCCTCGGCCTTGCCTTTGCCGATGTAGTACGGTGCGGTGGGTTTCTCGAGTTTCTGGACCACGATATCCGCGACTTCCGCGCCGGCGGTGGTGGCGAGCAGCTTCAGCTCATCGAGAGAGTCCTGGAGATCCCAGTGACTGGTGCCGTGTTGTTCGAGGCCGACGAGAATCGCCTTTTCGGTGACGCGTGGCTTCGAGTCGATCATTCCGAATCGAGGACGCCGAGGGCGTGGTCAACCACCTGTGACGGATGTTGCGAGTCAGTCAAATCCAACGAGGAAAATCTAGTTTGGTTGCGGAACCACGTCAATTGCCTTTTCGCGTACTGGCGCGTGGCGGTGACAATAGAGGCCTCGCATTCGGCCTGACCTATTTCTCCTCGAAGGAGGGCCTGGATCTCTCGAAAGCCGATCGCTCGCGCCGCCGTGAGACCCGCACTCTGTCCAAGGGCACGGACCTCCGCAACGACTCCCCGGTCGAACATCGTCCGCACATTATTTTCGATACGATCACGCAGGCTCTCCCGCTCCCGGACGAGCAACAAACCCGAAACATCCACCCGTGGCGTGGAGCGGAAATGAGCGAGCGGCCGGCCCGATGTCTCGACGATCTCGATGGCGCGGGTGACGCGTCGCTTGTTTTTCAGGTCGATCTGCTCCAGCGCGGCGGAATCAGCGATTCGCAGCCGCTCGACGAGATCGGGAAGTTCCATGTCCACGAGTTCCTCGCGAAGCGTCAGGTCGGCGGGGGGCGTGGGGGCAAATCCGTCGATCAACGCGCGGAAGTACAGGCCAGTCCCGCCGACGACCAACGCGGTGCGGCCCCGGGCGGCGATGGCGTCGAGGATGAGGCGCGCCATTTGTGCGTACTGCTGGGCGTCGAAGCTCTCCGAAACCGGGATGCAACCGACGAGGTGATGAGGGATCCGCTGTTGTTCCTCCATGGAGGGTTGGGCGGTCAGGATCGGCAGTCCCTGATAAATCTGGTAGGCATCGGCGCCGACGATTTCCGCGCCCAGACGCTCCGCCAGTGCGAGGGCGAGCGCGGTTTTGCCGACGCCGGTGGGGCCAGCGAGATAAAAGACTTTCGGGACGGGCGGTTCGATCTTCACCTTTTTGCGCGAATCGAGCGCCGTGGAAAGCAAAAGGGCCGGCTGAATCAGCCGGCCCTTCGCGAATATTTTTTAGACGGTCCGAGTTTTACTGCTCGGGCTGCTGGTGCTGCTCAGACTGTTCGGCTGGCTCAGCGGAAGCCTGCGGGCGCTCTTCGCGCTCCTCGCGGCGATCGGCGGCCTTGGCACCGCTGACGACGAGCTTGCGTCCCATGTACTCCTTGTCGTGCAACTCGGAGACGGCGCGCTTGGCCTCGTCCACGGTCTGCATCTGAACGAAGGCAAAGCCCTTCGAGCGCTGGGTCTGGCGATTGCTCACGACCTCGACGTTCTGGACGATGCCAACTCCGTTGAAGAGCTCGAACAAGTCGCTCTCGACGGCGTCGAAGGAAAGATTCCCCACATAGAGGCGGGGCGTCGTGACCTCGACGGACTCGGGCTTGCGCATGCCGGTACGGGGAGTACGCGGGGCGCGCTCGGCGGCCGGCTGGGACGAGGGCGTGGAGGACTCCGTCTTGCGAGCCGGAGTCGAGACCTTCACCGGAGCGGACTTCTCGCCACCGGTAAAGAAGGCGACGATCTTCTGCCAGAAGGTAAGCTTCTTCGGAGGGCGGGGCGTGTGGCTCTCGGAACGGCGGCTTCGTTGGCTGTTGTTACCGGAGGACTGACGGGAGCCCTGATCTCCAGAGCGACCATTTCCTCCGCGGCGCGAACGGCTGCGGCCCCCACGCGAACGGCGGGGATTTTCTGATGTGTAATTGGTTGACATGTTTGTAGTTGCGATATGCGGAGGTAACGCGGGCGCACAGAGTAAGAACGGCGACCGCACCGGTCCGCGATGGTTTGGAGTCGGGGATCTCGCTGGTAGCCATCGATCGAGTTTCCGTCGGCACTGGAGCAAGCAGTTTTTCGAGCAAGCGGAGCAACGAACGCAAACATTCCTGTCGGAATCCAAAGGAGAGAGTTGCGAAATGGAAGGCCGCGAAGTGCACGAAAAGT
>Ga0310811_10004371_pt1 | contig 17771 bp, 15 predicted proteins | sample YCmetagenome_FD_207642 | JGI IMG/M metagenome (GOLD analysis project Ga0310811, IMG submission 207642) | Soil microbial communities from experimental microcosm in Duke University, North Carolina, United States - YC | ecosystem: Engineered > Artificial ecosystem > Soil microcosm > Unclassified ...
AGGTTGGTGAGCGCACGTTCGAGTGCTGTGGCAACGGTCGGGTCTGCCAGTGTCCGTGGATGCACAATGATCGTCACATTGAGGGTGCCCCACAAATGTTGATTGGCAAACTCAACCGCCTGATCAAGATAGGCGGCTATTGTTGTGCTTGATAAGGCTGTTTCAGCGCAGAGGCCACAAAAAGCCTCTGTTTGAAAACAGATATCATCGCTTTGTTGGGCATCGACATTCGTAATAAATGTCCAGGGAATTTGATCCTCTGTGGCTGTCCCGTATGTTTCAGCCTCTGGATGGGCGCGGAGAAATGCCTGATAGCGCTGCTGTGTGCCAGGATAGTATGCTTTGCGTAGCTGTCGTCGCGCAAGAGTAGTAGATATTGTGCGTAGTAATTGTGCGCGTTGTGACCATTCGCGGTGTTGAATAATCACCCGGCTGGCATTGCAGTTAAAGCCAGCGTTGTTGATGAGGGATGTTACAATATGTTCTGCTTGATAAGCAATGTCGCGTGAGGTCCAGGGACCCGGAACAATAATGACAGGACTGACATTGCCTAATTCCCCGGTAATCCGTTTCTGAAGGAGTGGTTGTTTTGCAGCTTTACGCTGTGTGCCTTGCGGACCAGGGCCAAAAACAATGGTATCGAAAGTCTTGTCAGATCCTGTAATGTGGATTTCATCAATATTCGGATGATTACAGAGATAAGCGCCTTCTTGCGCCCCTCCATAGACCACCTGTAAAAAGCCAGTCGCAATCAATGGCTGAAATGCTTCTTCGAGCAGTGGCCCCAGATAGTCATTCACAGGGTTTGTTTTTAAGAGGACAACGTGATTTTCAACAAACATTTTATAAAGCACATCGAGTGGGGCGATGCTTGCCACGTTTCCCGCGCTGAGTACCAGTACAACTTTTCCTCCCTTTGTATGATCGTGATAAGCAATTGCCTGCGTTGAGGCCAGTGCCTGTGGCGTTACCTCTGGTTGCATCCAGGTTTCACCAGTGATACCGGGGAAAAAGAGCCGATCAGCAAGATGATACGGAAATACCTGCGCAACCACCTGTCCATCGGGACGATTGGTAATCGGACCGGGTAGATGTGGATGCTGGCCGTGTTGGAGATCTGTTAACGCCTGATGGAGTTGGCGAAGCGTCGGAAAAAGCGGCCAGATGCCTGCTGCCCACTCTTCATAAGCCGCCGTATCCTGAGGGCGCAAGCCTTTAGCGACCAGACTTGCCTCTACCCAACGGGGCGCGATGCGGGCGGTCGTGGTAATAATCTGTGTGAGTAGCTTGATTTTTGTCGCAAGAGGCAGGGTTTTCCATGCAGATGACTGCTGTTTGACGGTTTGCAACGCGGCATCCATCTGTTCTGGCGTCGATTTTCTGCCATCATCAGCTAAGGAGACAGCAAGAGAACCAGCATGTGAGTTGATCGTCATTGATATGTACCTCCAACATACAGGATAAAAACCGGGTGAACTTGCAATCCATTGTTAAGAATAACGGTAGCTCCAGGTGAAAAAGAGTCAGATTCAATATGATCGCCAGTGTTTTATGAGTATTATACTGCTTGAGTGGCTTCTTGTGTCGTTATCAATGGTAATACTTTATGATCATTTTATTATTAGACGATTTCATATTGCTGTGATACAATACACTTCAACATATAAGCATGTCAGAGTAAATGGAGTAATAGAATTTCTGCGGGTAAACATGCTGATTGTCTACGTATTCCTGTAATAGTCCTTCTCGGATACAAGCGTAAGGAGTTTTTCATGCCATCGCAAGGATATGTTCGTTTCCCGACGATTTATCAAGATAAGATCGCCTTTGTTTCAGAAGATGATTTATGGTTGGTATCGAGTGAGGGAGGGCGTGCCGAACGGTTAACTGCTGGCGTAGGAGAGGTGCAACATCCTCACTTCTCACCGGACGGTACACAATTGGCTTTCGTTGGTCGTGAAGAGGGACCCAGTGAGGTCTATGTCATGCCTGCAACGGGCGGATCAGCAAAACGTTTGACGTTCCAGTCAGGAAATTGTCGGGTTCTGGGATGGTCCCCCGATGGAAGTGAGATTCTTTATGCGAGTAATGCGAACCAGTCTGTACCACGTTATTATGTCATCTTCGCGATAAGCCCTGCCGGTGGTATTGCGCGAGAGTTACCATATGGTATGGCCAATGCTATTTCTTATAGTAAAGATAGTGGTGTCGTGCTGGGACGTAATATTAATATTCGTGACTTTTCGCACTGGAAAAGATATCGTGGGGGTACTGCCGGACATCTCTGGTGTGATAAAAATGGCGATGGCGAGTTTCAACGTCTGCTGCAACTGCAAGGCAACATAGCTAATCCAATCTGGATTGGTGATCGCATCTACTTCCTGTCAGATCATGAGGGTGTAGGAAATATTTATTCTTGCGATCCAGATGGTGAAGATATTCGCCGTCATACTACCCACACTGATTTCTATGCTCGTCATCTTTCCTCTGACGGAGAGCGTCTGGTCTATCATGCAGGTGCAGATCTCTATTTGTTTGATCCTCGTACTGATACCACGCAGCAGCTTGAAGTTACGTTGCCCAGCGTCCGCACACAGTTGAACCGCAAGTTTGTCAATGCAGGTACATATCTGGATACATATACGATACATCCGCAGGGGCACATGCTGGCATTTACCACCCGTGGTAAGGCTTTTTCGATGGGTAATTGGGAAGGACCAGTGTTACAGCATGGAGAACTGGATGGCGTGCGCTATCGTTTCTTACAGTGGCTTCATGATGGGAAGCGGCTTGTAGCCGTACATGATGCGCCGGGTCGTGAAGAGCTGGTTATCTTCTCACCAGAGGGTGCCGAAGATCCACAGACCTTCCCTGATATTGACTTTGGACGAGCGGAGCAGGTGCTGGTTTCGCCACAGGAAGATGTGGTGGCGATCATCAACCATCGCAATGAATTGGTTGTTGCGAATCTGGCAGATGGTACAGCACGTGTATTTGATCGCAGTGATTCCGGTCTGATTGCTGGTATCGCATGGTCACCTGATGGTGCCTGGCTCGCGTATGGTTTCCCGCTATCGCCTCAGCAGACAGCGATCAAGCTAGGCAATGTAGAGAGTGGAGAAACGCATCAGATTACCCGTCCGGTGCTAGAAGATAGTAATCCTGCCTTTGATCCTGAAGGGAAGTACCTCTACTTTATTGGCAAACGTATCTTTAATCCTGTCTATGATGGTTTGCAATTCGATTTAAGTTTCCCTCGTGGAACAAAGCCATATGTAGTCCTCTTGCAGCGTGACCTGCGTTCACCGTTTGTTCCTGAAGTTAAAAATCCGGATGAGAAAGAAGAAAAGAAGCCAGAAAGTACAGCCGATGCGACTGATACTGACGCTCAGGAGGCGATCGAGCCAGAAGAGAAGAAAGAGGATAACAGCAAGAAAATAACGCCTGTGGTCATAGATCTGGAAGGGATCAGTGATCGTGTTCTGCCATTCCCGGTTTCCGAAGGTCGTTATAGCGCCATTTATGGTGTGAAAGGGAAAGCGCTATTCCTTTCATCCTCGGTCGAAGGTGTGCTTGATCATCATGGATCTCATGATCGTGGTGTCATTGAATATTATGACTTTGATGCCTATAAAACCGAGCGCTGGTTAGATGGTGTGGGCGATTTTGAGGTCGCGCAGGATAACAAAACCGTGCTTTATCGTTCCCGTTCACGCTTGCGTGTAGTGAAAGCAACTGATAAGCCGAAGGATAATAGTGATCGTTCAGGTCGCGAAAGCGGCTGGATTGATTTGCATCGTGCGAAAGTCTCAGTGCAGCCTGCCGCTGAGTGGAAGCAGATGTTTGCGGAAGCATGGCGTTTGCAAAGTGAGCAATTCTGGGCTGCGGATATGTCTGGTATCGACTGGGATGCGATCTATAAACAGTATGCACCATTGGTAGAGCGGATCAGTTCCCGCTCAGAGCTTTCTGATCTGCTCTGGGAACTTCAGGGAGAATTAGGCACTTCACATGCCTATGAGAGTGGTGGAGAGTATCGTCGTGGTCCACATTATTCACAGGGTTTTCTGGGTGTTGATTGGACATATGATGCAGACAAGGGTCGCTATGTGATTGGGCGTATTATCAAAGGTGAACCTTCCAGCAACGCAACATCACCATTGACCGCTCCTGGTCTGAATGTGGGTGCTGGTGATGCTGTACTGGCGATTAATGGTCAGCGTGTGAGCGCGGAACGTTCTCCTCAGGAACTACTGGTGAATCAGGCCGGGAATGAGGTCCAATTGACGATTGAGAGCGCTGATGGTGAGGACGTGCGCGTGATTACCGTCAAGGCACTGACAAGCGAAACGGGAGCACGTTATCGTGAATGGGTTGAGAGCAATCGGCATTTTGTGCATGAGATGTCACAGGGCCGTGTGGGATATATTCATGTACCGGATATGATGGGGAGTGGTTTTGCTGAGTTCCATCGTGGTTTCCTGACTGAATATGATTATCCGGCTTTGTTGGTTGATGTGCGTTGGAATAGTGGTGGTCATGTGTCAAGCCTCTTGCTGGAAAAATTGGCGCGGCGGCGTATTGGTTATGATTTTCCACGTTGGGGGCAGCCTGAGGCATATCCTTCACAGTCACCACGAGGTCCAATGGTCGCGCTCACCAATGAGCATGCTGGCTCCGATGGGGACATCTTCAGTCATAGCTTCAAGTTGATGGGCCTGGGACCATTGATCGGCAAGAGAACCTGGGGCGGCGTTATTGGTATCTCTCCTCGCCATCCATTGGTTGATAATACCGTGACCACGCAGCCGGAATACTCTTTCTGGTTCAAAGATGTGGGCTGGAATGTAGAGAACTATGGCACTGATCCAGATATTGATGTTGATATTGCACCACAGGATTTTGCGAAAGACGTTGATCCTCAACTTGAACGAGCAATTGCTGAGGCGATTCGCTTGAGCGATGAAACCGCAACGCTGGAGCCACAACCCGGTGAGCGACCACGTTTAGGTCGTAATATCTCGTTCTAACATCCTTTTTATATCTATTATTCATGCCCACGATTGACGCTGTAGCGACAATCGTGGGCATGATTTTTATCTTGAAGACATTTTTGCGACAAATTTGTGATAGGCATGAGACATAGCTGGTTTACTGTATGTGATGTAGAAGAAATTGTTCACGAAAGGATGTATTGCTATGCAATCAATGGATCGCAACGAAATAGCAGACGCAAAAATGCCGCAAGGAACATACGATACCGAATATATCCCTGATCCACAGATGTTTGAACAGCCATATTATCAGCAACATATAAATGGACCACAACCCTTTACTCCCAATGGGCCTGGAACTGGTACGGGTCAGCCACCTCATGGAGTGAATATTCCCTATCAGGATGGAGAATGGGTCTGGATGGCGCGTGATACGAATTCTGATGGTCGTGTACTGGCAGCATTCAGCTACCTGGGAGGTTGGTTTACTGGATTGGTAATGCTCTTGTTTGTCAGAGATAACCGCTTTGTGCGTTTTCATGCATTGCAGTCCGTACTGTTTTTTGGCGGGGTAACCTTATTCAATATCTTCTGTTTTAGTGTACTGAAAGAATATAGTTTTTTCTTCGATAGCTTTATCCATATCATTGCTACGCTGGCCGTATTGATCATAGATAGTATGGCTGCGATTGGTTGGTTTGTCGGTATTGTCTGTGCTCTGGGTGGTCGCACTACCAGATTGCCGTTTGTTGGTGATATTGCGGATCAAGCGGCAGGGCCACATCAGGGAGCGGGCATTGTGAAGTAATAGAGGACAGGTCGCCTCATCGCGATCTGTCCTCTATTGGAGAAATTCCAATAGGTTTATGTGAATCTATGACCAGCTGGCATCAGCAGCCGCTTGTGGAGAGGTGCTGGTAATTTGCATGAGTTCAATTGCATTGCCATCAGGATCATTGATCCAATACTGGAGATTGGTATCGATACCTTTTTGAGGCTCCCCGGTAATTTCCAGTCCACGCTGCTTAAACTCTTCTAAAGTCTTATAGATATCATCGACGAGCAAGCAATAGTGGTTATAACCGACTGCTCTACCGCGTGACATATTTTCACCCTCAGCGCCAGGAAATAGTTCAATGAAATTTCCAGGTGTGACTTGAATATAAACGATCCAGGGTGAAAATTCCCCCTCACGCTCAAGCCGGAAAGCCTCACGGAAACCTAATTTGTTGCAAAAGAAATCAAGTGAACGCTCTAAATCTGTAATACGAAAGGCGACATGCCCAATTCCGGTAATCATACCGTTCTCTCCTTCCTTGGTAAAGAACAAAATCACTAACCCTTATAGTTCAGCACATAGGAAGTAGTTTTGTCAATTTTTCAGGTAGGTTGTTCAATCATTGAACGGTAAAGAATCATTTGGGTACAGAGGCATGCAGTCTGTATTACAAATGATTAAGAGCAAATGGCGAGCAGATCAATTTGTTGAATGTCATGGAAGGTAGCGGCAGTATTGTATGTCATAATGCCTGGGCGGGCAGGACGAGCGGTTTCTGTAAAACCAAGAACATGATTGCCATCCAGGTAGATAAGTGTTTGCTCCTGTTGTTGCTCGATGGTCAGGCTATGATCCAATGTAGGATCAAAACGTAAGGAGAGCGGTAAGACATGATTGATCACTGGCAGCAGCCCAGTGCTTTCAATGGCAAGTACCCAGTTCTCCTGCTTGAGAAAATGGATCTTGATGTATGCGTGCTGTGAATATTGGATAACCAGGCCATATGCTGCCGCAGTGTTCGCTGCTCTTACAGGGAGGCGCATAAGGGCACCATACGCGAATTGTTCCAGCGTTGCCTCGTGTAATTGCATATGAGAACCGTGGGCGAAATGGATTTCATCCCAGGCGTCTGAAAGTACCTTGAGATCTGTGTTCATAGTGATGTGTACCCTCGTTTTCAGGTCAAGAAGGATAATGAAAACAACGTATCGAAATAGATAACGACCACTAGAGATACGAACAATCCCTCATATGTATTGTAGTGCATATGTACAACTAAGCATTCGGAGTTTCGCGTGGTCCGGATGACGGGTTTCTAGCCTGGGACGACTCCTACAATTATTGCGCTATGTGGTATTGCATACCATTATGTATCATATTTGTTGATTTATGCCTGCTTGTTTAGCTATTGTTATCCTGTTGTGTATGTATTGGTATCTTGCGTACCTGTATTGAGCCACTGCTATCTGTTGAGACAATGTGTTTGCTGTCTGGTAGCCAGGTAATCGCATAGGTGCCAGTAGCACGCATATGATAGTTAATCACATGTTGTGTACTGGTGGCATCCCAGATATGGACGCCATGGCCTTTGTCGGCTGAGGCGATCCAGAGGCCATCAGGTGACCAGAGGGTCGTATGAATGCTATCAGTGTGTTTATGATGTTCTGCGAGTTGATGTCCTTTATTAAAAGGTTCCCATATATGTATAACGTTGCCTTCGTCGGCAGATACAATGCGTGTACTTTGCGAGGACCAATCCAGGGTACGTACCCAGCTATGATGTCCGCGATAGGTCAGATGTTTTTGTCCCGTGACAACGTCCCATATCTGTATTTCGCGCCATGAGCCTGAAGCAATGCCATTGCCGTTTGGGGACCAGCAGAGTGTGCGTACTCCGTGGCTATGTCCGCGATACATAAAATGTTCATTGCCTGTCATGGCGTACCAGATATGGATAGCGCTATCTGTAATGCTTGTGGAGGCGATATATTGATTATCAGGTGACCAGACGACCGTTTGTATCATGCCGTTATGGCCTGCATACTGCGCGACTTTTTTGCCGCTGCTGGCATGCCAGACCTGGATGGTGCGGTCCAGGGCACTGGAGGCGATATATTGCCCATCAGGAGACCATGCAATCGCAGTAATGCTTCCGGCATGCCCATGATAGATGGTAGTGCTGGTTCCTGTGGTGACACCGCGTACGACAATAGTGCGGTCTTTTCCACCTGACGCGCTACGGCGTTTGTTGGGTGACCATGCAATCGCGTAGATAGAATCGGTATCGAGTTGTTCCACGGTAGCGTCTGGTTGTAACTGTTGTGGGTGGCGCGTGAACCCGGGTGTGGCGATGGATGTGGAAACGGAGGGTTCTTTTGTTGTAGGGAGCGTATGGCGGTAGGCATCCTCCAGTGCTTGCGCGAAATCCAGCACAGATGGGAAACGTTGATGAGGATCTTTCGCCAGTGTGCGTATGATGACTGTTTCCAGTTCAGCGGGGAGATCTGGTACATGATCATGCAATGCAGGAGGATGGGTGAGTGCATGTTGGACAATCACCTCTTCATAGGTGCCCTGAAATGGACGTGTGCCGCTGAGAAGCTCATAGACGATGATACCCAGCGCATATTGATCGCTGGCGAGTTGTGGTTTGCCACGAGCCTGTTCTGGTGCCATATAGGCCACCGTGCCCGATACGTCGCGGACATTATTGCGTGACGAACTTTGCGTAATGACGGCCAGGCCAAAGTCACTGATGAGCACATCATCATATTGATCTAAAAGAATGTTCTCAGGTTTGATATCACGGTGAATAAGTTTGTTGGTATGGGCATAGTGTAAACCGCTGGCGATTTGTTTGACATAATGGATTACCATTTCTGGTTTCGTACGTGTACCACGTGGGAAGCGCTGACGCAGTGTGCCATGTGGGGCATAATTCATCACCAGGAATGGGAGATCGTTGGGATTGACGCCAAAGTCCAGCACATGGACAATATGGCGATGATTGAGTTGTGCTATTGTCTGTGCTTCATGCAGGAAATGCGCAATCTCTTCTTGCGCAATCCGTGCATCCATAACCTTGATAGCGGCCTGAGTGCCCAGATAGATATGTTCACCGAGATAGACATCGGCAAAACCACCATGCCCTAAAAAGTTGATGAGACGATAATGCCCGAATTGTTCTCCTGTACGATCCGTCATATATACTCTTCCTGAGTAGTAGCCATAATCTTGCTCATGTGTATGTAATGCAAGATAGAGATGTTATGCTGTTCAATCGTCTGTGTGAAGCCACTTGATACATGACAGCATTGCACTGACAGGATCGACTTTCACCTGCCTGTAAAGCGGTGATTTCGCGAGCAACGAGTCAGCGATGTTAACGATTGTTTTTTTACAGCAAACCGGGATATCTGTAATTGTACCTCTCTTTGATGATTGTAGAGATGGAGCATAGGGCTGTCAAGAGGATTATACGTCTTAAGCTTTTTAATGTGGATGTGGAGTTTTCCCCAATTGTGGAGCTTTTACCAGAGGATACATAGCTGTATTTTTACGTTTCTGGCGTGGCTTTATTACGATAGCAGAGTGAATAGTATCGTCTGGATCATGTAGGTGATGTAGTATTTTTTATTATAAGAAAACTTAAAACGATTTTAGGAATAGCTTAATCATCGTGTTACACCCTCAAAATATGTATCCCCTTCTGTTTTTGTATTCGTATACCATACATACGACGCGGAAAACTGTATAGACAGTATCCGATATTATAAGAAGTTATCAGAACTCATTTGGAAACATTTCCAGTGAAACATCAATTAAGAATATTATGGAAGGAGTAATGAAATATGTTTGCAACTCTAGCAATGACTTTTGCCGCTGTTGATCTTAGTGGTATCGTCTGGTGGTTAGTTGTTGGACTGATCGCAGGTGCATTGGCAAGTCTGGTCATGCGGGGTGGTGGTTATGGTATCGTTGGTGATATCGTTGTGGGTCTTGTTGGTGCTCTGATCGGTGGTTTCCTTGCTAGTCTGGTTGGTCTTGGCTCCTCTGGCTTCATCGGTACGGTTATTGTTGCCTTTATTGGTGCCTGTGTGTTTATTGCGATCCTGCGTGCCATCTCTGGTGGATATGGCGCACGTCGCTTGTAATGCGGCATCCCAATATATGATTTTAGCTGGATGCATAGAACTATTCCCCCGGAAAGCTTTTCCGGGGGATATTTTTTGTGAGCGAACCTTATTGTTGCGCATAACTATATTGGCAACAGAATTGAATTTTTATGCAAAAAATAGACTATGGCAAATACCATAATTTCATGAAACTAGACTCTTCAAACATTGTTAGGTATATTTATATTTATAGAGTTGTGTTGTTTTGCCACAATAGTGTTTGAATTTGTTCATTATCTATTATAGTGAAACAGACGATGTTGGTGTGATCACAGTATGGCCTGTATGATTGTGGTACATAGCGGTACCAGATACAATAGGCGTACGTTTCTCCTAGAAAGAGAGCATGAGCTATATGTTATCTCAACAAAAAGCTGCACCCCGTGTTTCTGTATCGACCTGGAGTCTGCACCGTACTCTGGGTGATCCTGTAAAATATGGCGCTGAACAAGGAACCAATATTCCAGTTGAGACACATGGAAGAGGCTCGTTATCATTGTTGGAGCTGCCTGCTCACCTGGCTGAGTTTGGTATACATACATTGGAAATCTGCCATTTTCATTTGCCGAGCCTGGATAAAGGCTATCTGGCGGAATTGCGTGCTGCATTAGAAGCCGCGCATGTCGAATTATTTTCATTGTTGGTAGACGAAGGAGATATGACGCATCCCCAATTAGCCGAGCAGAACTGGCAGTGGATTGCTTCCTGGGTAGATGTGGCGGCGCAACTTGGCGCAAAGCGGATGCGTGCTGTGGCTGGCAGATCGCAACCGTCAGCGGAAACAGTAGATATGAGTGTGCGTGGATTACAACGTCTGGTGGAGCGCACACAGGCACAGGGATTGCGACTGATGACCGAGAACTGGCTTGAACTGCTTTCCAGTCCAGATGTAGTGCGGCAGGTATTTGAGCGTCTGGAGGGCAATGTGGGCCTCTGTTTTGATTTTGGCAACTGGGGTGGTCCAACCAAATATGAGGCATTGCAGCAGATTGTACAATGGGCAGAGTCCTGTCATGCGAAAGCACATTTTGAACCTGCGGGTGAGATGGACCGTGTTGATTATGAACGTTGTTTTGAGATCACACGTATGGCGGGTTTCTCCGGACCATATACTTTGATTTATGATGGACCCGATGCGGATGAGTGGCGTGGCTTACAACGTGAAAAGGAGGTGGTTGCGCCATATCTGCACTAGAGGGTTGTGGAAGATAAAGAGGATAGATGTGAATGAGCAGTATGCGACAGATCGTGACGCATTAGAACGCGATTGTGACATTGAGTTTATGGTCGCTGGCGGTCCTGGTGGGCAGCATCGTAACAAGGTTGAGACGGGCGTACGCCTGGTACATCGACCCAGTGGTTTAATGGTGACGGCGACCGAACGACGTTCGCAACACGCGAATCGTGAAGCCGCTTTTGAGCGCATGGCGATGCGTCTGGAAGAACGTCAACGTGTGAGAACGCCGCGTAGGGCGACGCGACCGACGACAGCCAGTCGGGAGCGTCGCCTCAATGAGAAGCGGTTGAAGAGTGCTAGCAAGAGGCGACGCTCTGTTCCTGTGAATGAATAAAGGAGTGTAATTCGTGTTTCTTGTAAGTTGTATTAGTCTGATGATGATTCTTGTATTAACGTTATTGTATATGTGGAGACAGCAGGGAAAGCACAGGGTACACACAGGGTTTGTGTACCCTGTGGTATCGCGTAGTTTGCTGTTCGGAAGTTGTGCCGCATTACTCATTTTGCTGGCGGCGTGTGGCTCCTCTGCTACGGGGAATACGAATAGTACAGCGGCGACCCTGACAACTCCCGTTTCAACTGCCACTGCACCTGTCACGACAGCAACATCGGGTACGACATCTACTCAATGGAATGATTGGACGACCTATCATGCTAATTTGCAGCGGAGTGGTGTCGCGTCACAGTCTCCGACTGCTGATCCTACAAGTTTATCACAGGCCTGGAGATCTGAACTGGATGGACAGGTTTTTGCAGAGCCATTGATGGTGCATGGGCATGTGATTGTCGCGACGGAAGGTGATTCTCTGTATGCGCTTGATCCTGCAACTGGTAAGGTGCTCTGGCATACAAATGTTGGGACGCCAGTACCGCAGTCGGCGCTCCCCTGTGGTGATATTGATCCGTTAGGTATCACTGGCACCCCTGTCTATGATCCCGCGACAAATCTTATTTTTGCCGTTGCCGAAGTAAGTGGTCCACAGCATATCCTGGTTGCCCTCAATGCTGATAATGGACATCTCCAATGGAAACGTTCGGCCGATATTCCGAGTATGGATGTACGGGCTTATCAGCAACGTTCAGCCCTTGCCATCGCTCATGGTATGGTAGTGGTGACGTATGGTGGACACGCAGGTGATTGTAGCGACTATAAAGGGACGGTTGTTTCCGTACATACGGATGGCACTGGCAATCTATATTCCTATGTGGTTCCTACTGCTCGTGAGGCGGGGATGTGGACGCCATCTGGTCCTTCGGTCGATGCCGCCGGGAACATCTATGTCTCTGTTGGAAATGGAGCATCAGAGAGTGGTGCCTGGGATCATAGCGACTCGGTATTGAAGTTTTCACCCACCTTACAACTCGAGAGTGCATTCGCACCAACGCAGTGGGCGGAAGAGAACGCGCATGATACCGATCTGGGATCGATGGGGCCGATGTTATTGCCCGATAATCTGGCATTTTTGACTGGTAAATCAGGAATCGGGTATCTGCTGAATACGCAGAATCTGGGTGGCATTGGTGGACAGATCAGTGATTTGCAGATCTGTCAGGGGGTGGCGATGGGTGGTGGCGCGGTTGCCGGTACCAATGCTGTGCTGGTGCCCTGTTATGATGGTGTGCGAAAAGTCTCTTATACCGCCAATGGCAGCAAGATGACAATTGACTGGCATTTCCCCGATGTGAAATATTCGTCTGTGGTCGCCGGGAATACGGTTTATGGCCTGGGGGGTGATGGCACGATCTATGCGGTAAATCTGGCGAATGGACAGTTACGTGCGAAATTAGGGCCAGTGACATCTGTGCCAACCTTTACGACACCGATGATTTCTGGCAATCATCTGTTTATTGGTACGACCAGCGGCGTGATGAGCATTGCAATATAAAATATGTGAAGCGTTCAGTGAATAAAATGAACGGTTTATGAATATTTGAAAGAGAATTGTGCTATATGCTGTGTTTGTAGCACATATTATCTGTGATCTATATTGAATGTTCATAGACCGTTCATTGAAATTTTTTAGAGCGACGTGCCAAGCTGTTGTTCGACCCACAGGAGAATTTGTTTGTAGGTGATTTTGCCCTGTGACATTAAGGGACGTAGAGCGGCATTTCGTGTGACCTGTTCAACGAAACGATCTCGGTTTTCTGGAGCCAGTCGTTCGGGAGTCTGTTCCTGTGTGGTTTGAATGATCTGTTTGATCAGCCGCTGTACAAATATGTCTGGTGGTTCGGAGTCTGGTTCAGGTGCAGATGTAGCCGTTGGATCTGGTGCAGGAGTAAGTGGAGCGATAGGGGGGCTGGATGTGATTGGAGCATTAGGGATAGGGATAATCGTTGATGGCGTTTCTGGTTGTTCTGATCCTGTTTGTTCTTGTAGCCATTTTTGGAGATCCTGTACCAGTTGGGCATCCATTATGAGTGGTTTGAGCAGAGTAGGGGCCTGAATTTGTAGTGACCCATCGTCATTGAGGGTTATGCTATACATGCCAAATTGCTTCTTGCTCTTCATTGATCAACTTCCTTTTACTGCTATGTGTATCATTTTCAGGCACATATACTAATAATGGAAAATCTATATAGCTGATATATGAGAATGCATGAATGTGATAGACATTTATTGTTAGCTTTCTACATAAAAAGTTAACGTCTAATCGGATATAGAATTCTCATATATCGTTCCATACAGATGGGTTGCTAACTGTATTTAGCGCCACTCACTGACGGTATCAAGGGCTTTGATTTCGTCACCTGTTAATTGCAGTGAGAGGGAACCCATGAGTTCCTTCGTCTGGGGAATCGATGTGGCGCTGGCAATAGCTGCGGTAATGCCGGGGCGTGCGATAATCCAGGCGAGCGCGACCTGCGCGATCGTAGCTTGATGTGCCCGTGCGATCTCCTCAACCTTTTGCAGGACCGTGAAGCCCTGTTCATTCATGAATTTTTGTTGAATTCCCTGAGCGCGTGGGCTTGAAGGCAGATCCTGACCAGCACGATATTTACCAGTCAAGAAGCCGCTGGCGAGTGATGAATAGGTAATGACGCCAACTTCTTGCTCACGACAGACCTCTTCGAGGTTTTGTTCGTAGTCAGCACGACCCAGCAGGTGATAGGGAGGCTGTAAGCATTCATAGCGAGCATAGCCATGTTTTGCGCTGACCTGTAAGGCTTCCGCGAGACGTTGAGCGCTATAGTTTGATGTGCCGATGACACGCGCTTTGCCCTGTTCCACCAGTTGATTGAAGGCGGCTAATGTTTCTTCTAATGGTGCCTGTTGATCGTCGATGTGAGCCTGATAAAGATCAATGTAGTCAGTTTGCAAGCGTCGTAATGAATCTTCAACTCCCTGAATAATGTGCTTACGTGATAAGCCCTGTTCGTCAGGATTACTTCCCATTGGCGCACCGACTTTGGTGGCAAGGATGATGCTGTCTCGATTCTTTCGTTGAGCGAACCATTTGCCCAGAACAGTTTCGGATTCGCCCCCGATATGACCGGGCACCCAGGCTGAGTAGACATCTGCTGTATCGATGAAATTACCACCGGCTTCGACATAGGTATCGAGGACGGCAAACGAAGTTGCTTCGTCTGTTGTCCAACCAAAGACATTGCCACCCAGGCATAGCGGTGTAACCTGTAAATCAGAGCGACCTATTCTGCGAGTTGTCATTCTACAAGTACCTTTCTTTCGTTATGGTAAAGTAGCGTAGTAATTCCTGCTGCATGGTATCGTCGTCATATTGTCCTGCTGCATTGACTTCCTTTGTAAAGGCAGAACGTTGATAGACGTTGGTGCTACTTATGGGAATGTATTCTTCATTCTATCACGTTTAGGTGAACGGAAAGGCAACTTGCTAGCTATTTTCTGGTATGTCATGATTGTAGCGATGAGCTACCAAGAAATAGGAATGTTTCCATTAGAGTGATCTATAACGTGTTATCTTAGATAGGGGCTGGTCCAGGATCTATTCGTGATTCGCTGATGTGTATACTTATTAGGGTACTTACTGATTGGATAGGTATAGAGAAGGATATAGGTAATGGCAACAATAACTTCAGAATGCAAAGAGTTTTTGTTACAGGGCACGCGTACCGGGAAGGTCGCCACTGTACGTGCCGATGGACGTGCGCATGTGGTGCCTATCTGGTTTGTGATGGATGGTGATACCATTGTATTTACTACTGGCACCGATTCTGTGAAGGGCAAGAATTTACGGCGTGATGGACGAGCTTCGCTGTGTGTTGATGATGAAACACCGCCATTTTCCTTTGCTACTGTTGAAGGAACAGTCACGTTCTCTGAAGATCTGAACGAATTGCGAGAGTGGGCAACCCGTATTGCTGCTCGTTATATGGGAGCGGACAAGGCGGAGCAGTTTGGAGCACGCAACGCGGTTCCCGGTGAACTGCTGGTGCGCCTGACACCGACAAAAGCGGTCTTTGTGAAAGATCTTGCTGATTAAGTCTTTCTATCAACAAAGAGTGGGAGTGCTGTTCTATTTGCAGAGAACAGCACTCCCACTCTTTGTTGATAATTGCTTTTTCGCTGCTAGATATGGCAACTGGAGAGGCCGCGTTTCGCCAGATAATTCTGGTGGTAATCCTCTGCTTTGTAGAAAGTCTCCGCAGGTATAATTTGCGTGACGATTGGTTGTTGGTAGCGGTGAGATTGTTCAAGCTGGTCGCGGGATGCTTGTGCGATGGCTTGCTGTTCTGGTGTGTGGTAGAAAATCACCGAGCGGTATTGCGTACCCACATCCACGCCCTGGCGATTTAATGTGGTTGGATTGTGATTCTCCCAGAATACCCGTAAGAGTGTTTCGTAAGAGACTTGATCGGGATCATATTCGATCTCTACGGTTTCGGCATGTCCGGTTGTATCGCTACAGACAATTTTGTAGGTTGGGTTTTCTGTATAACCCCCTTCGTAGCCGACAGTGGTGGAAATGACGCCTGTGAGTTGGCGGAATAGTTCTTCGACTCCCCAGAAGCAGCCAGCGGCGAATGATGCTTTTGCCATGAAAAAACGGAACCTCTTCATTGTATGGTTGTGTGTCGCAGTTGAAGCGTACTTACTGTTGAGAACACACAACCATACATGATCTATTCCGTCGTGGTTCAGTTGTGCTCAGGTTTTATGTGTCTTAGGCATGGCGCTGCCTTCGTCCGCCGCTTGTGCTACTTCATCCAGATTACTGCCGGATGCCGCTTCGACAGCAGCCAGAACCGCACCTTCGACCAACGGAGCGGAACTGATACGAATACGTTGACGAACAGGTTCGTCAAGCATCTCCAGGGCCATTTCAGTAATCATGACTGCGCTGCCAAGATCGACAAGTACCAATGTGCCGTCTGGACCAGTTGCCTGTTGAAGAGCGGCGGTTACCTTGTCGATCGACGTTCCCAGGGAGCCGTCATCTGTGCCGCCTGCGGCAAGCAGAGCGATGTCTCCCTGCGCCATCTGACCTGCCAGTTCAACAACGCCCTCCGCCAGACGAGCGCTGTGAGATACGATGACAATCCCTACCGCCATTTTTATCCTACTTTCTACTGCTTACATCAGCCAGAGCCTTGAGCAACAGCCAGCTTGAAGTTGCTCCGGGGTCTTGATGACCAATGCTGCGTTCACCGAGGTAACTGGCTCGACCTTTCGTGGCCTGCATTGGTATTGTCGCTTTCATGCCGTTTTCTGCGGCGGCTGCTGTCTGTTGTAAAACCTGTTCAAGTGTGACCTGTGCTGATTGGGCCTGTCTGGCGGCGTCAACTGCAGGAAGGAGGGCATCCAGCATTGTTTTCTCGCCTTGTTGTGCTTTGCCACGAGCTTTTACACCCTCGATGGCCGCATCCAGCATCGCGACAACATCTTCTGCCTCCAATGTTTGTTTGCCAGTTGTGTTTATACCAGCCCGCAGGAAGGCGGTACCATAGAGTGGACCGCTTGCTCCGCCAACCGTTGAAACCAGCGTTGTGCCAACCAATTTAAGGAGAGCACCAATATCGGCTGGTTCCATATTGGTCAATTTCATTTTAACAGCCTGGAAGCCCCGATCCATATTAATGCCGTGGTCAGCATCGCCAATGTCAGAATCGAGCTGTGTTAAATAACTGCTATTCTCATGCAACACCAGCGCTGACTGTTGAATCCATTGTTGTATATCTGCAGTCGTTAGTGGCATCGTCTCCTCCGACTTTTCGTTTAACATCATGTTTCCTTACCTACCCCAGCGTAGTGCGGGTGTATGAACCGGGGCATCCCAGTAGCGCAAGAGTTCGTCATCGAGGCGTAGCAATGTAATCGAACAGCCAGCCATCTCTAATGAGGTGATATAGTTGCCGACCAGTGAACGAGCGATGGTGATATGTTTGCCCTTGAGGATGCGCTGCAAGGCGTCGTAGACAACATAGAGTTCCATCAGTGGTGTGCCGCCCATGCCATTCACGAAGGCCAGCACCTGTTGCCCGGCTTGCAGACCTAAGTCTTCAATGATTGGTTGTGTCAGTAGATCGGTGATTTCGGTGGCGGTGGTGAGTTTCATGCGGCGGCGACCCGGCTCACCATGAATACCGATGCCGATCTCCATTTCATC
>Ga0310811_10004372_pt1 | contig 17768 bp, 16 predicted proteins | sample YCmetagenome_FD_207642 | JGI IMG/M metagenome (GOLD analysis project Ga0310811, IMG submission 207642) | Soil microbial communities from experimental microcosm in Duke University, North Carolina, United States - YC | ecosystem: Engineered > Artificial ecosystem > Soil microcosm > Unclassified ...
CGAAGCGCCCGCAACGGATCGCCGAAGCCCTGCGCGCGGCCGACCTGGAGCTCAGCTATCAGGACCTGGCCGCCATCGAGGAAGCGGTTCCGCGTGCGGCAGTCGCCGGCGGCCGGTACGCTCCCGCGTTGCTCGCCCTGCTGGACAGCGAGCGCTGATGCCGACGGGCGCGCCGCTGGACGCGGACATCATCCTGGCGGCCACTGAGGAGGTGCTGCGGCGGCACGGGCCGGCGAAGGCGACGGTCGTCGACGTGGCCCGGGCGCTGGGCGTCAGCCACACCGCCGTCTACAAGCACTTCCCCTCCAAGCAGGCGCTCCGCGAGGCCGTGACCCGCCGCTGGCTGAGCCGCGACCGCGACACCCTGGCCGCGATCGCTGGCGACACCCAGGTCCCGCCGCCGCGGCGGCTGCGCGCCTGGCTCGCGGCGATGCTGGCCGCCAAGCAGGCCAAGGCCCGCGACCACGTCGCCGACCTCCTGCGCCAGTTGCAGGCCATCCTGGCCGACGGCACGGCCGACGGGACGTTCGCCGCCATCGACCCGGCCGCGGCCGCGCACGCCGTGTTCGACGCCACCACCCGCTTCCACCATCCCGCCCTCGCCGCCGAATGGCAGGCCCCCGGCGTCGAGGCCGCGCTCGACGCCGTATGCACCCTGCTCCTCAACGGCCTGGCGGCTTAGGCCGTGCTCTGGACGACCTCGGGTTCGATGAGGAAGACCACCCGGTCGGTGTGGTCCTGGTACGGGGCGCCGGTGTACTTCACCGCGAAGCCGTCAATGATCTCCCAGGCCGCGTCGCCCTCGATGCGGCCGGTGACCCGGCCCCGGATGTGCGCCATCGTGAACGGCTGCGCGTGGTCGGTCACCGAAACCGACACCCGCGGGTCAGCGACCACGTTCCGCGCCTTGCGCGACCCCGGCCCGGTCTGGAACGCCACCTGGTCCCCCACCATGCCGATCCAGACCGGCACGTTGTGCGGGGACCCGTCGGGCAAGACCGTGGCCAGGTGCGCCATGTTGGGCCCGTCAAGCAGCCGCCTGACGCCGTCACCGAGTTCCACCATCGGATGTCACTCCCCCTCTGCAGGCAGGACCGCGGGCAGGCCGAAGGCGGCCCGCCCGCTGACGGTTACCTGCGTGCTGCGTTGCGTGTCATGCCCTATGTAACGACTCCTGACGCGCGTCTTCATCGGTCCTGGCGCTGTCCCGGCGGGAAGTTTTCCGGCCCTCACCGCGGCCGGCTTGGGCCTGCGGCCCGCCAGCTTGGCGTTCCCCCGCGGTCCGGCGCAGGAACAGGCCGCGTTCGCCAAGGGTCCAGGCGACCGTGGTGAGCAGGTAGATCGCGGCGGCGAGGGGCGCGAACGCGGCGAAGACCACGGTCAGGTACGGAAGCACCCGGGTGAGCACGCCCGCTGTCTTGCTGTTAGCGAGCGCTTCGGCCGGATCGGGACGAGCGCCGGGAGCGGGAGGCCGAGCAGCTGACTTCCCTGCGGCAGGCTGCCGTGCCGCCGACTTCCGCGTGGCGGGCTGCCGTTCAGCAGGCTGTCGTCCAGCGGACCGCCGTGCGGCCGCTGGCGCCGCAGCCGGGACCGCGGCCGGGGCCGTCCGCCGCGCCAGGCGGGCCGAGGCCCAGCACAGGACGGCGAGGACCGCGAAGACAGCGAGGAAGAGCGCGTCGTGGACGCTCAGCAGCCCGGCGCCGGACAGCCAGTGCGCGCCGAGCGGAACGCCGAACAGCCCGTCGGACAGCAGCTGATTCGACGCGCCGTTCACCGAGGCGGAACGGAACAGCAGGTACGTCACGCTCAGGAACGGCCACTGGGCCAGCAGCGGCAGGAAGCTGGCGAACGGGCTGGTTCCCTCTCGCTTGTACAGGGTGGTCAGCTCGCGCTGGAAGCGTTCCGGCTGACGGCCGTAGCGCTTTTGCAGAGCCTGGATCTGCGGCGCGAGCCGGGCCATGGCGGCCTGGCCGCGCAGCGCGCGCAGCGACAGCGGGGCGATCAGCAGCCGGACCAGGGCGGTGAACAAGACGATCGCGGCGACGGCGGCGAGGCCGCCGGCGACCGGGGTGAGCAGGTGGACGAGGGCGGAGACGAGGTAATAGGCGGCGCCGACCGGGACGCCAAGGAAACCGGACATGACAGGAGGCCTTCCAGCTCAGGATGGAAACGGGCTGGAGACGGCCGCGGACAGCGTTAACCGGAGGACCGGCGCTGCAAAAGGGGCACGGTAAGACGTGCCCGGGCAGACGCTGTCAGGCGACCGCCGGGGCCGCCGATGGCGCCCTAGGCCTGGACCTGCCCCGGGCATCGGGATCGCGCAGCCGGAGGAACGCGGCGTGCCATGACTTGTCGCGCAGCGCGGTGACCCGGCGGACAACGGGAACCGTGGCCGGGGCACTGTCGAAGCGAACGGCGGCGGCGACGCAGCCCGCCGCGACGGCGGCCAGCACGGCGACCGCCAGCACCGCAAGGCGCTGCGGCGTCACCGGGTCGCCCAGCAGCAACTGCCCGGCCAGCTCACCCAGTGAGAGCAGGCCGACAGCCGCCAAGAGGCCGGCCACGCCGGCCCGCACGCCTATCCGCACGCGTCCAGCATAGGCGCCAGATCAGCTGCGGGTGATCCGCCGGTGACTGTTTTTTCGTCTTCAGAACGGCAGCTGTCTTCTGTGGCCCGGTCCAAGTGACTGCTCCAAAGATATGGACAGCTCGTTCATTTCATGATTATATGAACTTGTCGTTCATATAAGAGCTTCACAACGGGAGGTCCCCATGACCACCGAAACCACCGCCGGCACCCGCGTCGCCCTCGTCACCGGAGGCTCCGGCGGCATCGGCAGCAGCGTCGTCGAGCGCCTCGCCCAGGACGGCTTCGCCGTCGCGGTCCACTACGCCGGCAACCCGAAGCGGGCCGAGACGCTCGCCGCGAAGGTCCGCGCGGCTGGCGGCCAGGCGATTACCGTCGGGGGCGACATCGCCGACGAGGTCGCGATGGCGGCGGCGTTCGACGCGATCGAGGCGGAGTTCGGCGGCATCGACGTCGTCGTCAACACGGCCGGGATCATGCTCTTGTCGCCGATCGCGACCCTTGACCTGACCGACCTCGACCGGATGCACCGCACCAACATCCGCGGCACGTTCGTCATCTCCCAGCTCGCCGCCAACCGCCTGCGCGGGGGCGGCGCGCTCATCAACTTCTCCACCTCGGTCACCCGCGCGCAGTTCCCGGCCTACGGCGCCTACGTCGCCTCCAAGGCCGCCGTGGAGGGCATGACCCTCATCCTGGCCCGCGAACTGCGCGGCAAGGACATCACCGTCAACGCGGTCGCCCCCGGTCCCACCGCCACGCCGCTCTTCCTCGACGGCAAGGACCAGCAGGCCATCGACCACCTCGCCAAGGCCGTCCCGCTCGAGCGGCTCGGCCAGCCGGCCGATATCGCGGAGGCCGTCGCGTTCCTCGCGGGCCCGGCCCGCTGGGTCAACGGCCAGGTCGTCTACGTCAACGGCGGCCTCGCTTAACAGCACCAGGCTCCGTCCGCCCTTTCCGCCCTCTCCGGAAGCGAGAAGAACCATGAGCAAGAAGATCATCCTCATCACCGGCGCCTCCAGCGGCTTCGGCGCTCTCACCGCCCGCGCCCTGGCCGACGCCGACAAGGGGGCAGCCAACATCGTCTACGCCGGCATGCGCGACACCGGCGGCCGCAACGCCCCGCAGGTCAAGGCCGCGGCGGATTACTCCGCCGCCCGTGGCGTCGACCTGCGCGCCATCGAGCTCGACGTGAACTTCCAGGACTCCGTCGACGCCGCCGTGCAGCGGATACTCAGCGAGCACGGCCGCATCGACATCCTGGTCCACAACGCCGGCCACATGGTCGTCGGCCCGGCTGAGGCGTTCACCCCGGAGCAGCTCGCCGAACTGTACGACGTGAACGTGCTGTCCACCCAGCGGGTCAACCGCGCGGTACTGCCCGGGATGCGCGAGCGCGAGGCCGGACTGGTCGTCTGGGTGTCGAGCTCGAGCGTCAAGGGCGGCACCCCGCCGTACCTCGCGCCCTACTTCGCCGCCAAGGCCGGCATGGACTCGCTCGCGGTGAGCTACGCCGCGGAACTGGCCCGCTGGGGCATCGAGACCTCGATCGTGGTCCCGGGTGCCTTCACCAGCGGCACCAACCACTTCGCCCACGCCGGGCACCCCGCCGACACCGCGGTCGAAGCCGCCTACGAGACTAAGTACGCCGGCCTCATGGACCAGGTCGCTGCCAAGCTCGCCGCCCTCGAGCCGGCCGACGCCGACGCGAGCATGGTGTCGGACGAGATCGCGCGCATCGTGGCGCTGCCCGAAGGCCAGCGGCCCTACCGCGTCCACATCGACCCCTCGAACGACGGCTCCGCGGAGGTCTCAGCGGTCGCCGACCGGATCCACCGCGAGTTCCTCACCCGGATCGACCTCGCCGACCTGCTGACCGCCGCGAGGTGACGACCTGCGGGAGCCGGTGCTCCCCTCCCGCCGAGCCCGGTAATTTCAATTAGCCCTATCAGGAGACACTCATGGAACTCATCGAAATCCCCGCTGCGATCCGCGCGTTCATCGACGCCACGAACGCCGGCGACTCCGACGCGTTCGTAGCCGCCTTCACCCCGGACGCGACGCTGGACGACTGGGGCCGGAAGTTCGCCGGCCACGCCGGCGTGCGCGACTGGGACCGAACCGACAACATCGGGGTCCAGAGCCACTTCGACCTGCTCGCGATCGAGCCCGGCGAAGAGCCGGACAGCTACGTGGCCACCATGCGCGTCCGCGGCAACGGGTACAACGGCACCGGCCCGATGACCTTCCGGCTCCGCGGCGGCCTCGTGGCGAGCCTGCGAATCAGCGGATGACTCTGGAGCTCCCAGAGCGCCGCGGCCGGGGCAGGCGTCCCGCCGACGAGGTCCGCGCCGACGTCCTGCGGGCCGTCGGCAACCTGCTCCTCACCGAGGGCAGCGCCGGCCTCACCTTCGAGCGGGTCGCCCGGCTCGCCGGCGTCAGCAAGACCACCCTCTACAAGTGGTGGCCGTCGAAGGGCGCGCTCGCGCTCGACGGGTACTTCCATGCCGTCGAGCCGGCGCTCGCCTTCCCCGACACCGGCGACATCCGCGCCGACCTGCTCAGCCAGCTGCGGGCCTTCGCGCAGGTGATGACGCAGACCCCGGGTGGCCGGGTGCTGGCCGAGCTGATCGGGCAGTCGCAGACCGACCCGGATCTCGCCCGGGCCTACCGGGAGCTCTACTCCGCCGAGCGCCGCCGGCTTGCCTGCGACCGGATGCGGAAGGCTCAGGAGGTCGGCCAGCTGCGGCCCGAGGTCGACGTGCGGGTCCTCGTGGACCAGCTCTGGGGTGCCGTCTACAACCGGCTGCTGGTCCCGGACGAGCCCATCACCGACGCTTTCGTCGTGGCGCTCGTCAGCAACCTGATGGACGGCATCGCACCGCGCTGAGCCGTGCCGCGGCTATGCCGGGGGCTCTCCGCCGTCGAGGTGGCGCTGCACCTGCGCGGCGGCGGCTTCGTAGGCGGCTACCTGTTCGGGCACGCTGCGGGTGAGCATGACCGGGCGTCCCTCGTCCGCGTCGGCCGCGGCCTGGGGACTGAACGGGATGCTGGCCATCTTGCTCACCTGTCCCCAGATGCTCATCCCGTCCGGGGCCGCCGGAAACAGGGGCGCGGTGCTGCCGCAGCAGGGACAGGCGAAGCCGGCCATGTTCTCTATGCCGCCGACGGCATGAGCCGGATGCCGGTCCAGGTCGGCGATGAGCCTGCGGACATCCTGGTGGGCCACGGCCTGGGGGGTGACCACGACGACGACGATTACCTTACGTGCCCGCTGCCGGAAGACCAGCTGCTGGATGTCGGCGGTCCCCGGCGGGAGGTCGACCACGAGGCAGTCCGTGCCCTCGGCCCAGGCGGTCTGGCTGATCAGCCGGGACACGAGAGCCTGGGCCAGGCCGGCGTGCATCCCGAGCGCCTGATTTTCCCCGATCAGGAACCCCGCCGAGGCCAGCTGGACGCCGTGGCGGCTGACCGCTTCCAGCCGCGCTCCCCTGATGCCGGACGCGGCGTACAGCGTCACGCTGGACGCGGTCGCCTGCCGGCGCAGCCCCATCATCCGTGGGATGTCCGGCCCGTACAGGTCCGCGTCGACCAGGCCGACCTGCCTGCCAGCCGCGGTGAGGGCCAGCGCGAGGTTGACCGCCACGGTGGTCTTGCCGACTCCGCCCTTGCCGCTCGCGACCGCCACGAGGGGAATCGCTTCCGCGTCGCCGTTCACGTGCTTCCTCCCGTGTGCCGACGTCTGCAGTTTATTGGCCGTGACTTATTGGCCGTGACGCCGCCGTGGAGGAGCGGGCTCCGCCGTCACCGCTCTCGCGCTGGGCATCAGCCTCAGCCTGGGACGCAGGGCACGAAAGCCGCCGGCCACGGCCGCTATAGGCGACAACGCGGCCGGCCATCCGCGGGACGACATCGCGCCGCGTCATTAGCGCCCTGCGCGTGACACCGGGTTCCGGGGGTTCCGGCGCGGGCGGGTGATAGGGCGCTTATGCCGGAAATCTCTTTGTCGCCCGGTCTCACGTTTCCGCGTTAGCGCGCGTCTTCGGTGTGACCAGCCCGGGCAGGATCGTTCGGGGCTTATCGAAGGGCGAACTAGCGATGCAGACCCAGGAACTAGTGCGAACCCAGGAACTAGTCCGGACCCACGACGTTATCGATCCTGCCATTCTTTACTTCGGCACGCCCGTCGTCCTGCTCAGCACGGTGAGTACGGAAGGGGCGGTCAACCTCATGCCGATGTCATCGGCGTTCTGGCTCGGGCACACCGGCGTGCTCGGCATGGGCACCAGGTCGCAGACTTACCGGAACCTCGCGGACACCGGCGAGTGCGTGCTCAACCTGCCGTCGGCCGCGCTTGTCTCACAGGTCAACAGCCTCGCGCTGACCACCGGGCGGAACCCGGTCCCGCTGGGAAAAGCGGACGCAGGCTACCGCTACGAGCCGGACAAGTTCGGGCGCGCGGGGCTGACCCCCGTCCCGGCGGACACGGTTCAGCCGCCCCGCGTGGCCGAGTGCCCGGTCAACCTGGAAGCCCGCGTGACCCGCATTCACGAGCTTGAGCAGGATGAGGCGCCCGGCGGCACGGTCGCCGTCGAGGTGGCCATCTCCCGTGTGCACGTTCACCCGGACATCCGGCTACCCGGAACGGAGAACCGCATCGACCCAGATGCCTGGCGGCCGCTGATCATGAGCTTCCAGCACTTCTACGGCCTCGGCGACCGGCTGCACCCCTCCAAGCTGGCCACGATCGACGAAGAGTGGTACCGCTGACGTCTTCTGCCCCTTTTGCGGCGACGCGATCAACATGTAAATTCCGCGCAGCGGGTAGACATTTTTCGCGGTGTAAGGAAAAGACGGGTAGCCCGTCTTTTCCTTACACCGGACAAAATTCTTACCTGCTGGGGCCGCCAGCACTGGGGTAGGGAGGGTGCTCGCATGGCACCGGTTTCCTTGATCGTCGTCGGGGCGGGCCAGCGGGGTGCCGGGTACGCCCGGTGGGCTCTCCGTAACCCCGATCGCGCCGCCGTGGTCGCGGTGGCCGACCCTAACGAGACGCGCCGCGCCCGGCTCGCCGCTGAGCACGGCATCGCCGCCGGGAACGCGGCGGCTGGCTGGAGAGATCTGGCCGGGCGTGCCAGGTTCGCCGACGCGGTGCTGATCTGCACCCAGGACCGGATGCACGTCGAGCCGGCGGAGGCGTTCGCCGCGCTCGGCTATCACATCCTGCTGGAAAAGCCGATGGCCCCGGACGAGGCAGGCTGCCGGCGGATCGTGGCGGCCGTGGAGGATGCCGGGGTCATGCTGGCCGTCGGCCACGTGCTGCGCTACACGCCGTACACGCGCGCCGTGAAGGAGATCGCCGACTCCGGTGAGCTCGGCGAGATCATGAGCGTGCAGCACCTGGAGCCGGTCGGGTTCTGGCACCACGCCCACTCCTACGTGCGCGGCAACTGGCGGCGCGCGGACATGGCGGCCTCCATGCTGATGGCCAAGTCCTGCCATGACCTCGACTGGCTGCAGTACATCCTGGGCCGGGCCCCGCTGCGGGTTTCCAGCTTCGGCAGCCTGACCCACTTCACCGCCGCCAACCGCCCGGAGGGTGCCGCGGACCGGTGCGTGGCCTGCCCAGCCGAAGCGGGCTGCGCCTACTCAGCGACCCGGTTCTACGGGGACATGTTGGCGCGGGGCGAGCAGGGCTGGCCGCTCAGCGTCGTCGTCGACGACTTCACTCCCGCCGCCCTAGACGAGGCACTGCGGACCGGGCCGTACGGCCGGTGCGTTTACGGCTGCGACAACGACGTGGTCGACCACCAGGTGGTCGCGCTGGAGTTTCCCGGTGCGACCACCGCGACGTTCACGATGACCGCGTTCACGGAGGCCGCGCGCCGCAGGACCCGGCTGTTCGGCACCCGTGCCGAGCTAACCGGGGACGGCCGCACCGTGCGGGTCTACGACTTCCTCGCCCGTGCCGAACGGCTGATCACCCCTGAACCGGAGAGCGCCGTCGAAGGCGGGCACGGCGGCGGCGACGCCGGGCTCATGGACGCGTTCACGGCCGCCGTCGCCGCGGGCCGTCCCGAGCTGATCAAGTCAGGGCCCCGCGAGTCGCTGGCGAGCCACCTCGCCGTATTCGCCGCCGAACGCGCCCGGCTAACCGGCACCGTCGAAACGGTCCAGTCCAGCGCCTTAACCGGACCGGGGGCCAGATGAGCACAGCCACGTCACCCAGCTCGCTGACATAACTGACTCAGTAATGGTCGGCGGCCAGGCGGCTGGCCTCGCCGGCCGACATCAGCGGTTGGACGTCGGCGAAGTACGGTGCCGCTACGGCGGGCTCCAGGACCTAGACACGAGCGGCAGCCGCGTCCCGCGAACGCTGGCGCTGGCTGTTGCCGAGATGGGCGCGTCCCGTTCCCATGGTCCTATGCCCCCCGATAAAGAGGCCATCCGCCGGAAGTACGCCGCAGAGCGGGACAAGCGGCTGCGGCCCGATGGCAGCAGCCAGTACCTCCGGGTCGCGGGCCACCTCGCCCGGTATCTCGACGACCCCTACATGCCCGTGGCCGAGAGGCCGGCGGTAACCGACGACGTTACGTTCGCCTTCATCGGCGGCGGGTTCGCGGGGCTGCTGGCCGGGGCCCGGCTCAGGGAAGCCGGCCTCGCTGACGTCCGCATCATCGACAAGGCCGGCGACTTCGGCGGGACCTGGTACTGGAACCGGTACCCGGGCGCGATGTGCGACACCGCGTCGATGGTCTACATGCCGCTGCTCGAAGAGACCGGCCACATGCCGTCCGAGAAGTACGCCCACGGGCCGGAGATCCTCGAGCACTGCCGCCGCATCGGCAAGCACTTCGGGCTGTACGACAACGCGCTGTTCCATACCGAGGTCACCAGCCTGGCCTGGGACGAGTCCGTGTCCCGCTGGCGGATAGGGACCAGCCGGGGCGATGATTTCACGGCGCGCTTCGTCGGCATCGGGCCGGGCCCGCTGCACGTGCCCAAGCTCCCGGGGATCGAGGGCATCGAGCTTTTCGGCGGCCGTTCCTTCCACACCAGCCGGTGGGACTACTCCTTCACCGGCGGCGACCCAGCCGGGGCGCCTATGGACCGGCTGGCCGACAAGCGGATCGCCGTCATCGGCACCGGGGCGACCGCGGTGCAGTGCGTCCCCGAGCTGGCGAAGGCGAGCAAGGAGCTGTACGTCTTTCAGCGCACGCCGTCTTCTATCGACGTGCGCGGCAACGGACCCATCGACCCGGGCTGGTTCGCCGCGGTCGCCACCGCCGGATGGCAGCAGCGGTGGCTGGACAACTTCACGGCGAACTGGGAGGGCATCCTCGGGGCGCACCTCAACGAGGACCTTGAAGACCTCGTGCAGGACGGCTGGACCGACCTGGCGCGCCGCATCCGGGACGCGATCGGGGCCGTTCCCGCCGGTGAGCGGACTCGTGACCTCGTGCTGGACATCTACGAGGACGCCGACAACGTCAAGATGGAGGAAATCAGGGCGCGGGTGGACGCCGTGGTGGCCGACCCGGACACCGCCGCGAACCTCAAGGCCTGGTACCGGCAGCTCTGCAAGCGACCCTGCTTCCATGACGAGTACCTGCAGGCGTTCAACCAGCCCAACGCTCATCTCGTGGACACCGACGGCAAGGGAGTGCAGCGGATCACGGCGACGGGCGTCGTGGCCGGCGGCCGGGAGTACCCGGTCGACTGCATCATCTACGCTTCTGGCTTCGAGTTCGGCATCGGGCACGACATCGCCCGCCGGGCCGGCTTCGACCCGGTCGGCCGGGACGGTATCCAGTTGTCCCGTCACTGGGCGACGGGAATCCGCACCCTGCACGGCATGCACGTCCGCGGCTTCCCGAACCTGTTCATGGTCCAGCTCCCGCAGGGGGCCGCGCTGGCGTCGAACGTGCCGCACAACTACGTGGAGGCCACCAAGGCGATGGCCGCGGTGGTGCGCCACGCGGTCGACGGGCAGTTCGCCGCGGTGGAGGTAACCAAGGACGCGGAAGACGCCTGGGTCGGCCTGCTCCTCGCCCACGGCAGGCCCGCGGGGCGCGCGGACTGCACCCCCGGTTACTACAACAACGAAGGGCAGCCGCAGCCGGAAAGCAAGCTGAATGTGGGATACCCGCAGGGCGCCGGATCGTTCTTTACGATGCTCGATGAGTGGCGGCAGGCGGGGACCTTCACCGGGCTCTCGTTCAGCTGAGCGGCGACGCGTCCGGTTCGCGGGCCAACCAGGGTTCATCCGGTCCAATTCGCGGGTCATCGGCGGCCTCCAGCGCGGCAGCCCCGTGCGCCGGTGGCTGCCGGGCGCGCGGGGCGTCGCTGCGGACTGGCTTAGCCGCGCCCGAAGTAGTGGCCCTGCTCGAGGTCCTGAAGGAGTCCTGGATACGCCGGCTCCCAGCCGAGCACCTTCCGTGTCACCTCGCTGGAGACGGGGTTGTCCGCGCCCGCGAACCCGCCGAGGAAGGCGAAGCGCGCGCCGGCGTCCGCCGGCGAGATGCTCGCTGTCGGCACCCCGACGCCGCGCCCGATGGCAGCCGCGATGTCGCGGAAGGGAATGCCCTCGTCCGCCACCGCGTGCAGCCTGCTTCCGGACGGGGCGCTCTCCAGGGCCAGCCGGTACACCCGCGCCGCGTCGAGCGTGTGTACCGAAGGCCACCGGTTCGCCCCGTCCCCCACGTAGGCCGACTCGCCGGCCTGCCGGGCGATGCCGATCAAGATGTGCGTGAAGCCGTGGTGATCGAGGTCGCTGTGCACGATCGGGGGCAGACGGACGACAGAGGACCGCACGCCGCGTTCGGCCAGGCCGATCACGAAGTTCTCCGCGTCGACCCGGTAGCCGCTGGGGGCGAAGTCCGCCTCGGTGCCCGGCCGCCCGGTGATGCCCGCGGCGAGGAGCATGAGCGTGCCCGACGTGGTGACGAGCGGCTTGCCCGTCCCATCGAGCGCTGCGGCGAGCGCCCGGGTGGCGGCGAAGTCGGCGGCGGCCGCGGCGGCGAGGTCACCGGTCGCCATCAAGTCGTGCCTGAAGGCAAGGTGGATGACGCCGTCGGCCGCCGCGGCGGCTTGGCGCAGCCCGTCGAGATCGTCCAGGTCGCCGCGCCGGACTTCGGCGCCGGCGGCTGCGAGCACCTTGGCCGAGCTGTCCGAGCGCGCCAGCCCCACGACCTGGTGTCCAGCCTGCAGCAGCTCAGGCACGACCGCGGAGCCGACGTGGCCGGACGCGCCAGTTACGAAAACACGCATGGGAAAGCCTCCTGAAATGACTGATGTCACCTGGTGTCATAACCATAGCACGGTCACGGCACCGAGTGACATCACTCACGGCACCGAGTGACATCGACTAGTCTTGTCGCATGGGTAGATGGCAGCCGGACGCGCAAGCGCGATTGCAGGCGGCTGCCCTGGCCCTCTACGCCGAGCGCGGGTACGACGAGACCACGGTCGCGGAGATCGCGGAACGGGCGGGCCTGACCAAGCGCACGTTCTTTCGATACTTCATAGATAAGCGCGAGGTGCTGTTCTGGGGCTCGGACCGGCTGCAGCGGCAGATGGTCGCGGCCATCGAGGCCGCCCCCGCGCCCGCCTCGGCCCTTGGCCTGATCGGCACGGCACTGGACGCGGCCGGCGACCTGTTCGAAGAAGTCCGGGAATTCGCCAGCGTGCGGCACCGGATCATCGCCTCAAGCCCTGAGCTGCGAGAACGCGAGCTGATCAAGGCGGCATCGATGGCCGCCGACATGGCGCAGGCACTGCGCGCACGGGGATTCGACGACGCTATCGCCATCCTCGCGGCACACACGGGCACGACCATCATGCACGTGGCCTACGAGCAATGGGTCGACGACCCGGACAAGACCCCGTTCCAGCAGATCGCCAGGGATACCCTCGCCCAGCTTCGGGAGATCACCGCAGCCGGATAAGTCCGGCACCGGTTAACCCACCGGGCGGAACGTGACCGTGAACGTCGCCGGGACGGCTAGCAGCTGGTGGGCGGGCAGCACACCAGGACCGCAGGACGCGGAGCCTAGGCCGTTCTGCCCGTGGTCGAGGTTCAGCCAGATCCGTTCCTCCGGCCGAAGGTCGACTGGGTGGCGGGCGGCGTCGAGGGCCTCGCTGGTCCAGCGGCGGGCGGTGACGTCGATGACGGGCTCCCCGGTCACGACCAGGCCCGCCCCGTTACCGTCGCGGAGCGTCAGCCAGCGGACGGCGGCCCGGTTGCCGTTCTCCTGCGGGAACACGTACGGCGTCTGCAACTCGTCCACCGTGGCGCGGAACCGGCCGACGCGGGCGGCCCGGCGGGAGTCGCGGTAGGCCTCGCCCGGTCCCAGCCCGAACCATTCAACGTGCTGGAACTCCCCCGGCAGGGCCATGCGCAGCCCGAGGCGGGGCAGCGGCAACTTCCAGTCCCCGTCCGGGGTCACCTCGACGGTCAGCCGCAGCGTGTTGCCGTATGCCGTCCACCGGTAGGTGGCGTACAGGCCCAGGTGCGTCGCGGCCGGGGCGACGCGGGTCCGTATGACCAGTTCGTCCGGGCCGGGTGTCACCTCGTCGATGCGGTGCTGCATCCGGTGCAGGCCCAGCCGCCGCCATGCCAGCTCGTTCGCGTCGCGGGAGAACGCGCGGTCGTTGTCGATCGGTGCCCGCCACACGTCGAGGCACGGGCCAGCTACGCCGACGTCGCCAAGCCGGGTGAGCCGGCCGTCGGCGGCATCGAATACCCCTTGTCCGAGGTGGATCTGGCGCGCGGCGACAGTCAGCGGGCTGCGCGGCGCTTCCGTGCGCGGGGCTGCCGCGCCGACCTGCACCTGTCCCCACCCGATCTCGTGCCCGGCCTGCGCCCACGGGGTGTCCTGGGCCAGGACCGCCCGGACAGTGAGCCACGCTTCGCCGTTCACCGTGGGTATCTCCGGGAGGGCTACCGTCGCGGACTCCCCCGGTGCGATGTCCGGCACCTTGAGCTGCCCGGTGATCAGTTCGGTGCCTTCCTCCTCGACCGACCACTCGAACCGCACGTGGGACAGGTCGGCGAAGTCGTGCCGGTTGTCGATCCGCAAGGCCTCGCCCGCGCCGCTGATCCGGACCGGCTCGATGACCTTCTTGTACTCAAGCAGCCCCGGGGACGGCGTGCGGTCGGGGAAGAGCAGGCCGTCGGCGACGAAGTTGCCGTCGTGCAGCGGCTCGCCGAAGTCGCCGCCGTACCCGAAGTACTCACCGCCGGGCGCGACGATGCGGAGCCCGTGGTCGATCCACTCCCAGATGAACCCGCCCTGGCAGCGCGGGTAAGCGTCGAACAGTTCCTGGTACTCGCTCAGCCCGCCAGGACCGTTGCCCATAGCGTGCCCGTACTCGCACATGATGAACGGCATCGCGCGCCGCCGCGCGTCGAGGTCCGGGTCGTCTAGGGGCTCTTCCTTGTACTGCCCGATGAGCTCGACCTGCTGGTGCGTGGGGTACATGAGGCTGTAGACGTCGACGTCGCGGTAGGTATTGTCCCGTTCGTAGTGCAGCGGGCGGGCTGGGTCGCGTTCCCGGGCCCACGCGGCCATCGCACCGAGGTTGCGGCCGCTACCGCTCTCGTTGCCCAGCGACCACATGATGATGCTCGGGTGGTTCTTGTCCCGCTCCACCATGCGGCGCATCCGGTGCACCAGTTCCTCCCGCCAGGCCGGCTCGTCGGCCGGGTTGCCGGGGATCGCCCCCTCGGGCGGGAAGAAGCCGTGCGTTTCCAGGTCGCATTCATCGAGGACGTACAAGCCGTAGGCGTCGCACAGGTCGAGGAACCGCGGGTCGGGCGGGTAATGGCTCGTCCGCACTGCGTTGATGTTGTGCCGCTTCATCAACAGCACGTCGTCGAGCATCGTCTCAGCGGTCACCGCCCGCCCGCGATCGGGGTGGAACTCGTGCCGGTTCACCCCGCGCAACAGGATCCGGCGCCCGTTCACCATCAGCAGCCCGCCGTTGACGGCCACCCGGCGGAACCCGATCCGCAGCGGGATCCGCTCCGCGCCGGCGACGAGTTCCCCGTCGTACAGGCGCGGCAGCTCCGCCGACCACGGCTCGACCTTTGCGACCGGGATCGCCTGCCCGGCAGCGGCGTCGATGCCGAGTTCGGGGACCATGACGCGAGCGGGGGCCGAGGCCTCGACGGTCAGCGTCCCGCCGCCGGTCGCGTGGTCGTAGTCCGCGTGCAGAAAGTAGTCGTCGACGCCGCCCGCCGGGCGGACCGTCAGGGTCACCCGCCGGAAGATGCCGGACAGCCACCACATGTCCTGGTCTTCCAGGTAGCTGCCGGACGACCACTGGTGCACGCGGACGGCGAGGGACTCGCTGCCGTTCCAGCCGAGCGCGCTGGTGACATCGAACTCGGCCGGGAGCCGGCTGCCAGACGTGATCCCGATCTCGGCCCCGTTCAGCCAGACCCGCGCACAGGAGTCCACCCCGTCGAAGCGCAGGACGATCCGCCGCCCGCGCCAGCCGGGCGGCACCGTGAACGTCACGCGGTAGTCACCGGTCGGGTTGTCCGTCGGCACCCGCGGCGGGTCGACGGGGAACGGGTAGCGGATGTTGGTGTAGGCCGGAGCACCGTAGCCGTGCAGCTGCCAGTGGGACGGCACGGGGAGCGTCGCCCAGCCGCTGTCGTCAAAGCCCGGCTGGGTGAAGTCCAGCGGCGCGTCGGCGCGCGGGGACCAGCGGAACCTCCAGTCCCCGGACAGGTCGAGGGCAGGTGCGTCGGAGGTGAACCAGGCCCGGGGCGGCAGCGCACCGGACGTCGGCTGGAAGCGCTCCCAGTACGGCGTAGTCGTCACCCGGGAAACACTAGACGCGTCACGTAAAGCGCTCCCTTCCGGGATGGGCCACAGGTAGCGGCAGCGCGTGCTACGCCCGTCCGGCCTCGACATCGGACCTGGTCAGGCTTGGCCCGCGATCTTGGTCGGCTTCGGGGCGGGACAGGCGGCTGGGCCACCACATCCAGCGGCCGAGGTCCATCGTGAGGGCGGTGACCAGCACCGAGCGGACCACGATCGTGTCAAGCAGGACGCCGAGCGCGACCGCGAAGCCGATTTCGGTGAACGTGACCAGCGGCAGCGTGCCAAGCATCGCGAACGTGCCCGCCAGCACCGCGCCGGCCGAGGTGATCACGCCGCCGGTCGCCGCCAGGGCGGTCAGCGCGCCCTGCCGCGTGCCGGAATGCTGGGTTTCCTCACGCACTCTGGTCATCAGGAAGATGTTGTAGTCGATCCCGAGCGCGACCAGGAACACGAAGACGAACAGCGGCACCGACGTATCCGCCCCGGCGAAGCCGAACAGGTGGGTGAAGGCGAGCGCGGACAACCCGAGCGCGGCGAAGTAGGACAAGATCACTGTCGCGATCAGCACCAGCGGCGCGACCACCGCGCGGAGCAGCAAGCCGAGGATGAGCAGCACGACGAGCAGCACCAGCGGGATGATCACGTTCCGGTCCCTGGTGGCGTAGCGCTGCACGTCCAGGTTGATCGCGGTGGCGCCGCCGACCTTGGCGTCCGCGCCTGGTACGGCGTGCAGCGCGTTGCGGGCAGCGTCGATGGCGGCATAGGCCTGCGCGCTGTCCGGCTGGCTGACCAGCGTGCCCTGCAGGTAGGCAGCCCCGCCTCTTATCTGCGGCTGGGTTATGTCGGTGATGCCGGGTGTGGTGGCCAGCGCCTGGCGCATCGCGGTCGCGGCGGACGCGTTCCCGGTGACCGCGACCGGCTCGCCGACGCCGCCGGGGAAGTACCGCGCGAGTACCTGCTCGCCGGCCACCGAGGCGGGGGTGCCGCGGAACGACTGCGCCTGGGTCAGCGTGCCTGTCTTGAACCCGATCAGGCCCAACGACGCGGCGATCAGCGCGATCCCGGCAACCGCCCAGACCGCGCGCGGCCGCCGCGCGATGGCCCGCCCGGTCCGCGCCCACAGCCCCCGTGACGTGGGCTCGGCCGAGCCGTAGGTTGGCCGGGTCGGCCAGAACACCCACCGGCCGCAGATCACCAGCAGCGCGGGGAGCAGGGTGATCATCGCGAGCAGGCCGACCGCGATGCCGATGGCGGCTACCGGGCCGAGCCCGGAGATGTCCGCAGACTGCGCGGCGAGCAGGCACAGCATGCCCGCGACGACCGTGGCGGCGCTGGCCAGGATCGCCGGGCTGGCCCGGTGCAGTGCCACCGCGATCGCCTCGTGCCGGTCTTCGTGTCTGCGCAGTTCTTCCCGGTACCGGGCGACGAGCAGCAGCGCGTAGTCGGTAGACGCGCCGAGCACCAGCACGATGAGGATGCCGCCGGTCTGGCCGTTGACGGTGAGGCCGTGCCGGGTGAGCACGTAGACGACGGCTTCGGCGATGGTCAACGCGACGCCGGCGGACAGGATCGGCAGCAGCCACAGCACCGGGCTGCGGTAGGTGAGCAGCAGCAGCCCGATCACCACGGCCAGCGTCGCGTACAGCAGGGTGGAGTCGATGCCCTTGAAGATCTTGACCTGGTCGGCGGCGCTCGCGGCGGGTCCGGTGACATACGCCGTGAGGCCGGGATCGCCCCGGGTCGCCGTCGTCGTCACCTGGTTGATGAAGCCGGAGATGTCGGCGTCGTAGCCGAGGCTGGAACCGACGACGACCTCAATCGCCTTGTGGTCCGCGGACGTGAACGGGCCGCTGACCCGTCCGTGCACGGCTGGCAGCGCCGCGAAAGTCCGGGCGTCCTGCCGCGCCTTGGTCAGGTCGGCGGCGGTGATCCCAGCCGGGCGCTGGTAGACCACGACGGCCGGGTTGAGGTTCTTCACGACGAACGCGTTCTGCGCGTTCAGTTCCTGCGTGGACTCGGCGGACGCCGGAAGGTAGGCGGACGCGTCGTTCCGCTCCGCTCCTTGCAGCTTGCCCGCCAGCGACGCGGTCGCCGCGATCACCACGATCCAGAAGATCAGCACCAGCCACTTGGTCCGCCGCCCGCCGGGCAGCGCCGCCAGGCGCCAGCCCAGACCCCGGCGCGCTGGCGCTTCCGGTCGCCTTCCTGCCTGCGGCCCTACCTGCGGCAATGCCGCACCATCGTATTCCCGCGTGTCGCCGTGTTCAGCCGGCATGATCACTCCGCTGTGTTCCCCAGTGCCATAACAGAGCCCCGCAGCGCCCCCGTCCGGGCAAGTGCCGCGT
>Ga0310811_10004373_pt1 | contig 17766 bp, 14 predicted proteins | sample YCmetagenome_FD_207642 | JGI IMG/M metagenome (GOLD analysis project Ga0310811, IMG submission 207642) | Soil microbial communities from experimental microcosm in Duke University, North Carolina, United States - YC | ecosystem: Engineered > Artificial ecosystem > Soil microcosm > Unclassified ...
ATGTGATCCTGGACGATCGCGGCGAGCGTCCCGGCGCGATGTTCGCCGACTGGGAGTTGATCGGTGTGCCGCATCGCGTGGTGATCGGCGAGCGCGGCCTGAAGGAAGGCAAGCTCGAATATCAGGGTCGTCGCGATGCCGAGGCGACGCCGGTCGCCGTGGCCGACATGCCGGCATTCGTGCAGGCGAAACTGGCGGCATGAGAATCGCCACGTCGGCAATGACATCGGCGCGTTCCGTATTCGGCGGCCGTCATTCTTGAGCTTCGCATGAAGGCCGCGTCGTTTCATTCTGTGCTCCGGTCGGTGGGCGCGGGCTTGCTGCTGGCATGCGCAACATTTGCCGTGCACGCAGGCAACCAGAAGGAAGAGGCGCTCGCCGATTCGGTACGGATCGCGTTGTCGAGGGCAATTTCCGATCCGAGCCCGCCGATTCCGCAATTTTCCGAAATCGAGGAGCGGCTCGCCTATCTGCGCTGGCTCGGCGACATGTCGGAACGGTTGAGCAAGCGCATGCCGGACCGGCAGACGCGTATCGAATTCCTGCGCACGGTTTGGTATGAAGCGCGGCGCGCCGGACTCGATCCCGAAATGGTGCTCGGCCTGATCCAGGTGGAGTCCGCGTTCCGCAAGTACGCGGTGTCGCCGGTCGGTGCGCATGGCTACATGCAGGTCATGCCATTCTGGACGGCGATGGTCGTCGGCAAACGGGATGCGCGCATCCTGTTCAACATGCAGACCAATTTGCGCTTCGGCTGCTCGATCCTGCGCATGTATCTCGATATGGAAAAGGGCGACCTGTTTCTGGCGCTCGGCCGCTACAACGGCAGCCGCGGGCGGCCGGAATATCCGAATGCGGTGCTGGCGGCCTGGCGGAAATGGACGGATAAGGGCAAGCGATAGGTTCGCCAGTTTGGGCTGGTGTTGAGTATCCGAAGGCCCAAAGTCGTCATTCCCGCGCAGGCGGGAATCCAGAGTGTTCAAATGGAGATAGAATGGGTAAAGGTAATTTACCGTGCAAAAAAAATCTACAACGCTTTGCTGTTAGTCGAGACGTTTCTGGATCCGTCTGCGCGGGAATGACGGATGAAGCTGGAATCTAGTGCAATTGTCCGAACGTAGAATGCAATGCTGATTCCGCGAATGGGTAACGAACTGACCTCGCACAAACAAAAACGCCCGCATGCGCGGGCGTTTTTGTTTGGCACCTGGTAAAACTTATTTCAAGTGACCGGAGATGAGTTTGGTCATCTCGAACATCGACACTTGCTTCTTGCCACCGAAGACGGCTTTCAACTTGTCATCCGCATCGATCATGCGTTTGTTGGTTGCGTTTTGCAGCTTGAACTTCTTGATGTAGTCCCACACTTTTTTGGTGATTTCCGTGCGAGGAGCCGGGTTTGCACCGATCACAGCGGCCAAAACTGCGGAAGGTGTTACCGGTTTCATGAATGCGGCATTAGGCTTGCGTGGTGCTGCCGGTTTTTTCGCTGCTGCTTTTTTCGCAGGAGCTTTTTTGGCTACCGGTTTTTTCGCTGCTGCTTTTTTAGCTGGAGCGGCTTTCTTTGCCACTGGCTTTTTTGCTGCAGCTTTTTTCGCTACAGGTTTTTTTGCTGCTGCTTTCTTTGCGGCCGGTTTCTTGGCCGCTGGTTTTTTGGCTGTTGCCATCGTAAAACCTCCTTCACACTGTTTGGGAAATTGCGCCAATTCACGCACCGCTAATAGTGGTGGGGATTTTCCCTCTATGCAAGTGTTTTTTGAGCGTTTTCTCCTCTATGTGTAGGCTGTTCGCCACGCTCTTTCCAGAGGGAGAATGCGGTTTGGAGATCGGCGCCATCGAAGCAGCGCAATCCGCAAGGCGGCAAGGCGCGGGTAAATTCGATGCGGGCGTACGAGAGGGAAGCTCGATTCCGCTCCGTGCCGCTGACGGCTGTGCCAATAAAAAAGCCGGGCGTACCCGGCTTTTTGACGATGCGCACAGACTCAGCGCATGCCGCCTGGCAGCATGCCTTTCATGCTGCGCATCATCTTCATCATGCCGCCGCCCTTGAGCTTTTTCATCATCGATTGCATCTGGTCGAACTGCGCCAGCATGCGGTTGACTTCCTGCACCTGCACGCCGGCGCCGGTGGCGATGCGGCGCTTGCGGGAAGCCTTGATCAGGTCCGGCTTGGCGCGCTCCTGCGGCGTCATCGAGTTGATGATGCCTTCCATGCGTGCGACCTGCTTGTCGGCCATGCCCATATTGGCGCCGCTGGCCGCCATCTGCATTTGCGCCGGCAGCTTGTCCATCAGGTTGGCCATGCCGCCCATTTTCTTCATTTGCGCGAGCTGTGACTTGAAGTCGTTCAGGTCGAACTTGCCGCCGCCCTTGATCTTCTGCGCCAGATCCTGCGCGGCGTCCATGTCGACGCCTTTGCGCGCTTCCTCGACCAGCGCCAGGATGTCGCCCATGCCGAGAATGCGGTCGGCCATGCGCGCCGGATCGAAGGCTTCCAGGCCGTCCATCTTTTCGGCGACGCCGGCGAACTTGATCGGCTTGCCGGTGATGTGGCGCACCGACAGCGCGGCGCCGCCGCGCGAATCGCCGTCCAGCTTGGTCAGCACGATGCCGGTCAGCGGCAGCGCGTCGTTGAAGGCCTTGGCGGTATTGATGGCGTCCTGGCCGAGCATGGCGTCGACCACGAACAGCGTCTCGATCGGCTTGACGGCTGCATGCAGCGCGCCGATTTCCTGCATCATCGCTTCGTCGATGCCGAGCCGGCCGGCAGTGTCGATGATCAGCACGTCGTGATAGTGGCGCTTGGCGTAATCGAGCGCGGCACGGGCAATGTCGACCGGCTTGTCGGTCGGCTGCGAGGGGAAGAAGTCGGCACCGACCTGTTCGGTCACGGTCTGCAACTGGCCGATCGCGGCCGGGCGGTAGACGTCGGCGGATACGGTCAGCACTTTTTTCTTCTTTTGCTCGCGCAGATATTTGGCCAGCTTGCCGACGGTGGTGGTTTTGCCGGCGCCCTGCAGACCGGCCATCAGGATGATGGCCGGCGGTTGCGTGGCGAAATTCAGTTGCGAGGCTTCCGGGCCGAGGTCGGCGCCCATGATGGCGGCCAGTTCGCGCTGCACCACGCCGACCAGCGCCTGGCCGGGCGTCAGCGAACCGACCACGTCTTCGCCCATCGCCTTTTCCTTTACGCGGGCGATGAATTCGCGCACGGCGGGCAGCGCGACGTCGGCTTCGAGCAACGCGAGACGCACTTCGCGCAGCATTTCTGCGGTGTTGGTTTCGGTCAGGCGCGCTTCGCCGCGCATGGTTTTGACGGCCTTCGCCAGGCGTTGGGTCAGATTGTCGAGCATGGGTTTCTTGGGTCCGGGAAGAGAGCCGGCGGTGACGGCCGCATCCTGCGGCACCGGCGTGGGTAAGCGCTCATTTTACCCGATGCGCAAGGCGGTCAGCGGCGCGTCTTCACTCTGGTCGGCCCGGCTTGCGTGCGCTTTGTTGCCGCGGCGACGTCGCGCCGCAATCGGCATCGGCGCGCCAATGACATGGTGTAAACTCCGAGGCCATGTATATCTACTTTTCAGGCTTGGCCGCCTTGTGCTACGTGGTCTGCGCGTGCCTGCCGTCCGAGCGCCGCGGCTGGATTTCGCTCGGCACGTTGAGCGGCTGGCTGCTGCACGGCATGGCGCTGTGGACGGATGTGGTCGGCTTCGACGCGCTGCGCGTCGGTTTCGCCGTCATGCTGTCCTGCACCTTGTGGATTTCGGTTGCCGCGTATTGGCTGGAAAACCGCAATTTCTCTTTGGACGGCTTGCGCGTGCTGGTGCTGCCGAGTGCGGCGGTGACGGTCGTGCTGCCGGCGATTTTTCCCGGCACCATGCTGCCGCTGGAAGGCAAGGCGCCGCTGTTCCCCTGGCATATCGCGATTGCGACGCTGGCTTACAGCACGCTGACGATCGCGGCGTTCCACGCGATCCTGATGGCGCTGCAGGAATCCAAACTGCATACGCGGCTCTCGACGCAAAAGACCGGCTGGTTCGCGCTGGCAATCGATCGCCTGCCGGCCTTGCTGACGATGGAAAAACTGCTGTTCCGCCTGATCGGCTTCGGCTTTTTTCTGCTGACGTTGACGGTGGTGTCGGGCGTGATCTTTTCCGAAGAATTGTTCGGCCAGGCATTCAAGTGGGATCACAAGAATGTGTTCACGATGCTGTCCTGGCTCTTGTTCGGCGTGCTGCTGGCCGGCCGTAAATGGCGCGGCTGGCGCGGCCGGACCGCGCTCAGCTTCACGCTGACCGGCTTCACGACGCTGCTGCTGGCTTATGTCGGCAGCCGCTTCGTGCTGGAAGTGATCCTGCACCGGAGCATCGCATGAAGCTGTTGCTGTGGGTGGTGCTGATTGCCTGCGTGATCTGGATCTTGCGTAAAAAGGCTGCGGTGCGCGCCGATGTCGGCGCCGGCGCCGGTCAACGGCGGCCGGCAGTGGGCGCGCCGGAAACAATGCTGAGCTGCTCGCATTGCGGCATGCATTTTCCATCTTCCGAAGCGGTCGTCGATTCTTCAGGCGCCGTATTTTGCGGCGACGAGCATCGCCGCCTGCATGCATCGCACTGATCGATGGCGTCCATTCGCGCCCCGATGCGTGCTTCTCTTGCCGGCGATACGCGCGCGACCTTCTGGCGCACGCTGCAGACCTTTGCGCTGACGCGCACCGTTATCGTCGTCGTCCTGCTTGCCTACCTCGGCTTCAATGCCGGCAAGCTGGTCGGCGAAAGCGAAATCCTGTACTGGAAAATCTGCGTCGCCTATCAGATCACCGCGCTCGGATTGCTGCTGCTGTCGCTGTACTGGCGGCGGCGTTTCCTGATGCAGCTCGTGGTCCAGATCGCGGTCGATATCAGCGCGATTTCGCTGCTGTATTTTTCGCTGGGCGGACTGAAAACCGGGCTGGCGATCCTGTTCCTGTTTCCGCTGGCCGGCGGCGCCATCCTGGCGCCCTTGATCCTGGCGCTGTTTTTCGTATCGGTGGTCACGCTGATCCTGCTGGCGGAAAACGGTTACCGGCTGCTGAGCACGAATGCGGATATGTCGTCGACGCAGGTGGCGCTGTATTGCACCGCGTTCTTTGTCGTGATCTATGCGATCAACCGTCTGGCGGATCGCCTGATCAAGCAGGAGTCGCTGGCGCTGGAGCGCGGCAAGGCGCTGCACGTGCAGCAGGCGATCAACCGCCTGGTCATTGCGGACATGGGCGACGGCATCGTGGTGGTCGATCGCAAGGGCAGGATGCTGACTGTCAATCCGGCCGCCTCGCGCATGCTGGGTTTGCTGAATGCGGCCGAGCGATCGCAGGGCCGGCTGTCGGAACTTGCATGGCTGGCGCCGATCGCCGACGCGTTTTCGAACTGGAAAGCGCAGACCGATGCGCCGGGCACGGCGACGGCGGACAAGCCGGCCTACGTCCTGATCAAATACCGCGACGATTCCACGTTGCAGGGCAGCACCACGATTCTCGGCGGCCGCCGTGAACTGGCGACGCATCTGAAGCTGCGTTTTGCGCGTGTGGAAAGCGATGGCTTGCCGGAAGAGCGCGTGGTGATCTTTTTGCAGGACGTCACGGAAATCGAGAACCAGGCCCAGCAATTGAAGCTGGCGTCGATGGGACGGCTGACCGCCAGCATTGCGCATGAGGTGCGCAATCCGCTGTCCGCCATTTCGCATGCGGCCTCGCTGCTGGCGGAAGACGTGCAGGAAAAAGGGCAGCAACGCCTGCTCGGCATCGTCGATGAAAACGTGGCGCGCCTGAACCGTATGATCGAAGACATCCTGAAGCTGTCGCGCAAGGCGCATCAATATCATGAACCGCTGCAGCTGGCATTGCTGATCGACGATCTGCTGCGCGAACTGCAGGAGATGCACGGCGTCGGCAGCGATCTGATCGAAGTCGGCGACATGCAGCCTTACAGCGTGCGTTTCGATCCGTTGCATTTGCGCGAAATCCTGATGAACCTGCTGACAAATGCGCTACGCTATGCGAGCGGCAAGCCCGGCAGCATTCGTCTGTATGCAGTGCCCGGCCCGGCGCATCGGCTGGAGCTGCATGTGCAGGACGACGGCCCGCAGATTTCCTCCGCGATCCGCGCGCATCTGTTCGAGCCGTTCTATACGACGTCCAGCAAAGGCACCGGTTTGGGACTCTACCTGGCGCGCGAGCTGTGCTTGAATAACGGTGCGATGCTGAATTACGAATACCGCAGCGAAGAAGATCGCGGCCAGCCGACCGGCCGTTTTGTAATCAGCTTTGCAGTCGACGAGACTGCCTGACATGAACCCACTCCATTTTTCGCAATGACTTCGCCCCGCATCCTGATCGTCGACGACGAAGCCGACCTGCGCGAGCTGCTGGAAATCACGCTGCTCAAAATGGGTCTCGACGTCGACAGCGCCGCCACCGTCGAGGCGGCCCGCACGCAACTCGCGCAAACCGAGTACGCGCTGGTGCTGACCGACATGCGCCTGCCCGACGGGCTGGGCATCGAACTGGTGCAGGAAATCACCGCGCAATACAGGAACACGCCGGTCGCCGTCATCACCGCTTTCGGCAGCGCCGACAATGCCGTGATGGCGCTGAAGGCTGGCGCTTTCGATTACCTGTCCAAACCGGTCGGGCTGGAGCAGTTGCGCGTGATGGTGCGATCGGCCTTGCGCCTGCAGCAGGAGGCGCCTGCGCTCGGGCAGCCGCGCGCCGCTGCGCCGACCTCGCTGCGCCTGATGGGGCAGTCCGATGCGATCCAGGCGCTGCGTGCCCAGATCGTGCGGCTCGCGCGCAGCATGGCGCCGGTCGCGATCAGCGGCGAATCCGGGAGCGGCAAGGAGTTGGCCGCGCGCGATATCCACGCACAAAGCGCGCGCAACGACAAGGCTTTCATCGCCGTGAATTGCGGCGCGATTCCGGAAGCATTGATGGAGGCGGAATTCTTCGGCTACCGCAAAGGCGCATTCACCGGCGCCGCCGACGATCGCGACGGCTTTTTCCAGGCGGCCAATGGCGGCACGCTGCTGCTGGACGAAGTGGCCGATTTGCCGCTGGCGATGCAGGTCAAGCTGCTGCGCGCGATCCAGGAGCGGCGTGTGCGCAAGGTCGGCGCAACCCAGGAAGAGCCGGTCGATGTGCGCATCATCAGCGCCACGCACCAGGATTTGCATGCCTGCGTGGGCAAGGGAACATTCCGGCAGGACCTGTATTACCGGTTGAATGTGATCGAGTTGAATTTGCCGCCCTTGCGCGAGCGGCTGGACGATATCGAATTGCTGTCGAACGCGATCCTGACGCGGCTTGCCGGACCGGGGCAGAAGGCGGCCCTGACGCCGGGCGCCTTGGATGCGCTGCGCGGCTATCGTTTTCCCGGCAATGTGCGCGAGCTGGAAAATATCCTCGAACGGGCGCTGGCATTCGCCAACGACGGTTTGATCGAAGTCGGCGATCTGGCCTTGAAGGGCGCCGCGCCGGTCGAGGCGGCGCCGTCCGCCATGCCCGCCGCTTCCTTGCCTGCAGCGGAAATCGAAGCCGCTGCGAGCGTGCCCGATGTCTTGCCGCCCGCACTTGTCGAAACGGACGACCTGCCATCTTCGCTGCCCGATCATCTGGACGATATCGAGCGCGAGGTGATCCGGCGCGCGCTGGCCAGGACGCATTTCAATCGTACGCAGGCAGCCGAACTGCTGGGTATCAGCTTCCGGCAATTGCGTTATCGCATGCAGCGGCTCGACATCCATGCCCCCGAATAACGCGCTCGCAACGCAGGGCGGTCAATTCCGCATCGACGATGCCGGCTGGGCTGCGGACGCGGTTCACCTGCCGTCGCCCAATTTCGACCAGCGCGGCGTAGGCAGGCCGATATCGCTGCTGGTCATCCACAACATCAGCCTGCCGCCAGGGCAATTCGGCGGGCCCTACATTGCCGATCTTTTTTTGAACCGGCTGGATTACAATGCCGATCCCTATTTTGCGCAGTTGAAAACGCTGCGCGTGTCGGCGCACTTTTTGATACGCCGCGACGGCGAAGTCGTGCAATTCGTTTCGGCGCGCGATCGCGCCTGGCATGCGGGCGCGTCCAACTTCTGCGGGCAGGAACGCTGTAACGACTTCTCGATCGGAATCGAACTGGAGGGAAGCGATTTTCTGCCTTTCGAAGATGCGCAGTATGCGTCGCTGGTCGCCCTGACCGCCGCCTTGAAAGCGGCTTATCCGCTGCAGGATGTCGCCGGCCACGAGCACATCGCACCCGGACGCAAGACCGATCCGGGACCGTTTTTCGAATGGCCGCGTTACGAAACGGCGTGTCGTCGCCTGCTGCCTCGCGCAGAAAAAAGCGGCATGCCGAATGCCGATTTGCGTTTCCCGACGCTTTAGAAAATTTCAAGGGCGCATCGATATATTCATATGGAAAATATATCGAAAAAACATTCGATTAGTGATTGCGCCCCCGTCATCGAGGCACTAGAATTAGTGCAGATCGCAGTTTCGCCACTAGATGTAGTGGGTTATTGATGCTCCCTGATCTTTCCGCCGGTTTGCGCATCTATGCATGCACCCGGGCAGAAAACCTGAATAAAGAATCGTGTCGGTATAGCAGGTGTCTATATATAGAAGACATTTTGCAAATGCAGTCCATAACAATACTTCGCGAAATCGGCTTCCGGTTTCTTTCTACAAACATGCCGGCCTGGCGCCGGCAACCGTAATCGGAGGAGTCTCATGCACTCATCACAGGAAATCTCGGCCAAGTCATCGGCCGACATCGGCAACATCGCGCCACTCGCGGTTGCACCATCGACTCCCGGCACCAATGCCGTCGGCCTGAACAACTATCGCATCATCCGCCGCAATGGCGCCGTGGTCGGCTTCGAGCCAACCAAGATTTCGATCGCCGTGACCAAGGCATTTCTGGCGGTCAACGGCGGCCAGGGCGCCGCTTCCGCGCGCGTGCGCGAACTGGTCGAGCAGTTGACCGACAGCGTGGTCAATGCGCTGGTGCGTCGCCAGCCGGCCGGCGGCACCTTCCATATTGAAGATATCCAGGACCAGGTTGAACTGGCCTTGATGCGTTCCGGCGAACACGATGTGGCGCGCGCCTATGTTCTCTATCGCGCCAAGCGCATGGAAGAGCGCGCGCAGCAGCAGGCCGCCAAGCCGGCAGCCGCGCAGGAACATCAGTTGCATGTCACCGAAAACGGTCAGCGCCGCGTGCTGGACATGGAAGAAGTGCGCGGCCTGATCAATGCCGCCTGCATCGGTCTGGAAAAGCACGTCGACGCCACCGCCATCATCAACGAAACCGTCAAGAACCTGTACGACGGCGTGCCGGTCGAGGAATTGCACAAGTCGGCGATCCTGGCGGCCCGCGCGCTGATGGAAAAAGATCCGGCCTACAGCACCGTGACCGCGCGCCTGCTGATGCATACGGTCCGCAAGGAAGTGTTCGGTCAGGAAGTCGCACAGGCCGATGCGCCGGCACACTATATTGAATACTTCCCGAAATTCATCAAGAAGGGCATCGCCGCCGATTTGCTGGACGCCAAGCTGGCCCAGTTCGATCTGCAGAAACTGGCGGAAGCGCTGAAACCGGAGCGCGATCTGCAGTTCGGTTACCTCGGCCTGCAGACGCTGTACGACCGCTACTTCCTGCACATCCGCGATATCCGCATCGAAATGCCGCAAGCTTTTTATATGCGCGTGGCGATGGGCCTGTCGCTGAATGAAATCAACCGCGAAGAACGTGCGATCGAGTTTTACAACCTGCTGTCCAGCTTCGATTTCATGAGCTCGACGCCGACCCTGTTCAACTCGGGCACGCAGCGCTCGCAACTGTCATCGTGCTACCTGACGACGGTGGCCGACGATCTCGACGGCATCTACGAGGCGATCAAGGAAAACGCGCTGCTGGCGAAATACGCCGGCGGTCTGGGCAACGACTGGACGCCGGTGCGTTCGCTCGGCGCGCATATCAAAGGCACCAACGGCCGTTCGCAAGGCGTGGTGCCGTTCCTGAAAGTCGTCAACGACACCGCGGTTGCGGTCAACCAGGGCGGCAAGCGCAAGGGTGCGGTCTGCGCCTACCTGGAAACCTGGCACATGGATATCGAGGAATTCCTCGACCTGCGCAAGAACACCGGCGACGACCGCCGCCGCACGCACGACATGAACACCGCGAACTGGATTCCCGACCTGTTCATGAAGCGCGTGATGGAAAAAGGCGAATGGACCCTGTTCTCGCCGTCGGATTGCCCGGACCTGCACGACAAGGTCGGCAAGGCCTTCGAGGAAGCCTACACCGGCTACGAAGCCAAAGCTGCACGCGGCGAATTGCGCCTGTTCAAGAAAGTGCAGGCGATGGACCTGTGGCGCAAGATGCTGTCGATGCTGTTCGAAACCGGCCATCCGTGGATCACCTTCAAGGACCCATGCAACATCCGTTCGCCGCAGCAGCACGTCGGCGTCGTCCACAGCTCCAACCTGTGCACCGAGATCACGCTGAACACCAACGATTCCGAAATCGCGGTCTGCAACCTGGGTTCGGTCAACATGCCGGCGCACATGAAAGACGGCAAGCTGGATCACGACAAGCTGCAGAAGACGATCCGCACCGCGATGCGCATGCTGGACAACGTGATCGACATCAACTATTACGCCGTCAAGAAGGCGCGCGATTCCAACCTGCGTCACCGCCCGGTCGGTCTCGGCATCATGGGTTTCCAGGATTGCCTGCACATGATGCGCGTGCCGTATGCATCGCAAGAGGCAGTGCAGTTTGCCGATACCTCGATGGAAGCGGTGTGCTACTACGCCTACCTGGCATCGACCGAGCTGGCGGAAGAGCGCGGCCGTTACAGCTCGTATCGCGGTTCGCTGTGGGATCGCGGCATCCTGCCGCAGGATTCGCTGAAGCTGCTGGGCGAAGAGCGCGGCGGTTACCTGGACGTCGACATGTCCGAGTCGATGGACTGGCCGATGCTGCGTGCCCGCATCAAGGAATTCGGCATGCGCAATTCCAATTGCGTGGCGATCGCACCGACCGCGACCATTTCGAACATCATCGGCGTCTCGGCCTGTATCGAACCGACTTATCAGAACCTGTACGTCAAATCGAACCTGTCCGGCGAATTTACCGAGATCAACGAATACCTGGTGCGCGACCTGAAGGCAGGCGGCCTGTGGGATGAAGTGATGATCTCCGATCTCAAGTATTTCGACGGCAGCCTGGCCAAGATCGACCGCATTCCGCAGGATCTGCGCGACATCTACGCAACGGCATTTGAAGTCGAGCCGAAATGGCTGGTCGAGGCGGCATCGCGTCGCCAGAAGTGGATCGATCAGGCGCAGTCGCTGAACATTTACATGGCCGGTGCATCCGGCAAGAAGCTGGACGAGACCTACAAACTGGCATGGACGCGCGGCCTGAAAACCACGTACTACCTGCGCACGATGGGCGCCACGCACACCGAGAAATCGACCTCGAAAACCGGTGCGTTGAACGCCGTCGATTCCGGCGCCGGCACGGGCGGCATGCAGTCTGCGCCTGAAACCGACGGCCCGGCTTGCATGTTGCGTCCCGGCGATCCGGGATTCGAAGAGTGCGAAGCCTGCCAATAAGCGGACGCCGCAAGAGTCAGTAAAAGAGCCAGTTCATCATTGCCGTACCCGCTGAACTTGATGCAGGCATTGCTGCCAAATAAAAACAGACATGCATCAGTTCGGCGGTACAGGCCGCTACAAAAGGAATTCACCATGCTAAGTTGGGACGACGAAGTTTCCCCATCCAAGGCGGCGCCCGCGCTGCAACCCGCGGTACCGTCACAACGTCCGGCGTTCGATCAGGATGTCGCATTGAACCCTGCGCTGGTCACCAAGCCGGCTGCTGCCGCGGATACCAGCCGCCGCATGGACGCCGCCGACAAGCGCGTCATCAACGGTCAGACCGACGTCAACCAGCTGGTCCCGTTCAAGTACAAATGGGCCTGGGACAAGTACCTGGCAGGCTGCGCCAACCACTGGATGCCGCAGGAAATCAACATGCAGCGCGACATCGAGCTGTGGAAGAACCCGAACGGCCTGACCGAAGACGAGCGCCGCATCGTCAAGCGCAACCTCGGCTTTTTCGTCACTGCCGATTCGCTGGCCGCCAACAACATCGTGCTCGGCACCTATCGCCACATCACGGCGCCGGAATGCCGCCAGTACCTGCTGCGCCAGGCGTTTGAAGAAGCGATCCATACGCACGCCTACCAGTACATCGTCGAGTCGCTGGGCCTGGACGAAGGCGAGATCTTCAACGCCTACAATGAAGTCACGTCGATCCGCGACAAGGACCAGTTCCTGATCCCGTTCATCGAGACGCTGACCGATCCCGAGTTCAAGACCGGCACGCTGGAAAACGACCAGACACTGCTGCGCTCGCTGATCGTGTTCGCCTGCCTGATGGAAGGCTTGTTCTTCTACGTCGGCTTCGCGCAGATTCTCGCGCTCGGTCGGCAGAACAAGATGATGGGCGCCGCAGAGCAGTATCAGTACATCCTGCGCGACGAATCGATGCACTGCAATTTCGGGATCGATCTGATCAACACGATCAAGATGGAGAACCCGCATCTGTGGACACCGCAGTTCCGCGACGAGATCAAATCGTTGTTTTTACGTGCAGTGGAGTTGGAATATCGTTATGCAGAGGATACAATGCCGCGTGGCGTGCTCGGTCTGAACGCACCGATGTTCAAAGGCTACCTTCGCTTCATCGCAAATCGTCGAGCACAACAGATCGGTCTCGAACCAATGTTCGAACAAGAGGAAAATCCTTTCCCTTGGATGAGCGAGATGATCGATCTGAAGAAAGAGCGCAACTTTTTCGAGACTCGCGTTATCGAATACCAGACAGGTGGTGCGCTCAACTGGGAATAAACGGAAGCATGCACATCGCTTCCGATGCAGAATAAAAAATCTGCAGTCGAAAAAAACAGAAGTACAAACTGCCGTAACGACTGCGATAAGAGGAAAGGCAGCAATCCAAATTAATGAACAGTAGACGACCGTTACGATCTCTTCTGACCAAGCCGCTCAACCCGATTCAATCGGGGAAGGCGGCTTTTTCTTTGAAAAAAGGTTTGTTCTTTTTTACACAGTATTCCGACGCTGGCCTGATGGCCGGCGTTTTTTTTGGCTATTGCCGTCGTTCCGGCGTACGGAGCGTATAGCCAGTTAGGCTGAAGTGCTGCATAAGTGAGGGGATGCAGCAGTTCAGCTGGTGCCGAATTCATTAGCGCAAGCGACGAACATGCTTGCGCCGATGAATAATCCGCCTGCTCGTCGCGCGCGACGGTCAGGAGGGTTTCCATGAAGCTTGTATTTTTCCATCACGTGAAGGAGAAAAAAAATGGCAACAGCAGCAAAGAAAAAAACCGCAGCGAAGAAACCGGCTGCGAAGAAAGCAGCTTCGAAAAAACCTGTCGCTAAAAAAGCAGCAGCGAAAAAGAAGCCAGTAGCGAAGAAAGCGGCAGCTAAAAAGCCAGTCGCCAAAAAAGCAGCGGCTAAAAAGCCGGTAGCGAAAAAAGCGGCAAAGAAATCCGTTGCCAAGAAATCGGCAGCGAAAAAGCCGGTAGCGAAAAAAGCCGCCAAGAAAGTAGCGAAGAAAGCCGTCGCTAAAAAATCGGCAGCGAAGAAACCGGTAGCGAAAAAAGCCGCCAAGAAAGTAGCAAAGAAAGCCGTCGCCAAGAAATCGACTGCTAAAAAAGCTGCTAAAAAGCCGGCTGCCAAAAAATCGGCCGCCAAGAAAGTAGCTGCGAAGAAGAAGCCTGCAGCGAAAAAAGCAGCCAAGAAACCTGCCGCCAAACCGGCAGCGAAGAAAGCTGCTGCGCCGAAAAAAGCTGCGCCTAAAAAGCCAGCGGCCAAACCAGCGGCTGTCGCAGCACCTGCAGTCAAGACCGTTCTGAACCCGGCAGCGGCCTGGCCGTTCCCGACGGGCTCGCGTCCGTAATCCAGGTTCGCTTGGACGCCTGATTGACTTCAGGCACAATCCGCTGTGCGGCGTCAGTCGTACAGCGGTTTTTTATTGGCGAAAGGAGTTGTTGTGCAGGATATTGTCATGCTGATCGTGAATGCCGTGGCCGTCGTGCTGGCGGGTGCATTTCTGTTGCGCTTCTGGGTGCAGGCGGTGCGGGTTCGGCCGCCGCTGGAAATCGCACAATTCATTTATCAACTGACCGATTGGCTGGTGCGTCCCTTGCGCAGAGTCCTGCCCGGCGCCGCCGGTTACGACTGGGCCAGTCTGATCGGCGCCTTTCTGGTGGCCTTGCTGGCAACCGGCGCCGAAATGTGGAGCAGCGGCCTGTTCCTGCCGAAGGCGGTATTCCTGCTGGCGGTATTGCGGGTGTGCGTATGGGCCTTGTACGGATTGATCGGTTTGCTGATCATCGAAGTGATCTTCAGCTGGGTCAATCCGCATGCGCCGCTGGCGCCTTTCGTGCGCGCCTTGAACGAGCCACTGATGCGGCCCTTGCGCCGTGTCGTGCCTCTGTTCGGCGCCATCGATCTGTCGCCGCTGGTGGCGCTGATCCTGCTGCGCATCGCAATTCAGCTCGTCAATGTGATCATCGGTTCGCTGTTGTGACGCCGCACCTGATCCCGTGCGGGATCAGGACTTTTCTCTTGATCAGATACGGTAGCCGAACGCCTGCTGGAAGCGCTCGTCGATTTCGGCGCGCGACAGCACGTGGTTTTGCGGTCCTTGCTGCGCGATCTTGATCGCGCCCATCAGGCTTGAAAGACGGCCGGTGGTGGCCCAGTCCATGCCGTTCGTGAGGCCATACAGCATGCCGGCGCGGAAGGCATCGCCGCAACCGGTCGGGTCTGCCACGCGCTCGACCTTGACGCACGGAATCGCCAGATGTTCGCTGCCGGCGAAAATTTCAGCGCCCAGTTCGCCGCGCGTCACGACCAGCGCCGACACGCGTTCCGCGATTGCAGTCAGCGGCATGCCGGTGCGTTCCACCAGCAATTCGGCCTCGTAGTCGTTGACCGCGACATAGGTCGCCAGCTCGATGAAGTGCTTCAATTCCTCGCCGCTGAACATCGGCAAGCCCTGACCCGGATCGAAGATGAACGGAATGCCGGCTTCCGCGCATTGCTGTGCGTGCTGCAGCATGCCGTCGCGGCCGTCCGGCGCGACAATCGCGAGACTGACTTTGCCGGCATCGGCGACCCGGTTCTGGTGCGCAAAACTCATCGCGCCAGGATGGAAGGCGGTAATCTGGTTGCCGCCGGCGTCGGTGGTGATGAATGCCTGCGCAGTGTAGCTGTCGGCGACGGTCGTGATGCAGCGCTGCGAAAGCTGCAACTGCTCGAAGCGCTCGCGATACGGCGCACCATCCTGTCCGAGCGTCGCCATGATCAGCGGATCGCCGCCGAGCAGCTTCAGGTTATAGGCGATATTGCCGGCGCAACCGCCGAATTCGCGGCGCATGCCGGGCACCAGGAAGGCGACGTTGATCTTGTGCAGTTGATCGGCCAGCAGGGCTTCGGAGAAACGGCCTTCGAAGGACATGATGGTGTCGAAGGCGAGTGAACCGCAGATGAGGGAGGTCATGAGTGTGAGCGAGGTTGGAAAAACGAATCGGCCGCCATCATACACCGCAGCGGCAGGCCCAAACAGCGCGCCCGCCGCAGCGAATCGGCGTCAGGGATAAAACAGGTACACGCGATAGCCGGATGCCTGAACCTGCGCCAGCGCGAAGTTGATCTTGATCGTGCGCTCGCTGGCGGCGGGAAAACCGCCGAGCGCCTCGGCACGATTCGGCAGATATTCCGCAGGTTTGAAAACCCGTCGCAACAGCGGTTTTTCGCTGCCATCATTCAGCGTCAGTTCTATGTAGGGCCATTCCTGCGCGGTCCCGCTGTAGTTGCGCAGCAGCGTAGTAAGTACAAACTTGTTCTTGGCCGATGCGAGCGTTTGCAACTCGCTCGATTCGATCGAGACCGAGGCGATCTGCGCCGGCAGGTCGATGCGGCAAGCGGCCAACGCGCAGAACTGCGTCAGCACCGGTTTGGTTTGCGGGAAGGAGCCGGCAAGCTGGTTGCGGAACACATAGGCGCCCTGCAGCACGGCCGCGATCAACAGCAGCAGCGTGCCGACGCCGTACACGATGCGCAGGCTGCGGCCGAGGCGCTGCTTGCGGCGCCCGCGTTTGAGAAAACCGGGTTCGTCTTCTTCTATTTCATCGTCGTCTGGCGGCTCGGCCTTTTTTCGTTTCGCCGATTTTTTCTTGCCGCGCCAGGGCCTGCTCTGCAGATCCCTGATCGCCTCATCCAGTTCATCGGGCTGGTCGCGCGGTGTTTCCTCCGCGCGGCTCAGTTCGTGATCGGCGACGGTGTTGGGATAAGTCTCCAGATCGTCCGGCAGCTCGTGCGTGAAATCGACCAGCGTCATGCGCTGCAAGGGATCGATGCGTGGAGCGGGAGAGGTGGGCGCGTCCACGCGGGGTTCGGGCGCATCCTGCGCAGCAGAGGAGATCGCGGGTTCCGGCGCGGTCTCGATGTGGTCGGCATCCGCCGGTGTATCGTCCGACGCTTCGGAGTCCGGCTTTTCTTCTTCTTCAATGGCGCTTGGCGGCGGCTCGATGGCTGTGCTGTCCGGAGAAGCTGCCGGCGGTTCGGCCGGCGCTGCATGGCTCTCGGGCGTTGGCGGAATCGCAGCGGGCGGCGCGCCGGCCGGTTGCAGTTTTGCTGTCGGCGGCAGCAAATGCTCGATGCCGTTGAAGATTTCCTTGCAGTGGCCGCAGCGCACCAGTCCGGCGCGCAACTTCAATTGGTCCTGTGCGACGCGAAACGTCGTGTGGCATTGAGGACATTGCGTTGCGAGCGCCATGATGTCGTCGCTTTATCGAAGCCGGGATTCGGAAGACGATGCCGACGCGCCTGCCAGCGCCACCCATCCTTCGCGCTCGGCCCAGACGGAAAGCGGCAGCAAAGGCGCGTACGCGGCGATGACTTCATCGGCCTGCGTCGCCAGCACGCCGGACAGAATCAGGTGGCCGCCGGGTTTGACCCTGCCGCACAACATCGGCGCCATCAGCTTGAGCGGATTGGCCAGGATATTGGCGACGACGACATCGAATGCATGCGCATGATCGACAGTCGCGAAATCGTCGGGTACGTAATACGCGATGTCGCAGTGGTTGCGGGCAGCATTGAATTGCGCCGATTCGATTGCCTGCTGGTCGATGTCGACGCCGATGACGTCGTCTGCGCCCAGCTTGCTTGCCACCATCGCCAGGATGCCGGAGCCGCAACCGTAATCGAGCACCGTTGCGCCGACCGGCGGATGGGCTTCCAGCCATTCCATGCACAGGCGCGTGGTCGGATGGCTGCCGGTGCCGAAGGCCAGACCGGGGTCCAGTTCCAGCACCAGCGCGTTCGGATCGGGCGCGTCGTGCCAGCTCGGCACGACCCAGATGTTGCGGCCGATGTGCATCGGTTCGAACTGCGACTGCGTCAGGCGCACCCAGTCCTGTTCGGCAACCGGACGCAAGGTATAGGCAAGCGCTGCGGCGTTCAGCCCGACGGTTTGCGCCGCTTCCTCGATCATCGCGGCATGATCGGAATCTTGCGCGGTCAGTGCGACGACGCGGCTGTGTTCCCACGCCTTTTCGGCCAGCTCGGTGCCGGGCTCGCCGAACAAGGGTTGTTCGGCCTCGGTGCCGAAATCCGCATCTTCGACCGAAACC
>Ga0310811_10004374_pt1 | contig 17765 bp, 18 predicted proteins | sample YCmetagenome_FD_207642 | JGI IMG/M metagenome (GOLD analysis project Ga0310811, IMG submission 207642) | Soil microbial communities from experimental microcosm in Duke University, North Carolina, United States - YC | ecosystem: Engineered > Artificial ecosystem > Soil microcosm > Unclassified ...
GGTCAAGGTGCTGAAGGACTTCCCGGACCTCAAGCTCGAGATCCAGGGCCACACCGACAACCAGGCGATGATGAAGGGCTCGAAGTTCGCCGACAACATGGCGCTCTCGCAGGCGCGCGCCGATGCGGTGAAGACGTACATGGTCGGTAAGGGCATCGACGAGAGCCGCCTCACCGCCAAGGGCTACGGCGACACCGTTCCGGTCGCCGACAACAAGAACAAGGCGGGCCAGGCCAAGAACCGCCGCGTCGAGTTCAAGCTCGTGTCGAACCTGACCGAGTCGGCTCCGACGCCGTGAGATAGGGCCTCAGGCCTCGGGCGTCGGGCCTCGGCCCTGAAGGAAACGGAGCAGCGTTCGCTGCTCCGTTTCGCGTTTTCGGGGATCGCCTTCCGGATCTGAGTCTGGCCGAGGCCCGAGGCCCGTGGCCCGAGCCCCTTGTCTTCTTGCCCGCTCCCGTGCTCAATGCGGGCCGTGCTGGCTTCGGACCTGCTCGAGATCCTGGTCTGCCCGAAATCCAAGCAGCCCTTGGTGTATTTCCCGAAGGGCGAGGCGGGCGACGACGAGAAAGCCGAGTTCCTGCTCTGTCCTGCTTCGCGCCTCCGCTACCGCATCGACGACGGGGTCGCCGTGCTGCTGGTGGACGAGGCCCAGGAGCTCGCGCCTGACGAGGTTTCGCGGCTGGTCGACCGGGCCAAGGCGCTCGGGCTCCAGGTCCCGTAAGGATTCGGTTTTTGGTTGATTTCGTCCGCGCTTGGCGGTAGATCGCGCCTTCCCCGAGGAGCAACCAGTGCTCAAGTCCCTCTCCATCTTCACGGGCAACGCGAATCGCGCGTTGGCGGAAGAGATCTGCAAGTTCGTCGAGATCCCGCTCGGGCGGGCCGACGTGACGCATTTCTCGGACGGGGAGATCTACGTGGAGATCGGGGAGAACGTCCGCGGCGTCAACTGCTTCGTCGTCCAGCCGACGTGCTCGCCGGTCAACGAATCGTTGATGGAGCTGCTGATCATGATCGACGCGCTCAAGCGCGCGTCGGCCGGATCGATCGTCGCGATCATGCCGTACTACGGCTACGCGCGGCAGGATCGCAAAGCGAAGCCGCGCACGCCGATCTCGGCGAAGCTCTGCTCGAACCTGATCACCGCCGCCGGCGCCGATCGCGCGCTCGCGATGGATCTGCACGCCGGTCAGATCCAAGGCTTCTTCGACATCCCGTTCGATCACCTCTTCGCGATGCCGGTGCTCATCGAAGAGCTCCGCATGCTCGGCTACGGCGGCGACCAGACGGTCGTCGTGTCGCCGGACGCCGGCGGCGTCGAGCGCGCGCGCGCGTTCTCGAAGCGGCTCGGCTCGACGCTCGCGATCATCGACAAGCGCCGTCCGGCGCCGAACGTCAGCGAGGTGATGAACATCGTCGGCGAGGTGAAGGGCAAGAAGGCCGTCATCGTCGACGACATCATCGACACCGCCGGCACGCTGACCCACGCGGCGTCGGCGATCATCGACGCCGGCGCGGCGTCGGTCGCGGCGTGCGCCTCGCACGCGGTTTTCTCGGGACGCGCGGTCCACCAACACCATTCCCTTGAGCGAGCTCGGGCAGCAGTGCACGAAGGTCCGCGTCCGCTCGGTGGGTCGTCTCCTCGGTGAGGCGATCAAGCGTATCCACCACGGGGACTCGATCAGCTCGCTGTTCATGTAAGAGACCGGAGAATCGCGATGGAAGTCGGAAAGCTCACTGTCAACGCTCGCACTAACACCGGCAAGGGCGCCGTTCGGCAGCTCCGCGCCAAGGGGTTGGTCCCCGGGGTCTGCTACGGCGCCTCTCCGGACGGAAAGATCGCGCCGACGCCCATCGTGGTCGACGTCAAGGCGCTGCGCGCCGCGCTCGATCCGGTGCGCAAGCACAACACGCTGCTCGACCTGACGATCGTCGACGAGAAGCAGGGCCAGCGAAAGCTGACCGCGCTCCTCCGCGAGTTCCAGGTGCACCCGATCCGTCGCGAGGTCACGCACGTCGATCTCTACGCGATCGATCCGGAGAAGCCGGTCGTCGCCGACGTGCCGCTCGAGTTCACGGGCAAGCCGAAGGGCGCGATCGACGGCGGTCAGATCCGCATCGCGCTCCGCGCGCTGTCGCTCAAGGCGCGTCCCGCCGATCTTCCGGTGAAGATCGAGGTCGACGTCTCGCCGCTCGAGATCGGCGACAACTACCACGTCAGCGACCTCAAGCTCCCCGCGGGCGTGGTGTCGATGACGTCGATGCACCAAGCGGTCGTGTCGTGCGCGGCGCCCGAGGCCGAGGAAGTCGTCACTCCGGCGGCGACCGCCGAGGGTGCGGCTCCGGCGGAAGGCGCGGCTCCGGCGGGCGCGGCCCCTGCGGCCGGCGCGGCTCCGGCGGCCGGCGGCAAGCCTGCGGCGGGTGCCGCTCCTGCGGCGGGCAAGCCCGCGGCGGGCGGCAAGCCCGCGGCGGCGCCTGCGGCTCCCGCGAAGAAGAAGTAACAGGAGCATGTCGTGTGGTTGGTCGTCGGTCTCGGGAACCCGGGACCCAAATACGAGCGGAACCGACACAACGTCGGCTTCCGCGTCGTCGACGAGCTCGCTCGCCGTCACGCGCTCGGTGCCTGGAAGGGCAACAAGCTCGGCGGCGATGCGACCTCGGGACTGCTCGCCACACCGGGCGGCCGCGTGAAGGCCACCCTGCTCAAACCGATGGAGTACATGAACCTGTCCGGCTTCGCGGTGCAGAAGACCGCGGCGTTCCACGACGTGCCCGTGGAGCGGATCGCCGTCGTGCACGACGAGATCGATCTCGACTTCGGGACGATCCGCGTCAAGGTCGGCGGCGGTCACGGCGGACACAACGGCCTGCGCTCGATGATCGATCAGCTCGGCGACAACGCGTTCACGCGCGTGCGCTGGGGCGTCGGTAAGCCGGGGCCGCAGGCCGGCACCGCGAGTGGAGGCGATCCGCGCGCGGGTGCAGGAGACAAGAACGTGGCCGGCTGGGTGCTCGCCGACTTCCCGAGCGCACAGCAGAGCGATGTCGACACGCTGATCAACCGGGCCGCCGACGCGATCGAGGCCATCCTCGGTCGCGGCGCCAAGGCCGCCATGAACGACTTCAACAGTTCCTCGCTCGCGAGCAATTCGCGGGCTTGATACCCATGAGGAGAACCACGTGACGAGACTGCAATCCCTGAGAGACGCACCGAACACGGCGCGCGAGTACGAGACGATCTACGTGCTCCGCCCCAACACCACCAACGAGCAGGTCGCCGAGGTCAACACCCGCGTCAAAGGCATCATCGAGTCGATGGGCGGGAAGATCGTGAAGGTCGACAACTGGGGCAAGCGCCGCTTGGCCTACGAAGTCGGCAAGGAGCGCAAGGGCATCTACCTGTACTGGCTCTACCTCGCGACGCCCGGCATCGTCGAGGAAGCCGAGCGCAACCTGCGCATGCTCGACAACGTGATCCGCTACCTCTCCGTGAAGGTCGACGACAACGTCGACGTCGCGGCGCGCCCGATCGAGATCGACGAGACCTCGTTCGAGAAGGCGGCGACCACCGCGGCCGACGAGGAGGACCTGTTCCTCTCGCGCGGCGGCGACGAGTCGCGCGACGACGAGGAAGAGGACGAGTACGCCAACTACACGGGCGAAGAGCCTGCGGCCGAGCCCGCCGCCGAGCCCGTGACCGAGGACAAGGAGTAAGCCATGATCCGCGATACCACTGACGACCTCGACGATCGTGGCGACAAGGACGGCCGCGGCGGCAAGAACCGCGGCGCGCCGCGCCGCAAGGTCTGCCGCTTCTGCGCCGAGCCGACCACCGCGATCGACTACAAGTCGCCGCAGCTGCTCCGCGCCTTCATCACCGACCGCGGCAAGATCGTCCCGCGCCGCATCAGCGGCACGTGCGCGAAGCACCAGCGCGCGATCAGCACGTCGGTTCGCCGCGCGCGCATGCTGGCGCTCATGCCCTTCACCGTGACGGGAGACTGAGCCATGCCGATGCAGGTGATCCTCACCCAAGACGTCCAGAACCTCGGCACGGCCGGCGAGCTCGTGTCGGTCAAGCCGGGCTTCGGCCGCAACTACCTCATCCCGAACGGGCTGGCGGTGTCGGCCTCGGTCCAGAACAAGCAGCGCCTCGAGCACGAGAAGGCCGTCATCTCGCGCAAGGTCGCCAAGGAGCGCGCCGCCGCGCAGTCGATCGCGGATCGTCTGAACGGCATGACGCTCCAGTTCGAGCGCCTCGTCGGCGACGACGAGAAGATGTTCGGCTCGGTCGGCGCCCGCGACATCACGGAGCAGCTGAAGCGCGCGAACCTCGAGATCGACCATCGCTGGGTCGACCTCGCGCAGCCGGTCAAGGCCCTCGGCAAGTACGAAGTGCCGGTGCGCCTCGCGGCCGGCGTCGTCGCGACGCTGAAGTTCTGGGTCGTCGGCAAGGAGAAGTGATCGCGCGCGATCGCGATCGCGAATCCGGAATCTTCGACGGGGCGGTGCATCCGCCCCGTTTCGTTTTCAGTGTGGTCGGTTAGTATCGCTCGCTCGTGAAACGCGTCCTGCCACACAACCTCGATGCGGAAGCGTCGGTGCTCGGCGGCATCTTGCTGCGCAACGACGTGTTGACGCAGCTCGATACGCTCGAGGCGGACGACTTCTACGATCCGCGCCATCGCGCCACGTTCGCGGCGGTGCGGCAGCTCGAGGCGCGCGCGCTGCCGATCGACGTCGTCACGCTCGAGGCCGAGCTCGACAAGATGGGCAAGCTCGAGGCGATGGGCGGCGTCGCGTTCTTGGGCGAGCTCGCGCTGCGCGTGCCGACGCCCGACAACGTCGTCCACTACGCGAAGATCGTCGAGGAGAAGCGCGCGGCCCGGCGGTTGATGGAGACCGCGAGCGAGATCGTCGAGAAGGGCTACGAGGATCTCGGCGAGATCAGCGACTACCTCGACGAAGCCGAGGCCAAGGTCTTCGAGGCGACGCAGCGGCGCGACAAGGGTGGGCCCGAGCCGCTCAAGTCGCTGGTCAAGCGCGTCTTCACGTCGCTCGACGAGCGCTTCTCGTCGCCCGACGGCATCACCGGCGTGCCGACCGGCTTCCACGATCTCGATCAGCTCACCGCCGGCCTGCAGCCGACCGAGCTCATCATCCTCGCGGCGCGCCCCGCGATGGGCAAGACCGCGTTCGCGCTGTCGCTCGGGCAGAACGCCGCGATCGGCGGCGGCTGGCCCGCGCTGGTCTTCTCGCTCGAGATGAGCTCGACGCAGCTCGCCGAACGTATGCTGTGCAGCGAGGCGCGCGTCGACAGCTCCGCGCTCCGACGCGGTCGCCTGCAGCGGCAGGACATGACGAACCTGACCTACGCCGCGAACACGCTGTCGAAGGCGCCGATCCTGATCGACGACACGCCGGCGCTCTCGCTCCGCGAGCTGCGCGCGCGCTGCCGCCGCTTCCGCTCCAACAAGGAGCTCTTCAAGGGCAAGAAGACCGGGCTCATCATCGTCGACTACTTGCAGCTGATGCGCGGGTCGCCGCAGGGCAAGAACCCGAGCCGCGAGCAGGAGATCTCGGAGATCTCGCGCGGCCTCAAGTCGCTCGCGAAGGAGCTCGACTGTCCGGTGCTCGCGCTCTCGCAGCTCAACCGTTCGCTCGAGTCGCGCACCGACAAGCGCCCGATGCTCTCCGATCTGCGCGAGTCCGGCGCGATCGAGCAGGACGCCGACCTGATCATGTTCATCTACCGCGACGTCGTCTACAACAAGGACTCGCAGGCGCCGCACGTCGCCGAGATCATCCTCGGCAAGAACCGCCACGGCTCGACCGGCACCGTCGAGACGCACTTCGAGGGGCGCTTCACGCGTTTCGAGAACCTCGCGAAGCGCGACGACGCGGCCTAGGCTCGGTGTCGGTTATTATTCGCGCGCTCAATGTCGAACCCGGCGCCCGGAACCTTGCTCGGTCCGTTCCAGATCGAGGGCGTGATCGGCGCCGGCTCGATGGGCGACGTGTTCCGCGGCGTCGACACCGGCCTGCACCGCAAGGTCGCGATCAAGATCTTGAGCGAGAAGCACCGCGACTCGCCCGAGCTGCGCGCGCGCTTCACGCGGGAAGGCCGCGCGGTCGCCGCGATCCAGCACCCGAACGTCGTGCAGGTCTTCTCGACCGGCACCTTCGACGAGCGCCCGTACATCGCGATGGAGCTGCTCGACGGCACCGACCTCGGCACCGCCGTCGAGGAGAACGGGCCGCTCACCGCGATCCAGGCGGCGCGCGCGATCCTCGACGCCGCGCGCGGCCTGAACGCCGCGGCGAAGGCCGGCCTGATCCATCGCGACGTCAAGCCGTCGAACCTCGTGCTGCTCCCCGACGGACGCGTGAAGGTCACCGACTTCGGCCTCGCGAAGCCGGTCGATCCGGGCAGCGAGCCGAGCCTGACCGCGCTCGGCGTCGTCGTCGGAACGCCCGACTACATCGCGCCCGAGCAGGCGCGCGGCGAGACGATCGACGAGCGCGTCGACATCTACGCGCTCGGCGGCACGCTCTACTTCCTGCTCGCGGGCATCCCGCCGTTCCGCACCGGCAAGCCGGCCGAGGACAAGTACCTGAAGGTCGTCGCGCGCCACCTGCGCCAGCCCGCGCCCGACGCGCGCACGATCAACCCCGCCGCGGACGAACAGCTGAGCGAGCTCGCGCGCCAGCTGATGGCGAAGAAGCCGACCGATCGTCCGGACTACGGACAGCTGATCGCGCGGCTCGAGAAGATCGTCTCGCGCCTCGAGACCAGCGGCGCGGCGCCGCGCGTCCTGCCGCCGGCGGCCGAAGGCTCGGGCGGCATGGTGTCGAAGACGCCGTTCGTGGGCGGCGATCGCCCGCACGGCTTCTCGGAGCTCGGCGGAGGCACCCCGCACGAGGAAGACGACGCGGCCGCGACCGGCGTCCGCCCGCGCACGATCCCGCCGTCCGCCGGGCGTGACGACGATCTCGACGCGGGCTTCTCCGAGATCATGCCCGCGCGCGGCGGCCTGCCCGCGTGGATCAAGATCCTCACCGTGATCGCCGTGATCGTGTTCGGCGCGGGGCTCGTCGTCTATCTCACGCGCAGCAAGCCGACCGGCGAGACCCCGGGCACGACCGCGGCGATCGACGCCGGTACGATCGGACAAGGCGGCACGCCTACGATCGACGCGCGCCCGCAGAACGCGCCCGCGCCGACGCCGCCCGCCGGCATGCTCCTCGTCACCCGCACCGACGGCACGCCCTGGTTCTTCGTCGACGCGCGGCCGGTCTCGGTCGGCGAGTTCATCAAGGTGTTCCCGAAGCAGAAGCGGCCGCCGGGCGCGAAGGACGGCGAGCCGATGACGATGGTGCCGTACACCTACGCGCGCGCGTACGCGCAGTCGACCGGCAAGCGGCTGATCAAGGCCGAGGAGTGGTACGCGGTCACGCGCACGGTCGGGCTCGTCGACGCGCCCGCCAACACGTGGGAGTGGGTCGAGGTCGAGGGCGCGGGCCAAGAGCGGCTCGTGCGCCAGCGCGGCAAGACCGCGATGAAGCCGGCGACCGGGCAGCCGGACGTGACGTTCCGGCTCGCGCAGGATCTCCCGGCCTCGGCGCCCGCGCCGAAGTGATCACTGCAAGCAGGTCTGCTCGTCGAAGAACAGGAACGCGAGCACGTCTTCTTGCGGCGTCAGCGCCTGCGCCGGGCACTCGTTCGGGAAGGCGACGCCGGTGCCGCCCTGCCCGTTCTGGTGCATGTCGGAGAAGATCACGCGGCCGCACTGCTGTCCTTGCGGCACGCCGAGCGGCGTCGCGAACGTGAAGATCTGATCGCCGGTGAGCCCCATCCGCTGCGCCGGATCGAGGTGGGCCCAGACCTGCACCTGGTTTTGATCCGCGGTCATGACCGTGTTGCGCGGGTTGATCACCGGGATGGTGCCGCCCGTGCCCGCGCCGATGTTGCTCAGCCACGTGACGAGCAGGTTGCCCTTGGGGAACGTCTGATCGATCGTGACGTTCGACGGGCTCGGCGGTGGGTTCGCGTCCATGAAGGTCGCGAGCGGCATCCACGACGGGCTCATCACCATCCACACGCGCTCGTAGTGCTCGAGCAGGAGCTGGCCGCCCTTGTTCGCCCAGTCGGTGATCGCGACCGCCTGGCTCTGCGAGATGTTCGCCGGCGATCCCTCGCACGAGAACATCACGCGATCGAACGTCTCGAGCTTGGTCGGATCGGTCAGGTTGCTCGCGGCCATGCCGAACGTGCCCGCGCCGCCGGGGTAGCCGGCGGCGAACATGTTCGCGCCCGGCTGGAAGCCGCTGAAGAGCTGCACCTTGCGGCCGTCGCCGTTCGATCCGATCTCGGTGTCGTCGATCCCGACGCGACGGATCAGACACTCGAGCTCGTCGGCGGCGCCGGTCGCGATCGCGATCGACGGCATGTCGCCCTCGGTGTGATTCCTCGGCAGGCGGTTCGATCCGGTGGGCAGCCCGTTGTCGGCGCACGCGTCGACGTTCGCGAGCGTGATCTGGCGGCGCCACTTGCCGAGCTGGATCACGATCGGCACGTTCGGGCCGGTCGGCGGATCGGTCAGCTGGAAGTTGCCGTTCGCGTCGGTGATCGCGCTCGTGAGCGCGGTGCCGGTCGCGGGCGTGCAGCCGCACTGCACGCCGGTCGGGAGCGCGTCGGGCGTGTTCTTGGGGACGTAGACGAGCACGTTCGGCAGCGGCAGCGAGCCGTTGGGCGCGAAGATCTTGCCGGTGATCGTCGTCGGCGGCTTGCCCATGTTCTGGCAGGTCATCGACGCGTCGGGCATGCCGTCGGGCATGCCGTCGACGCACGTCGCGCTCGTGCACGCGTCGACGTGGCTTCCCGGTCCGGTGAAGTCGCTGTTGCCGAGGATCGAGTTGCACGCGGCCGCGCCGAGGAAGACGAGCGCGACGCGCATCAGAAGCTCCCCGTGATCGCCAGGCCCGCGCTCGTCGTCGTGACGATCGGCGCGACCGCGGTGTGCGGCTCGCCGCTGTCGCGACCGGTCCACCAGAGGACGCCGCTCGCGACCAAGCCGACCACGCCCGCCGCGACCAGCCCGGTCGAGATGTTGCCGCGCGTGCGCGACGACGCGAGCAAGGCGTTCGCGTCGTCGGTCATCTTCTGGTCGTCGCACATATGATCGGCGCCGCACAGCATCTCGGCTTCGCTCAGCTTGCTCTTCGCCATCGCGCCGACGGCGAGCCCGCCGACCAACGCGACGCCGCCGGCGACGCCGGTGACGATCGCGATCGTGCCGTGCTTGTTGCCGCCGCCTTCTTCGGGTTGCACTTGCACCGGCCCCTCGGGGAGCGGCTTCGGCTCGGGCTGCGTCTTCACGATGTCTTTCGTCGGCGGCGGCGGCGTCGTCGTCTTCACGACCGGCTTCTCGCCTTCCTTGAGCAGCGGAGGCACGACCACGCTGACGAGCTTGCCTTCCTCGACGAGCGACGCCTGCCCGCCCCACCCTTGCATGCCCGGCGCGCGCACGTTGATCGCGTACGTGCCGAGATCCATCGGCGTCTCGATGCCGACCAGCTTCGTGACGTCGCTGCCGTTCAACATCACGCTCATGCCGGCGACCGGCGCGCTGATCTTGATGACGAGCTTCGGCATGCGCGGCGCGAGCGCCTTCGCGTGCTCGTCGGCGGCCTTGCGGCGGGTGCCGTTGGTGTCGCGCTGCGCGACCTCGCGATACGCGGTCCACGCCGACGCGAGCTTGCCGACCTTCTCCCAACACCCGGCGAGGTTGTAGAGCGTGCCGATCTGCGGATCCAAGCGCTCGCTCTGATCGAACGCCTCGCACGCCTCGTTGTAGAGGCCCGACTTCATCAGCTCGCGCCCCTTGTCGAACGCCTGCTCGGCGGCCGCCGCCTCGGGCCCGCCCGCGCGCGCGGGCGCCGCCGCGCCGAGCACCGCGATCACTAGAATGCACCGGAGCGCCATTTGCACGCGACTATACGATGTATAGTGACCGCCCGTCCCGGGGCACCATGTCCACTGACGTCGATCGGCTCGTCGATTTGATCACCGAACGCGTGCGCGCGCGCATGAGCGGCGGTCTGCAAGCGCTCCCGCCGGCACAGCGCGGCGAATGTACGAACGACGAAGCGCCGGGCGAGGACTGCGCGAGCTGCGGATCGTGCGTCGTGCGCCGGCCGTGGTCGGTGCGCGCGATGGAGGGCGCGGGGGCCTTGCGCGTCGGCGCGGCGCCCGGCGTCGGCGCGGTGCCCGCGGAGCTCGCGAAGCTGATCGATCACACGCTGCTCAAGCCCGAGGCGACGCGCGCCGAGGTCACCGCGCTGTGCGAAGAGGCCAAGAAGCATCGCTTCGCGTCGGTGTGCGTGAACACGACGTGGGTGCCGGTCTGCCGCGCGCTGCTCGCGGGCACCGACGTGATGGTGTGCGCGGTGGTCGGCTTCCCGCTCGGCGCGATGGCGCCGACCGCGAAGGCGTACGAGGCGCGCGAGGCCGTGCGCCAGGGCGCGCGCGAGATCGACATGGTGATCAACATCGGCGCGCTCAAGTCGAAGGACTACGAGACCGTGTTCGAGGACATCTGCCGCGTCGTGAAGGCGTCGCATCCCGCCGGCGTGAAGGTGATCCTCGAGACCAGCGCGCTCAGCTACGACGAGAAGGTGATCGGCTCGTCCTTGTCGAAGCTCGCGGGCGCGGCGTTCGTGAAGACGTCGACCGGGTTCGGCAAGGGCGGCGCGACCGTCGAGGACGTCGAGCTGATGCGGCGGATCGTCGGCGTCGAGCTCGGCGTGAAGGCGTCGGGCGGCGTGCGCACGCAAGAAGACGTGCTGAAGATGGCGGCCGCGGGCGCGAACCGCATCGGCGCTTCGGCGAGCGTGGCGATCGTGACGGGCACCGCCAAAGACGACGGCAAGAAGAAGGGCTACTAGGTGTGGCGTTCCTGCCCGCGCAACTGATCCGATCCAAGCGCGACGGCGCGCGCCTCGCCGACGACGACCTCCGCGCGTTCATCGCCGGGGTCACCGACGGCTCGCTGCCCGACTACCAGATCGCCGCGATGCTGATGGCGATCTACTTCCGCGGCCTCGACGCCGGCGAGACCGCGGTGTGGGCCGACGCGATGACGCGCAGCGGAGACGTGATCGATCTGTCGCGCATCGCGCGCCCGAAGATCGACAAGCACTCGACCGGCGGCGTCGGCGACAAGATCTCGATCCCGCTCGCGCCCGCGGTGGCGGCTTGCGGCGTCGCGGTGCCCATGGTGTCGGGCCGCGGGCTCGGCCACACCGGCGGCACGCTCGACAAGCTCGAGTCGATCCCCGGCTTCCGCGTCGATCTCTCGGTCGAGCGGTTCACGGAGCTCGTGGACTCGCTCGGCTGCTGCCTGATCGGACAGACCGCGCGCATCGCGCCCGCCGACAAGCGGCTCTATGCGCTGCGCGACGTCACCGCGACGATCGAGAGCGTGCCGCTGATCGCGTCGTCGATCCTGTCGAAGAAGCTCGCCGAGGGCATCGACGGCCTCGTGATCGACTGCAAGGTCGGGCGCGGCGCGTTCATGAAGACCGTCGAGGACGCGCGCACGCTGTGCCGCGCGATGATGGGCATCGCGCGCGCCAACGGCAAGATGATCGCGTGCGTGCTCACCGACATGGACGCGCCGATCGGCCGCGCGATCGGCAACGCGCTCGAGATCGTCGAGTCGATCGAGGTCTTGCGCGGCGCCGGCCCCGACGACACGCGCGAGCTGACGATCGCGCTCGGCGCCGAGATGCTGCTGCTCGCGCGCACGGTCGGCTCGGAAGAAGAAGGCCGTGCGCAGATCGCGCGCGCGCTCGACGACGGCCGAGCGCTCGCCGTGTTCAGGAAGCTGGTCGAAGCGCAGGGCGGCGACCCGCGCGTCGTCGACGAGCCGGCGCGCCTGCCGCGCGCGAAGGGCGAGCTGGCGATCTTGTCGGGGCGCGGGACGATCGTCGCGATCGACAGCGAGAAGCTCGGCATCGCGTCGGTGTGGCTCGGCGCGGGCCGGCGCGCGAAGGAGGACACGGTCGATCCGGGCGCGGGCATCCTGCTCGACAAGACGATCGATCAAGCCGTGATCGACGACGAGCGCCTGTGCACGCTCTACTACGATCCGTCGCTGCCCAAGGAGCGGCTCGATCGCGCCGCGGCCCTCGCGTTCGAGGCGTTCGTGATCGAGCCCGACGGCGGCGCGACCGATCCGAACGTGACGATGAAGATCCACCAAGCGACGCGCGAGAGCCGCGTGATCGAGGTGATGCGGTGAGCGACGCGCCGGGCTTGTACGACCGCGTGCACGCCGCCGCCGCCGCCGTGCGCCAGCGCGCGGGCGGCCGCACGCCGGAGGTCGGCCTGATCCTCGGCTCCGGGCTCGGCGCGTACGCCGAGAAGCTCGAGGACGCGGTCGCGATCGACTACGCCGACATCCCCGGCTTCCCGAGCTCGCACGTCGTCGGGCACGCGGGCCGCTTGTGGCTCGGATCGCGCCGCGGCGCCGACTGCGTCGCGATGCAGGGCCGCGTCCACATGTACGAGGGCCACAGCGCGGAGACCGTGAGCTTCCCCGCGCGCGTCCTGATCGCGCTCGGCGCGCGCGTCTTGATCGTGACCAACGCCGCCGGCGGGCTCGTGCCCGAGTGGCCGCCCGGCACGCTGATGCTGATCCGCGATCACATCGATCTGCTGCGCGATCACGCGCTGCGCGGACCCAACGACGATCGGCTCGGCCCGCGCTTCCCCGACATGACGCGCGCGTACGCGCCCGAGCTGCGCGAGCTGGTGCGCGAGGTCGCGGGGGCGGCGGGCGTCGCGATGACCGAGGGCGTCTACGTCGCGATGCCGGGCCCGACCTACGAGACGCCCGCGGAGGTGCGCATGCTGCAGCTCCTCGGCGCGCAGGCGACCGGCATGTCGACGGTGCCGGAGGTCGTGGTCGCGAACCACATGGGCGCGCGCGCGATCGGCATCTCGTGCATCACGAACAAGGCCGCCGGCATCACCGGCGAGGCCCTCTCGCACGCGGAGGTCACCGAGACCGCGGCGCGCGTGCGCGGCACCTTCGAGCGGTTGCTCGACGAGATCCTCGGCGCGCTCGTCACGCGAGGTGCCTTGTGACGATCTCCGACGACGATCTGATCGCGCGCGCGCGCGCCGCGCAGCAGCACGCGTACGCGCCGTACTCGCACTTCGACGTCGGCGCCGCGCTCGCCGCCGGCGATCGCGTCTTCGAGGGCGCGAACGTCGAGAACGCGAGCTACGGGCTCGCGACCTGCGCGGAGAGATCGGCGGTGGTCGCCGCCGCGTACGCGGGCGTGCGATCGATCGACAAGGTCGCGGTGTGCACGAACGCGTCGCCGCCGTCGGCGCCGTGCGGATCGTGCCGGCAGATCCTGCTCGAGCTGTCGCCCGATCCTTCGCGCGTGCGCGTGATCGCGGCCAACACGCAGGGCGAGCGGCGCGAGTGGACGCTCGCGCAGCTGATCCCCGACGGGTTCACGGGCAAAGAGCTACCGTAATGTCCGAGCTGGTCTTCCGCGGCGGCACGATCCTCACGATCGATCCGCAGCACCACGTGACGTCCGGCGACGTCGCGATCGTCGACGGCGCGATCGTGCAGGTCGGCGGATCGTACGCGCCGCAGACCGACGACTACGAGGTCGTCGACTGCGGCGGCTGCGTCGTGATGCCCGGGCTCGTGCAGTCGCACGTGCACCTGTGCCAGACGCTCGCGCGCGGGCGCGCCGACGATCTCGAGCTGCTCGACTGGCTGCGCAAGGTGATCTGGCCGTACGAGGCCGCGCTCGACGAGCAGGCGATGACCGCGTGCGCGCGGCTCGCGTGCGCGGAGCTGCTCGCCGGCGGCACGACCGCGGTGCTCGACATGGGCACCGTGCACCACACCGACGCGATCTTCGAGGCGGCGCGCGACGCGGGCCTGCGCGCGACGATCGGCAAGGCGATGATGGACGCGCCCGATCCCGCGATCCCCGCCGGGCTGCGCGAGACGACGCGCGCGTCGCTCGACGAGAGCGACGCCCTCGCCGCCCGCTGGCACGGCGCCGCCGACGGCCGCCTGCGCTACGCGTACGCGCCGCGGTTCATCCTGTCGTGCACCGACGAGCTGCTGCGCGAGGTCGCTTCTCGCGTGAAGGATCGCGGCGCGCGCGTGCACACGCACGCGAGCGAGAACCGCGAGGAGATCCGGCTCGTGCGCGAGCGCGCGGGCGCGGAGAACATCGCGGCGCTGTCGGCGCTCGGGCTCGCGGGCGATGCGGTCGCGGTCGCGCACTGCGTGCACGTCTCCGACGCGGAGACCGCGCTCTTGGCTTCGTCCGGCACCCACGTGCTGCACTGCCCGAGCTCGAACCTGAAGCTCGCGAGCGGCATCGCGCCGATCCCCGAGCTGCTCGCCGCCGGCGTGAAGGTGTCGATCGGCGCCGACGGCGCGCCGTGCAACAACAACCTCGACGGCTTCCTCGAGCTGCGCTTGGCCGCGCTCCTCCACAAGCCGCGCACCGGTCCGCGCACGCTGCCCGCGCCGACGGTCTTGCGCCTCGCGACGATGGGCGGCGCCGCCGCGCTCGGCCAGGCCGATCAGATCGGCTCGCTCGAGGTCGGCAAGCGCGGCGACGTGATCGCGGTCGACGTCTCGGGCACGCACGTCGCGCCGACCGAGAACCCGTTCTCCGCGGTCGTCTACGCCGCGCGCAGCTCGGACGTCCGCCATGTCGCCGTCGACGGCACGATCGTCGTTCGCGATCGCACGCTGCTCACGATCGATCGCGCGCGCGCGGTCGCCGAAGCGAACCTGCACGCGCACAAGATCTTCGCGAGCCTCTGAGATTGGGCTTTGGGCTTTGGGCTTTGGGCTCGAAGATCCTCAGCGTTCGCGATCGAGGAGCGCGCGCTTGCGCGACTCGCCCCAGCGGTAGCCGCCGGTGCCGCCGGAAGCCGGCACGACGCGGTGGCACGGGATGATGACCGCGAGGTTGTTCGACGCGCAGGCTTGCGCGACCGCGCGCGCGGCGGCGGGACGACCGAGCGCGCTCGCGACCTCGCCGTACGTGCGCGTCTCGCCGCGCGGGATCGCGCACAGCGCGCGCCAGACCGCGCGCGTGAAGCCGGTCGCGCGGATGTCGACGGGCAGCGCGTCGCTGGGCGCCGCGCCCGACGCGCGCCGCACGATCTCGTCGACGAACGGCAGCTCGCCGCGCACGAGCGTCGCGTGCGGAAGCTCGTTGCGAAGCTCCGCTTCCAACGCGCGATCGTCGTCGCCGAGCCGCACCGCGCACACGCCGCGCGCGGTCGCCGCGATCAAGACTCTCCCGATCGCCGCGCGAGCGATCGTCCACGTCACGGTCTCGCCGCGCCCGCCGCGACGCCACGCCGCCGGCGTCATCCCGAGCTCCGCGTTCGCCGCCTCGTACAAGCGCGACGCCGATCCGAAGCCGGCCTCGTAGGTCGCGCGCGCGACGTCGGCGCCTTCACCGAGCCGCGATCGCAGCGCCTCCGCGCGCAGGCCGCGCGCGTACTCCGCGGGCGACACGCCGATCGCTTCCTTGAAGACGCGCTGCGCGTGCCACGGCGTGACGCCCAGCGCGTCGCCGAGCTCCTCGAGCGACAGGCGCTCGCCGCGCGCCGCCGCGCGCTCGATCAACACGCACGCGCGCCGCGCCATCTGCAGCTTCGGCGCGAGCTCCGCTTTCGGCCGACACCGGCGACACGCGCGGAACCCGGCCGCCTCGGCGGATTCCGCATCGGGGAAGAACTTCACGTTCTCGCGCCGAGGCCGCCGCGCGGGACACGACGGCCGGCAGAAGATCCGCGTCGTCGTCACCGCGAAGACGAAGCGACCGTCGGCGCGCTCGTCGCGCGCCTCGACCGCCGCCCACGCGTCCTGCTCACGCACCACGTCAGTCTGCATGCTGTCCATGTCGACGTGATAGCCAGCGCGCAGCACTCCCAGCGCCTCGGATCTTGCGGTCGAACAAGGCTGTGGTCCGACCAACCCCGGATCGGTATAGTCGCCCCATGCTGCTCACGCGCGAGGAGATGACCTTCGACTTCCAAGGCGGGACGCTCGATCCCGCGCGCGACAAAGAGATGCTCGAGTGGATGATGAACCAGTTCCTCTACGGCGAGATGACCGGCATCCAGGTCGGTCACTGGCTGTACGAGGCGCCCGACTACGACGCCGCGAAGTTCCTCGCGCGCCAGTCGCTCGAGGAGATGCAGCACGTCGACAACTTCCTGCGCATCATGAAGATGCTCGATCTGCGCGCGAAGCCCGCGCACCCGGCGGTGCGGTTCCTCGCGACCGGCATGATGGGCGGCAGCTGGGCCGAGCACGTCGCGCTCGAGATGGCGCAGGGCGAAGGCTTCGTGCTGATGGCGTTCTACGCGGTGATCGACACGCTCGATCACAAGCCGTCGGCGGACATCCTCCGCCGCGCGGTCAAGCAGGAGGAGCGCCACGTCGAGTTCGGCGAGGAGCAGACGATGAAGGCGATCGCCGGGAAGGAGTGGCTGCGCCGCCGCATCCTCGGGCTGTCGCTGGTCTCGATGTGGGGCGTGCGGCGGCTCGCGCGCTTCATGGAGAAGCGGCTGCCGAAAGATCACCCGCTCTTGAAACATCTGCCCGCGTTCCTCGCGCTGTCGAACCAGTGCGCGGAGACGCGGCTGCGCCGCATGGGCGTGCTCGATCGCCCGCTCGCCGAGATGGGCTTCCTGAAGCGCGCCGCGCTCGTCACCGAGGCGTACGGCGGCAAGCTGCTCGGCGCGCTCGGTGCGCTGGTCACCGCGCCCTTGCGCTTGCTGCCCGGCTTCCCGGGCAAGAAGAAGCGGCTCACCGACTCGTACCTCGCCGATCCGCACGTCACCGGCTTCGCGCTCGGGCCGGGCGGCGAGCCGACCGATCGCGAGCTCACCGACGCGCAGCCGCAGGCGTAGTCGGCGCGCGCTCGCACGGCACGCGGATGCGGCCGTCGGGGCCGATCGTCGCGTCGGCGGCGATCTCCTTCGCGAGCAGATCGTCGCTGATCGGCGCGGACACGTGCGACTCGACGATGCGCCAGCGCTCGGCGTCGCGGCGCAGGACGAAGGTCGCGCGCAAGCGGATCGGCGTCTCCTGATCGATCGTGCGCGCGCGCACCAAGAGCGTGCCCGACCACCACGCGATCGATCCCGTGCCGCTCGACGGGCCGATGCCGATGCGCGACGGCTCGGCCGTGATCGACGCCGCGTCGAACGCGTCGGTCAGCGACGGCCCGGTCGTGATCGCGCCGGCTCGCAGCTCGTGCGCGAGATCCGGCCACCACGCGATCGCGTCGGGCTCCGTCGAGAACGCGCCCTCGCGATCCGCCTTCTCGATCGCGCTGACCGCGCGCGCGACCAGCCGCTGGAAGTCGGGCGCGATCGCCCGCTCGCTGATGGCGGGATCGATCGGTTTCCCACCGTTTTCGCCACGCGCGATCAGGGCCGCGGTCTGCTGCGGATACGAGACGTGCTCGACCGCGAGCACCCAGCGATCGCCGCCGCGCACGTAGACCGCGGAGAGGCGCAGCGGGATCAGCGCCTGCTTGCCGCAGACCGAGACGCACGCGGACAGCTCGTCGGTGACCCACGCCGCTTGGCCGTCGGGGGTGAGATGGATCGCGAGCGCCTTCGAGCGCAGGTTCTCGGCGCACGCCGGGTTGTCGGCGTCGTCGGCGCCGGGGCGCAGGCCGAGCGG
>Ga0310811_10004376_pt1 | contig 17762 bp, 14 predicted proteins | sample YCmetagenome_FD_207642 | JGI IMG/M metagenome (GOLD analysis project Ga0310811, IMG submission 207642) | Soil microbial communities from experimental microcosm in Duke University, North Carolina, United States - YC | ecosystem: Engineered > Artificial ecosystem > Soil microcosm > Unclassified ...
AATAGTGATTCGGAGACCAGAAATAATTATCAAGAAAGGAGACGATGGCGACTCCAACACTGATAGCTATGGCGAAACTTTGGCCAGTCCCGTTTTATCTGCGGACGGAGAATACATGAGACGCTCTCGGCCGCAGAGCGCGGCAGAGGTTAATGCGTTCACTTATGGTTAGCTACCCGGCTATACCGGGCAACGCTCGGGGAGCAGGCGCAGAGGAGGACGCTTAGCGTCGAAAATGCCTCGACACGCGGCGGAACTCCGAGGCCAGTGCATCGGCTGATGTGGTCAATGGCCGACGGGTCGAGGTAATCAGACACTGCACCATCGGCGGCAATTTGAGCGGAACTGGTATCAATTTCAGCACGCCGCGCTCGCAAAATTCCTGGACAGACGGATAGCTGACAATCGCCAGCAGATCGGTCTGCATCAGCAAATGAATCAGTGCGTTGAACGAGTCGCGTTGTATCAGAATCGAGGGTGCAGGCAGGCCGTGTTCCCGAAAGGCGTCGGTTAGGGAGCGCTCCATCACGCTATTGCGCGCGCCGATGATCCATTGATAGGGTACTAGCGACTCGATAGTGGCGTGCTCCGCGAGCGGATGGCGAGCTCGGCCGATTATTGCGATGTCGGCGCTGAGCAAACGTTCCGTTTGGATATCTTCGCCGATTAGCGAAGGTGGCGCCGGGCAGATGGCGAAGTCGATCGCGCCTTCCCGGATGCCCTTGACGGCGATCGCTGGCGTACTGCTACAGATGTTTACTGGCGTATCAGGCCACTCTTTACGAAAGCGTTCGATAGCGCGCGCGAGCAGAATCGCCGCGGCGGTTGACGAGACTCCAATCGATACTGCGCCCTGACGCTTTCCTGACAACTCGGCTAGTTCTTCATCAAGCTTGCGCAGCTCCGCCTCGATTACTCGCGCCCGGCGTAGCACGACGCGCCCGTACTCGGTAGGTTCGACGCCATGTGCCGAGCGTATCAACAACTGCTCACCGAAGCTGCGTTCGAGGGCACTCAAATTCTTGCTGATCGCCGCCTGCGTCAGGCCCAGATGACGGGCCGCGGCACGTACGCTGCCGGTTTCTACCACAGCGATCAGATCACGGATATGGGCTTCGCGCACGCTTACTTTTAGTGAACGGGTTGACCTTTGCCTATCTTACTGGCTTTGGCGGGATTGGTTAATATTTTTCAGTTCGGCGCTTCATGTCAAGGTGCGATGCGAAATACAAAAAGGGGGAGGTCTGATGCACGATCGCATTTTAAGCCAGCTGCGCGACCCTAATGCGCTTGATACGTCGCCCCTGATCCAGGGTGAAGGGATCAACGCGGAGGCACATACTCGCCGAACCATTCACGAAGTCGCCATTTCATCGTCAAAGGTGACTGTTATGCTCCCACTCGATTTCCATCCCGCTGCTCAATGTTTTCTGAGCAACCGTGGACCCGAGATTCAAGCCTGGTCGTGTGTTGATCTCGGTTAGCGTGGTAACCGTCGATCGTTGCGGCCCGGAGTTCAGCGCGCTCGGTTTGCGAGTATTGGCTGGCTTACAAATAAGCCCCTGGATGCAACCCCCGGTAGTTGTCCAAGGGCCGCCTCAAGTCAATACGCCGACCGCACCGATGCCGCGAGACGGTGCGATAAGGGCATACAGTTGTACCCTGGAATACCTCGGGAATAAAAAATGGATAGCCTGATTCAATCAAATATGTCCACACCCAGCTTCGGAGCGCGCACGTTCTTCCAGAAAATCTGGGACGACCACGTTATTGCGGATTTGGGCGACAACAGCTACCTGCTGCAAATTGACAGACTGTTCCTGCATGAAGTCTCGGGCGGGGTAGCGCTGAGGGAGTTGCATCATGCGGGGCGCGGCATCGACAGCCCGCGGCAGGTATTCACTGCGATCGATCATGTGGTGAATATCTACCCAGGACGCGTGGCGGGGCAAGGCCGTAATGCTACCGCGAGTGCGATGATCGCGGAGACGATTACCGAATCGGCGCGTCATGCCCTACAGGTATTTCAGGTAGGGGATCCACGCCAAGGCATTGTGCATGTCATTTCGCCAGAATTGGCCCTGGCCTTGCCAGGCTTAACACTCGTCTGTGCCGATAGCCACACTTGCACGGTTGGTGGTGTCGGCACCTTGGGTTGGGGTGTCGGCTCGAGCGAATGTGTGCACGTGTTGGCGACTCAAACGCTGGTGCAATCCAAACCAAAGACGATGCGGATCTGGTTCGACGGCGAGCTACCAACCGGGGTCGGCGCTAAAGACATGGCTTTGCATCTGATCGCGCAGATCGGCGCGAACGGGGGCATCGGCTACGCAATCGAATTTGCTGGCGACGCGGTGCGAGCGTTGCCGGTCGAGGCGCGACTCACGTTATGTAATATGGCGATCGAATGCTCTGCTCGTTATGCGCTTATCGCGCCTGATAATGCCACTTACGCCTATCTGGCCAATCGCGAATTCGCACCGCGCGGGCTGGCTTGGGACGAAGCGCTCGCTTTCTGGAAAACCTTGCCTAGCGATGCAGGCGCGACATTCGATATGGAACTCCATATCGATTGCACACGTATCGCACCGCAAATAACCTGGGGTACAAGTCCGCAGCACAGTTCCCCGATTGATGGCGCGGTGCCGGCACCGACCGACTTCGACGATACGGCCACGCGAGCGTTGGCAGAACGCGCACTGGCCTATCAGCACCTGGTGCCGGGCACTCCTTATCGGGATGTGCGGATCGATGTTGCCTATATCGGCTCCTGCACCAATGCACGGCTTTCCGATCTGCGGGCAGCAGCCGAGATACTGCGTGGGCGCAAGGTGGCAGCGGGCGTTATGGCGATCTGCGTGCCGGGATCAAGCCGGGTGAAAGCCGAAGCCGAAGCGCTGGGTATTGATCGGGTATTCCGTGAAGCTGGTTTCGAGTGGCTAGAATCTGGTTGCGCGATGTGCGCGACTGGTGGTGCCGATCGACTAGCCGATAAGCGGGTGATCAGCACGACCAACCGGAATTTTGAAAACCGTCAGGGGCCGAGTACCCGTACCCATCTGGCGAGCCCCGCAACGGTGGCAGCCAGTGCCGTGGTCGGGTACCTGGCAGACCCGCGCATGCTAACAATGGCTGAACACAACCCCAGCTACCAAGCACACTCAACACAGACTGCGAGATAACTGGAGCCTTCGATGGAAACGTTCGAACGGATCAGCGCAATTGCTGCGCCTTTAATGCAAGCCAATATCGACACCGATCAGATCATCCCGACCCCGTATCTGTTGCGCACCAGCGAGGATGGATTGTCAGAAGGACTGTTCGCGAATTGGCGCAAGCGGGCTGACAACACGCTGAATCCCGAATTTATTTTGAATCACGCCCCCTGGTCTGCGGCGCAGATTCTATTGGCTGAACGCAATTTCGGTTGTGGTTCGTCACGTGAAGCTGCGCCACGTGCACTGCGCCAAGCCGGTTTTCGGGCGGTGATCGCGCCGAGTTTCGGGGAGATTTTTTTCAGCAATTGTTTTCGAAACGGGATACTGCCAGTGCGGCTGCCGATCGGGCAGGTACAGATGCTCGCCGAGCAGATGCAAGCAGCTGGTGGCGACGCGCAAGTGGCGATCGATCTACACGCACAGACGATCATCGCTCCTGCGGGCGAGACTTTTGACTTCGAGACACCGCCTCGATTGCGCATGATGTTGCTCAATGGACAGGACGAAATCGATCTGACTTTACAGCGCCGAGCGCAGATCGATGCTCACCGTGACAGGGACCGCGCGCGCCGGCCTTGGGCTTATGAGCCGCAGGCGGGGCGGCACTGAACGATATGGGACGTAGGTTAAATCCGCGCAATTTTTATTCTCTCCCCGAATCTGGGCGCTGATACTTTTATCCATTGCAGTGAAAAACAGATGGCCGGCCTGGCCACACCCTGGAGACAGACCATGACAAGCCCCGAACAGGAACCCCACGCAAGTCACGCCGAGCCGTCTGCTCAGGCGAGCTCGCCGGCGGCGTCGACCGAACTTGGGAGTGGCGGTGCTGAAGACAGTGCATTGGAGCGCCAAACGATGCGCAAAGTGGCGTGGCGATTGATGCCATATGTGTTCGGCCTGTTCTTCGTATCGATCGTCGATCGCGGCAACCTGGGCTTCGCTGCGCTTTCGATGAATCGGCAACTGCATTTAAGCGGCCAGACGTTCGGTATCGGCGTCGGCCTGTTCTTTCTGACCTTCGCAGCATTCATGGTGCCGAGCAATCTGGCGATTGCCCGCTTTGGCGCGCGCACCGTGCTCCCGCGCATTGCGATTGTCTGGGGCGCCACGACCATGCTGATGGCATTCGTGCAAGGGACGTATAGTTTCTATGCCTTGCGCGCGCTTCTCGGGGTGGCCGAAGCGGGCATCGCCCCGGGGCTGCTGCTGTATTTGAGCTATTGGTTTCCGTCCGATTATCGCGCGCGCAACAACGCGATTTTTATCTATGCGGTGCCGGCCAGCTATGTGCTGACCGCGATCATCTCGGGATGGATTCTGGAGTTGGACGGCGTGTTCGGGGTGCCGGGATGGAAGTGGCTGTTTTTGCTGGAAGGGCTACCTGCAATCGTGCTGGGCATAGTCGGCTTGCGCATAGTGACCAGTAGCCCTGCTCAGGCACGCTGGCTGAGTGACGTGCAGCGGCGCTGGCTGCAAAGCCGGCTGGAGCGCGACGCCGCACTGTTCGTGGCCGCGCCGAAAAAGGTTCAGAGCGCCACGCTGCGGGAGGTAGTCACGCATCCGCTGGTGCTCCTGCTCTCGGCCATCAATACGGGCATCTTCGCAGGACTTGCGACGCTCTCGACGTGGTTGCCGCAGATCGTCCATAGTTTCGGCTGGTCACCGCATCTGCTGGGGCCGGTAGTGGCGATTCCGCCGGCGATTGGAGTGATCGGAGTTTTTTTTGTGAGCCGCCGTTCTGATCGTCGCGGTGAGCGCATCAAACATCTGAACGCGATGTTGCTTTTGGCCGTGGCCGGCTATGCATTGGTTGCGTTCTCGCATATGCCCGCGTCAATCCTGATCGGCTTCTGCCTGGCCAATATCGGCGTCTATTCAGCGATGGCGGTGTTCTGGACAATTCCCCAAACCTATCTGCCGCGGAATATGGCCGCAGCCGGCATCGGCACTATCAGCGCGGCGGGCAGTGTGGCTGGCTTTGCGGTTACCACTTTGATCGGCCATGTACAGGATGCTACGCACAGTTTAACGTCCTGCTTCTCGATCGTGATTGTCGTTTTGCTGATCGCCAGCGGCGTACTCACACTGATTGGCAAGCGACTGCGGCATGCATCAGTGCATGGTGGTGAGTCAGTTCTGGCGCCACATTGATAGTCTCGGGGACAAATACTCCGCTGCTTCAGCACTGTGCCATCCTTCGCAGCGGGCGCCAGAGTAATTGAACGCGTGAGGGGATCTGCAACGGCTCTTTGGAGGAGGCGCCTGACCGCTATCGAGTGGACGCGAGAGCCAGCTCGATGCCAGCCTGCCGGATCGTAGTGGCGGCGCCAGCTTCGAGTCCATTGCTGGTGACAACAAGATCGGATGAGTAGGCATATGCTTGAGATAGCGTGAGCGCCGAGCGCCGGCAGCAGAGCACCGCGACGGCTTCGATCCGCACGTCGGCGTCGGTGGTCGCGGCGATAGCTGGATCAGCGCGCAGAAAGTCAATCTGTCCACTTCTGCTCGAATCTCATCACTTTGAAGTGCGCGATGACGAAGTCAATGAATGCGCGTGAGCGAGCAGGCAGATAGCTGCTGCTCGGGTAGGCGATGTTGATGTCCATTGAGGGCAATATCCAGTCACTGAGCACCCGAACGAGCGACCCCTCCCGGACGTCCTCATAGTGCAGATAGTTTGGCTGGACGAGCATGCCCATTCCACCGAGCGCGGCTTGCCGCAGTATCTGGGCCTCGTTTGCACTTGCCACACCGCGAATCGTCTTCGTGATCGTTTCCCCATCACGCTTGAAATGCAAATCTTTCGGATAGGTCGCGTGCAGATAGGTCAGGAAGTGATGCCGGTCGAGATCGTCCGGATGTGTGGGCGTACCGAATTTTGCCAGGTATGAAGGCGACGCAACGATCGCACGCGAGGTGCGCGCAAGGCGCCGTACGGTTATGCTCGAGTCCGGCTCTGCATATCGAGTCCGGAACGCGACGTCGATTCCGCTGTCGATGATGTTGTCATAGCGATTGGCGGCAATCACATCGACCGTCACATCCGGGTAACGCTGTCTGAACGCGGGCAGCAGGGGACCGATGTGGGCCATGCAGAATGATAGCGGACCTGTGACGCGCAAATTACCCGCAACGTGAGACGTCGCCGCCGCCGCGGCGGCGGCCGCCTCTTCGAGTTCGGTCACGGCACTTTTGCAGCGAGCGTAGAACGCTTCACCTGACTCCGTCAGCCACAGGCGCCGCGTATTGCGTTCGACGAGTCGCACCGAAAGGCGACGCTCCAACTCGGCGAGATACCGACTGGCCGCAGCGTTCGATTGCCCCAACGCTTCAGCGGCTTTGCTCATGCTGCCCGTTTCGGCAATCTGTATGAACAGCCGCAGTTGATTCCAGTAGTCCAATTCCCACTCCAGTTTTCCGGCAGCTAAAAAACAGATTTGACGAGCAGACATTGCTCGTCGATGCTCCGGGGCATATCGTTTCACAATCGTGCACAGTCGCACATCAGCGATAGCCCGCACCCCGTTCGTTCGGCGCCGCACCATTCATCGCATGCGCGGTGACGGCCTACGACGTACGACACTCCGGTCCATGAGGCCGCGAAGTCCCATTACCGCTTCGTTTTCGACGGCGCGCTCGTTGCGCTGCTACGTAACTCTATTGCCTGGAGAATTTCAATGCTTGCTGCTTCCGATAACGACTTGTTGACGCAGGTTGGCCCCGACAAGCCTATGGGAAAACTGATGAGAGAGTTCTGGGTGCCTGTCTGTCTTTCATCGGAACTGGTGCGCGATGGCGAGCCGCTGCGAATCATGCTTCTGGGCGAGCGCCTGATTGCATTCCGGGATACCGAGGGCAAGGTTGGCGTAATGGACCACCGGTGTCCGCATCGCTGTGCATCCATGTACTTCGGCCGCAACGAGGAAGGCGGGGTGCGGTGCGTGTATCACGGCTGGAAGTTCGATACGGAAGGCAACTGCGTCGACATGCCCAACGTGCCGCCCGAGCAGGATTTCAAGGATCGCGTGAAAGCAAAGGCGTACAAGGTCGTCGAGCGTACCGGCCTCGTGTGGGCCTACCTGGGGTCGCGGCAGCAGCCGCCTGCGTTTCCGAGCATGGATTGCCTGCAGATTCCAGAGAACGAGCGATCGATCTTCGTTCATCAGCGCGACTGCAACTGGCTTCAGTCCGCCGAGGGCGATATCGACACGTCTCACTTTGGTTTCCTGCACATTGGCGGTCTCGATGCCGACGAAGTCGATCCCGAATCGATGCACAAATGGGGCATCGTGGGCCGCGCGCCGGAATACGCCGTGAAGGAAACGCCATGGGGGACGATGTACGCCGCCTATCGTGCCGCCGATCCGGGCGAGTTGTACTACCGTTTCGCCCACTTCCTGTTTCCTTTCTTTACGTTTACTCCCAATGGCAGCTTCAGCGATTTGATCGCATGCACGATCAATGTGCCGATGGACGACGAGCACACCATGTCGTATCGGATCGTCTGGGACAAGCGGACGATGCCGCTGCAGACGCTCAAGACAGGTGAGTCGATTCCCGGCCTCGCTTCGGAAAACGAATTCCTGCCGCGCACGAACGACTGGTTCGGCCGTTGGCGACTCGCGGCCAATCGCGAGAACGACTACTTCATCGATCGCGAGCAACAACGTACGGTGAGCTTCACCGGTATTCAGGGTATCGGGCGGCAGGACCAGGCGGTCATCGAAAGCATGGGGGCAGTCGTCGATCGTACCTTCGAGCACCTGGCCGCGAGCGACCGGATGATCATGGTGACGCGCCGCCGGCTGATTCAAGCCGCTCGCGCGTTCGTGGAGAAAGGCGAGGTGCCGGAGCCAGTCGACAAACCGCATCTCTATCGGGGCGCGCGCGGCGGTTCGTTCATTGCGTCGGACAAGTTGGACTGGACGCAGGCCTATGAGCAGCAACTGGAGCAGGCGGTTCGCAAGTTCGAAGAGCCCGAGCAGGAACTTGCCGTGAAATGACGGCGAGCCCATAGGTCGCGTCGCGCGTTGTTACGCGACGGACCTATCGCGCACCCTGACGACGCGCGTCCAATGAAGGCGCGCCGCTGGATACGACATCACTATCTGGAAGGAGACAACCAATATGGAACCTCAGGCAGATGCGCCAGCGGAGCTGTCGGGCGCACTGGGACGACTTGCAGCAAGAGCGGAGGATCGACCCGAAACGATTCGCAAAGTCGGGCGCCGTCTGACCTGGCTCATCTTCGCGCTGAACTTCGTGGCCGTGCTCGACAGAGGCAATCTGGGTTTCGCCGCATTGCAGATGAACAAGGATCTTGGCCTGACGAGCGCGACGTTCGGCATCGGCGTGGGCATATTCTTTTTCGCCTACTCGCTGCTGGAAGTGCCGAGCAACATGTTCATGGCCCGTTTCGGCGCACGCCTGACGATCGCGAGAATCGCGATCGCGTGGGGGTTGGTGCAGATGCTGATGGCATTCGAAAACGGACCGACGTCTTTCTATGTGCTGCGTGCGTTGCTCGGTGCCGCGGAAGCGGGGCTCGCGCCTGGCATGCTGTTGTACATCAGCTACTGGTTTCCATATTCGTATCGGGCACGCTACAACGCCGTGTTCGCATATGGAATCCCTGCTTCGTATGCCGTGGCTTCGATACTGTCCGGCTCCATTTTGCAGATGAACGGCATTCTCGGTCTGGCCGGATGGAAATGGCTATTTCTGCTCGAAGGATTTCCGGCCATCGCGCTCGGCATCATTACGTGGTTCTATCTCACGGACCGGCCGTCGCAGGCAAGCTGGCTTACACCAGAGGAGCGCAGTTGGCTGCAGACGACGATCGACCGTGAAGCGCTGATCGCCGGCAGCAGTCCGCGCGCGAGGCTGCGCGATGTCGTGCGGCATCCAACCGTGCTGCTGCTGGCGGCGGTCAATACGGGTATTTACAGCGGCCTCGCCACGCTCGGTGCCTGGTTGCCGCAGATCGTTCGTTCATTCGGACTGCCGCTGCATCTGATTGGACCGATATCCGCGATTCCACCGCTCGTCGCTGTCGTTGGCATGTTCTTCATCGCACGCCACTCCGACCGCACGCGGGAGCGGGTCTATCACACGTTTTTCCTGTTGCTGCTAGCGGCCATCGGCTATGTGATCGTCACGGTGTCAGGGGGAGTGGCGGCCACGATTGCGGGCTTCGTGATCGCGAACCTCGCTGTCTATTCCGTCAACACGATCTTCTGGACGATGCCGCAGTCGTATCTGCCGCGGGAGATCACCGCGACCGGCCTTGCGTTCGTGAATGCGATGGGGAGCATGACGGGATTCGTCGTCATTGCGATGATCGGTCGCGTACAGGGCTGGATGGGAAGCCTGACCGCTGGCTTTCCCATCGTTTGCGGCGTATTCGTAGTCGCAAGTATTGCCGTTCTGATGCTGGCGGCTCGCCTGAGGAGGGAAAGGTCGGCCGTCGTCACTTCCTGATTTATTGAAGATCAATTCGATTTTCGTCCAATAACAATTTGAATACGGAATGCCATGATGATGAAACTGGACTGGAGACTTGGTGTAGTTGTTTTTGGTGTAACGATCGGACAGGCGCATGCGCAATCGAGCGTAACCCTGTATGGGTTGATCGACGAAGGGCTGATGTATACGAACAGCGTCCAGACGAGCAGCACGCCCGGGGCGCACAACGGCAAGTCACAAGTAGCGCTGGTGGACGGAGCATCCGGCATTGGTGGATCGCGCTGGGGGATTACTGGAACGGAAGATCTCGGCGGCGGGCTCAAGACGATCTTCACCTTGGAAAATGGCTTCAACATCAACAACGGTACCCTCGGTCAGGGCGGTCTGATGTTCGGGCGCCAGGCGTTCGTGGGTCTGTCGGCACCTGCCGGTACGGTGACGATCGGGCGGCAATACAACACGGTCACTGACTTCGTGTTTTCGACATCGGTGGCAGGGCTCGTGCCGGGGCACCTCGGTGCGCATCCTGACGATATCGATGATGCCGGACATTCGCAGCGAATCAATAACACGATCAAGTTCAAGTCCGCGACCTTCGACGGCATCACGATCGGCGGAATGTACGGTCTGGGCGGCGTCGCCGGTAACTTTACGCAGAAGCAGTTCTGGTCTGGCGCGGTGAGCTACGTCGCGGGTCCGCTGACCGTAGCGGCCGGCTATACCGACGCGCGCAATCCTAACCTCTCTTACTTCGGTACCGGTGGTACATCCGGTCCGGCGACCAGCAACAACATGGGATCGATCGGTTCGGCGACGGAGGCCGCATCGAATCCAGTGTTCTCTGGCTTCTCCTCGGCACGCTCACTGCGGATCGCTGAGGGCGGGGCGCGGTATCAGATCGGCGACGGTACAGTCGGGGCAATGTTCAGCCATGTGAATTTCAGCAACCTGGGTGACTCAAGTTCCGGTCCCAATCCACTGGGCTATTCCGGCTCGGCGATTTTCAACGACGTGGAAATCAATGGTGGTTATACGTTCGGTCCGGCATTTCAGGTGGCAGCCGCGTATAACTATCTGCATGGCGCGAGCGTGACCGGCAGCGGCGGTGCGACCGGTGGCGTTACTTATCATCAGGGACTTCTGTCGGCGGCTTATTTCCTTTCGAAGCGAACGGAGCTCTATGCCATTGCGATCTATCAGAAGGCGAATGGTAGAGACTCATTGAATCAACCTGCCGTCGCATCCATCACGGGTGTGTCGCCATCGGCAACGGATCACCAGGCGGTCGTCCGCCTGGGCATTCTTCACCGCTTTTGAAACTTCATGAAAGGTATGCTTAATCAAGACTTGCAACCGGTCAGACTCATGTCGATCAGACTGGCCGCCGAGCAGGTGAACATCTATGAATTCGCGACCCTCGACGGGTCGCCCGCATGCGCATTTGAACCCGGCGCTCACATCGATTTGCAGCTCAAAGACGATCTCGTCCGCCAGTACTCGCTGTTGCCGGGCGACGACGGCCGGCTCCGCGTCGCTGTGCAGACCGACGAGACCGGGCGTGGCGGGTCGCGCTTTCTTGCCCGCGAAGCGCACGTGGGCGACGTTTATCTCGTGAGCCGCGCGCGCAATCATTTCCCGTTGGCACGCAGTGCGTCGCACAGTGTGTTGATTGCGGGCGGCATCGGTATTACGCCGCTTTACGGAATGGCGGTCGAACTCGCGCGCAGCCACACGTCATGGGAGATGCACTACGCCGTGAGAAGCGAGGCGAGGACCGTGTTCGGCGCGGAACTGCGCGGTTACGGGAACAGGGTTCGTATCATGCATTCCGACCGGCCGGGGGAAGGGCGCCTCGACATTGCAAAGGTGATCGCGTGCGCGCCGGCTGGCAGTGACTTCTATTGCTGCGGTCCGGAACGGATGGTCGATGCGTTTGTCGAGGCGACCGCCGGATTGCCACCCGCCAATGTGCACGTCGAGCGGTTTTCCGCGACGACCGAAGTTGCCGCGGAGGGCGGTTTCGAAGTGCGGCTCGAGCGCAGCGGAAAGCAACTGTTCGTCCCTCAAGGCAGCACGATCCTGCAGACGCTGCGAGATGCCGGCTTCGCGATGCCATCCTCCTGCGAACAGGGCGTCTGCGGCGTATGCGAGTCGCGCGTGCTGTCCGGCGAGCCAGACCATAGAGATCACGTGCTGAGTGCTTCCGAACGGGCAAGGGGCGACACGATGATGATCTGCTGCTCGGGCAGTCACGGCCCACTGCTGGTGCTGGATCTCTGATCCCGCGCAGTCGGAGCGCATCGCACTTGAATTGATGAGCGCGTCCGTGCGGGCGCGCGAATGGTGAACACTTATACGGGAACAGGTATGACACGAGTTGCAGTCGTTGGGTGTGGCGTGGTCGGCTCTTCATGGACGCTGGTATTTGCTCGCGCGGGCTTCGACGTGAATGTGTGGGATGCGGCACCCGCCGCGGCCGGGAACACACTCGCGTTCGTGGCGGACGCGCTCGGCGCGCGACCGGCTAACGTGCGGGTATGCGCGTCGCTCGAAGAAGCACTCGACGGTGCCGACTATGTGCAGGAAAGCGCACCGGAACGTGTCGAGATCAAGCGCGACCTGTATCGCCGGCTCGATAGCCTGGCAGGGCCCGGCGTCGTGCTTGCCAGTTCGACCTCGGGTTTGCCGGCATCGTCGTTCACTGATCATCTGGCGAACCGTGCGCGGTGCCTCGTCGTGCACCCGATCAATCCGCCTCACCTGATTCCGCTCGTCGAACTCGTGCCGGCGCCCTGGACCGATGGTCATGTCGTCGAGCGTGCCGCTACGGTCATGGCACGCGCGGGACAAGCGCCTATCCGGCTTGCGCGGGAGATTAACGGCTTCGTCGTGAACCGGCTTCAGGGCGCGTTGTTGGGAGAAGCGTTCCGTCTCGTCGAGGATGGCGTTTGCAGCGCGGCCGATGTCGACAAGGCGGTCGCCGAGGGACTCGGCTTGCGGTGGTTTTTCATGGGGCCGTTCGAGACGATCGACCTTAACGCGCAGCACGGTATCGGCGAATATTGCCGCAATCTCGGCCCCATGTACTATGGTCTGGCTAAAGAGCAGGCCGATCCGCGCGAATGGAATGCGCGACTCGTCGGCGAAATCGAAGGGGAGTACCGGCGGAAGACCTCCGCCGAGGACTTGCCCGCGCGACGTGCATGGCGTGACCGTTGTCTTGTCGCCCTGACCGAGGCCAAGCGGCGCGTGCTCGGCGCGTAGTAAAGGCGCCTTGGGCATCGAAGGTGTTTCGGTGCCTCTCAGACTCGATCCCATTCGGTCGTCCGCTTGTCGAGGACGCGCGGTGTCTCGCACTATTGAGTCGCGCAAGTTTCAGGCGAACCTCAAACTTCGGAGTAACCCCTCAGTTAAAAGTCAGCGCATTTCCGCAATTTAAACCGCGTAGCGTTGCGCTTGCGGCAACTCAATTTCGACATCGAAGCCGAAAAATTGCGCCATCAGCTGCAATTGGTAGTCCAGCAGATAAGTCCCAGGCTGCACGAAGCAGCCCGCCGCCGCCGCCAGCTTCAGGAGCGGCGTTTCAACTGGATGCATGACGGCGTCGCAGACGATCGTGGCCGGGCTAAGCCCGGTGCAATCCAGAGGCAGAGGATCGTCTTCCTTCATGCCCATCGGCGTGCCGTTTGCAATGAGATCGAAGCCAGCCGCTACCGGAGGTGCAACGTTCGCGTTAAAACCTTTGGAGGTGAGACGGGTGGCGAGCGTTAGTGCGCGAGTCGGCTCGATGTCCGCAACAGACACACTGTCGACCCCGGCTGTCGCCAGGGCAAAGGCCATGGCTGATCCCACCCCGCCACAGCCGACCACAAGCGCTCGTCTACCTTTGACGTCTTTCCCGCGCGCGGCCAGTCCATTTACAAAGCCGACGCCATCGAGAATGTCACCGGACGTGCTGCCGTCCTGCTCCCACCGCATAACGTTGACCGAGCCCGCCAGACTCGCACGCTCAGTCGGCTTATCAACCAGATTTGCCACGATCGGTTTATAGGGAACGGTGACGATCAAACCATCGAGATTTCTGATGACACCCGCGCCTTTTAGAAAGGCCGCCAAATCTTTGGGCTGGACGTGCATCGGCACACACACGGCATCGATGTCATTGCTCTGAAATAGCGGCGTCCAGATGGGCGGCGCAAGTACTTGGGCAACCGGGTCCCCCACGATGCCTAACAGGCGCGTCGATCCAGTCAGGTTTCTCAGCATGAGAATGAATTCCTAGTTGAACACTTCACCCGTCATCAGGCGACGAGCACTGCGGCTGACGCTTGCCTTGAGAACATTCCATTGATCACCGCTCTTTTCAACCTGAGCAGAGACAGTGAGCATGCCGGACGGATGTCCGACGCGTAGCGCACCGCTTTGCGAGTGTGAGGCTTGAGCGATGCGATGTACCAACGTGCCCGACAACGCACCCGCTACGCCTATGGTGATAGCACCCGTGCCCGGCAGAGCATGATGCAATACCCCCATCGACAGCATGCGGACATTGAGATCGACCATGTCAGGCGAAATGACTTTGCCGCTGGAAGCAGCGTAAGCCGTCGGCGGAGCGACCAACGCGAGCTTGGGCGTGGCCGGTCTCGACCGAGTTGCATCTTCTACCGTTTCCGCGAGCTTCATGGCAACCGCACCATGCGCCCGGATCGCCTCGCAACGCGCCAGCAATTCGATATTCGAATTTATATCCTGCTGTAGTTCGTTCCCGCTTAAGCCGATGCTGCGCGCCTCGATGATGACGGCCGGATTACCCGCATTGACGAGACTGACTTCAAACGAGCCAAGACCGGGAATTTCGAGGATGTCCCTGACGTTTCCCGTTGGAAGCAGTGGAGCATCCCCAGATCCGCCGGGGTCCAGAAAGTCGATCACGATCTCGGCGGCCGGGAAGGTGACACCATCGAGTTCGAAGTCACCAAGTTCTTGCACTTGCCCGTCCGTGATCGGCACATGCACGTCGATCTGCTTGCGGATACCGGATTGCCACATCCTGATGTGAGCGATGCCGTCCTTACTGGGTATCGGTAGCAAACCCGTATGCATGGCGAAGGGGGCGACGGCTGCAGTCAGGTTGCCGCAATTTCCTGACCAGTCGATCAGGGGCGCGTCGACCGATACCTGCCCGAAGCAGTAGTCGATATCTACCCCTGCGCGACTCGGCGGCCCGACGATGATGACCTTGCTGGTACTGGAGCTTGCGCCGCCCATACCGTCGATCTGTTTCCCATACGGGTCGGGGCTGCCCAGCACGCGCAGCAGGATTCGATCACGTTCGACTCCCGGCGGCGGCAGGCTGTCGCTTCGGAAGAACACACCTTTACTGGTGCCGCCCCGCATGAAGACAGCGGGAATCGGTCGCTGAGCCAACGGTTTTTGGGTCACGGTCACCTCTTCAGGAGCGCGCGCAGAGCGCCGACAGACGCATCAGCGAGCCGGCCTGTTCAAAGCGATGTAGAACCTGCATCAGCTCGCTTGCGGTGCGATCGCCCAAAACCTCTCCAACGATGCTGGAAAACTTTTTGTTGAGGTCTTCAAGATCCAATGGGTGACCGATACTGCCGAATGCGTGTTTGATGTCGCAAGTCAAGCGCTCTCCATCGGCCATCTCGAACTCCAGCCGCGTAGCAGTTCGGTCTATTCCATCCTCGACGATCAACTGCACGCGGCGGGTCAGGTCGCGAATTTGCGGGTTGGTCAAACGCTCGGGCGTGAAATCCTGCGTGGTGACGGCATAGCCTTGCAAACCAAGGGCAATGCAAAAGCCGATGCTGAACTTACCTTCAGTGGGTGTTTTCGGATCGGCGATACCGGCAATCTTCAGCGCGAGAGGATGGATGAAGGCCTTTATTTTTTCGATCTGCCGTCCTTTGATCTGATCGCGTGCCTGAAAGGCACCGTCGATGGCAGCGTGCGCAAGTTGGCAGGCGGCATAGGCCTTGAAGCTATTACGGGTGATTTCCCATCCTTCGTCGAACGATGGCACCCGATAGTCCATCTCGCGATCCTGCAGTAAGGTCGGAATGACCCCTAGTTCGCCATCGAATAACCGGGTGGCGGCGCGCATACCGTTGGCAGCCAGTTGTGCGGCGATGATCGCGTCCATCGCTGCCTTGCCCGGATGAAAGGGTTTGGCCATGGTACCGAAGGATGCGGTGAGTCCGCCCACCTGGGTGGCCGCCAACCCCATGGCATGGCTGATTTGTTGCTCGTCGAGCTTCAGGACGACACATGCAGCCGCGGTCGCGCCGAGCATGCCGAGCGTCGAAGTGGCGTGCCAGCCACTGTTGTTCAGTCGGACGCCGACACCGTCGTCGCCCAGACGGGCGGCGACTTCGTAGCCAGTGATGTACGCCTTGAGCATGAGATCTTCACTGCAGCCTTGTTCCGCGCCCAAGGCAAATACCGTTGCCCATACGGGACCGCTGACATGAATGGCAGTCGGTATGTGGGTGTCGTCGTAGTCGAGGCAGTGGGAGAGCGTACCGTTGACCAGCGCGGCCAGCGGTGCTGCCGTGGTGCCTCCGGTGAACATCAATGCCTTGCCGGGTGCCTGCCATGCCCGTACCGTGGCGCTGATCGCCTTGGCTTCGGGGAGGTTGCACGCTGCCAGGCACACACCGACCCAATCCATCAGGCATTTGCGCGCCTCCCCAATTATCTCGGGAGGAAAAGTGCGTTGCGGGGTCTGCAGGATATAGGCGGCCAGACGTGCCGAATTCGAATGCGAGGTCATGCTGTCACCTCCTCATGTTCGCGCAATAGCTTGCGCAACATATACGGCAAGATGCCGCCATGGCGAAAATAATCGGATTCCACCGGAGTGTCGATTCGGCAGAGTACTGCGACTTCCGTGCGGGTGCCGTCCGCGCGGGTAATGCGCAGCGTGAGCTTTTGTCGGGGCTTGATGCCGTTTTCCAGTCCGATGAAATCGAATGTTTCGCTGCCGTCGAGCTGTAGTGAGCCGGCGCTGTCGTCACCGATGAACTGGCACGGCAGGATACCCATGCCAATGAGGTTGCTGCGGTGAATACGCTCATAACCGCGAGCCACGACGGCGCGAACGCCGAGCAAGGCAGGGCCTTTGGCGGCCCAGTCACGACTCGATCCGGTACCGTATTCCTCGCCGGCGATCACGATCAACGGCACCTGCTCTTTGGCGTAAGCGAGTGACGCATCGTAGATCGACATGCGGCGGCCGTCGGGCTGGTGGACGGTAAAACCGCCCTCGATACCCGGCAGCAGCAGATTGCGAAGACGCACATTGCCAAAGGTGCCGCGCATCATCACCTCGTGGTTGGTGCGTCGTGCGATATAGCTATTGAAGTCACCCGTTGGCACGCGATGGTCTTTGAGATAGCTGCCGGCCGGGGACTCCAGTTTGATGGTTGAGGCCGGGCTGACGTGGTCGGTTGTGACCGAATCGCCAAGCAATGCTAGCAGACGCGCACCGTGTAACGGCTTGAGTTCGGGTACCTCCAGTTCGACTCCTTCAAAGAACGGCGGCTGTCGTATATAAGTCGATGTGTCGTCCCACTCGAACAGGTCGCCTTCGGGCGCCACCAGTTCCTGCCATAGCTCGTCACCTGCCGTGAAATCGGCATAGAGACGTTTGAAGTTCTCCGGATCGAGCGCGAACTTCATGGCGGCATCGATCTCTTCCATGGAAGGCCAGACATCGCGCAGATACACGGGTGCGCCGTCGCGGTCCTGGCCTAGGGGTTCGTTTTCCGGATCGAAGTCCACTCTGCCGGCAATCGCGAAGGCGACAACCAGTGGTGGGCTCATCAGAAAGTTAGCTCGAATGGCCTGATGAATGCGTGCTTCGAAATTGCGATTGCCGGAGAGCACGGCCGCTACCGTGAGATTGCCGGCGCTGATTTCATCCTCGATACGCGGATCGAGAGGGCCGGAATTACCCATGCAGGTCGCACAACCGTAGCCGGCGACCTGGAAGCCCAACCGATCGAGGTAAGACTGCAGACCGGCCTGCTGAAGATAGGCGTTGACCACACGTGA
>Ga0310811_10004377_pt1 | contig 17762 bp, 16 predicted proteins | sample YCmetagenome_FD_207642 | JGI IMG/M metagenome (GOLD analysis project Ga0310811, IMG submission 207642) | Soil microbial communities from experimental microcosm in Duke University, North Carolina, United States - YC | ecosystem: Engineered > Artificial ecosystem > Soil microcosm > Unclassified ...
GTAATATCGGCCGGATGACGGACACCGTGTTGCTGATAAAATACACATTGCAGGCGGGAGTGGTTGCCAGTGCGCCATTGATTCCGGAATAGGCGTTGGTGAACGTGTTGCCGATGATGGTGTAGGGCGGGCTATCATAATTACCACCGTTCAATGCTGACCCCAAACCCAAATTCACAAACAAACTGTTGGCCATGACCGAGGCATTGGTCACATAGGTTCGGTAAAACTCCTCGGCTTGATTGGCATTGGAAAACGTGCAGGAATCCACGCTATGGGCAAAATTGTTGATGCAACTGCCATTGCCGTCCGTGAACAAGCAATTGGTGGCTGACAAGAACACATTCGGCTGGCCGCTGGTGTCTTCCATCATTTCTCCCCGCCAATGTTGCACAGTGCAGTTCAACATCACGATGGAATCGACCAATGCCCCACCACCGACCGTCACCATCCAATGATGGGTGCCGTCCCAACCCCAGCCATTGCCGGGACCGGGATAGCCCAAGTTTTTGATGTTCCCCACTTTCACCCCACCATCCAATACCAGATTACTGAATACCAGCGGATAATCATTCGTCATGGGTGCTGACATTTTAAACAGAGCGCCACGAGCGCTCACTGGATTCTGTCCAGGAATACTGCGCCAACCGCCATTACCAGTGAGGATGGCAGTTCCCTGACCGGCAAACGTAATTCCGCCACGATGCAGATATAAGGAACTCCGGACGTTGCCCACGGCGGTGATCTGACTCGAGGGAACAAACAGATAATTGCCTTGTGGAATCACTATCGTAGCCGTTGGAACGGGGCAGTCGGCGATGGCGCTATTAAACGCCGCAATATTGTTGTTTCCATAGTAGCCGCTCAAGCCGTCGGCGGTCAGTCCGGCCGCGCTGGAAACCGTGATGCTGGTGGGGGAATTGACCGCCGTGATGGTGGCGATCAAGGTTTCATTGCTGGTGGTGTCTGAGTGATACGTCCCGGCGTCGAACACCTCGATGATTTTACCGACATCCGTCCCAACGAAATTGGCGCTGGCGCTGACCACGGTGGTAGAATTATTGACCACGCTCACATTATCCAGTGTCAATAAATCGCCCTTCGCACCGTAATCGGTGACATTAATTTGCGCCTGGGCCATGCCCGCCAAGGCCAGCATCAAACCCAGGGCAAACACCATGTAAATTAAACGACGCGAGAGGTTTTCAATGTTCATAAACTGATCAGTCATGCAAGCATTCCGGCCACATCCACCGGCCAAATGCGCCGACGCCACGCAACTGCGACCTGAACTTTAGCACTTCATATACCATCTTCCAGCCTGCGTTTGATTAAATGTTTTGCGCTTCACCACTTTAATTTTTCTGCGTGCCCATTGCTGGCAACCCGCTGCTCCGCCGCTTTGCTCTTTAAATGCGAACCACTTTTGGTGACACCAGACCAGCCGGCAACATTTTTAGTTTGGGTTTTTTTTGAATTTTAAAAAGACCGATGGCGGCCCTGAAGCCAGTAAAGACACTGCTCGCGACCGTTCTTCATTTTGGTTCGTTCCGCAAAAACCACTGTTGGTTATTCCTTTTGCAAACCCGCCCGGAACATCAGGCGTTCATTAATCCAGGCGCGGATTCTGGGCGTCTGACGTTCCGTCGCCAGGGAAATCAAAAAACACCAGACATAAGCCAGCAACAAAACGAGGAAAAAAACCGCCGCCAGTCGGGATGTGGGCGGCTCGCGAAAACCGATCCAGTGTTCTTGGAAAAGCACGGAAAGAGCGAGGGCCAGAAAGGGGAAATGGCAAAGATACACTGAATAGGAAAAACCGGCAGTCGTCCGGCTCCAACCATGGCCGGGCAGCCGGCGGTCAGCCCCGGCGGCTGAATTGATGACCAGCGCGAAAGTGATCCCGATTAAAAAATCGGCCAGAAAGGGAATGGTCACCCATTGGAGGCGGGCGAGCGCGAAACTGGCGGCGAACAATACCAGCGAAAGCCAGAGCGGGATGACCGCCCTGCGGTTGGCAAAATACAGGGCGGCCCCCAGCAGCCAGACCAGGGAATAAATCAAAATTGACGCCGGCAGAAACCAGATGATTCCGACCAGTCCGATGCCTCCTATCATCTGGATGCCCGTCCGCCTGGTGAAAAACATCATGAAAAGCAGCGGCCCCGCGAGGTAATACCAAAACTCGTTGGCCAGGCTCCACAACGGCCCATTGCTGCCGAACACCGGACCAAGAATGGTCTGGCACATGGCCAGATTCACCGCAAAGATCGGTGCCGTAAGATTCTTGTGAAAGTCATGGTTGATGACGGCAATCCGCCCCGGGAAATGCTGGTCGTAAAGTCCGGGTTGATTGAAATAGTGATATCCGAGCCAGTCAAGGGTGCCGCCAAGCAACAACGCCAGCACATATACCGCATAAAGCCGGCTGATCCGGTCCACTCCATATTTCTGCCAGTTAAAACCTCCCTGCGCCAGACGCTCCAGCACTTTGCCGCCGACCAAAAAGCCGCTCATCACAAAAAAAACCATCACGGCGGAATGACCAAAACCGGTAAAAAAATAGAATAGTTTCCCCACCAATCCCAAGCCGTCCTGCGCACCGTATTCGGCAAACATCAGGCTGCGCAAATGTTCAATCACCACCAGAAAAGCGGCCACCCAGCGAAACAAATCCAGCAGGTCAGACTGCAAAGGACTAATATAAAGATTTCGCGCGGTGTTCATCGGAGGCCAGCCTGAACCCTCACAAAAACCAGGGCTGGAAATTCAACTGGTAGCTCAGGTTGCGGTTGCGTTCGCCGATTTTGCGCGCGGGATTGCCGGCCACAATCGTAAAGGGTGCCACATCTTTCGTGACCACGGCCCCCGCACCTACCACCGCCCCTTCTCCGATTTCAATGCCCGGCAAAATAATCGCCCGGTAACCAATCCACGCCCGGTCCCCGACGGTTACCTCGCCGCCGCGATCCGCGAACTCCGGCGATTGCGGGTCGTGCCCCAGCGTGAGAATGGACGCTTCCGGCCCGATGGAGACATCATCACCGGTGCGGATGGAGAATTTCCGGCCGTCGAACAGGCAGCCAAAGTTGATGACGTTCCGCGCCCCGAAATGAACCTTGCGCCCGTTCAAAAACTGGCAGCCCATCTGCACGCCTGTGCCCGCGCCCAGCGTGCCCAGCCAAGTGCGCAGATAAGCCCGCCGGATCGTCCGCGAGGGAAAACGGCTCAACCAGTCATTGTAACCATAAGCCAGCAGGCCGCCGGCAAGGAGGCGCGCGTTCATCACGGTAAAATACGGCGGGTATATTCAGCGAACCATGCCGGCAGTTCCGTTCGGGCCTGGGCCAGGGTTTCCGGCAGTCCGATGTCGAGGAAATAACCGGTAAAGGGCAACCCCAGCAAACGGTGCTGTTGGGCGAGCACGGGGAAAAGATCCCGCTCCAGCGAGGATGGCCCCGTCGGGAGCAATTGAACGGCTTCCCGGCGCAGGCAATAAACGCCGCCATTGATCAGGCCGCGTCCCGTGCCGGACTTCTCGGCAAAACCGGCCACCCGGTCTCCCTCCAAACACACCTGGCCGAAACGGCCAACCTCGGCGATTTCGCGCAACGCCACAGCCCCGGCTGCCGCTGGATTTTCCCGGAGCGCCGCACCCAAACGGGGCAAATCCGCCTCGAAGATGGTGTCACCATTAAGCACAAAAAATAATTCCTGCAACTGCGCCGCGGCCAGCTTGACCGCCCCGCCGGTGCCCGCCGGCTCGCGCTCAATCGAATGCCGGATCCGCACTCCAAAACGTTCGCCATCTCCGAAGTGGCACTGCAAGGTTTCAGCCAGATAGCCGGAGCAAAAAATGATTTCCTCAATTCCGGCCAACCGCAGGAAGTCGAGCTGGTATTCCAAAAAAGGCCGACCGGCCACATCGAGCATCGGCTTGGGCGTCTCATCAGTCAATGCTCCCAGCCGGGTGCCGCGACCGCCCACCAGCACCAACGCCTGACGCACCGGCTCATCTCTGTGATTCACACCGTCCATGCCTGGGATCCCAGCGAACTGAAGTGGAAGGGAAATATCTGTCCCCCGCATTCGCGAAGCCGGCGGATGACCTCCAGTTTCCGCAATGGATCCACCATAAAAATGATGAATCCACCGCCACCGGCACCGGAGATCCGGCCAGAATAAGCTCCGGTCGCCATAGCCGTGGTGTAAGCCTGTTCTATAGTGGGGTTGCTGATCTGGCTGGCAATTTTTTTCTTGGCCTCCCAGGATCGGCCCAGCACGCGGGCAACCTCCCGCACATTGCCCTTGAGCAGGGATTCTTTCATCAGCACCGCATCACCCTTTAGCTCCATCGTCGCCGCGATGGCCGCTGCATCGAGCTGTTCAACGCGCTGCCGTTGCTCCTTGATCACCCCGGCCGATTCGCGGGAAACGCCGCTATAATAGAGCATCATCGAGCTTTCCAGCTCGTGAACAATCCGCTCCTTGACCCGGAGTGGATTCACGATCACGCGGTTGTCCGCGTAAAACTCCATGAAATTGAAGCCGCCAAAAGCGGCGGCATATTGATCCTGCCGCCCGCCCAACAGGCCCGCGTCTTCTCGTTCAATCCGGAAGGCGAGCTGGGCGATATCATATTCGCCCAGCGGTAGTTTCAGCCATTCCACATAGGCCTGCACAATCGCCACGACCAGCGTGGAGGAGGAACCAAGGCCGGAACCCACGGGGGCGTCTGAATGCGTGGTCAATCGCAGGGAAAGCGGTTTGCCGCCGGCGTAATCGCGAACAATCCGGTTGTAGATGGCCTTGTGCAAAACCAGTTTGCCATCCAAGGTAAACGCTGCGGCGGACGCGGCGGTGAATTCCTCCCCGCGATCGGCGGCGACTAAATGCACCTGGCCGTCATCGGTCGGTTCCAAATGGCAATACGCGTAAAGATCAATGGTGGCGTTGAGCACGTTGCCACCGTAACGGTCGCAAAACGGTGAGACGTCGGACGCGCCGCCGGCCAGGCCGAGGCGCAAGGGAGCACGGGAACGGATGATCATTTTTGGGGGACGGGTTTTTCGGAAAAAGTGGCGGTGGATGCCGGCAGCAGCCCCGCCGCGTTGAGAATGCCATGGGCATTGACCGCCCATGCCGCCGAGGCTTCGTAAGCCTGCCAGCGTGGCGACGGCGGGCTGGCAATCAACTGGCGCATGCCCGTTTGCACGGCCGCCAATGAATCCGGTGCCACCGCGATGCCTAGATCGAATTGTTTTACGGACTCAATCAACGGGCTGGGCGCGGACGAAGCCAGCACCGGTTTGCGGGCACGGGCGGCGATGTTCAGCACACCGCTTTGTGAATGAAACGAGGACGCGTAGGTCAGCAGCACAAAATCAGTTCCCGCAAAATATTTCCCTAATTCCTCATCCGCCACAAACCCTTCAAAAAAACGGCAGCGGCCGGCCACGCCCAGTTCACCGGCCAGGTCACGGTAAAAGCCGAACGGCTTGTCATTGGTCGAGGCTACCGAACCGGCCACGACCAGAAACACCTCCGGCACGCTGGCCAGCGCCCGCACGGCCAGATCCAGATTTTTCCCGTCGCGGACATAGCCAAAAGCGAGGAAAATCTTTTGACCGGCTTGGACGCCCCAGGAATGCCGTATGACGGACGCGTCGTGAGCGGGACCGGCAATGTCATAAACCCCCACCGGCACCTGCACCGTTTTGACCCCTACCGGCACGGGCGAAGGTTCGGGCAGCTTGTCATGCACGAGCACGAAATCCAGCGGCAGATAGGCCAGCCGCACGGAAAGCCGGTGCCACCAGAGAGGGCCGACCACATAGCTGCGAACCGGATCGTGCAAATTGGCGGCATACTTCACGCCGGCCAGGCGGGCCAGCAGCCAATGTGGCCAGACCCAGACGGGGGAAAAGTATTCAACGTAAGAATCCAACAGCACCAAGTCGGGCCGATGTTTGACGATCTGGATAGCGAGCACCAATTGGCAGACGATGATGTCCCACGCCATTTTGATTTTTCGCATCACCCGCGAACTGCCCGCCGGGACGTGATCGGCCAGGCAAACCACTTTTTCAAAACTTGTTTTTCTACCTGCGAGAAAGGCCGGCGGGACCAGACACACGACTTTTGCCCCGGCCTGCTCCAACGCCTGCCCCTGGTAAAAAGTATGCTCGGCCAGCCCACCATGGGCCGAAGGCGAAAATATTAATATTTTTGGCGAAGCTTGCATTCAGGGTAGTTTGTAAGCACAGACATTCACAGAACCATGTGTGGAACTGAATTAAAGATGTCACCAGTTAACAATCTCAACCAAGCATTCCAGTTGGTCTTATGACCGGGGCACATGATTTCGGAATTATCCAGCTGACAAACAAATTGACTAAAAGTGATAGGACAGGCGATCCTCTGCCCGCCGAATGTTTGGGTTAACTAATGGCGGCACGCACGGAGTGACGCGCCCGACCAAGATTGTTTGCCAAACCGGATGATCCCGCATGATTTAGCTTAACGCCTTACTCAGCCCTGCAAAATGCTTGCAGGCATCATGCTCTATTTCCGGCATTCGAGCGGTTAGAACTTTGCGAACTGTTTCTTGCTGCTCAATGGAGTTTTTCACTAATTGTGAAAGTTCTCCGGCCTTTAAATCTTCATTTTTCAAAAAGCAAATGTCTGCTCCAACACCATAGTTTATTCCTGCACTTTTCAAACCCAAGGATTCAAGCAGTGAGGTCGATTTAAAATCATAACAAATCGCGGCGAAATTGCATCGGGCTTGTGCCGCAAGAACAATCGAGTGAAATCTCATGCATAAACAGAAATCGGCCCCTTCAAAAATCCCGGCAACATCGCTGATAGAAAAATCCTTTTGATATTCTAATACGGGTATGCCACCAAAACCCTCGGTTGAGTTGATTGCCTGTATAATTTGCCTGTCATCGCGGGGAAAAAAAGAAACAAAAATGGGCCGGAGGCCTTTCTGTGAGAGAGTCTTAATGGCATCAACAAATTCATCACTTAGGCGCTTAAGGCGCACCCCATTGTCAGGATCGGATTCAAAAATCCCAGGAAACCATGCCGGGCAAATGAGGGCGTAGGGCTTCTCAATTTGATTAAACAAGCCGAACCTTGGAGTTGTTAATTTTATCGGCCCACTAAACACCAGGTCTTGATGAAACTCGATCACGGCGTTTTCTTTGACGCATTCCGCTAAAAAAGCATGCGAGTTTTTGTCACGAACCGACACATAGACTGCCCGTTTGGCTAAAAAAGACCATACCCGTTTTTCGATTCCGAATTTATGAGGATTGATTCCAATGCCAAGAATGACGATCTTTTTACCCAACAAAACCGCCAGTATGAGGTCTAAATACCAAACCACGGATCGTTTCCTTAAAGGGAAAAGCCCCCCCCCTCCCAATACAATGCAATGATTGAACATCACACGCTTTAACCTTTTAAAAAAGCGTCCCCTCATCTCAAATTTCAGCTGGGGTTGGTCTGGCAGTAATTTCAACAGGCCGTCAACTCGCCCCAGGATGGTCAAGTTGACATCATCAGGCATTTTCTCGAGTATTTTCAACAAGAGCAGGTCATCCCCCAAATTCTCCTCTCCATACCAACCTTGTAAAACAACATTATATTTTTTGCGGCCTCTGCTTGCCGGTTGTTTTGCCGGCAAATCATTCATTCCGCATCTTTTCCATTTTCCGCAAATACTCTTGCGGAAATTTCCGATAGAAAAATGATCCTGAGCCATAATTATTTTTTGTTCCGTGAGTGCTTTTAACACTTGATAGTTTTGTTCAACCTGTTGAATAGCTTTTATCAAGCTGGCGACATCTCCCTCCTCACACAAGATCGCCGCGCCAAATTGTTCCGCCTGGCCCGCCAAGGTGGTGCCGCGCGTGACCACGACCGGAATGCCTTGCACCATCGCCTCAACTACCACCCTCGACACCCGTAAATCGTAGGACGACCGGCGATAAGGCAACAGCAGCACATCAGTTTGCGCCAGCCGCCGGGCGCATTCACCTTCACCAAAAACCCGGCTGATGATCTCCACCCGGGGATGCGCCCCGAGCGTTGGCGGCAGTGTAGCCCTGCTTCCATCCAGACGGGCAAAGTCCCCCAGCCATTGCAAAACAAAGTTGGCCTGACTATCCGGAAATTGGTTTAAATATTGTTCGATGGCTGCGGCCAGAATGTCACTGCCCTTTTCATAACGGGCCGGGCCGTAGCAGGCCATCGTCAACGGACGGATGGACGAAGATCCAGCAACAGCTGAAAGCTGAAATTTTGAAACGCTGACACTTGAAACTTCACCCCGTTCTCCGGTTTTTTGATCTTCGGTTGCCGCTTTCTGACCTTCCGTTTTCAGCGTTTCAGCGGTTCGGATTTCAGCCTTTGCCTCAACCGACACCGGATGCGGAAAATAGGTGAAGGGCACGCCAAAGACTTTGGTCGCTGCCAGCCGCATCGCTTCGGTTTCCACGCCCAAAATGACTTTGCCTGATTTGATCTCCGGGGCCAGCCATCGGATCAAGCAACGCGTCAGTCTGGCCGAAGGGCTGCCATCAAGCGCGGCACCGGAAACCTGCTGGCAAAGGGGTAAACCGGGGAAAAACAGCAGCACCCGGACCGGCCGAAGGCGCAGAGTGGTTTTAATCAGCCAATACCAACCTAGGAGGTGATGCAGAATGACCGTGGGAACAAAAATGATGTCCGGTAACGGCTCCGGCTTATTAAGCTGGCGACGCACCGCCCAGAATGTCTTCCAAGCATGAACGGGAATCCGCGCATACCGGTGCCAGGCGGGTGCGCCATCACTCATTTTTCGAAACGCCGATTCCGGCAGGACCGGCAACGCGCCAAAATGGCTGCGGACTTCCGTTCCGGCATTCTGGCAAACCAGCCAAGTGACGGCGTCTCCCAAGCGCGGCAGTTCCCGGTGAAATGCCGACAGATATTCAAACCAATGACCCTTCCGATTCTCCAGCGAGTCTTCGACAATAAGCCAGCGCATAAATCAAAAATCAAGAGACGCGTTCACCGGCGACGAAACGCCGCGCCTTCAAGGCAGACACCACCACTCCAACTCGCCGGCGATAGTTTCCCACGGCAAAATTTCGGCTGGTCAACAGCCGGCCGCTGGTCTTGAACAGCCCCCGCCAGGTGGATGCCTCCAGACAGGCCAGGATCTGCCGGTTTGATTTAATGGCCTCCGTCAGCCAGTGCAAATCCGCCGTTCCGGCTTCGGCAGAAACATAACCCGCCAGGATGGCCGTGGACAGATCCCGGGCAAACTGCTCCAATGCGTTGCATTCCACGCGCACCTGCCGAACGTAATTACGGGCCCCAAAATTCTGGCTGGTGATGGACTGCTCATGCAACCGATACCGGATGCCCGGACAATCATCCCAAACGACTTCTCCAATCAGACTGGAACGGAAAGCCAGGGCCCAATCCTCACAGGTCAGACCGGCTCCCAAATCGCCAAACACCTGCCAGCCTTTCCTTTTAACGGCATGTGTCGCTCCGAGAGCGCCGCCGCCATACGACTTGAGCGTTTCCGGGTAACGCAAAACCCGCTTGGGGATCTTGGGGACAGAATCATTGGAACGGGTGTCCCCCAGAATTATAGGAGCCAGAAAGGTGGAGCAGGCTTGTGGATGCTTCTTGGCCAGTCGCAGATGGTTTTCCACTCGGTCGGGCAGGGAAATATCATCGCCGGCCGCGATGACCAGCCATTCCCCTTGGGCCAATTTTACCGCGTTATCCAAGTGTGCACTCAAACCCAGGTTGTGCGGCGGCTGGTTGAGAATCAATTGATGCGGGCCGCGATAAGCCGCCGCCATTTCTTGCATGATGGCAAAAGTGCGATCGGGCGAACAATCGTCCGACAGAATGATTTCCAGCGGGGAATAGGTCTGGGCAAAAGCACCCTCAATGGCTTCACGGATGAACTGTTCCTGCCGGTAACCCAGAATCATAAACGTCACGAGCGGGCGTTCCAGTCGCTCACCATGCTTCAGTGCAGGCTTATCCATGGTTCTTTCCGGTGAATCCAAATTTGGCGCGGAGACGCTCCAGCAGATTTACATTGAGTAATTTTTGCAAAGCCAGCAACGCGGCCACGCCAGCCGTCACCGTCAAGGTCAGGCCGAGACAGAGGCTCCAAAATTCCGGCAAAAACTGGGTGCCAGCAAAGGTGACGGCCAGAACCAGGAACACCGGTGCAAGTATTTTCAACGCCATCGCCGACCAGATAAATCCCGTCAACCGCCAGAGAACGATCACCATCATTAGCGTATAGACCAGATAGGAGATGGCAAAGGCGATGCCCACGCCGTTTAGATGCCACAATTTCATGCATGCCAGGATGGATCCGATGCTGACCAGGCCAAAGACGAGTTCGATGACCGCGAACAATACACTTTTGCCCTTGGCCACCAGCACATAACCGAGCGGCCAGCTGACCACCCGTAGAAACACGCCCAAAATTTGCCAGCGCACCACTTCCGCACCTTGGACAAAGGCACTGGAATAAAAAACGTGCATCACCCAGGGAGCCAGCGTGAGCGTTGCCAACACCCCCGGCACCGCGATCAGCATGCCCATTTCCGTCTGCTCATTGACAAGCCGATTGACGGTGGTGTGGTCATGCGCCGCCGAGGTCAGGCGCGGCATGAAATCGGTGCCCATGGCGGCCAGCACGAAGCCCACGTAGTAGGTGGACAGAGTCCAAGTGGCAGTATAGATGCCGACGGCTTCCATGCCCAACTGGCGTTCCACCAGCACCCGGGTGAAATACGCCGTGCAGCCATCAATCAATGTCGCCGTTGTGAACGCCAGTCCCATCGCCAGCAGGCCGCGCGATTCCGCCAATGTTTCGCGCCAGGTCACCACCGTTGCCACCACCCGCACCTTTCGGGCATACCACCAAGAGAGCAGGATGCCAAAGGCGGAAATGGCCACCAAATAGGGGACGATACCCTGCTCACGCAGCCACCAGACGAACAGCACGCTCACGACTGCACCAAAAATAGCGCCTAAAATCTGAGATTTGACCAATTCGCGCAGCCGTCGCAATCCCTGCAATAACGCTGCCTGTCCCGATGAAATGCCACTGAACAGCAAAGTCAGGGACATCAGGGCCACGCCAAAAACATGCTTGTCATCGCCAAAGGTCGTGCGGCTTAACAAGGGGGCCAGTGCCAGCACCAGCAGCATTCCAAGAACGCCGGAAATCAGGGAGATACGTCGCAGACTGACAATGGTGCGGGCAATCCGATTTTCATCATTGGTGCCGGCCGCCTCGGCAATCTGGCGAACCCCGCTGCGATTAAGGCCCAAGCCGGCAATGATGCCGATCAAGCCGGTAGCCGTTAAGTAAAGCCCGGCCAGCCCCATGCCGGCCGGACCAAGCAACAGCGCCAGCACTTTGGTGCGCCCCACACTGATGGCCATATTAATGACCTGAGCCCCGCCAATCAGTGCCGTGCTCTTAAAAATTTGCCGGTGGGAAGACACGCGGATTAGATCTCACCCGCAGTTTTTTTCACCACCAGCATAACTTGCTCCATCTGTTGATCCGAAAGATGCGGGCCAATCGGCAGGCTGAGCACTTGCGAGGCGAAGGCCGAAGCAAGTGGAAAACTTGATGCCTGAAACTTGAGACCTGAATAAGCGCCGGATAAATGCGGCGGAACCGGATAATGAATCAATGTGCCAATACCGGCCTCGGTCAATTTCTGCTGTAACGCATCGCGTTGCGGATGCCGGATTACAAACAGATGCCAGACCGGTTGTGCCCAGTCGGGGACAAAAGGCAGCGTCAGTTGAGGGTTGAAAGTTGAGAGTTGAGACAGATAGGTGTCGGCAATTTTCCGACGGCGGGCGTTCCATTCATCCAAGCGACGAAGTTTTACCCGCAAAAAGGCGGCCTGCATTTCATCCAGCCGCGAATTGATGCCCTGCGCTTCGTAATGGTATTTCTGTTTGGAGCCGTAATTCCGCAACGTGCGCACCCGGTTGGCCAGTTGATCGTCATTGGTTGTGATCGCACCGGCATCCGCAAAAGCGCCCAAATTTTTACCGGGATAAAAACTGTGTCCGGCCGCATCGCCCAATCCTCCGGTGCGCCGGCCTTGATAACGCGCACCCTGAGCCTGGGCGCTATCTTCGATCACTTTCAACCCATGTTTGCGGGCAATCGCATTGATGGCGTCCATGTCCGCCGGCTGGCCGTAAAGATGCACGGGCATGATGGCCCTGGTGCGGGAGGTGATGGCTGACTCAATCCGGGCGGGATCGAGATTATACGTCTTCGGATCTGGCTCCACCGGAACCGGCGTGGCCCCGGCATAAGACACCGCCAGCCAGGTGGCGATGAAGGTATTTGAGGGCACGATCACTTCATCCCCCGCCCCGATTCCGCAGGCGCGGACGATCAGATGCAGGGCATCCAAGCCGTTCGCCACGCCGATGCAATGCTTCGTTTCACAATAGGCGGCAAACTCACCCTCGAACGCCTCAAGTTCCGCCCCAAGCAAATACCAGCCGGAATCCATGACCCGATGGTAGGCGGAGTCAAATTCCTCCTTGAGTTCAAGGTAGGTCGGCTTAAGTTCGAGAAAGGGAATCTTCATAAGACAAAAACTGAAAGGCTGAAACTGGTGAAAAAGAAATCAACGCACGTCTTTCAAGAATTCTTGATAGTCGCGGTAATAGTCGGCTTCATCATACAGGTTGGAAGCGAGGACGAGACAGACCGCCCCGGAAGAAAAATTATCCATCTCGCGCCAGATCATCGGGCAGACATATAGTCCGTAATACGAGCGGGCCAGATGGATGCGCTTTTTTTCCTGCCCATCATCGAGCACGATGTCAAAGCTGCCGGACATGGCGACAATCAATTGATGCAGCTCCTTATGAGCATGACCGCCGCGTTCGGCCCCGCCCGGCACGTCGTAAAGATAATACACCCGCTTGAAATCAAACGGCACATGGCGCGATCCTTCGATAAAAGTCAGGTTGCCCCGGGCATCGTGAATTTTGGGCAGGTCAATGATTTTGCAATGCTCGATACTCATAATTTTTCCTGGATGGAGATTTCGCCGTCCTTTTGAAAATTGCGCCCGCAAACGCAGGCGGCCAGGTCACCATTAAATTCTAATTTTTCACCACACCGGCAAACCCACCCAACAAGTCTTGCCGGATTCCCGCGCACCAATGCAAAATCCGGAATATCCCGCGTGACCACGGAGCCGGCAGCGACCATTGCCCAGCGCCCAATGGTGACCGGCAGCAACGTGGCATTCGCACCTACGCTACAACCTTGCATCAGGCGGGTTTCGGAAAATTTGTCCGGGTAATTTTTACTCCGGGGCCGCAGGTCGTTGGTGAACGCCACGCATGGCCCGACAAAGACATCATCCTCCAGCACATTCCCCGCCCATAAATAAACGCCGCACTTGATGGTCACGCGGTGGCCCAAACGCACACCGCTTTCAAAAAAAGTATGATCGCACAGATTGCAGTCTTCGCCGATGACGGCACCCTTGCAGACATGGGCAAAGGCCCAAACACGTGTGCCGGCGCCGATGACGGCCCCGGAATCAACGAGGGCTTGAGGATGGATTTTCGAAGTCAAAGTAGAAATTCTGCAAACCGATGGCCGAAGAGGAAATTAATCCGCTTTGAGAAGGAACCGAAGATATTCAGCGTAATTGCTGCGGCCCATCGCCGTGGCGGCCAGTTCGACCTGTTCGCGGCCGATCCAGCCATTTTCCCAGGCGATTTCTTCCAGACACGCAATTTTGAGTCCCTGGCGTTCTTCAATCGCCTCGATGTAGCTCGCAGCTTCAATCAAGCTGCGGTGCGTGCCGGTGTCCAACCAGGCAAAACCGCGGCCTAGTTTCCTGACAATCAATTCACCACGATCCAGATAAATCCGGTTGAGATCGGTGATCTCCAGCTCGCCGCGCGGGCCGGGCTTCAAATTCGCCACCAGCTCACAAACTTTAGCGTCATAGAAATAGAGTCCCGGCACCGCGTAGTTGCTTCGTGGTTGCTTGGGCTTCTCTTCCAAGGAAAGGGCCCGCCCCGTCGGTTTGTCCAGTTCAACCACGCCAAAACGTTCCGGGTCGCGAACGGGATAGGCCAGAACAGCGGCGCCTGATTTTAGCGCCGCCAAATCCAGCAGGAGCGGCGTGAATCCTTGTCCATAAAACAAATTATCGCCCAGAATCAGACAGGCCGGCCCGTCTGCCAAAAATTTCCGGCCGATGAGAAACGCCTGTGCCAGCCCTTCTGGCCGCGCCTGCTCGGCATATTCGATTTGCATGCCCAATCGAGAGCCGTCACCAAACAAACGACGGAATTGCGGGAGATCATGCGGCGTGGAAATGATGAGAACTTCCCTCAATCCGGCGAGCATGAGCACGCTCAGCGGATAATAGATCATCGGTTTATCATAGATTGGCAGCAACTGCTTGCTGACAACCTGGGTGAGGGGATGCAACCGGGTGCCGGCCCCGCCCGCGAGAATGATGCCTTTCATTTGAAAATCTGGAATTGAGAAAAAATAAATTTTTTGAAACGCTGCCAGACCAAAATTGCTCCAGCCTTTTGCCTTTGTTATTTTAAAGATTCTTTAACGCGGCCGCATATTCTTTCACCCAATCATGCACGTCTTGAACGATGCGTCGAACGTCACGTTTTGGCCGCCAAAATGTGCGTCCAAACAATTTGGTGCAATCGCCGATGAACAGCCGCAGGTCGTTGGGGCGGGTAACGGGATTGGTCTGGAGGGGAACCGTCTTGCCCGTCACTTCACGGCAAAGTTCCGTAAGTTCACACAGGGAAACACTGTGGGCCAGGCCGCCGGCGACGTTGCCGAGCCAGCCGTCCCATGAGCCGAAATCGCGCACTTGTTCCACGATCAAATCACACAGGTCGGCCACATGCAGCGCGTCGCGCACCTGTTTGCCCGCGCCGCCGTAGCCGATGTAGCTCAACGGCCGACCAAAATGATGCGCCAGCACCCAGAGCGAGATGACGCCCTGATCCACCTTGCCGAACTGCCACGGACCAGCGATGACGCCGCAACGGTTGACGACCGCCGGCAGGCCGAAGGCGGCGCGGTATTCCTCGATGAGTTGTTCGGCGGAAAGTTTAGTGTAGCCGTAGAGCGACCGCGCGCCGGTCAGATCCGTTTGCTCGCTCACGCCCTGCGAGGTGATGCCGGTCGTGCCGTGATCTTCCCAGACAAACCGCGTGGCTTCTTCGCGCCACGGATGCGCTTCGAGCGTGGCGATGGGATAAACCCGGCTGGTGGATAGGAAAATAAACCGGGCGTTCCATGCGCGCGCTTTTTCCAGGCAGTTGTAGGCACCGACGAGGTTGGTCTGAAACAGGTAATCCGGTGAACCGTCCTGGCCGGCCAGCACGGACGGTTCGGCGGAACATTCGATGAGAAAGTCAAAAACGCCGGGCGGAAATGAATTCGGGTCGCGCACATCGCCCCGGTGGAACTTCACGCCGGCCGATTCCAGGCGCGGCACATTCAATTCCGAGCCGCGCCGATACAGATTGTCCATCGCGACGATTTCGGCGGCGGGAAACGCCGCCTGCAATGCGAGCGATAAATTCGACCCGACAAAACCGGCGCCGCCGGTGATTAAAAGACGCATAAAACAAAAAACTGACAAACTGAAATTCTGACAAACTGAAATTCTGAAATTAAAAGGCTGAAACTAATTATCGCGTTTTCGCAGTTTGGAAACCATGGTGATAAAAATGGCCATGAGTTCGCCGGTTTCCTGCATCAACCAGTCAATGGGTTCGTCACGAATGCCGCAATCGTCGCGTAATAATTCAAACCACAATTGGGATTCATCCGCTTCCTGGAGTAAACCGTCCAGTTTCGAGCAAAACTCCGAATCGGAGCGCGCCCGCGACGCTTCACGCGCATGAGCGGCAACCGAGGTTCCAGAACGGAGCAATTGCTTCCCCAACACCCGAACCTCTTCCCGCGCTTTCGGCAATTTGACATACAACCGGATCACGGCCGAAGCGTAGTTTTTGGTTCGTTGGCGTAATTCTTCGGACAAGCGACTCATTTTCTAAAACACTAAAAAATAAAAATCTGAAACCCTCACAAGCTAAAATGCTGAAATAGAAACCAACGCGTGAACGCTGATTTTAGCTTTTTAGTTTTTTAGCTTTTCAGCTTTTACTTTTGGTTGCCTCGTATATTTCGCCAAACACATCCGCCAGCGATTTGGTGATGTCCCAGCCGGGATAGTGCGCCTTCATTTTGGAAAGATCGCTGATGTAGCAGATGTGGTCGCCGGCGCGGTTTTGATCCACATATTCATAGTTCATTTTTTTGCCGCTCAACGCCGCCGCGTGCTCGAAGGCTTCGAGAATGGAGACGCTGTTGGCACGGCCGCCGCCGATGTTATAGACCTCGCCGCAACGCGGATTTTCGTAGAAGGCATGGATGAAACGGGCGACATCGAGCGAATGGATGTTGTCGCGCACCTGCTTGCCTTTGTAACCAAAAACTTTGTAGAGGCGGCCTTCGATATTGCATTTGATGAGGTAACTTAAAAAACCGTGCAGTTCCACGCCGCTGTGGTTCGGGCCGGTGAGGCAGCCGCCGCGCAGGCAGCAGGTTTTCATGCCGAAATAACGGCCATATTCCTGCACCATCACGTCGCCGGCGACTTTGGAAGCGCCGAAAATGCTGTGCTTGCTTTGGTCAATGGAAAATTCCTCGGTGATGCCGTTGGCGTAGGTGGCGTCATCGTAATCCCAGCGGGTGGCAAGTTCCTTGAGGCGGATGGTGTTCGGACGGTCGCCATAGACCTTGTTCGTGCTCATGTGCGCGAAGACGCAGGTGGGCGCGTGGAGCCGGGTGGCTTCGAGCAGGTTCAGCGTGCCGACGGCATTGACATCGAAATCATCGAACGGGCGCGAAGCGGCGAGGTCGTGGCTGGGCTGCGCGGCAGTATGGACGAGCAGCGCGGGCTTCAGGGTTTGGAGCAACTCCGAAACCGCCTTACGGTCGCGGATGTCGAGTTCGTGGTGGTGAAAATTCTTATGCGTGGCGAGCAGGCGCTGCTGGTTCCAACGGGTGTCGCCGCCCGCGCCGAAAAAGTCGGCGCGCATGTTGTTGTCCACGCCATGCACCTCCCAGCCAAGCTGGGCAAAATGCGCGACGACTTCGGAGCCGATGAGACCGGAGGAACCGGTGACGAGGAGTTTGTTCATAAATCAAAAAACTGAAAGGCTGACACGCTAAAATGCTGAAATAAAATGGGCGCGAAATGTCGGGTTTGTTTTGCCTTTTCAGCCGTTCCGCTTTTTCTGCGGGCGGACTTCGTCCCGGTCAATTCGCAGATGCGTTTAGGCATCGGCGATCTACGGGTCGGTGGATCAGACTTTTCATTTTATATCCCGGAAGGTGACCGCGTGGTTCACTCTCCGGTGGCTGGCAGGGCGACAACCGTTTTCATTCGGGTCATTCCGCGCCTGCCCCGCTTCTGATTCTTCAAGACCGGCGCTCAAGTTTTCTCATCCGCCGCCACAACCTCGGCGGTGGTGTAATATTCCGCATACTTGTAGGCGTAATACGAACGGCCGCTGGCGTCTGAACGGTTCAAGACCAGGCCCAGCACCCGCGCCTGACGCTGGAACAATATGTCCAGCGCTTCGCGAACCACACGCGCGTTCGAGAAACG
>Ga0310811_10004378_pt1 | contig 17758 bp, 15 predicted proteins | sample YCmetagenome_FD_207642 | JGI IMG/M metagenome (GOLD analysis project Ga0310811, IMG submission 207642) | Soil microbial communities from experimental microcosm in Duke University, North Carolina, United States - YC | ecosystem: Engineered > Artificial ecosystem > Soil microcosm > Unclassified ...
ACGAGCGAGCCGGGTTTCAGCCCGGCGACCACGGCGTCATTGTCGCGCGGGTCCGGTGCCAGCACATAGTCCAGCCGCACGTCGGTCGGCACGTTGCGGTGGATGCGGGCGATTTCGTCCAACCGGCTCTGGCTGCGGTTGGAGACGACGATCCGGCTCGGCACATTCGCACCGCGGGTGCGGCGCATGAGATGCCAGGTCAGCGCGATGGTCGAGCCGCCGGCACCCATGGAGAAGACCTCCGCACCCGTCCGCGCGAAATGATCCGGCGGCAGGAAGCCGTCCAGCGACAGGCCGGAACTGATCGGGTCCTTCGCGTGGCAGACCAGCTTGCCGTCTTGCTTCGAGATGCAGCTGGTTTCGTCCATGAAGGCCGCATGCGGGTCGATCACATCGAAAAGATCGTGGCAGGCCTTAAAGAGATCGATCTTATGCGTGGTCACCAGAGCCCCGGCGGACATCGGATCGTCGCGGATGAATGCCACCGCCGCGCGATAGGCGGCCGGGTCGGCGTGAAGCGGAAAGTCGATACCCTTGATCTCGGCATCGAGACCGAGATGCGCGGCCCAGGCCGGGAAGACGCGCATGATGGAGCTTTGGCCGGTGGAGACGCCGATGAAATAGAGCGTCGGCCGCGTCGCGGGTGTGGGAAGGGCCATGGTCTCTCTCCTCAACCGCCACGCGCGGCGCGGACGGCCGCAACGGCCGCCCGGGCCTTGGCCGTGATATCGGCCCAGCGGCCGCCAGCGATATCGGCGGTGGTGGCAATCCAGGTGCCCCCCACGGCGAGCACCGATGTCAATGCAAGCCATTCGGCCAGGTTGCCTTCGGTCACGCCACCGGTCGGGATGAAGCGCGGGGTGAGATGGGCGAAGGGCGCTGCGATGCCGGACAAGGCCTTCGGCCCCCCGGCGATGCCGGCGGGGAAGAATTTGCAGAGCGTGGCACCCTGTTTGATGGCGGCCCCGAGCTCGCTCGGCGTCATGATGCCAGGTGCGAAGGGCAGGCCGATCGCCGCCGCACCCGCGACAATCGCCGCGTCATAGCCCGGCGCCAGGCCGAAGGCGGCGTGGCAATCCTTCGCCGCCCGCAGCGATGCCTCATCAAGGATGGTACCTGCACCCATCAGCAGTTCGGGGCGCCGTTCGTGCAACGTTGCCATCACCTCCGCCGCCGCCCTGGTGCGGAAGGTGATTTCGGCGAGCGGCAGCCCGCCTTCCAGCAGGGCATCGGCCAATGGCAGCGCCGCGGCCGCGTCCTCGATGGCGATGACGGGCACGACGCCGATGGCGCCGATCCTGTCGAAGAGCGCGCTCATATCCGTCTCCTGGTTATCGGCTGCGGGCGAAAAGCGCGTCGATCTCGGCCGGCGCGCGCAAGCGGTAGGCCGCATTGTCGGCCAGTGCCCAGCCGTCGGCGCTCGCAACAACCCGCGACCGCATCCCGCCCGAACGCTCGATGATCCCGTAATCCTGCCCGGAATCGGCGGGGTAGGCGAAGGTCATGACCAGGTCGTCATCGCCGACGTTGACCGATCGGTGAATCCAGTAGGGCGGGACATAGACGATGTCGCGCGGCCCGATGGGCAGGGCGCGGACCTCGCCCTCCGGGCTTTCCAGCAGCATGATGCCCTGACCGCTCTCGCCGTAGTAGATTTCGGGCCGGTCGGCGCGGGCGTGGATATGACCGCGGGTGAAGAAATATTCCCGCCCGATCCGCCCCGGCGACATGCGGGTGACGCCGAAGATCATGTCCCCCGCATCGGCCGAGGGCCGATAATCCGTCACCTCATAGACCACGCGGTCGTCCCGGTTCAGCTCGGCCTCGAAGGCGGCGGAATCCTCATAGAGGCCCAGAAGGTCGGAAAGTCGCTTCTCGTAGCGCCCGGAGGCGTTGCCGAGCCGCCCGGTGGCGACCGAGACGGGACAGATGACTGGCTCGCGCAGTGGCATGGCGCTGCTCCCTTGGTTTTGTAGTATGGCTACTTTTACGAGGGGGTGTTCGTCAAGATTTTCCCAAAATCCCCCTGATATGCGTTGACGGCCGATGATAGTGTGGATTATCGCTACAAAAAATGCTTCCCGGAAGGAAGCGTGTGGGGGAACGGACATGACAATCTCGAAATTTCGCCGCCTGCTCCTGGGCTCGGCCCTGGCGCTGACACTGACGCCGCTGGCCGCCGCCGGCGCCCAGGCCGCCTGTTCTGTTGGCGTTTCCATGTTCACGCTGAACGCGCCGTATTACGCGGCGCAGATGGCTGCCGCCGTGGACGAGGCGAAGAAGCACGGCTGCACGGTGACAACGGCCGATGGCCAGAACGACCTTACCAAGCAGATCGGCGACGTGGAGGACATGGTCTCCAAGGGCATCCAGCTCCTCATCGTCAACCCGCGCGATCCTGAAGGCATGGTCCATTCCGTGGATTCGGCGGCGCGGGCGGGGGTGAAGGTCGTGGTCATCGACAGCGGTCTCGATCCCAAGGCCCATTACGTGACGCTGGTGCAGTCTTCCAACGACAAGAACGGCTTTCTCGTCGGCCAGTGGATTGCGGACAAGATGGCCGGTAAGCCGATGAAGATCGCGCTGATTTCGGGTGACAAGGGCAATATCGTCGGCGAGGAGCGGCGGCTCGGTGTCATGAAGGGCATTCTTGAGGAGCAGCTTGTCAAAAGCGGGCATGCCGGCTTTGACGTTGTGGCCCAGGGCTGGGGCGGCTGGAATACCGATGGCGGCCTCAAAGCCATGGAAGACATCCTCACCGCCCATCCCGATGTGAATGTCGTGCTCGGCGAGAATGACAGCATGGTTCTCGGCGCGCGCGATGCGCTGAAGGAAGCCCATAAGCTGAATGGCGTGCTGCTGGTGGCGGCCGCCGACGGGCAGAAGGATGCGCTTGAACTCATCAAGCAGGGCGAATACGGCGCAACCGGTCTCAATGATCCCGATCTGGTTGCGCGCACCGGCGTCGATGTCGGGCTGGAAGCGGTGGCCGGCAAGCTGCCGGCTGATTTCCCGCGCGTTGACTACACGAAGCCCGCCGTGATCACCAAAGACAATGTCGACAAATACTACAACCCGAAAGCCGTCTTCTAAGGTGGCGACACGGTAGGACCGGCGATGAGCGATCTCCTGACGCTGCGCGGTATCACCAAATCCTTCGGTGGTGTCAGGGCGCTCAAGGGCGTGGACTTCTCCCTCCGCGCGGGGGAGGTTCATGCACTGCTCGGCGAGAACGGCGCCGGCAAATCCACGCTCATGCGCGTGGTGGGCGGGGAAATCCAGCCCGATGCCGGCACGATCACCTTCGAGGGCCGGCCGCTGACCCTGGCCGACCCCAAGGCCGCCGCCGATCTGGGCATTGCGGTGATCCACCAGGAACTGGCGCTCGCGCCCGATCTGACGGTCGCCGAGAACATCTTCCTGCGCGAATTGCCTGCCGCCATCTCCTGGTCACGCCTCAATCGCCGCGCGCGGGAGGTGGTCGCCCGCATGGGCTTCGAGCTCGACGTGCGCCGCCGCGTGGGTGATCTGGCCGTCGCCCAGCAGCAGGTGGTGGAAATTGCCAAGGCGCTGGCGCGCGATCTCAAGGTCATCGTCTTTGATGAACCGACCGCCGTGCTCGGTGCGCGCGATGCCGAGCGGCTGCATGAGATCATCGCCGTGCTGCGCGAAAGCGGTGTCGGCATCGTCTATATTTCGCATCGTCTGGAAGAGGTTTTTCGTATCGCCGACCGCATGACGGTGATGAAGGATGGCGCGCTCGTCGGTGTCACCTCGCCGCGTGAGTCGACGATCGACGACGTCATCCGCATGATGGTTGGCCGTTCGCTGTCCGCCCTTTTCCCCAAAGCTGAACAGCGGAAGATCGGCGCGGAGGTCCTGCGCGTCGACAATCTGCGGCGTGGGGTCAAGGTGCGCGGGGTCAGCCTGACCGTCCATGCCGGCGAGATCGTGGGTCTCGGCGGGCTGGTCGGCTCCGGTCGAACCGAAACGGCCCGCTTGATCTTCGGTGCAGACGCGCGGGAGGCCGGCGAAATCCGCGTCCATGGCAAGGTCGTGCGCATCGCATCCCCGCTCGATGCAGTGCTGGCCGGCATCGGCCTCGTGCCGGAAGACCGCAAGCATCATGGCGCGATCCTCGACATGTCGATCCGCATCAACACCACGCTCGCGCGGCTCGCGCCCCTGGTGAACCTGGCGGGCTTCATCCGCCGCCGCGCGGAACGCGAGACCGTGACCGGGCTCGGCCGCCAGCTCAGGCTGAAATCGGCCGGGGTCGAGGCACCGGTCTCCAGCCTGTCGGGCGGCAACCAGCAGAAGGTGGTGCTCGCCAAATGGTTCCATGCCGGGGGAGACGTGATCATCCTCGACGAGCCGACGCGCGGCGTCGATGTCGGCGCCAAGCGGGAAATCTATGGGCTGATCGAGGAACTGGCCGCCGCCGGCCGCGCGATCCTCGTTATCTCCTCCGAACATCAGGAGCTGTTCGGCCTCTGCGACCGGGTGCTGGTCATGGCCGAGGGCGAGCTTCGCGGCACGCTGCTGCCTGAGGATTATGTCGAGGAGAAACTCCTCGCACTCGCGATGACGAAGCCGATCGCGGCCGCCGAGGCCCATCCGGAAGACCTGCCCGCGCATACCCATCAGCCGGTGAACTGACATGAGTGATACTGCAACCTCCGCGCCGGCCTCCTCACACCGGCGGCCTTTCGAGGCCGGAGAATTCTTTCGCCGCTACGGCACCCTGTGCATCTTTGTCGTGCTCGTTCTGGGCGCGACCTTCGAATCCCATGCCTTCCTCACGGATCGCAACATCATGAACGTGCTGCGCCAGATCGCTGGCACGGGCATCATGGCGGTCGGCATGCTGTTCGTAATCCTGACGGGCGGCATTGACCTGTCCGTGGGCTCCATCCTGGCGCTCGGCAGTGTCGTCAGCGCCATTACCATCGGCGTCCATGGCACGGGTCTCGGCCTCGGCATCTCCGTCCTCTCCGGTGCCGGCTGTGGTCTCGTTACCGGCATCCTCGTCGCCTATGCCGGCCTGCCGCCCTTCGTCATCACCCTTGCCGCGATGACGGCCGTGCGCGGCTTTGCCCTCATCATCTCCAACGGCCAGCCGATCATGATGGACGACACGGCCGGCGCGCTGATCGAGAATTTCGGCTCAGGCTTCTTCCTCGGCATTCCCGATCCGGTCTGGCTGATGGCGCTGGTCTTCATAATTGCCGGTGTTGTGCTGAACTTCACCAAGTTCGGCCGCATGGTGAAGGCCATCGGTTCCAACCGGGAAGCGGTGCGCCTCTCCGGCATTCCGGTGCCGCGCTACATCATGGCGGTCTACATCATCTCCGGCGCGCTCGCGGCCGTCGCCGGCATCATCACAACCAGCCGCACGGGTGTCGGTTCCGGGGTCATCGGGGTTGGCGCTGAACTCAACGTCATCGCCGCCGTCGTCATCGGGGGCGCGAGCCTGATGGGCGGGCGCGGTGGCGTCATCAATACGCTGCTCGGCGCGCTGGTCATGGGCGTGATCGGCAATATCATGAACCTCGTGGGCGTGCCGGGCTATAACCAGCAGGTCTGCATGGGGGCGATCATCGTCATCGCCATGCTCCTCCAGCACGGCTCGCGCTGGTTCAAACGCTGAGCCGAAAGGCCGCCTCTGATGACCACGGATCTCATCCTCGCGATCGACGTCGGCACGGGCAGCGCACGCGCGGCGCTGATCGATGGCACGGGCCGTATTCTGCGCGTGGCGGCCCAGGAACATGAGCAGATCGTGCCGCAATTCGGCTGGGCGGAGCAGAAGCCCGAGCAGTGGTGGGAGGGGACCGTCGCCGCCATCCGCGCGCTTCTGGCGGCCGAGCCCGATGCCGCCGGGCGGATCGAGGCGATCGCCGCCTGCGGCCAGATGCATGGCACGGTGCTGATCGACGCTGACGGGCGTCTCGCCCGCGAGACCGCACCGCTCTGGAACGACAAGCGCACGGCCGAGATCGTCGCCGCTTATGAAAAGGCCCATGCGCCGTCGGACTATCTCGGCCGTACCGGCAATCCGCCGACGCCGGCCTGGCCCGGCTTCAAGCTCGCCTGGCTCAAAGCGCAGGACCCGGAGGCCTATCGCCGCACGGCCCATGTGTTGATGCCGAAGGATTTCATCAACTACCGGCTGACTGGCGAGGTCGCCATGGATGCCGGTGATGCCTCCTGCAGCTTCCTCATGGATTGCCAAACGGCCACCTGGTCAATCGGCATGATTGAAAGCCTCGGCCTCGATACCGCGAAACTGCCGCCCATTCGCGGTTGCCTGGACATCCTGGGCCACGTCACCGCCCGCGCCGCAGGCAAGACCGGGCTTCGCGCGGGCACGCCCGTCCTCGTGGGTGGGGCGGATTACCCGGTGGCGCTCCTCGGGTCCGGCGTTTGCCGCCCGGGCCTCGCCTCGGACGTGACCGGCACGTCCTGCATCATCACGGTAATTGCCGCGAAGCCGATCCTCGATGCCGAAATCTGCAATGTCGCGACGGTCGAGGGGAATTGGGGCGCTTTCGTTTTGCTCGAGACCGGGGGGGATGCGGTGCGCTGGGCGCGCCGCGCCTTGCACGAGAAGCGGCTGGATTATGCCGGCATCATGGACCGTGCGGCGGAGGCGCCTGCCGGCAGCGGCGGGCTATTCTTCCTGCCTTATCTGACGGGGGAGCGGCTCGGCGCCCATCGCAATGCGCGGGCGCAGTATTTCGGCCTCGCCGCCGGGCATGAGCTTGCGCATCTCGATCGCGCGCTGCTGGAGGGTGTTGCCTTCGCCGGCAATCGTTCGCTCCGCATCATGGCGGAGCGGGCGGGGCAGCGGGTGGAACGTGTTGTTGCCACCAGTGGCGGCGCGAAAAGCCCGCTCTGGCTGAAGATCAAGGCCAGCGCCTATAACATTCCGATCGTGGTGCCGGAGGAGGCGGAGAGCGGCCTGGTCGGCTGTGCCGCCATGGCGGCGGCGGCCACGGGCCGCTTCTCCTCCCTGCAAGGCGCGGTGGACGCCTTCGTGCGCTACCAGCCCGAAGTCTTGCCAGACCCGGCATGGGTGGAGCGTTACGCCCGCATGCAGCCGATCTTTGACACGCTCTATCGCCAGAGCCAGAGCCTGTACGACGCGCTGGACGCGCTTGCCTGACCCTTCAACCCCGGACTGGATTGTCGCCCGTGTATCTCGAAAAATTCAGACTCGATGGAAAGCTCGCCGTCATTACCGGGGCCGCCCGCGGCATCGGGCTGGCCTGCGCCGAAGCCCTGGCGGAAGCTGGGGCTGCCGTCGTCATCACCGATATGAACGGGGAGGCGGCGACGCAAGCGGCGGCAACTCTCACGGCGCGCGGCTTCGCGGCCGAGGCGGCCATGCTTGACGTTACCGATCCGCGCGCGGTCGAGGCCTTGCAGGAGGCGGTGATCGCGCGGCACGGCCGTGTCGATATCCTCGTCAATAATGCCGGCATCGCCATCAGCAACCGGCCGGCCGAGACGATGGATGATGCAACCTGGCTGAAAGTCGTCGACGTGAATCTCAATGGCACCTTCTGGTGCTGCCGCAGCTTCGGCCGCAGCATGCTGGAGAAGGGCCGGGGCGTCGTCGTCAACATCGGCTCGATGTCGGCCGAGATTGTCAACCGGCCGCAGGAGCAGAGCCAGTACAACGCCTCCAAGGCGGCGGTGCATCAGCTCACCCGTTCGCTCGCCGCCGAATGGGCGCCGCGGGGCGTGCGCGTGAACGCCGTGGCGCCGACCTATATCGAGACCGAACTCAACGCCTATGTCTACAATGACCCCGAGATGTACCGGCACTGGGTGGGCGGCACGCCGATGAACCGTCTGGGCAAGGTCGATGAGGTCGCTTCCGTCGTGCTCTTCCTGGCGTCGGACGCCTCCAGCCTCATGACCGGCTCCATCGTGCTCGCCGATGGCGGCTATACCTGCTGGTAGTGCTGCCGACGGTTGCCGGGCTCGTGCGCGAGGCTCATGCTGCGACTGAGATATCAGCGGGAGGGCGCATGACGATTCTCGAAACCCTGGCCGAAATCCTCGGGCCCCAGCATCTGCTCACGTCGGAGGCGGATGTCCGACGTTATGCGCAGGACTGGACCGGCGAATGGCAGGGACGGCCCCTGGCGGTCGCGCGCCCTGGCGATACGGCCGAAGTCGCTTCCGTCATGCGGGCCTGCCACGCGGCCCGCCAGCCCATCGTGCCGCAGGGCGGCAATACCGGTCTCGTCGATGGCGGCGTTCCGTCCAAGGACGGTGGCGAGATCGTGCTCAGCCTGGAGCGGCTGAACCACATTCGCGTCATCGACGCGACGGGCTTCACCATGACGGTCGAGTCCGGCTGCATCCTGCAGACGGTGATCGACCGAGCGCTGGCGGAGGACTGCTTTTTTCCGCTCTCGCTCGGCGCGCGGGGCAGTTGCCAGATCGGCGGCAATGTTTCCACCAATGCGGGCGGCATCAACGTGCTGCGCTGGGGCATGATGCGCGATCTCGTGCTCGGCCTCGAAGTCGTGCTGCCGGACGGCCGCATCTGGGATGGGCTTTCGGCGCTCCGCAAGGACAATACCGGCTACGATCTCAAGCAGATCTTCATCGGCGCCGAGGGGACGCTCGGCATCGTCACAGCCGTCTCGCTGAAACTCTTTCCCCGGCCGAGCCAGATCCAGACCTGTCTCCTCGCCGTGCCGTCGGCGGCCGTTGCGCTTGGCCTTTTCGGCCGTGCCCGGCGCGATCTCTGCGACCTTCTCAGTGCCTATGAACTGCTGACCCGCCCCTGTCTCGATCTCGTTTTCGACACTTACGCTGATATCCGCGATCCGCTGTCGGAAGCCGCCCCCTGCTACGTGCTGCTCGAAACCTCGGTGAGCGGCGCGCTCGACCTGAGGCCGCGACTCGAAGCCTTTCTGGAGACTGCGATGGAGGAGGGGCTGGTGCTGGATGGCGCGATTGCCGAAAGCGAGGCGCAACGCACCGCCTTCTGGCGCATCCGGGAAGATCTGGTCGATGCCCAGTATCGCGTGGCCCCCGTGCATCTCCGCACCGATGTTTCGGTGCCGCAGGCCGCGCTCGCGGAGTTCATCGCCGAGGTGGATGCGGCGGTCGCCGCGCAGTTCCCGGACATGAAACCGATCGTCTACGGCCATGTGGGCGACGGCAATGTCCACTACAATGTGCTGCCGGGCGAAACGACGCCGGCCGGCGACCTCGGCCCGCGCCTCAAGGAATGCGAGGCGCTGCTGTTTGAGCGGGCGGCGGCCTATCGCGGCTCCATCAGTGCCGAGCACGGCATTGGCCGAACCAAGCGCAGTTCCTTTCTGAAGACCCTGCCGGAGGTCGAACTCTCCCTCATGCGCGGCCTGAAGTCGCTGCTGGACCCGCAGGGGCTGCTGGCCCAGGGCCGCGTGCTCTAGCAACCGGCCGGGTCTCCGGCAGGACGAACAGAATGATGGCGATGCCCAGAAGCGCGGGCAAAGCAAGGGCGTAGAAGGCGGTTGCGAGGCCGTAGCGGTCGGCGATCCAGCCCGCGACGGTGGTGCTGAAAGTCGCGCCCAGACTGCCGGCGAGGCCGAAGGAGCCGATGGCGAGGTTGAGATAGCCGGTCTTCTCCGTGAGGTCCGCCGCGACGAGCGGGATCATCACGCCCATGGTCGCGGCGGCCGCGCCGTCCAGCAGTTCGATGCCGACAACCGGGAGGGCGCCCGGCGCGGTCGAGAGGAGCAGCGCGCGGAGCACAAGGCAGGCGAATCCCGCGACTAGTACGGGCCGCCGTCCCCAGCGCTCCGCCGCATGGCCAAGCCAGGGGGCCAGCACCACGACCATGGCTTGGAGCGCGATGATGGACCCGGTGGTTGCGATCGTCGCTTCCTTATGACGCTGGGCCAGCGCATTGAGAGCGAGCGGCAGCATCGCGGCATTCGCCAGGGTGAAGAGCGTCACGCAGACCGCGAAGGTGTGCATGTGTCCTTCAAAGAAGACGTGCCAGAATCGCGCGTTCCGGTGCCGCGGGTGCAGCATGGCGGGATGCTCGGCCTCGGTGGGTGCGGGCAGCGGAGGCGGCGGGATCCAGAGCAGGCACAGGGCCGCGGGAATCGCCATGAAGGCCGCGAGCAGGAACGCGCTTCGGATCGACAGATGAAAGGCAACGAGGCCGAGCAGGGCGGCCGCCAGGGCAGTACCGAGGGAGGCGTAACGCTGGTTGCGGCCGACATGCTCACCGAAAGCCTGGCGCCCCCCCAGGCTGAGCGTCAGCGCCGCGATGGCGGGCGCCAGCATAGCGGCGGCGAAGCCATGCAGCACCTCCACTCCCAGCACCGGTACAAATCCGGGCCAGAACGCGAGGATCAGCATGCCCAGGGCGAGGGCGGCGAGGGCGGCAGCACAGGCCAGTCGTCGCTGCGGCATCTGGTCGATCAGCAGCCCCGCGGGCACTTGGCTCACCACGCCGGCGATGGAGCCCACGCTGAGCGCGAGCCCGACCTGGCCCTGGCTCCACCCGGCACGGGTAAGATAGACCGGCAGGAAGGGACCGTATCCGGTCTGCAGGCTGGCGGCGAAGAAGTTAAAGGCGCGGAGCCCGAGCCAGGTAGCGCGGGCAGGCGGAGCGTCGGTCTCGGAAGCGTTATCCACGGCTCTGGCCTTCTGTCGGGCATTCATCGCCATTTATAGAGGGAGAAGGTTTCTGTCTTGGGGGCGCGACGCGGTCAGATGGAAGGGAGCCGTCGGAGTGAGTGAGGTCTTCGATCCGCGAGCGTTCGGGGCGCGCGGAGACGGAGCGGCGCTCGATACCCAGGCCCTGAACCGCGCCGTGGCGGCGGCGGCTTCGGCGGGAGGCGGCGTCGTGCGGTTAGGGCCCGGCACCTATCTCTCCCATTCCATCCGTCTGCAAAGCCGCGTGCGCCTTTATTTGGAGAAGGGCGCCGTGCTCCTCGCGGCCGACCCTCCGGCCGAACCCGGAGCCGGCCCAGGCTACGACCTGCCGGAAGCCAGCATCGCCGCGACGAATTCCTATCAGGATTTTGGCCACAGCCATTGGCGGAACAGCCTGATTTCCGGCATCGGGCTGGAGGATATCGCGATCGAGGGGCCCGGCCTGATCTGGGGCCGGGGACTGGTCAATGGAGATTACGAGCCCGGGCACTTGCCCGCCATGCAGGCAGGTGTCGGCAACAAGGCCATCGCCCTCTACGACTGCCGGCGCGTCACCCTGGCCGGGGTCTCGATCCTCGAAGCCGGGCATTTCGCGGTGCTGGCCACCGGCTGCCGGGACTTGGCGATAGCGCGGCTGACCATCGACACCAACCGGGACGGCATCAATCTCGACTGCTGCCGGGATGTGGAGGTATCGGATTGCCGCATCAATTCGCCGAATGACGACGCGATCTGTCTCAAAAGCACTTTCGCGCTCGGACGGCTGGCGGCGACGGAGGATGTACGCATCACCGGCTGCACCGTCTCGGGCAGCTATCAGATCGGATCGCTCATCAATGGCAGCCGGACCTTGCTGGACCGGGGGCGGCGGGAGGTTTTCGCCAATGTCACCCACCGCACCGGGCGCATCAAGCTCGGCACGGAATCGACTGGCGGCTTTCGCCGCATTCGCATCGAGAATTGTATCTTCCAGCGCTGCCGGGGCCTGGCACTGGAGACCGTTGACGGCGGCGATCTGGAGGATGTGCGGGTAGCGGGGCTGATGCTGCGCCAGGTCCGCCATGCCCCGATCTTCATTCGCCTCGGCGCCCGGCTAAGCGGGCCGGAAGGTGTTACCCCCGGCCGCTGCCGGGGCATCACGATTCGCGACGTGAGGGCCGACCAGCCCTGGTCTGCCATGCCGGTGATCCTGGCAGGCATTGCCGGTCACAGAATCGAGGATGTGACGCTCGCGGATATTCATCTGCGCAGCCGCGGCGGCGCGCCAGCCCGGCTGGCGGCCGTTCTCCCGCCCGAGGCGGCGGCCGACTATCCCGATCCGGAGATGTTCGGGGTCGATCTGCCGGCCGCGGGGCTCTTCGCGCGGCATGTGCGGGGGCTGACGGTCCGCCGTTTTCGTCTCGAATGCGCGCGGCCCGATGCGCGGCCCCTCGTCTGGGCGCGGGATGTGCGGCAGGCCTCGGTTTCGGCCATGGGAAGGTGAGGGATATGGATCAGGCGGCTTTGCAGGATGCGCTCGCACCCTTCCTCTGGCCCGGCTGGCATCGGGGCCAGCTTTTCGCGCTGTCCGGTGTCGAGGCGGCGGTGCGCACGGATTACGATCGTGGCCTCGTCCTGCGCACGGATACCGATCCTGACGGCATCGCCGTCGTCTATCCGGCGGCGGGGCGGCTGCGCATCGCGGCGCCGGTTGAGGCGGCCGTCGTTTCCTCGGATTTTCTGTGGGCACGGACGGGCGAGGGGCTGCTGCGCGGCGCCATGCTCGATGCGCATCATCTCCTGCTCGAAGGCCCGGTCGAGGTGCTGTCGATGGAGGCGGGCCTCACCGTCAAGCTGGCGGGCGACCGCCTGCTGATCGGCATTGCGGCAGAGTTCCGCACGGAACTCGTCACCGTTGATCTCGATGCGGCGATCGCGGCGCGCAGCGCATGGATTCTGGCGCAACCGCTTCTGGCACGGGTCGACGGGCTCCGCCGCCACACGGTTTTCCGGGCGCTTTCGGTCATGAAGGGACAGGTTTCCTCGGCGGAAGCCGCGATTCCGCATCGCTGGACGACGCCGGACCGTTGGCCGCACAAGGACATGTGGCTGTGGGATTCCGTCTTCCATGCCATTGGCTGGCGGCATCTCGATCTGCCGCTGGCGCGCGAGATGATCGAGGCGGTTTTTGCCGGACAGAAGCCGGACGGCTTCGTGCCGCATCAGATGTCACCCACGCGCCGCCCGTCCGGGATCACGCAGCCGCCGCTCCTCGCCTATGGCGTCCATCTCGTTGATGCGCTGTCACCGGATACGGCCTGGATCGCGTCGCTCTATCCAAAACTCTGCGCCTACGTGAACTGGGATTTCGCGCATCGCGACGCGGACGGCGACGGGCTTTGCGAATGGTTCATGGAGGGCGATCCCCATTCCCGCAGCGGGGAGAGCGGCATGGACAATTCCCCGCGCTTCGATTTCCATTATCCGACGCCGCTGGAAGCGACCGACTTCAACGCCTTCCTTGCCCTCGAATGCGCGACGCTCGCGGGCTTCGCCAACCGGCTCGGCATGGCGTCGGACGCGGCACTGTGGCAGGCGCGCGGCGACCGGATTTCCCGATTGATTAACGAGCGTCTGTGGTCCGAGGACGCCGGCCTTTATTGCGATTATGACAATGCACGCGAGGAACGCTCTCCTGTTCTGGCGAGCGCGGGCTTTCTGCCGCTGCTGCCAGGCGTGCCCGATCTCGCCCGAGCGCGCCGCATGCTCGCGCATCTCTCGGACCCGGCAAGCTTCGGCACCGCCTTCCCGGTGCCCTCCGTCGCCACCGGCACCCGGCATTATGCGAAGGACATGTGGCGTGGGCCGACCTGGATCAACCTCAACTGGTTGATCGCCCGGGGGCTCGAAACCTATGGCGTGCAGGATGCGGCCTTCGCTGCGCGGGCGGCAGAACTGGATGGTGCGAGCATCGCGACGATCGAGGAGAGCTGTGGCCGCTTCTCGACCTTCTTCGAGTATTTCGACGATCGCGCCGAGGTCGACCCACCGCATCTGCTGCGAAAAGGTGAGTGCAATCCGGACAATCCCTTCCGCCAGGTCATTCACGACTATGGCTGGACGGCGACGCTTTATCTCGACCTCGTGGCGCGGCTGGGCTGAGGGTCAGATCGCCCGCTGCAGGGATTGCGCGAGGTTGCGGAGCAGGGCGGGCTCGCGGCCCTGGCGGGTTGCCAGCGCCAGACGCGCCACTGGCACGATATCGGTGATCGGCCGATAGACGATGCCTTTCACGCTGATGCGGGCGATGGATTGCGGCACGATGGCGATGCCGAGTTCAGCCGCGACCAGGCTGAGCGCGGAGGAAATTTGCGGCGCCACCTGGGCGGTGATGGGATCGAACCCGGCTTGGCGGCAGGCCGAGAGCACCTCGTGATAGAGGCTGAGGCCGATTGCCGGCGGAAACAGGATCAGCGGCTCGCGCGCGAGGTCGCCTAATGCCAGGCCCGCGGCTTTGGCGAGCGGATGGGAATTCGGGATCGCCGCCAGCATCGGCTCGTCCGGCAGGCGCAGCAGGCGCAATCCCTCCAATTCCTCCAGCCCCGGGCGTAGGAAGATCGCATCAAGCTCCTCGCGCTTGAGCTGGTCGAGCAGGCGCATGGTATTCGCCTCATCCAACGTCACCTGCGCGTCCGGCCAGCGGCGGCGGAAATCGCGGATGGTCTGGGTGACGATGGGATGGAAGGCCGCCGACCCGGTGAGGCCGATGGCCAGCCGCCCGGCCTCCCCGCGTGTGGCGCGCTCCACCGCCGTTCGCGCCCGCGCGGCGGCGATCAGGATGCTTTCGGCCTCGGGCAGGAAGGCCGCACCCGCCTCGGTCAGTTCCGCGCCATGGGGCAGGCGGTGGAACAGCGCGCCGCCGAGTTCGCGCTCCAGATCCCGGATCTGCTGGCTGAGCGGCGGTTGGCCGATGCCGAGGCGCGCGGCGGCGCGGGTGAAATTCTGTTCCTCGGCGACCGCCAGGAAGTAGCGAATGTGGCGCAGTTCCACCGGTATCTCCAAAACATATCACAATCGACAGTGCCATATATTGGACAAATGGACGCGTCCTGGCCAGCTTGACATCCCGAAAGGGATTTTTGCATGACCATCGTTCAGACTTCCGCAGGCGCCCTGCCTGCGGCGCGCACGGCAGCATCTGGCGCCCGGGTGCGCCATGGCACCATCGCCTATCGCCGGATTGCCACAGCCCTCTTCCTCGCCGGCTTCGCGACCTTCTCACTGCTCTACTGCACCCAGCCGCTGATGCCGCTTTTCGCCCGGCATTTTCACCTCAGCCCGGCGGCAAGCTCGCTCTCGCTTTCGGTCTCGACCGGCGCGCTGGCGGTCTCGATCGTGTTCGCGGCCATGGTCTCGGAAGGGCTTGGCCGGCGCGGGTTGATTTTTACCTCGATGGCCGGGGCGGCGATCCTCAACGTTGCAGCTGCCTTCGCGCCGCAATGGCCGTTGCTGCTCGCGGCGCGCGCGGCGGAAGGCCTCGTGCTCGGCGGCGTGCCGGCGGTCGCCATGGCCTACCTCGCCGAGGAGATCGACCCCGCGAGCCTCGGCCTCGCCATGGGCCTCTATATCGCCGGCACCGCCTTCGGCGGCATGGCCGGGCGGGTGCTGACCGGCCTGCTGGCCGCCGAATTCACCTGGCGGCCGGCGCTCGCCATCATGGGCGGGCTTGGCCTCGCCGCCGCGCTCGGCTTCCGCGCCCTGCTGCCAGGCTCGCGCTTCTTCACGCCGCGGCGCGGACTCGGCGCCCGCTACCATCTCGGCGCCTGGGGCGGCCATCTCGCCGATAGCGGATTGCCCTTCCTCTTCGCCATCGGCTTCCTGGTCATGGGGGCCTTCGTGACGGTCTACAATTACGCGGGCTTCCGGCTGATCGCGCCGCCCTACAGCTTCAGCCAGACCTTCATCGGCCTGATTTTCACGACCTATGTCTTCGGCATCGGCGCCTCCTCGCTCGCCGGGGCTGCGGTGGACCGGGTCGGGCGCCGGCGGGTGCTGCCCGCCGCCCTCGGCCTCGCGCTGCTCGGCACGCTGCTGACCATGGCGCGGCCCTTTCCCATCCTGCTCACCGGCATTGTCCTGCTGACCATCGGCTTCTTCGCCGCCCATTCGGTGGCGAGCGGCTGGGTCGGGCGGCTTGCCCGCAGCTCGAAAGGTCATGCCTCTTCCCTGTATCTTCTGGCCTATTATCTCGGATCGAGTGTCGCCGGCACGGCGGGCGGCTGGTTCTGGTCGCGGTCGGGGTGGAACGGCGTTGCCGGCTTCGCCGCTTTCTGCCTCGTGCTCGCCATCCTCTGTGCCCTCGCGATCGGCGCGCGAAGCGCCGCGCGCCAGCAGGAGCCTGCCCGATGATCCGTATGGACCGCCTCGACCATCTCGTGCTGACCGTCGCTGATATCGAACGCAGCTGTCGCTTCTATGCCGATGTGCTCGGCTGCGAGATCGTGACCTTCGGGCAGGGCCGCTTCGCCCTTGCCTTCGGCCGGCAGAAAATCAACCTGCATCAAGCCGGCCGGGAGTTTGAGCCCAAGGCCCTCCGGCCGACGCCGGGCTCGGCCGATCTCTGCTTCATCGCGGACACGCCGCTCGCTTCAGTCATCACGCATTTGGCGGAAGCAGGCGTCGCGATCGAGGAAGGGCCGGTCGCCCGCACCGGCGCCACGGGACCGATCCGCTCGGTCTATCTCCGCGATCCGGACGGCAACCTGATCGAGATTTCCAATCCGCTGGATGAGGATATGCCCGGCGGCTGACGAGGCTGTCCCGACCCGTGCCGGGGTCTCGACTGCCCCGCCCAAGGCTGACGGCGGCGCGCTGCTCTGCTAATGGCTGAGGATCATGACCCTTTTCATCGCCCTCAGCATCGTCCTTGTCGCCGGCCTCGTCGCGGCGGTCGGCAGCATGGTCGTCCACCGCACCGTCCATGTCGAGCTGCGGCGCCGCCACAACGAAATCGGCACGGCGGTCTTCCTGCAGCTCGGCGTCATCTTCGCCGTGCTGCTGGCTTTCGTCTTCAGCGAGGTCTGGAGCGAATACAACGACGCTGCAAGCGCCATCGAGATGGAATCCAAGGCATTGGTGGGCGCCGCGATTCTTGCCAGCGCCCTGCCGGCCGACCAGGGGCAGCCGATCCTGCAGGCGGAACGGGCGTATATCGCCGGCGTCATCCACGATGAGTGGCCGGAAATGGCCCAGGGACGTGACGAGGCGACCACTGTCTCCGTGAAGCTCTCACACCTCATCCAGCAGACGGCGCGGATGCGTCCGGACAACGCGGCCGATCTCGGTACGCGGTCCCAGCTTCTCTCGTTCCTGGAACAGGCGCAGATGCAGCGTTCCACGCGCCTGTTTCAGCTCTCCAGCGGCGTGCCCCTTCTGCTTTGGTGCCTGCTCATCGGCTTCGGCAGCGTGCTGGCCATCTTCGTTACCCTTGCAGGCGTGGAGAATGGCGGGGCGCTGATGAGCTTCTCGGTGACCTTCGCCGCCGCCGTCGCCGCCATCCTCGTGCTCATCCACCTGCTCGACTATCCTTTCGAGGGGGCGCTGGCGCTCGGCCCGCAGCCCTTCCTGGTGGCGCTCGACCAGATCAGCCATTTCGCGACCTCGGGTCCCTGAACGACCATGCTGAGAGTAACCGAAGTCAAGCTCCCGCTCGACCACCCGCCCGAGGCGTTGCTGCCGGCGGTCGCTGCTCGGCTTGGCCTTGGGCCGGAAGCGGTCGAGGCGCATGTCGTGGTGCGCCGGGGCTATGACGCGCGCCGCCGCTCGGCGATCGAGCTGGTCTATACGGTCGATGTCGTGGTCGCGGACGAGGCCGCCGTGCTCGGCCGCGCGAAAGGCGATCGGCATGTCGGGCCGGCGCCCGAGATGGGCTATCGCCTCGTGACCCGGGCCCCCGCCGGGCTCGGTGCGCGGCCGATCGTTATCGGTGCCGGACCCTGCGGTCTGATGGCGGCGCTGACCCTCGCCCAGATGGGCTTTCGGCCGATCGTCCTCGAACGTGGCCGCGTGGTGCGGGAACGGACCAAGGATACTTGGGCGC
>Ga0310811_10004379_pt1 | contig 17757 bp, 16 predicted proteins | sample YCmetagenome_FD_207642 | JGI IMG/M metagenome (GOLD analysis project Ga0310811, IMG submission 207642) | Soil microbial communities from experimental microcosm in Duke University, North Carolina, United States - YC | ecosystem: Engineered > Artificial ecosystem > Soil microcosm > Unclassified ...
CACCGGCATCCTGGCCGCCTGGCGCAAGGACTCCGTGCTTGACGTGTTCATCCGGTCGTGCGCCACGGTGAGCTTCTCGCTGCCCTGGTTCGCGCTCGGCGTGCTCGGCATCGTGATCTTCGGTGTCCAGCTCAGGCTGCTGCCCACCATCGGCCGGCTGCCAACCAGCCTGAACTACACGCCCACCACGGGCTTCGTGCTTATCGACGCCGTCTTGCAAGACCGTCCCGAGCTGCTCGGGCCATGGCTGCAGCACCTGATTCTCCCGGCGACGACGCTGGCGCTCTCCATGGCGGGCTACATCACCCGCACGGTGCGCGCCGCCGTCCTTGAGGTGCGGGGCGACGACTTCGTGCGCACGGCGCGGATGAAGGGGCTGACCGAGCGCGAGATCGTCGTCCGGCACGTGCTGCGCAACGCCTCGCTGCCGATAGTGACCGTGCTCGGCCTCCAGTTCGGGTCGCTGCTCGGCGGGGCGCTGATCACCGAGGTCGTCTTCTCCTACCCAGGCGTCGGTGACCTGCTGGTCAACGCGGTCCTTGAGCGCGACTACCCGGTCGTGCAGGGCGCGGCACTCGCCATCGCCGCCCTTTACACGCTGGTCAACGTCGGCGTCGACCTCCTCTACCTCGTCCTCGATCCACGACTGCGAAAGGCCGTCGCATGACCAACCCCGCCGCCGTCCTCCTGGTGCACGGGGCCGGGGGCACGCCGAGCACCTGGTCGGGCGTCGAGCCGCTGCTCAACCAGCGCGGCCACCGGACACTGCGCGTCGTCAACCCGCTGACCTCGCTGGCCGACGACATCGCCTATACCACCAGCGCGCTCGACCAGCTCGGCCAGCCTGGAGGCCGCGTGCTCGCCGTGGGCCACTCGTACGGCGGCGCCGTGATAACCAACGTCGGCCGCGATCCGCGGGTGGCCGGACTGGTCTACGTGGCCGCCTTCGCGCCCGACGAGAATGAAAGTGTCCAGCAGATCGTGAACCGCTACCCGCCGGCTGAGGTCTCTAAGTACATGCGCCGCGGTCCCAACGGCGAGTGGAAGTCGGTCCGCGACGCGGAGTACTGGGCGGAGATCGGCTGGGACGTGCCGCCGGAGCGGCGGGACGGGATCATGAGCGAGCACCGTGAGTCGGCCGACGCGATTTTCACCCAGGCCACCGGCGAGCCGGCCTGGCGGCACCGGCCGTCCTGGTACATCGTCGCGGCAGAGGACAAGACGCTGCCCCCAGACATCCAGCGCGACATGGCCGCCAGGGCCGGCGCTGACACCACGGTGCTGCCCGGCAGCCACTACACCCCGTGGACCCAACCCGAACAGGTCGCCGCGGTCATTCTCGAAGCAGCCGCCCAGGTCGCCGGATGAGCGCGCCAAGCGCGCCCGACGAGGTCATCCTCGACGTACGGGACCTGCGGGTCGGCTTCACGGTGGACGCGGGCAGGCTCCCGGCGGTTGACGGCGTCGACCTGACCCTGCGCCGCGGCGAGACCCTCGCCCTGGTCGGCGAGTCGGGCTCGGGCAAGTCCGCGCTCGCGATGGCGCTGATCGGGCTCAACCGCGGCCTGCGGACCGAGGTCACGGGCACCGTCGACTTTCTCGGCGAGAACCTGGTCGCCGCGCGTGAGTCCCGGTTGCGGAGCATCCGCGGTGCCCGGATCGCGGTCGTCTTCCAGGACGCGCTGGCGGCGCTCAACCCGCTGCAGCGGGCGGGCAGCCAGGTGGTCGAGATGATCCGCACCCACCATCCGTCCTCCCGCGCGGAGGCGTGGAACCAGGCGGTGCGCCTGTTCGGCGACGTCGGCATCGCCAGCCCGGCGCGCAGTGCTCGCGCCTACCCGCACGAGTTGTCCGGCGGGATGCGCCAGCGGGTGATGATCGCCCTCGGCCTGGCCAACAACCCCGAGATCCTCATCGCCGACGAGCCGACCACGGCGCTCGATGTCACTATCCAGGCCCAGGTGCTTCAGGTGCTCCGGGACGTGCAGCGCGACCACGGCACCGCGGTCATCCTGATCACCCACGACCTCGGCGTCGTCTCCGACGTGGCTGACAGGATCGCGGTGATGTACGCGGGCCGCGTGGTCGAGACCGGCACGCGCGATCAGGTACTCGGCCGCCCGCGCCACCCCTACACTCGGGGGCTGCTCGCCTCCGTGCCCAGCCTGACCGGTCCGGTGACCGGGCGGCTCTCGGCCATCCGCGGCAACGCACTGACCGGGGTGGACCGCCCCGCCGGCTGCGCCTTCGCCGCCCGCTGCGACCTAGTGCGGGAGGCGTGCGAGGCCCCGGTCCGCCTGCTGCGACGCGGTCAGGAAAACGGGCATCTCGACGCCTGCGTGGCGGAGGAGGAGCCGTGACCGTGACGCCGGTGTTCCAGGTGACCGGGCTGCGCGTCGAATACGCGCATGGGAGGACCAGGATCCTCGCCGTCCGTGATGTCGACCTGGAGATCTACCAGGGTGAGACGCTCGCCCTGGTCGGCGAGTCCGGGTGCGGCAAGTCCAGCCTCGGGCGGGCGCTGCTGCGGATCGAGTCGGCCGCGTCCGGCGAGCTGCGTTTCCTTGGCCGCGACATCGGCCGGCTGCACGGCGCCGAGCTGAGGCGCGTCCGGGCGGACATGCAGATGGTCTTCCAGGACCCGTTCTCCTCGCTCAACCCGCGGCGCACGGTCGCCGGCATCGTCGCCGACCCGCTGCGGCACGCCCGCGGGCTTGGCCGTGGCCTCGCTCGTGAGCGCGCGCTGGCCTTGCTCGACCGGGTCGGGCTCGGCGCGGAAGCTGCGGACCGAAAGCCGGGCGAGTTCTCCGGCGGCCAGCGACAGCGGATCGGCATCGCCCGCGCCCTGGCGCCAAGGCCGCGTTTCGTGGTGGCCGACGAGCCCGTCTCGGCCCTCGACGTCTCGATCCAGGCGCAGGTGGTCAACATCCTCGCCGACCTGGCCGAGGAGGACGGCCTGACGGTGCTCTTCATCTCCCACGACCTTGGGGTGGTCCGCCACGTGGCCGACCGGGTGGCGCTGATGTACCTCGGCCAGATCATCGAGCTGGCGCCGCGCGACGGCTTCTTCGGCGGCCCCGCTCACCCGTACGGCGAGGCGCTGCTATCGGCGGTGCCGACGGTTGCCGACAGCCGAGGCAGGGAGCGGATCGTGCTCAGCGGTGACCCGCCCGACCCGGCCAACCCGCCCGGCGGGTGCCTGTTCCACACGCGCTGTCCTGATGTCGTCGACCATTGCCGGAAAGTCGCCCCCGAGTTGCGCGAGATCGCGCCGGGCCGCACCGTCCGCTGTCACTTTCCGAAGGGATTTCAGTGATCATCGACGCCTACAACACCACTCAGAACGTGCGGGGGCGGTCCGACTACCTGACCGGCGTCCGGCCGGGGGAGGCACCGCCACCCCACGTGCCCTTCGATCCCGGCCGGATCCTCGGCCGGATGGATGCGGCCGGCGTCGACATGGCGATGGTCTGCTCCCTCGCCCAGCGCATTGAGAACGACTTCATCATCGAGCTTGTGCGCCGTCACCCCGACCGCTTCATCGGCTTCGGGCAGGTGATGCCCCAGGCCGACGACGCGCTGGCGGAGATCGGCCGGATCGCGGGCGAGGGCCTGGTCGGGCTCAAGCTCCACCCCAGCCTGCACGGTTACCACGTGGCCGACCACGGCCTGCTTGACCCGGTCTTCGACCTGTGCGCCGAGTTGGGCCTGCCGGTCCTGGTCAACGCGCTCGACGATCCGTTCTGCGCCCCCTTCGCGATCGAGGAGATCGCCCGGTCCCACCCGGAGGTGCCGACGATCATCGCGCACATGGGCGCGGTGTGGAACGTGCCCGAGGCGATCATCGTGGCCGAGCGCAACCCCAACGTCTACCTGGAGACATCCGCGACCCTGCTGAGCGACGTCCGCCGGGCCTACGCCAGGCTCGGGTCGGCCAAGATCCTGCTGGGCACCGAGTGGCCCGGTTCCGACTTCGACCTTGAGCGCATGAAGATCGCCAAGGCGATCCCCGACGAGGCCGACCGTGCCCTGATCGAGGGCGGGAACCTGGCCGCCCTGCTGGGGCTGGCCTGATGGCCGCCATCCCGGTTCCGGCCGCGGTCGCCGCGCCCGCGGACATGCCGGCGGAGGACGTGGAGCTGCTGCGCGCGGCCGAGGCACTGCTCGCGGCGTGCTGGGTGCACGGGCGGCACGAGGTGGCGACGGCCCTTCGCCTGCGCGACGGCTCGGTGCACCGCGGCGTCCACCTGGAGGGCTCCTGCCGGCGCAGCTCGGTCTGCGCAGAGGGTATCGCACTCGGCGCGGCCCGCGGCGCCAGGCCCGACGGCCCCCTGGACGTGGTGAGCGTCGTGTCGGTGCAGGTCAAGCCGGCCGGCCAGTTCCGCGTCATCGCGCCCTGCGGGGTGTGCCGCGAGCTGATCACCGATTACGCGCCCGGCGCGCGGGTGTGGCTCACCGAGCCGGTCACCGACCTGGTGGTGGCCCGCGCGGCCCTTGACCTGCTGCCAGAGAAGACAAGAAGGAGCTGGTGATGACCCCAGAACCGACCGGAAGCCCCATCCGCTGGGCGGACCTGACCTCGCCCGAGGCCGCCGACCTGGTCACCCGGGTCAACGCCGTGATGATCCCGGTGGGCGCGGTCGAGCAGCACGGCCCGCACCTGCCGCTGGCCGTCGACACGATCATCGCCAGCGCGGTCGCCGAGGCCGTCTCGGCCGAGACCGGCGTGCCGGTGACCCCGCCGCTGAGCTTCGGCGTCTCGGCCTCGCACGGCGACTTCGCGGGCACCATGTCGGTGCAGCCAGAGACCATGATCGCGCTGGTCACCGATCTGTTCGAGTCCCTCTACGCGAGCGGGGTGCGGCAGTTCGTGACGATATCCGGGCACATATGGAACAGCGGTTCCCTCGATGTCGCCATCGAGAAGATGCGGGTGCGCCATGACGACGTCCGGGTGCGGGCCATCGGCTACGTGACGATGTACCCGGGTCCGGAGGTGGACGGCCACGTCACCTACGGCCGCGGCCTGATGCACGCCAACTTCTTCGAGACCTCGGTGATGCTGTACCTGCACCCGGAACTGGTCCGCATGGACCGGGCAGTCTCGCACCGCGACCTGGACTCCTTCTGGGACTACCGGATGGATCAGGTCAGCGAGACCGGGGTCTGGGGACGTGACGTCGCCTCGGCCAGCGCCGGGCACGGCAAGGACGAGTTCGAACGCTGCGTGCGGACCACGGCTCAGGCGATCGCCGCCGCCGTCCGCGAACCGTGGCCCTCGGCCGCTCATCGTCCGGCCTGAAGTCACCGAAGGAGTCTGAGCGTTGAAGATCCACGACATCACCCTCCCGATTCACCCCGGCATGCTCCATTGGGGGCGCAAGCCAGAGGTCGAGGTGGTCGAGTCGATCGAGGCGGGCGACAGCTCGAACGTCACCCGCTGGCGGATCGGCACGCACACCGGCACCCATCTCGACGCCCCGGCCCACTTCGTCACCGGCGCGACCCCGGTTGACCAGATCGGTTTGGACGTCCTGGTCGGCCCCGCGCTGGTCGCCGACCTGACCCACGTCACCGGCGAGATCACCGCCGCCGACCTGGAAGCGGCGGGCGCCGAGGGACACGAACGCGTCCTGCTCAAGACGACCAACTCGGCCGAGCTGATTCACTCCACGGACAAGGCGGCCGAGTGGGTCGGGCTCTCGCCCGAGGCCGCGCGGTGGGCGATCGGCCACGGGATCAAGCTAATCGGGATCGACTACCTCACGATCGAGTGCCACACCAGGACCGACACCTGGGACGCGCATCACGCCCTGCTGCCGGCCGGCGTCATCATCCTGGAGAACGCCGTGCTGAGCGACGTGCCGCCGGGTGAGTACGAGCTGGTCTGCCTGCCGGCGAAGCTGGCAGGCGCCGACGGCGCGTTCGCCCGGACGATCCTGATCGAGCGTTAGGGGCTACGGTGCTCAAGCATGCGGACAACGAGACGCTGACCAGGACCGGGCCGGGCACCCCGCTGGGCGGCGTGCTGCGGGCCTACTGGCAGCCCGCCGCCCTGGTGTCAGAACTGCCGGCCGAGCGCCCGGTCAAGGCCGTGCGGCTACTTGGCGAGGACCTCGTGCTGTTCAAGCGCCCCGACGGCGGCTGGGGGCTGGTCAGCCGGTTCTGCGCCCATCGCGGGGTCGACCTCTCCTTCGCCCGGCTTGAGGCGCGCGGGCTGCGCTGCCTCTACCATGGCTGGCTGTACGACGCGGCGGGCCAGTGCCTGGAACAGCCCGCGGAGCCGGAGCACAGCCGGTTCTTCGAGAAGGTGCGGATCTCGGGCTACCCGTGCGCGGAGCGGAACGGGATCGTGTTCGCCTACCTGGGCGCGGGCGATCCGCCGCCGTTCCCCGCCTATGACTGCTTCGCCGCGCCGAAGGAGTACACCTTCGCCTTCAAGGGGCTGTGGGAGTGCAACTGGCTGCAGGGCCTGGAGGGCGGCATCGATCCGAGCCACGTCTCGTTCCTGCACCGTTTCCTCGACGCCGACCCGCGTGAGGCGTACGGCCAGCAGTTCAGCGAGGAGGTCGAGGGCACCGGCACCAAGCTGTCCCAGCTGGTAGGCGACCACTACCGGCCCGACATCGAGGTGGAAGCCGCACCGCACGGCCTGCGGGTCTACGCCGTCCGCCAGCTCACCGCGTCGGTCAAGCACGTCCGAGTGACCAACCTGCTGTTCCCGAACGCGTTCGTCGTCCCGTTCGGCAACGCCAAGGTCTTCACTCAGTGGCACGTGCCGGTCGATGACGAGCACCACTACTGGTACATGATCTACTACGACTTCGCCGAGCCGACGGATTCCGAGACCCTGCTGCGCCAGCGGCTCGCTGGAGTCTCCATGCCCGACTACCGGCCGCTGCGCAACCGGGCCAACAACTGGGGTTTCGATCCCAGGGAACAGCGCGAGCTCACCTACACGGGCATGGGCCTTGACATCAACGTCCACGACCAGTGGGCGGTGGAGAGCATGGGCCCCATCCAGGACCGCACGGCGGAGCGCCTGGGCGTCTCCGACCGCGCGGTGACGGCTAACCGCCGCCTGCTGCTGAGCGCCGCCGACGCTTATCAGACAGGAGGTAAGCTCCCGGCCCGGCCGCTCGACCAGGCGGCGGCGTCCGGCCTCACCGGCCCCCTGGCGGTCGACACCATCGCGCCCAGCGAGTCGTGGCGGCAGCACTGGCGCGACAGGGAAGCGGAGCGCCGCCGGTGCTCACCGTGGTCAGGACACGCGCCCGTGCGGGGCACCGGTGCGTAGTACCGACGAACGGCCGTTTGCCGAGGGCGGCACCGGCGCGCAGGCCAGGCCGCTGCCGGCCGAGGACCGCGCGGGCTTCGTCGGCCGCCACGCCCTGTGGACGGACGCGCAGTACGCGGCGGCGGCCCAGTTGCGCCGGGTGCTCGACGAGACCGGCGTGGAGATGGTGCGGGTCGCCTTCGCCGACCAGCACGGCGTGCTGCGCGGCAAGACCGTCACCCGGTCCTCGCTGGCCGCGGCGCTGCGCTCCGGGGTGACCGCGCCCAGCTCACTGCTGCTCAAGGACACCTCGGGCAAGTCGGTCTTCCCGGTGTTCTCTCCCGACGCCGCGTCCGGCCTTGGCGGCGCGGGCGACATCGTGCTCGTGCCGGATCCCGGCACGTTCCGTATCGTTCCCTGGGCCGAGCGGACCGGCTGGATGCTGTGCGACCTGCGCTTCCCAAACGGCTCGCCCGTCCCGTTCTGCAGCCGGGGAATCCTCCGCGGCCAGCTGGCCGCGCTCGCCGGGCGCGGCTACCGGATGGTCGTCGGGGCGGAGCTTGAGTTCCATGTCTTCCGCACGGACCCGTTCGGGGCGGAACAGGTCGGCAGGCCAGGAGCGCCGGGTGCGGCGCCCGTGGTCCGGCCGACGACCCCGGGCGCGCAGCTGTTGCATGAGGAGACCCTGGACGGGCTCGATGAGCTGGTGCAGGCCCTGCACCAGGGGCTGACCGCGCTTGACCTCCCGCTGCGCTCGCTTGAGCTTGAGTTCGGTCCGAGCCAGCTGGAGCTGACCATGGAGGCCGCGGACGCCGCCGTGACGGCGGACGCGGTGCTGGTCTGCCGCACCGCCGTCCGCCAGATCGCCCGCAGGCTGGGCTACCAGGCCACCTTCATGTCGCGTCCGCAGCAGGCGGAGACAGCATCGACCGGCTGGCACCTGCACCAGTCACTGACCGAGATCGCCACAGAACGCCCGGCATTCATGCCGGATGCAGGTGATTTGCGGGTCGGCGGTGGCTCAGCAGAAGGTACGGAACGGGTGCTGGCCGACTCTGGTCGGCCCGACATTCTCTCCCCGGCAGGGCAGGCCTACCTGGAGGGGATACTGCGGCACGCGCCCGCGGCCACGGCGTTCGCCGCGCCGACGGTCAACGGCTACAAGCGCTTCCAGCCAAACTCGCTGGCGCCCGACCGGATCGCCTGGGGCATCGACAACAAGGGGGCGATGGTGCGGGTCGTTGGCGGTCCTGGCGACCCATCCAGCCGGCTGGAGAACCGCTCAGGTGAGCCGGCCGCCAACCCCTACCTCTACATCGCCTCCCAGCTGGCTTCGGGGATGGACGGCGTGACCAACGCATTCCCACTGCGCCCGCCGACCGATGAGCCGTACGGCGCCGAGGCGGCCCGGTTGCCGAGGTCCCTGGGCGACGCGGTGGCGGCGCTCGAGCGCGACCAGGCGCTGCGCGCGGCGCTGACCCCCGAGGTGATCGACTGGTACGCCGCGATCAAGCGCAGCGAATTCGACCGCTACCTGCGGCACGTCTCTGACTGGGAGCAGCGCGAGTACCTCGGGCTGTTCTGAGCCGTCGGCCCAAATCGAGTCGGGCCAAATCGAGCCGGAAAGGAAGGTCATGGCAAACGGAATGGAGTCGCGGTACGTCGTCGTCGGCGGTGGCACGAGCGGTAACGTGATCGCGGCCAGGCTCGCCGCGGCGGGCGAGGAGGTGCTCGTCCTTGAGGCCGGCCCGGACTTCGGTCCGTTCGGGTCCGGCGCGTGGCCCGCCGACCTCCTTGACGCGACCCGCCTGGGCCACTCGCACGACTGGGGCTACGACTCCGGCGACACGCTCTCGCGCAGGGTCGGCTTCGAGCGGGCGCGGGCGATCGGCGGCTGCTCGGACTTCAACGGGACCACCCAGACCTGGGGGCACCGGCGCGACTACGACGACTGGGCGGCGGCGGGCAACGACGGCTGGTCGGCCGATGAGCTGCGTCCGCTGTTCGCGGAGGGAACCCGCATGATGCGGGTCAAGCGGTACCGGGCCGCCGAGCTCACGCCGTGGCAGCGAGCCTGGTACGACGCGGGAACCGCGATCGGCCTGCCCCAGCTGGAAACCCTGAACGACCTTGACCAGACCGTCGGGTTCGCGCCGGAGGACAATAACATCGTCGACGGGATCAGGTGGAACACGGCGTTTGCTTACCTCGACCCGGTACGCGAGCTCCCCAACCTGCGCATCGCGGGGCAGGCGCACGTCGACCGGGTCATGATCGAGCGCGGGCGGGCGACCGGAGTCGAGGTCGTCTGGGACGGTGTCAGGCGCATCGTGCGTGCGGAGCGGATCGTGGTGTGCGGCGGCACCTTCAACTCGCCGCAGGTGCTGCAGCGCTCCGGGGTTGGCCCGGTCGCGCTGCTGCGGGCACTGGACATCCCCGTGGTCGCGAACCTGCCCGGGGTGGGCGAGAACCTGCACGATCAGCCGTTTGCGCTAATGAGCTGGGCGGGCACGCAGCGCATGGCCAGGGAGATGGGCCGCCTCCGCGACAGCGGCTGGGTCCCCGACGAGCAGGCGATGGCAAAGGCGGCGTCAAGCTTCGACCCAGCGGTTTTCGATTTGCATTTCCTGCCCTACAGCCCGACTCACCGCGGCGAAGAAAAGCGCTGGAGCTGCGGTGTGGCGGCCTTGCAGCCGCGATCGCGGGGACAGGTGCGGGTAAGGTCACGGGACCTCGAAGCTAAGCCGCTAATCGACCACCGTTTTCTCAGCGACGCCGAAGGGCATGACGCGCGGGCGCTGGCCGAGGGCATGGAGCAGTTGCGCGCCATGGCCGCCGCTTCCTGTCTGTCGGAACTGGTCGGCGCCGAGATTTATCCGGGGCCGGACGTCTCCGGGCTGGACGGCCTGATAGCCCACGTGACCGCGAATCCCGACAATTACTGGCATCCGGTCGGAACGTGCAAGATGGGGCCGGCCGACGACACCAGTGCCGTCGTCGACCACCGAGGCCGGGTGCACGGGGTGGCCGGGCTCTGGGGCGCGGACTGCTCGATCATGCCAAAGGTGCCGAGGGCAACGACCGCGATGCCCGCCGTTGTTATTGGGGAACGCGTCGCGCGGTTCCTGCTGGAAGACCATTCATCTTATTGAGTCGCTCCGGAATGCGAGATGCAGCAATGTCAGACCAAAATGATCTTTATAATACTTTTATGCCCCGCGATGCCGGACCGGGCTCCGATAAAGCGCCACTCGTTGACGAGATCGCCCAGCGGATCCGCGAGCGAATCATGAGCGGGGAGTTCCCGATCGGCCAGCCGCTGCGGCAGGCCGCCCTGGCCGAGGAATTCGCGGTCAGCCGCATGCCTGTGCGGGAGGCGCTGCGCCAGTTGCAGCACGGCGGACTCATTGAGGTCCACCCCAATCGTGGAGCCATCGTCCGCGTTCCAGCGCCCTGGGAAGTCCGGCAAGCCTATGAGGTCCGGGCCGAATTGGAGGGACTGGCCGCGTTGCGGGCGGCGACCCGCCTATCCGCGGCCGACATCAGCCGGCTGCGCCAGCAAAACGATGTGCTGCGACAGGCCGTAGGACAGCCGGGCACGCCGGTGACCGCCGCGGCCAATGACGACTTTCACACCGGTATCTGCGCTGTCGCCGACAACGCCATGCTGACGCGGATGATCGACCAGATCAATGGCAGCTTCCCGAGGAACGTTTCCTCGACGGCGCTGGCGGATGCCGAGCGGCACCGCACGGAGAACGTCCGTGAGCACGACGCCATCATCGCCGCGCTCGCCGACGGAGACGGGGACGGCGCGAGGCAGGCCATGCGCGCCCACGTGATCAACGCAGGGGAGTACCTCACCGCGTGGTACGAGCATCGCTCGCGCACCGTGTTCGCCCCTGACCGGGTGGCGGCCGCCGCGCGTCGCTAAGCGCCGGCGCGGACCCGGTGCCAGGTCGGCGGACCTGGTGCCTGGCCGGCGCCAACTGGATCCAGGACCTGTCAATCTCCCGACAGTACCCATAAGTGGATCCAGAATCAGAAATATTGGATCCTATAGAGGATTGGAAAACCGTGGATCTCTCCGCCTACGCCGGCTCCTCCCGGCTAGACGACGCCCCCGGCCCGCTGACCGCGGCCGTCGACGTGGCGGTCGAGCGGGCCCGTACAGCCGGTGCCGCGAGCTCGCACCACCTCAACTCCGCGGGCTCGGCGCTGCCGACGGCGGCCGTCGTGGACGCGGTCGTCGCCCACCTGCGGTACGAGGAGCGGGTGGGCGGCTACGAGGCGTCGGCGGCTCGGGACGCCGACATCGAGGCGGTCTACGCCGCGGCGGCCCGGGTGGTTGGTGGCGCCGTGGAGGAGATCGCCCTTGTCGACAGCGCGACCACCGGCCTGCGGGTCATCATCGACGCGATGCGCCTGGGCCCGTCCGCCCGGCTCCTGGTCAGCCGGTCGACCTACGTGAGCCATGCGCTCCACCTGCTCAGCATCGCCGCCGGGGTCGGCACCGAGCTCGTCATCGTGCCCAACGGCCAGGACGGCGCACTCGACCCGGCCCAGCTGGAAGAGCTGTTGACGGGCGGCGACGGCCACGACGATGTCGTCTGCGTCGCCCACGTACCGACCTCCTCGGGCCTGGTCGAGCCGGTCGCCGCGATCGGCGCGCTGACCCGCGAGTACGGCGCGCGCTACGTGGTCGACGCCACGCAGTCGGTCGGACAGCTCCCGGTTGACGTCGACGAGATCGGCTGCGACGCGCTGGTGACCACAGGGCGCAAGTTCCTCCGGGCCCCGCGCGGCACCGGTTTTGCCTACGTCCGCCGCTCCCTGCTCGACTCGCTCTCCCCGGTCGCGCCGGACGTGCGCGGCGCCGTGTGGCGCGGCGAGCGGGAATGGGACCTGGCCGCGACGGCCCGCCGGTTCGAGACCTGGGAATCCTCGGTAGCCGGACGGCTCGGCCTTGGCGTGGCCCTGGAGGAACTGCTCGCCCGAGGCATCGAGGCCACCGCGGGCCACCTGGTCGCCGCCGCCGCCGCGCTGCGGGCCGGCTTGGCCGCGATCGACGGCGTCATCATCCAAGACCCTGCGGCCTGCGCCTCGGGCATCGTGACCTTCACTGTCGACGGCGTGACGGCCGGCGATGTCAGCCGCCGGCTCGCCGAGTCGAACGTGCGGACCGTGTCGGTCCCGTCCAGCCATGGCCAGTGGGACCTCGGCTCCCGTGGAGTGCCGGCGGTGGTCCGGGCCTCGGTGCACGTCTATAACGACGCGAGCGACGCCCAAGCGCTGCTCGACGCGGTCGCGGTCATTGCCGGAGCGCGCGGATGACGGCCCTCGACACCGATGTCGCCCTAGTCGGCCTGGGCATCCACGGCTCGGCGGCGGCGTACGAGCTGACCGCGCGGGGCGTGGGCGTCATCGCCGTCGACCAGTTCGCCGACGGGCACTGCCGAGGCTCCTCGCACGGCCGCACCAGGATGATCCGGCGGGCCTATCCCAGCCCGGCGTGGAACGACTTCGTCGCCCGGGCCTATGACGGCTGGGAACGCTGGTCCGCGGCGAGCGGCCAGGCCCTGTTGCGCCGCACCGGCGGGCTCTACGCCCACCGGGGCGCGGCCCAGCTCCAGGGACCAGGCTGCGAGCTGGTCGAGAGCCCAGAGCGGATACGCGAGGTAATGCCGTCGCTCGCGGTTCCGGCGGGCTATCGCGCCGTGTACGACCCCGAGGCAGGCGTGCTCGATGCCGCCGCCGCCCTGACGGGCGCCCGTGCGGGCGCGCGGGCGGCCGGCGCCGAGCTGGTCTTCGGCGAGCGAATGCTCTCCTGGACGGCGACGGATCACGGTGTCTCCGTCGTGACTACCCACCGCACCATCAGGGCCGGCCGGCTGGTGCTGGCCGTCGGCGCGTGGGCCGGCCTGGTCCTGCCCAGGCTGGCTGGCCTGTTCGAGGTCTGGCGGATCGTGACCGTCACCCTGCGCCCCGGGCAGCAGGCGACGATGCCGCCCGCCCTCGGCGCATTCTCGGTGGAGCGGCCCGGCGGGCTCCTGTTCGGCGTTCCCGACGTCGCGGGCAGCGGCTTCAAGTCCGGCATTGACGCGGGCCCGGTGTGGGACCCGGCCGAGCCGCCGGCTCCCGCGACCGAGGCGGAGATCAGCGCCCTGGTCGAGCTGATGACCGGCTATGTGCCCGGCATAGACCCCGAGGTCGCCGAGGCGGCCTCCTGTCTTTACACCATGACCGCCGACCGGCGTTTCCTGCTGGGGAACCTGCCGGGGCAACCGTCGGTGCTGGTCGCCGAGGCGTGCTCGGGGCACGGCTTCAAGTTCGGCCCGGCCGTCGGCGAGGCGATCGCGGATCTCGCGACCGGTGTCGACCGGCCAGACCTCGATTTCATCAGCGTCGAGCGGCGGTGCGCACGATGAGCGCGGTTCGCCGTGCCACGGCGGTGGCCGCGCCCCATCCGGCCGCCGTCGCCGCCGCGGCCGCGGCCGTGCGCCGGGGCGGCAACGCTATCGATGCGGCCCTGGCCGCCGCCGCGGTGCTCACCGTCGTCTACCCGCATCAGTGCGCCCTCGGCGGCGACCTGATCGCGTTGGTGCGGGTACCGGGCCAGGACGGCGCCACCGCCGTGCTCTCGGCCGGCGCCCAGCCTGCCGGACTCGACATCGACGCCCTCGCCGGGGCGCCGATGCCGAGGCGCGGCATCCATACGGTCACGGTGCCCGGCGTGGTCGCGGGCTGGTCGGCGCTGGCCGGACTCGGTGCCGCGCTTCCCCTGGGTGACACCCTCACCGAGGCGGCGGTGCTCGCCCGTGACGGTATCGAGGTTTGCGAGGGCCTGGCCCGAGGCCTGACCGGCCAGCGCTCGACCGTGCTGGCCGATCCCGGCCTGCGTGCCGTCTTCGCGCCGACCGGGGAGATAGCCGGGCTGGGCGACGTGATCCGCCAGCCCGCGCTCGCCGCCACCCTGAGCGAGCTCGTCGCTGACCCGGACTCTTTTTACCGAGGTCCGGTCGCGGCCCGGATCGCGGACGGCCTGGCAGCACTTGGCGGCGACCACACGGCGGCCGACCTGGCCGCCCACCGGCCGGAGGTCGCCCCGGCGCTTGAGCGCTGGTGCGGCGCGGGACGCTGGTGGGCCGCACCCCCGCCGTCACAGGGAGCCCTGCTGCTCGGCGTCCTCCCGGTGGCCCTCGCCGCCGGGCGAGCGGCGGCCGATGCCGATCCGCTGGTCGCCGAGTGCGTGCGGGCCATGGCGGTACGCGACCGCGAGCTCGGCGATCCACGCGGCGGACCCATCGACGTCGAGGCGATGATCGACCTGGCCGCCGCCGACGGGGTGCGGTCGCCGCCGTCGGGTCGTGCCCTGGGCGACACGGCCGCGATCAGCGCGGTCGACACCGACGGGCGCGCGATCTGCCTGATCCAGAGCGTCTTCCAGACCTTCGGCGCGGGCCTGCTCGAACCGGGGACCGGGATCGTGCTGCACAACCGGGGCGCCGCGTTCAGCACCGACCCGCGCAGCCCGGGCGCGCTCCATCCGGGAACCCGCCCGCCGCACACGCTGTGTCCCGCGATCGTCTCCGGCGCCGGCCGTCTGGTCGCGCTCGGTTGCCAGGGCGGTCGCGCCCAGCCCTGGATCCTCGCCCAGGTCGCGGCGGACCTGGTCACCGCGGAAATCCCGGCCGCGCAGGTGCTGGCCCGCCCGCGCTGGGTCGTCGGCGCCCGCGACCTTGGCCACGACCGCACCGTTCTGCTGGCGGAGCCGGGGACCGCGCGCGCGGTCGCGGCCGCCGCCGCCCTCGGAATTCCGGTCATTGAGGCCGAGGGACCGGCCGACGAGGCGGGTCATGTTCAGGTCGCCGTGCTTGATACCACCCGCGGTTTGCCGCACGCGGCCACCGATCCGAGGGCCGACGGTCGCGCAGCCGTCATCGAGGGCCCGTGACAGCGCGCCCAGCGGGCAGCCCCGCGTCGCCTAGCGTCCCGAGCAGGCCCAGCACCAGGAAGGCAGAGACAGAGACGATGAGCAGCACTCACTGGACCGACCCGCTCACCCACGCCGAGATCGCCGAGGTCGTGGCGCTAGTGCGGGCCAATCCCCGCATCGGCGAGCGGCCCAGGTTCTGGGGGATCGCCGTTGAGGAGGGCCTCGCCCGCGCGCTCGCACCCGGTCAGGGCCGCCCGGTCCGGCTGGTGGTGATGAATCCCGACGTCCACGCCGCGTGGGAGGTCGGCGCCTGGACCTCGGGCCGCGGGCTCGCGGCCTCGATCGTCTCGTGGACGCCGGTCGACAGCAAACGCCCGGGTGTGTCAAGCGAAGAGGCCCGGATGGCCGCCGCTGCCTGCCGTGCCGACCCGGCCTTCCAGGAGGCGCTGGCCAAGCGGGGGATCGATGACGCCTCGCTCGTCTGGGTCGACCCGGAGTCGATCGGGGGTTTCGAGCCCGAGGACCTGGCCGCCCGGCGCCTGTGCTGGGGCACCGTGTGGCACCGCGAGACCGAGGACGACAACGGCTACGCCCGCCCGGTCGCCGGGCTGATCCCGATCATCGACATGGAAACCCTTGAGGTCCTCCGGATCGAGGACCACGGGGTCGTCCCGCTCGCCGCCGAGGGCGGTAACTACCGCTCGGGCACCTGGGGCCCCGACCGCACGGTGGCGCCGCTGGAGATCATCCAGCCCGAGGGACCGGGGTTCACGATCGACGGCCAGCTGGTCACCTGGCAGAACTGGTCGTTTCGGGTGGGCTTCACCCACCGCGAGGGACTTGTGCTCCATGACGTCGTCTACCACGAAGGCGACGAGCGGCGCCCGGTGCTGAAGCGGGCCGCGGTCAACGAGATGTACGTCCCCTACCTCGACAGCGACCCGACGGCCTACCGGAAGAACTTCTTCGACTGGGGCGAGTACGGCGCGGGCCCGCTGACCGCCTCATTGGAGCTGGGCTGCGACTGCCTGGGCGAGATCCGCTACCTGGACGCCGCCGTGCTGGGCGGCCACGGCGAGCCCCGCACTATCGCCAACGCGATCTGCCTGCACGAGGAGGACTTCTCCGTCCTCTGGAAGCACGTCAACGCCCGCACCGGCGAGGCCGACGTGCGCCGTGCCCGCCGGCTGGTGATCTCCTTCTTCGCCACGGTCGCCAACTACGACTACGGCTTTTACTGGTCCTTCTACCAGGACGGCATGATCGACCTGGAGATAAAGCTAACCGGCATCTTGTCGGTTTCCGGCATCGAGGATGGCAAGACCCCGGCCTACGGTCGCCTGGTCAGCCCCAACGTCCAGGCCCCCAACCATCAGCACTACTTTGGCGTGCGGCTCGACATGGGCGTGGACGGCCCGCTCAACCGGCTCTACGAGGTACACGCCGAGGTCGAGCCGGATGAGGCGCTCAACCCGGATGGCAACGCCTGCACGATGGTGAAGACGCTGATCCCGTCCGAGGCGAGCGCTGCCCGCACCACCGACCCGTCACGGGCGGTGCACTGGCTGGTCGAGAGCACCACCCGCGCTAACAGGTACGGCGACAACACCGGCTACCGGCTCACCCTGCCCAGCACCAGCCGGTTGTTCGCCCGCCCCGGCAGCATCGCGGCGCGGAAGGCGCCCTTCGTCGCCAAGCACCTGTGGGCGACGGCGTACGATCCGGCCGAGCGCTTCATCGCGGGCGAATACCCCAACCAGGCGCCGCTTGGCGAAGACGGGGTCCAGGCCTGGCAGCGGGCCGACCGCTCGCTGGACGGCGCGGAACTGGTGCTCTGGCCGGTCGTCGGCGTCCATCACTACCCGCGCCCGGAGGAGTGGCCCATCATGCCGGTCCACCGGATCGGCCTACGCCTAGAGCCTGACGGCTTCTTCGCGCGCAACCCCTCGCTCGACGTGCCCGCCCCAAAGGCGCACGCCGCCGGCGGCCACGACAGTGCCTGCTCCCACTGAACCCGGCCGGGAGCAAACCATCAGCCCCGGGATCTGCTCCGAGAACGTGGACTGCCCGCACCGGGAGCCGGCGCACTTGAACCGGCGAATATGGGCGATGACCTGCGCGACGAGCGCCTGCGGCACTCCGGGCACGCCGCATCGCCCGCCTTTGCCCGGACCCGGAACGTCACCAGGTCCCCGCCCAACTCGACGCTGTCCACCACGGCTGCAGCGAACTGCGGCAAAAGCGAATCAATGGCCTGAGATGTCCACGCCGGACATCCTGGCCGATCGCTTCCCATCCGCCGCGTACGACACGCCGGCCAGCACACGTCCGGTGATCATCGCCAGAGCCGAATAACGTGATCGCCCACACGACTCAATTCCCAATGCAGTCTTTGCGAAGAAGCCGAAGCAAAGGTGAGCGGGTGTCCTGTAATGCCAGGTCAGGGGCTGAGGGCTGGGGCGACGGTCAGCGTAACCGCTCCCACCGGCCCCGTCCGTGGCTTTTCTGCCCCCGTCCGTGGCCTTTACCGCCCCGGAATCCGGGG
>Ga0310811_10004380_pt1 | contig 17756 bp, 19 predicted proteins | sample YCmetagenome_FD_207642 | JGI IMG/M metagenome (GOLD analysis project Ga0310811, IMG submission 207642) | Soil microbial communities from experimental microcosm in Duke University, North Carolina, United States - YC | ecosystem: Engineered > Artificial ecosystem > Soil microcosm > Unclassified ...
ATCGGCTCGCGCACTTCTTCGATCTTCGACGGCTCCGGCATCTTGGCCGGATTCTCGACCATGATGGTCGTGCCGTCGCGCTGCAGGACTTCGTAGACCACGGTCGGCGCCGTGGTGATCAGGTCCATGTCGAACTCGCGTTCGAGACGTTCCTGCACGATCTCCATATGCAGCAGACCGAGGAACCCGCAACGGAAACCGAAACCGAGCGCCTGCGAAACTTCCGGCTCGTATTGCAGCGACGCGTCGTTCAGCTTGAGCTTTTCGAGCGAGTCGCGCAGCGCGTCGTACTGGTTCGCTTCGATCGGATAGAGACCGGCGAACACCTGCGGCTTCACTTCCTTGAAGCCGGGCAGCGGTTCGGCAGCCGGACGGTTCACCAGCGTGACGGTGTCGCCCACCTTGGCGGCGGCCAGCTCCTTGATGCCGGCGATGATGAAGCCCACCTGCCCCGCCGACAACGATTCGAGATTCTTCGACTTCGGCGTGAACACGCCGACGTGCTCGACCGGATACTGCGCGCCGGTCGCCATCATGCGGATCTTGTCCTTCGGACGCAGCGTGCCGTTGACGATACGCACCAGCATCACGACACCGACGTAGTTGTCGAACCACGAGTCGATGATCAGCGCCTGCAGCGGCGCTTCCGGATCGCCCTTCGGCGGCGGCACTTTCGCGATCAGCGCCTCGAGCACGTCTTCAACGCCCAAGCCGGTTTTCGCGCTGCAATGCGTTGCATCGGTCGCGTCGATGCCGATCACGTCTTCGATTTCGGCGATCGCGTTCTCGGGATTCGCCGCCGGCAGATCGATCTTGTTGAGCACTGGAATGACGTCGACGCCGAGCTCGATCGCCGTGTAGCAGTTGGCGACGGTTTGCGCCTCCACGCCCTGACTCGCGTCGACAACTAGCAGCGCGCCTTCGCACGCGGACAGCGAACGGCTGACTTCATACGAGAAGTCGACGTGGCCCGGCGTGTCGATCATGTTCAGGTTGTACACCTGCCCGTCGCGGGCGCGATACGTCAGAGCGGCGGTTTGTGCCTTGATGGTGATGCCGCGCTCGCGCTCGAGATCCATCGAGTCGAGCACCTGGGCTTCCATCTCGCGGTCGGACAAGCCACCGCAGATCTGGATGATGCGATCGGCGAGCGTCGACTTGCCATGGTCGATGTGCGCAATGATCGAGAAGTTACGAATATGATCCATTCAGTGCCGATCAAGCAAAAAAGGCGCGCTCGGACAATAGCGGAGCACGCCTTGTAAGTAGGTGAAAAACCTATCTATTTTAGCCGAAAAGGCTATCGCCCGGCGCATCTTGCGAGGGCCGGGAGAAAAGACGGCTTGGGAGAGGCGTGAAACCCGGGGTGGACAGCGCCCGTTTGGCGCGCTGCTCGAAGTCCCGGTTAATCTCAGGAGGCCGCCTCGACACGTGAGGCTAACGCGGCACGGACCCGCGCTACGTCGAGGTGATAGTGGCACAACTCGACGCCGTCGCAGACCAGAACCGGCACCAGCTCGTTGTAACGGGCTTCCAGCAGCGGGTCGGCGTCGACGTCGACCACGTCGACCTGCGCGCCGAATTCGGCCAGCAACGGCGCCAGCGCGGCGCGCATGTCTTCACAGAGGTGGCACCACGCGCGCCCATAGAGCGTGAGCGGCGCCGCCCTCGTCATTTCTGCATGCTGCGCGGGCGGACCGGCACGAACTGCGTGTTCTCACCGCGACGAACCAGCAGCGCAACCATCTTCGTCGAGTCGAGATGCGAGGTCAGCTCGTCGAACTGCTTCGCGCTCGAGACGTCCGTATCGCCCACGCGCAGAATGATGTCGCCCTTTTGCAGCCCGACACGCGCCGCCGGACCGTCCGCCGCGTCGACCTGCACGCCGTTGTGAAGCTTCAACGCCTTCAGCTGATCGGCGGGGATGTCGCTGACAGCGAGGCCCAGCACATTCGTCGCGCGCTGCTTCGGCGGCTGCGGCTTCTTCTGATCCGCCTTGGTGGTCTTGTCCGGCTGCATTTCGGCGATCGTCACTGGCAGATCGTGCGTTTGCCCCTTCCGCCAGATGGTGATCGTCGACTTGGTGCCCGGCTTCGTGTCGCCGACCATGCGCGGCAAGTCGGTTGCCGTGTCGACCGAGTGGCCGTTGAACTTCAGGATGATGTCGCCCGGCTGCACGCCGGCCTTGTCCGCCGGACCGCCCGGTTCGACGCTGCTGACCAGCGCGCCCTGCGCCTTCGGCAGACCGAGCGAGTCGGCGACGTCTTTGGTGACTTCGCCGATCGCCACCGCGATCCGGCCACGCACCACCTTGCCGGAACTCTTCAACTGATCGGCCACACGCATGGCCTCGTCGATCGGAATCGCGAACGAGATGCCCATGAAACCGCCCGTGCGGCTGTAGATCTGCGAGTTGATGCCGATCACCTCGCCCTGCATGTTGATCAGCGGACCGCCCGAGTTGCCCGGATTGACGGCCACGTCGGTCTGGATGAACGGCAGATAATCACCGGTATCACGCCCCTTCGCGCTGACGATGCCGGCCGTGACCGTATTCTCGAGACCGAACGGCGAGCCGATCGCGACCACCCATTCGCCCACGCGCACCTTGTTCGAATCGCCGATCGTGATGGTCGGCAGATTGGCGGCGTTGATCTTCACGACCGCGACGTCGGTCCGGTCGTCCACGCCAATCAGCTTCGCCTTGAATTCGCGCTTGTCGGTCAACGTGACGTAGATCGTGTCAGCGTCGTCGATGACGTGCGCGTTGGTCATTACGTAACCGTCCGCCGAGATGATGAAGCCCGAGCCAACACCGCTGTTTTGTTCAGGATCGTTGCTATCCGGCGCATCCTGGCTGCCACCGCTGCCGCCGCCGTTGTCGCCGCCACGCGGCGAACCGGGTGATTGCGGCGACTGCGGCAACGGAATGCCGAAGAAGCGGCGGAAAAACTCCGACATGTCGCCGTCGTCCATACCCGGTGGCAGGCCGCCGCGGGCGCCGCTGTTCGAAACGCGCGTAGTCGTGCGAATGTTGACGACCGCCGGGCCGACCTTGTCGACCAGATCAGTGAAATCGGGCAGATTGGCGGCGGGGGCCGCCGACGCCATGTGCGGCGCGAGCGGCAAACACGCCGCTACCAGCGCGGCCGCGAGGAATTTGCGCACCGAGAGAGTCGTCATATCTTAGCAAGCCGAGGGATTCAGGATTCGGAGGGTTACTTCGGAGCTTTGTATTCTATGGCAGACGCGAATTGCTGCAACGTGGTCTGGGGCACTTCACCAAGCAGGGTAATCCAGAAGTCGCCCCGCCGCTTGACGAGCACGTGCGTGGCGCCGCTGCTACCCGAGCCCTCCTTGCGCGTGTTGTTCTCGACCGGCTCGACGAAAACCGAAATGGCTGCGAGGCCGTCGGAGAACACCGCCTGGTCCACCGGAATGGTCGGTTGGCCCGCTTCGCGCGCAGCCATCGGCCGGCGCAGTTGCCGAATCATGCGAAAGCCCGGCACTGTCGGCGCGATCTGCCAGCCTTGCGCGGCCATGTCGACCGGCTCGACCGGCGGACGCACGACGGTCCACCCTGCCGTATTACGGATGCCGTTGACGATGCCCGCCTTGTCGACCGGCACGCCGATGCTGATCTGCGAAAACGACAACTGTTCGAGCACCTGGCCGCTCGGATCGAGCGTCTGCGCGCGTAGCAGCAAGCCGGTCTTCTTGTCGGCCCAAAGCTTATAGGCAAACCGATAGGCGTCTTTCGGATCGAGCTCGATCACCTGGCTGTCGACGCCCGCGACACGGTCGTCGCCGAGCAGTTTGGGTTCATAGACGGACAGGACCTGCTCGCCGCTCACGGCCAGCAGCGCCGGGAACGCGTCTTTATTCTGACGCTTCTCCAGCACCAGCAGGCGCCGCTCCGGCACGAACGTGTAGAGGTCGTCGTTATGACGCAGCATTTTGCGCGGCTTGCCGTCGAGGCTTTCGAGCTGTTCGAATTCACCGTCCGTACGGGTCGAGTAGTGCGCGATCCGGGACGTCTGAACGAAATTGCCGCGCTGATAGACGAACGCGCCCTCGTAGTTCTGCTGCTGGGCAGCCTGATGGATGCGATCGAGCAGATCCGCGGCCGTGCGACGGGCGACGAGCGGATCGGCAGTTTGTGCAAAGACCCGCGGCGTAGCGGACAACAATACGGCTGCGCAGAACAGAAATGCCGGCAGCCGCCCCCAGATAGTCGTTTTATTCAACCGCAGAGTCTGCATCAAACTATTGGCCTTGCGTAGAGACAGAGGCAGCGCGAATCACCGGCATCGAGCCCGCCATGACCGGTTGTTGCGCGAATTGCTGGTGAGCTTCCAGATATTGATCGAGACTTGCGTCGCGGATGATGTTCGCGTCCTGCGCGATAGGCTGGGCTGTTGCCAGCGGCACCGACGCCATTGCGACGCGCTGTACCGCATCGCCACGCGTCTGGAGCGATGCGATCTGCGCGGCCGGACCACCCGGCACGCCTTGCAGTTGCGGCACGACGATCCACGTCAACGTAGCAGCAGCGGCAGCGACGGCAAAAGCCGGCACCACGCGACGCCGTAGCGCGAGCAAGCGCCGCGCAACCGGTATCGCGGCGGGCGCGAGCATGTGCGGCTCGTTTTCCAGGCGCGCGGCGAGACCGCTCATGAATGCGCTGCTCGTTGCAGCGCTGACCGCGAGGTCGTCGGAACGCAACGCGTCGCCGATCAGGTGATAGCGCGCCCACGCGGCACGATCTTCACCGTCCAGCCCGGAAAGAAACTTGTCCAGATTCAGATGCTCTTCGCCGAACAGCTCACCGTCGACAAAAGCGGACACACGTTCGCCGCGCGAACTGTCTTGCGATTGCATCGAGACCGACCCCATGATGCTCCCCATCTTACGAATACCCCGTAGTGACACCACTAATCCAGATATTGCACCCGTGCCCCGGTGGGCCGGCTGGGTATTTACCAGCGCTTGCCTTCAGGTGTGTCAAGCAACGGACGCAATTTTGCCGCAATGGCTTCGCGAGCGCGGAAAATTCGTGATCTGACGGTGCCGATTGGGCAGCCCATCATCTCAGCGATTTCCTCGTAACTCAAACCTTCAATTTCACGAAGAGTAATGGCGGTGCGCAGCTCTTCGGGTAAAACCGCCATCGCAGCATTGACCGTCTCAGCGATCTGCTTGCTCATCAACATCGACTCAGGCGTGTTGATATCCCTTAGTTGGTCGGCATCGGAGAAAGTTTCAGCTTCTTCAGCATCTGCTTCGGTCGAGGTCGGCGCGCGCCGGCCTTGGGTGGCAAGGTAATTCTTTGCCGTATTGACCGCAATTCGGTACAACCATGTATAAAACGCCGATTCCCCGCGAAATTGCGGCAACGCCCGGTAGGCCTTGATGAAGGCGTCCTGCGCGACATCTTCCACCTCGGCGGGGTCGCGCACAAGGCGCGAGATCAGCCGGAGAATCTTGCGGTGGTACTTGGAGACCAGAAGCTCGAACGCGGCCTTGTCGCCCTTCTGGACGCGTTCGACCAGCACCTGATCAATTTCTTTTTCGCTCACCTGATAAATCCGTTAACTATAGGGCGCATGGCGGGGCACCATTGTAGCGTCCTCAACATTGGGGCACGTTACTCCGGTAACAGCGGTTACAGTCGTTACAGTCAGGCCCCGGCGGCGCGTCGGCCCAGGACCGACAGTTGCCGGAAAACGGGCGCGGGAAGCGCGTCGGCGGCAAGCAGCAAGGTGCGCGCACGCCCCGCTTCCGGCTGGAGCGCGAGAATAAGCAAGCGGCCGCTCCATTGCGAACAACCGGTGATATGCCCCTGCATCAGCAGGGTGCCGGCTTGACCCCATACGGACAGCTCGTCCCGCCCGATCCTCAGCGCGGCCGGCTGCGCACGCCCGTACCGCCTCGCGCAAAGCATCAGCGACGCGGCCACGGCGAGTGTCAACGGAAGCGCCTGCCACTTGCCCAGGTGCGACGCGAAACAGGCATAAACGGCCGACGTCGCAGTCAGCACGAAGATCTCCAACGCGGCACGCATGGCGAAAGAGCGACGCAGCGCGATTCGCTGCGTCGCTCTTTCGGACGTTTCCGGCTGAAGGTGGAACGCCGGCAAAGCCGGCGTCGTCGACTGGCGCGTCACCCGCTATCAGGCGATCAGGCGCGCTTGAAGACCAGCGTGCCGTTCGTGCCGCCGAACCCGAACGAGTTCTTCAGCGCGACGTCGATCTTCATCTCCCGCGCGGTGTTCGCGCAGTAATCGAGATCGCAGGCCGGATCCTGATTGAAGATGTTGATGGTCGGCGGCGACACCTGATGATGCACGGCCAGCACGGTGAACACCGACTCCAGACCGCCCGCGCCGCCCAACAAGTGACCCGTCATCGACTTGGTCGAGTTCACGACCATGTCTTTCGCGTGATCGCCGAAAGCGCGTTTGATGCCGGTCGTTTCCGCCAGGTCGCCGAGCGGCGTGGACGTGCCGTGCGCGTTCAGGTAATTCACCTGATCACCATTGATGCCCGCGTTCTTCAACGCGGCCAGCATGCAGCGGCGTGCGCCGTCGCCGTCTTCCAGCGGTGCGGTCATGTGATAGGCGTCGCCGCTCATCCCATAGCCGCCGACTTCGGCATAAATCTTCGCGCCGCGCGCCTTCGCATGTTCGTACTCTTCGAGCACCATCACGCCGGCGCCTTCGCCCAGCACGAAACCGTCGCGATCCTTGTCCCACGGACGGCTCGCGGTGGCCGGATCGTCGTTGCGTTGCGACAGCGCGCGCGCCGCCGCAAAACCGCCGATACCGAGCGGCGACACGGTGGATTCCGCTCCGCCCGCGACCATCACGTCGGCGTCGCCGTATTCGATCAGGCGCGAAGCCTCGCCGATGCAATGCAGACCCGTGGTACAGGCAGTGACGATGGCGAGATTCGGACCCTTGATGCCGAACTTGATCGACAGATGGCCGGAGATCATGTTGATGATCGACGCCGGCACGAAGAACGGCGAAATACGGCGCGGACCACGATTGAGCAGCTCGGTTTGCGTCACTTCGATCATCGGCAAACCACCGATGCCCGAACCGACCACGACGCCGATGCGCTCCGAATTCTCATCGGTGACTTCGAGACCGCTGTCCTGCATCGCCTGGATGCCTGCGGCCACGCCGTAATGGATGAACGTATCCATGTGGCGCGCTTCCTTACCGGGGATGTAGTCCTCGATATTGAAGCCCTTCACCTCGCCGGCGAAACGAGTCGAGAAGTTCGACGCATCGAACTTCGTGATATTGGCAATACCCGACTTGCCGGCGACCAGATTGGCCCAGCCGTCGGCAACATTATTGCCAACAGGCGAAATCAGCCCCAGGCCTGTAACAACAACACGACGGCGGCTCACGGTAACCCCTTTTTCATAGATGACAAAAGCAAAAGCCACAGCGGCCACAGGAACTTGCCCTGTATGCCCTGTGGCTGTTTAACTCGGCAATCGCGCGAAAAATTGCGCAGTCAACATCGCTGGCTCCTGCATGGCAAAACGCGCGGCAAAAAACGCCAACCCCGCTGGCGTCGGCAACCGACACGGCAGGGCGTCATACGCCGCCAACGCAGAAACGCGGGCGCGAATGACCTTAGGCCTTGACGTTCGCGCGAGCGTAGTCGATCGCTTGCTGAACGGTGGTGATCTTCTCGGCTTCTTCATCCGGAATTTCCATGCCGAATTCGTCTTCGAGGGCCATCACGAGCTCAACGGTGTCGAGCGAGTCGGCGCCGAGGTCGTTCACGAACGAAGCTTCGTTCTTGATTTCAGCTTCTGCAACGCCCAGTTGTTCTGCGACGATCTTCTTGACGCGCTGTTCGATATTGTCCATTACCCCTCCAAGGGAAAAGAAGTTCAAAAATACAGGTGCGCGCATTTTATCAGGTTTGACCCGGCAAAAAAGCAGCGCATCGGGTTCCTGTCAAGGCATGCGCCTTACGCTTTTGCAAACACGTCAAGGCGCGGATAGTAACCGAATTTGGTTACTACATGTACATTCCGCCGTTCACATGCAGCGTCGTGCCGGTGATATAACCCGCTTGCGGCGATGCGAGGAACGCGACGGCATGCGCGATATCTTCAGGGCTGCCGAGACGGCCTAGCGGAATCTGCGTTTTGAGCGCGGTCTGCTGCTCTTCCGGCAAGCCCTTGGTCATGTCGGTATCAATAAAGCCCGGCGCAACACAATTCACGGTGATGCCACGGCTACCAATCTCGCGCGCGAGCGCGCGCGTCATGCCCGCGACGCCTGCTTTGGCCGCGGCGTAGTTCGCCTGGCCGGGATTGCCCGACGAGCCGACCACCGACGTGATGTTGATGATGCGGCCGCCGCGCGCCTTCATCATCGGACGCAGAACCGCGCGCGACAGACGGAACACCGACCTGAGATTGGTGTCGATCACCGCATCCCATTCGTCGTCCTTCATGCGCATGGCGAGCTGGTCTTGAGTGATGCCGGCGTTGTTCACCAGCACGTGCAGCGCGCCAAATTCCTTCACCGTGCCGTCGATCAGCGCGTCTGCCGCAGCCGCGTCGTTCACGTTGAGTACCGCGCCGCGGCCGCTTACGCCGGCTGCGTTAAACGCTTCAGTGATCGCCGTGGCGCCGCTTTCGCTGGTCGCGGTGCCGATCACCGTCGCGCCCTGGCGCGCCAGTTCCATCGCGATCGCACGGCCGATGCCGCGCGAAGCGCCCGTCACGATTGCGATCTGCTTGTCGAGAGTCTTTTCCATCTGTCAGTCCGAATGCCCTGCGGAGGGCTGATTGATTCCTGATGCCGTTGCGTGAGTGCCGTTGCGTGGGACGACCGTTTAGCGCCGGTCTTGTGGCGCTGGCGGTACGACGAGGCTTCAGCCTGCCCTCACGAGCTTCAGCGTTTCTTCGAGCGACGCCGGATCGAGCACCGACGCGCCGGCCAGGTTGCCGTCGATGCGCCTCGTCAGACCCGCAAGGACCTTGCCCGGACCGCACTCGATCACGTGCGTGACGCCTTGCGCGGCCATCGCCTGCACGCTTTCGACCCAGCGCACCGCGCCGGCCGCCTGGCGCACCAGCGCATCCTTGATCCTGGCCGGCTCGTTGACCACGGCGACGTCGACGTTGTTGATGACCGGAATCGCCGGCACCTGCACGTCGACGCTCGCCAGATACTCGCGCAGTTGATCCGACGCAGGCTTGAGCAGCGACGAGTGGAACGGCGCCGACACCGGCAGCGGCAACGCGCGCTTGGCGCCCTTTGCCTTGGCAACCTCGCACGCCTTTTCGACCGCGGCCTTGTGGCCGGCGATTACGACTTGCGCCGGCGCATTGAAATTCACCGCTTCGACGACACCCGCCACCGAAGCTTCCGCGCAGACCGCGCGCACCGTGTCGTCGTCGAGGCCGAGAATCGCGGCCATGCCGCCTTCACCGACCGGCACTGCCGTCTGCATCGCTTGCGCGCGAAAACGCACGAGCGGCACGGCATCGCGAAATGCGAGCGCACCGGCCGCGACCAGCGCGGTGTATTCGCCGAGGCTATGGCCTGCGACGATCGCCGGCTTCGGGCCGCCCGCCTGCTGCCACGCGCGATAGATCGCATAGGCCGCGGTCAGCATGACCGGCTGGGTATTGGTGGTGAGGTTCAGATCTTCGACGGGGCCTTCGGCGATCAGCTTGCCGAGATCCTGATTGAGCGCGTCGGACGCTTCCTGAACCGTCTCGCGCACGATCGCGTGATCGGCGAATGCGTTGAGCATGCCGACCGACTGCGAGCCCTGCCCAGGAAAAACGAACGCAAATTTCATATCGTCCCCAAAATCGGTTTAGTCAGATGTGGGTGGCGCGCGGCGTCGACAGGCGCGCGGGCGCTGCCGAGCAGCGCCTCTCGATGCGTCGCCGCTATCAGTAGCGGATAACCGACGCGCCCCAGGTGAAACCGCCGCCGACGCCTTCGATCAGCACGTTCTGGCCGCTCTTGATGCGGCCGTCGCGCACCGCGACGTCGAATGCGAGCGGAATGGACGCAGCCGACGTATTGCCGTGCTCGCCCACCGTGACGACCATGCGTTCCTGCGGCAAGCCGAGCTTGCGGCAGGTGCTTTGCATGATGCGGATGTTGGCCTGATGCGGAATCAGCCAGTCGATCTGCTCCGCTTTCAGATTGGCTTTTTCGAGCGCCTCGATCGCGACTTTTTCGAGCACGTTGACGGCGAGCTTGAACACCGCCTGCCCGTCCATATGCAGGAACGCGCTGCCGGCCACCACGCCGCCGTTCACGTTGCCCGGCGTGCAGAGAATGTTCGAATGGCTGCCGTCCGCGTGCAATGCGCTCGCGAGCACACCCGGTTCTTCGGACGCCTGCAGGATCACCGCGCCGGCGCCGTCGCCGAACAGCACGCAGGTGGTGCGGTCGTTGAAGTCGAGAATGCGCGAGAAGGTCTCCGCGCCGATCACGAGCGCCGTGCGATGCTGGCCGCTGCGGATGAAGCTGTCCGCCGTCGCGACCGCATAGGCGAATCCGGAACAGACGGCCTGCACGTCGAACGCGGCGCCGTGGTTCCTGATGCCGAGCTTGTTCTGCAACAGGCACGCGGTGCTCGGAAACACGAAGTCCGGCGTGGAGGTCGCGACGATGATCAGATCGATGGATTGCGGGTCGATATCCGCCGCTTCGATTGCGCGCTGCGCCGCGATCAATGACAGGTCGCTGGTCGTGACATCCGGCTCGGCGAAGTGGCGCGCGTGGATGCCCGTGCGCGCCACGATCCATTCGTCGCTCGTCTCGACGCCTTGCCTGGCGAGACGTTCAGCCAGATCCTGATTGGTGACGCGCTGAGGCGGCAGATAGCTGCCGGTACCGAGCACGCGGGAATAAATTGTGGATTGAGCCATTATGCCTTCGAGGATTGCGCAGCGTAGGGCTCGGCCGGCTGGCCTGCGATCGGGCTTGCGTGACCCGCACCGCTTGCGTCGCGCGCCGCCTGTTCGAGAGAACCCGCGTTCTCTTCCATTGCTCGCGCAAGGCGCTCCAGCACGCCGTTTTTGACGGCATCATACCCGCGTTTGATAGCCCACTCAAACCCGTAGGCGTCCGCGGAACCGTGGCTTTTGATCACCAGCCCGCGCAGACCGAGCAGCGCGGCGCCGTTGTACTGCCGGTGATCGACGCGCTTCTTGAAACGCATCAATACCGGCAACGCGAGCACCGCCATCACCTTGGTGAGCCATGAACGGCCGAACTCTTCCTTGATGATGTTGGACAGCATCTGCGCAAGACCTTCCGACGTCTTCAGCGCGACGTTGCCGACGAACCCGTCGCAGACGATCACGTCGACCGTGCCCTTGAAGATATCGTTACCTTCGACGTTGCCGTGAAAGTTAAGTGTACTCGCGCGCAGCAGTTCGCCGGCGCGTTTGATGGTGTCATTGCCCTTGATGACTTCTTCGCCGATGTTGAGCAGCCCGATTGTGGGCCGCTCGCGGCCTTCGAGCGCGGACACGAGCGCGTGCCCCATCTCCGCGAACTGCAGCAGATGCTGCGGCTCGCAGTCGACGTTGGCGCCCAGGTCGAGCATCATCGTGTAGCCATTGGGGTTGGGCAGCGCCGACGCGATGGCCGGGCGTTCGATGCCCGACAGCGTCTTCAGCACATAGCGCGAGACCGCCATCAGCGCACCGGTGTTGCCGGCGGAAATGCAGGCTTGCGCCCCGCCTTCCTTGACGCGGTTCAACGCCACGCGCATCGACGAATCTTTTTTCTTGCGCAGCGCGACCTCGACCGGATCGTCCATTGCGACGATCTCGGAGGCGGGCACAACGGTCAGCGCCGGCAGGTCCTGAGCCTTCAACTTCTTCAGCTGCGCACGAATCGCACTTTCAATGCCGACGAGCATCAGCTGCGCGTCGGGATGCGAACGAACGAAGTTGACGGCAGCGGGAACGGTCACGGACGGGCCGTGGTCGCCTCCCATGCAATCTATCGTGAGCTTTACTGTCATGGAGTGCGACGAATTTCAGGCGCCCTGCATGGGATCGCAGTAAGCGCTAAAGCGCCATCTGCGATCGACACAAAAAAGCGGCAGTTGAATGCCGCCTTTTTGCCGAGCCGGGAAAATGTCAAGCGAGCCGATCGCCACGCGAAACGCCAAAGGGCGCAACGCAGTGAAACGATTAGTCGTTCTTCGTCTTGACGACTTTCTTGCCGCGATAGTAGCCGTTCGGGCTAACGTGGTGACGCAGATGCACTTCGCCCGTGCTCGGTTCGACGGCCAGCGGCGCTGCCGTCAGGAAATCGTGCGAACGGTGCATGCCGCGCTTCGACGGCGACTTCTTATTTTGTTGAACTGCCATGACTTACTCCTAAAAATTTTCCGAATTCTAACACAGCCCGACCCGGTCTCCGCCATCGGCCAAATGGCCAATGCGCCCGCATCGCGCTCCCATGCAACTGTTCAGTGCTTCTTGTCGTCCGGCTCACCGCGCTTGAGACGTTCGAGCGCTGCGAACGGATTGGGCCGCTCGGGCTCTTCGCCCTCACCAGCCTCGTCCGCTGCGGCTTCGTCGCCCTCGCCTTCGGCACCGGCCACACCAGAGACGAGACTCTCGTGCACCTCGGGACAAACCTCGTGCTTGGGCACGAGCGGCAAGGAAAGCAGCAACTCTTCTTCGATCAAGTCGACGAGATCGAACTGGCGCGAGCCCACGATCACCTCGACTTCATCCTCGTCGAGCGGAAACTCTTCGGCTTCCGCCTCAGTGTTGACGATCCGGTAAGTTGCATCGACGTTGAACGCCTGCGAATACGGCGTCATGCACCGCTGACATTCGAGCCATGCGGCGCCGTGAACCGCCATCCTCAAATAAGGCTGGGGACCCTCGGTGCCGTCATCCTGCAATTCCGGCTGCGTCGCCCCTTCGGCTTGCCAGGTGAACGCGGTATCGCGGTCTGGCGCTTCTGCCGGGACTTCGTTTAACATGCGCGGCAATTGCGAGACGCGCACGACACCCGCGGCCTGGCGCCCACTCCGCGCAAATTCGAACAGATCGAGCTCATGCGGGTCGGACAGACCTGCAGGGTTGCCAAGATGTTGAGTCATGTGCGCTCCTGCGTCGGCAAGGACTTCGCCGGGGTAAACCGCCAGGTTAATCGATGTGCAAGGCCGTCCGCGGGCCCCACAGCGGCGCGCTCAATCGAACACACCGGGCCCGCCTAGCACAAGCATAGCGATGAAAAGCCCGAAATGATATCCGTTTTGTCTTTTCGAGTCAAACACTTAAGCCCGTACGCGCGCGCGCTCCGCGCAGCTCCGTACGTCCCGCCGCCCTAGCCGTTGGTTGATCATGCCAGATTCCCCCAAACGCCCGCCACGCCTCATTCTAGCGTCGAGTTCGCCGTATCGGCGCGAGTTGCTCGAACGCCTGCGCGTGCCGTTCGACGTCGTCGTGCCAGCGATTGATGAGACACCGCTCGCCGGCGAAACACCCGAAGTCACCGCATTGCGGCTTGCCGAAGCCAAAGCGCGCGCGGTCGCGAGCGCACTCTCCCCCGCCGACGCCGCACTGGTGATCGGCTCCGACCAGGTTGCCACTTACGACGGCCTGCAGGTCGGCAAACCGGGCTCGCATGAAATTGCGCTGGCCCAATTGCAGGCGATGCGCGGCCGTGAAGTGCTGTTCCATAGTGCGCTGTGTCTGTTCGACAGCAGCTCGGGCGCGGCGCAAACCGTCGACGTGGTGACCCGCGTGCAGTTTCGCCACTTGCCGGACGCCGCGCTCGAGGCCTATCTGCGAGCCGAAACGCCGTACGACGTCGCGGGCAGCGCCAAATCCGAAGGCCTCGGCATCGCGCTGCTCGAAGCCATCCATTCCGACGACCCCACCGCCCTTGTCGGCCTGCCGTTGATCGCACTGTCGCGCATGTTGCTGGCAGCCGGTTATCCACTTCTGGGAGCATCATGAGCGGCACGCTCTACCTGATTCCGAACACGCTCGGCGAAGGCGACGCCGCCGCGCTCGACGCCGTCCTGCCCGCCCCGGTGCGGGCGCGCGCGGCATCGCTGCACTATTACATCGGCGAAAACGCCAAAACCACGCGCGCATTTCTGAAGAAAGTCGGCACCGAACGGCCGATCCAGGACATCGAGATCCGGGAACTGAATGTCAACACGCCGGCGGGCGAAATCGACAAGCTGCTCGCGCCGCTGCTCGCCGGCACCGACGCTGGGCTTGTTTCCGAGGCGGGCTGCCCGGCGGTCGCGGACCCCGGTGCGTTGCTGGTGCGCCGTGCGCACGAGCGCGGCGTGAAGGTCGTGCCGTTGGTCGGGCCGAGTTCGATTCTGCTGGCGTTGATGGCTTCGGGGCTCAACGGGCAGAGCTTCGCGTTTCACGGCTACCTGCCGGTCGACGCAGCCGAACGCGCCAAGCGTCTGCGCGATCTGGAACAGCAGTCACGCAAAGGCAAGCAAACGCAGATTTTCATCGAGACGCCTTACCGGAACCGCCCACTGCTCGATACCTTGCTGGCGACGTGCGCGCCGTCCACGCTCGTGTGCGTGGCAGTCGACCTGACGCTGGAGACCGAAACCATCGCCAGCCACAGCGTGGCCGACTGGAAGAAGAAGCCAGCGATCGACCTGCACAAGCGGCCCGCTATTTTCCTCATGCTGGCGGTTTGACGGCAGGCCTGCTCGGCAGATAGTGGTCGCGAAAAAGCCCCGCGCAATCCATGACGATTACGCGGGGCTTTTACTTTTTAATAGAGCCGATCAACGCAGATTGTATTTCCCGCCCAGCGCCATCGCGTGGACGGCGCCGCCGCCGACCGCCGCGCCGAACTTGCGCGCGACGCGATCCGTAATGCTCTCCTTCACCGTGTAATCGACGATATCTGGCGCCTTGAACAGCTCACGCGCGACATAATCCGTGTCGCCGAAGCCGTCGGCGAGACCCAGCTCGACGCTTTTCTGGCCGGTCCAGAACAGCCCGGAGAACATATCAGGCGTTTCATGCAGGCGCTTGCCGCGGCCCTGACGCACTGCGTCGATGAATTGCGCGTGGATCTGATCCAGCATGTCTTGCGCATGTTCGTCCATCTTCGGCGTTTCCGGCGAGAACGGATCGAAAAAACCCTTGTTCTCCCCCGATGTATGCAGCCGACGCTGAATCCCCAGTTTGTCCATCAGGCCGGTAAAACCGAAGCTGTCCATCAGCACGCCGATCGAACCGACGATGCTCGCCTTGTCCACGTAGATCTTGTCCGCCGCCGCGGCCGCGTAGTAGCCGCCCGACGCGCACATGTCGCCGACTACGGCATACAGCGGAATTGACGGATATTTGGTGCGCAAACGCCGAATTTCGTTGTAAATGATGCCCGCCTGGACCGGGCTGCCGCCCGGGCTGTTGCAGCGCAGGATCACGCCCGCCGTGCCGGAGTCGTCGAACGCGCTATCCAACGCTGCGTTGATATCTTCGGCGTTCGCATTCGTATCGGCAGAGATTTCGCCATCAAGTGTCACCATTGCCGTATGACGGCCGGTGACGGCGACCCTATCGCCAGAGAAGGTGATCGCGCCCCATATAAGCAGCAACAGCACGATCAGAAAGAGAAAACGGAAGAAAATCTTCCAGCGCCGCGCCGTGCGCTGTTCAGCGATTGCCGCGAGCGCGATGCGTTCGAGCGCCGCCCGCTCCCAACCGGGTTCATCGGCAGACGTGCGGGAACGGCCGGTCAGGGTTGGGTCCTTCGGCTCGGGAGTCAAATTGTCGGACATGCGGGCTGTGGAAAGATGAAGGGAGAAGTCAGGGCGTGGCCGGATGCAGTTCGCCATCAGGCAGCCAGAACACGGCGCGGCCCTCCGGCGTGTCCCGTTCCTCAACCTGGACGGGACGCAATCTGCCGCCGCGGCACGGACCACCGACACATTTGCCAGTATCCGGCGCGTAAATCGCGCCATGTGTAGCGCACATCAAGTATAAACCGGACGATTCGAAGAACTGTCCTTCGGCCCAGTCGAGCTCCATCGGCACGTGCGCGCATCGGTTCAGATAACCGTAGGCACGGCCATCGTAGCGAACGAAAAACACCACGACATCGCCGCCGCCGAGCCGCGCGGCGCGGCGTACGCCCGCGCCGCCGTCCACCAGGTCATCCGCCGCGCAAATGCGCACGGCCTGCGCCGCCGTTGCCGCTGGGTCCGCGCTCATGCGTTCTCTCGCAGCCAGCCGGATAGCGCACTCACGCTGGAGGCGACGAATTTCGGCGACAGCGCGCTCAGCGGGCCTGCCGGATGCGCACCATAAGTCACGCCGATCCCCGCGACACCCGCGTTGATCGCCATTTGCAGATCGTGCGTGGTGTCGCCGACCATCACCGTGCGCACCGGATCCTGCCCCAGTTCGCGCGTCAGCTCGTGGAGCATCGCGGGATGCGGCTTTGAAAACGTCTCGTCGGCGCAGCGCGTTCCGTCGAACAGGCTGGTCAGGCGCGACTGGTCGAGCGCGCGGTTCAACCCGACGCGGCTCTTGCCCGTCGCCACCGCGAGCAGGTAGCCCTGATCGCGCAAATCCTGCAGCATCTCGCGCACGCCGGCGAACAGCTCGGTGGTCTGATCCTTCACCAGATAATGGAAGCGGTAACGCTCGGAGAGTCGCGGATAATCGGCCGGATCGAGCGTGGGCGCGGCAATCTGCAGCGCTTCGCGCAGGCCCAGACCGATCACGTAACTCGCGGCCTCGTCGGCGGGAACCGGCAAGCCGAGATCGCGGCAGGCCGCCTGGATGCTGCGCGTGATGTGCGCGGTCGAATCCATCAGCGTGCCGTCCCAGTCGAAAACGATCAGATCAAATTGCTCTCTAGCCATGCGGTGTCGTCTCCGGGTTGGACCCATTTCGTAGTTCGTTGAGCTGCGCGATGAAGCTGCGGCACTCGGCGGGCATTGGCGCTTCGAACTGCAGCGGCGCGCCAGTCGCCGGATGCGCGAGCTTCAGCCGGTATGCGTGCAGGAACATGCGCTTCAGACTGGGCTTCGCGTTGGCGCGCGCCAGCGCCTTGTTCAGCGCGAAGTCGCCGTATTTGGCGTCGCCGACGATCGGCAGTTCCAGATGCTGCAAATGGACGCGAATCTGATGCGTGCGGCCAGTCTTCAACTCCGCCTCCAGCAGCGCATAGTCGGACCATCGGTCGATCAGATTGAACACGGTATGCGACGCCAGACCGTCGTCCTGCACCCGCACGCGACGCTCGCCGTCCGCGGTCAAGTACTTGTGCAGGGGCGCCTTGACCGCGCGGCGGCGGCCCCAGTCGCTCGCCCACTCGCCATGCACGCACGCATAGTAGCGCTTGTCCATTTGGTTCTCGCGGATCTGCTCGTGCAGATTGACGAGCGCCGCGCGCTTCTTGGCGAGCATCAGGATGCCGGAGGTTTCGCGATCCAGCCGATGCACCAGTTCGAGGAATTTCGCCTGCGGCCGCGCCTCCCGCATCTGCTCGATCACGCCGAACGCGACGCCGCTGCCCCCATGGACCGCGACGCCGGCCGGTTTGTCGATGACGAGCAGGTGATCGTCTTCGAAAATGATGTGGAAGTTGGCGCTCGGCACGCTCGCGTGGGCGGCCGCTTCGTTGGGTTGCGCAACGCGGATGGGCGGCACGCGCACCCGATCGCCGAGTTCGAGTCGGTACTGCGCGTCTATCCGGCCCTTATTCACGCGGACTTCGC
>Ga0310811_10004383_pt1 | contig 17751 bp, 16 predicted proteins | sample YCmetagenome_FD_207642 | JGI IMG/M metagenome (GOLD analysis project Ga0310811, IMG submission 207642) | Soil microbial communities from experimental microcosm in Duke University, North Carolina, United States - YC | ecosystem: Engineered > Artificial ecosystem > Soil microcosm > Unclassified ...
CCAGCAGCACATAGAGCGGGATCAGGATCGTGGCGTACGGAACCATCAGGATCGCCAGCGTCGCCAGGAACAGCAGGTTCTTGCCGGGGAAGGCGAACCTGGCGAACGCGTAGCCCCCCAGCGCCGAGACCAGCAGCGTCCCCGCGACGGTCATCGCCGACACCAGCAGGCTGTTGGTCAGGTAGGAGGTCAGCCCCTCGCCGAAGTGGGCCATCCTCGTGTAGTTGCCGAAGCCGTACCCGTTGGTCTGCCCGCTGCCCGGCTGCCCCTTCAGGGACGACCACCCGCTCCAGAGCAGCGGGAACAGGAACAGGACGGCCAGCGCCGACGTGGCGGAATACGAGCCGGTGCGCCTCATTTGTCGCCTCCCCTGAGAACCCGCAACTGCAGGGCGTTCAGCGCGACCAGCGCCGCCAGCAGCACGACCGACAGCGCCGCGGCGCCGCCGAGGTCGAAGCGGAAGAACGCGTTGCGGTAGATGACCATGACCATGGACACCGTGCTGTTGTCCGGGCCGCCGTTGGTGAAGATGAAGAACTGGTCGAAGGCCAGCAGCGAGCCGGTGATGCTCAGGATCAGCATCAGCGCGATCGTCGGGCGCAGCAGCGGCAGTGTGATCTTGGTGAAGGTCTGCCACCTGCTCGCCCCGTCGGTCCTGGCGGCCTCGTAGACCTGGACCGGGATCGCCTGCAGACCGGTGAGCAGGATCAGCATGTTGAACCCGGCGAACCTCCACAGGACCAGCGCGATCGTGGAGAACAGCGCCATGTTCGGCGTGCCGATCCACTTCACGTCCATGAACCCGAGGGGCCCGAAGTCGGGATTTAGCATGCCGTAGAACAGCAGCGAGGCCGCCGCGAAGCCGACCGCACCCGGCAGGAAGAAGGCCGTGCGGAAGAAGGTGACCCCTGGCCTGCGGTTCTGCACGAGCAGGGCGAGGCCGAGCGCCACCGCCGACAGCAGGACCGTGATGATCAGGGTGTACTTCAGCGTGAAGAACACCGAGTCCACGAACAACGGATCATCGGAGATCTTGGTGTAGTTCTCCGGCGCGTTGAACCTCGCCTGGCCCAGCAGCGGCCACTTGTTCAGCGACATCCAGACGACGAGCGCGAGGGGGGCGAGGAACAGCACCCCGACGATGACGGCGGTCGGGGCCGCGTAGAGCATCCCGATGTATCGACGCGAGCGGGGACGGCCTCGGGCGTGGGACGCGCGGGCCGCGACCTTGTCAAGGTCACGGCCCGCGCGGGGCGGGGCGAGTCGAGTCATGACTGGGCGAGCGACTTGTCGATGGCGACGTTGAGCTCGGCCAGCTTGGCGGGATCACCGAAGACGGCCTCACGGGCGAAGCGCAGCCACGGCCCCTGCGGGTCGTTGAAGGTCTGGCCGAAGCGCAGGGCGTACGGCGTCTGCCCCTTGGCGACCAGGGAGTTGATCAGGACGACCCGGGGGTCGGCCTCGGAGTACTTGTTGCTGGCGAGGTCGGTCCTGGCCAGCACGTCCTTGTTCTTGGCGAGGACCTCGACCTGGGCTTCGTCGCCGACCGTCCAGGACAGGAAGTCCCAGGCCGCGTCCGCGTGCTTGGTGGTTGCGGAGATGCCGATCGAGTCGCCGCCGACGAACGTGGACTGGCCGCCGTCGGGGCCGGCGATCGGGGTGACGCCGATGTTCATGTCAGCGGGCATGGAGCCGAGCGTCGTGGACGGCATGGGCATGACGCCGATCTCCCCCTTGGGGAAGAAGCCCGTCCAGGTGGCGCCTTGCTCCTCCTTCGTGGTCGGCCCGCTGACGCCCTTGGCGTACAGGTCCTTGTAGGTCTGGAAGACGTCGGTCATCGGCGACTGGTTCACCAGCGACTTGGTGCCCTGTTCGTTCATGACCTGGCCGCCGGCGGCCCAGACCGAGGGCCAGAAGGTGAAGACGTAGCAGCCGCCGCAGTTGCCGCCGAAGAACGTGCCGTGGACCTTGCCGTCCTTGCCGAGTTTGTCCTGGACCGTGGTCGCCTGCGCGGCGAACTCCTTCAGGGTGGTCGGGCCCTTCTCCGGGTCGAGCCCGGCCTTCTTGTAGAGGTCCTTGTTCCAGAACCAGACCGACAGGTCGAGCGTGTGCGGGAGGGTGTACATCCGGTTCTCGTACGTGCCGAGCTTCATGTGCGAGGCGGCGAGCGAGTCCTTGAAGGGCAGCTTCGCGATCCGGTCGGTGATGTCCAGGTACAGCCCCTGCGACGTGTAGTTCGGCACGAAGATCACGTCGGCGGCGAAGATGTCGGGAAGCTGCCCGGCGCCGGCCGCGGCGGCGATGCGCGGCTGGTAGTTGTCGATCGGGATCACGGTCAGCTTGACCTGGTTCTTGTGGGACTTGTTGTAGGCGTCCACGAGTCGCTGGCTCTGGGCCTGCGTGGCCGCGCGGGTCCACATCGTGATCGTCGTCCCGCTGTCGGGGGCTCCGGACGCTCCGCCCTCCGTCTGCTCGCCGCCGCCGCACGCGGCCAGCGCTGTCACCAAGAGCCCAGCGGCTATCGCCGCGGAAAACCTTTTTGCCATGTCCTGCTCCTTGCACTTCTGGGGGGTTGCCGTCCATGACGGCGGCGGATGCCCGGTGCTCGCGCCCAACCAAGCAACTGCTTGCGATCGCACCGGCGTGAAGCAAAATAAAAGGTTTTCGGAAACGTAAACGTCATCTGATGAGCTGTCAATGGGCGCGGCGGTCCCGGTGGTTGCCGTGATGTCGGCACGACCGTTATGGTCTGCGTGAACGGTCGATCGAGCTTTCTGGCGACAGTGATGTTCCCGAGGAAAAGGTTTTCGCAATGCCTTCTGACCGACCACGCGCGGTGACGATCAATGACGTTGCGGCTCTGGCCGGAGTCTCGATCGCGACCGCGTCCAAGGCGCTCAACGGCCGGGGACAGGTACGCGCGGAGACTCGTGACCGGGTGGTCGCCGCCGCGCGTGAGCTGTCCTTCCAGCCGAACCCGCTGGCCCGCAGTCTGGTGACCGGCCAGACCCGGACGGTGGGGTTGCTGACGAGCGACAGCGTCGGCCGATTCGGCATCCCCGTCATGCTCGGCGCCGAGGACGCGTTCGGCTCAGGCGAGACCGCGGTTTTGCTGTGCGACGCCCGGGGTGACGCCTTCCGCGAGCAGCACTACCTGCGCACGCTGCTCGCCAGGCGGGTCGACGGGCTGATCGTGGTGGGGGAGAGCACCGACCCGAGGCCCTCCATCAGCCGCGACCTGTCCATCCCGGTCGTCTACGCCTACGCGCCGTCCGACGACCCGGAGGACGTGTCGTTCGTCCCCGATGACGTGGCCGGTTCCGGCGAGGCCGTACGGCATCTGATCGCGCTCGGACGCCGGAGGATCGCCCACGTCACGGGGCCGACGCACTACACGGCCGCACGAGAGCGCGCGGAGGGGGCCCTGGGCGCGCTGAAGGCGGCGGGGCTTCCCCTGTCGGGAGACCGCGTCGTCTACGGCGCCTGGTCGCAACGCTGGGGACGGCACGCGGCCGAGATCGTGCTCAACGCGGATCCCGACGTGGACGCCGTCTTCTGCGGCAGCGACCAGATCGCGGCGGGGCTGATCGAGGCGGCGCGCGAACGGGGGCGGCGGGTGCCCGACGACATCGCGGTGGTCGGCTACGACAACTGGGAGGTGTTGTCGGAGGAGACGCGGCCACCGCTGACCACCATGGACATGAACCTGGAACTACTGGGCCGTACGGCCGCGCAGCACCTGTTCGCCGCGATAGAGGGACGGGCAACCAGCGGCGTCCACCGCATGCCGTGCCGTCTGGTCATCAGAGACTCGGCCGCGCCGCCCACCCCCCGTTGATCGCCGGCGCAGTCATCGGTCCGCGAGGGACGGCGCCGGCTAAGGGAAGTACCGCATCCACACATAGACCCATGCCATGAGGCTGCTCAGCAGGGTGACGATGATGCCGTACTTGGTGAACTGCCAGAAGGTGATGTGGTGGCCGGTTCGGGCGGCGATGCCGATGGCGACGACGTTGGCGCTGGCCGCCACGGCGGTTCCGTTGCCTCCGAAGTCGGCGCCCAGGGCGAAGGACCACCACAGTGCCTGCCGGGTCCGCGCGTCCGGCGCGGTGGCGGCCAGTTCCTCCACGATCGGGGCCATGGTGGTGACATAGGGGATGTTGTCGAAGAAGGCGCCGAGCACGGTGGAGCCGAACAGCAGGCTGGTCGCGGCCATGAAGTAGTCGTCGCCGAGCACACCGACGATCCAGCCGCCGATCGCGGCGATGACACCGGTGTGCGACAGCCCTCCGACCATCACGAACAGGCCCATGAAGAAGATGATCGTGGGCCACTCGACTTCCCTGAGGATGTCGGAGACCTCGACGCGGGACACGAGCAACATCGTCCCCGCGCCCACCAGGGCGATGATCGACGGCTCCACATGGACCACGGCGTGCAGGCCGAAGGCGATGATGACGAGGCCGAGCACGATCAGGCATCGGGTGAGGAGCCGGGGATCGGTGATGGCCCGCCGTTCCTGCAGGGCCAGGACCGCGTCGATGTCGTCGGGCCTGTGCCGGAAGGAGCGGCGGAACAGGACGCGGGTGAACAGCGCGAAGGCCACGAAGACGATCACGACGATCGGCGCCATGTGGACGAGGAAGTCGTTGAACGTGAGCCCGGCGCGGCTGCCGATGATGATGTTGGGCGGGTCGCCGATGAGTGTCGCGGCTCCACCGATGTTGGAGGCGAGGATCTCGGCGATGAGGTACGGCTGGGCCGCGATGCGCAGCCGGTCGCACACCATCACGGTGACGGGGGCGACCAGCATGATCGTGGTGACGTTGTCGAGGAAGGGTGAGGCGATCGCGGTGATGCCCATGAGCATGAGCATGAGCCGGTAGGGGTCGCCCTTGGACTTCTTCGCGGCCCAGATCGCCAGGTAGTCGAAGATGCCGGTCTGCTTGATGACGCCGACGATGATCATCATGCCGAGCAGCAGGAAGACGACGTTCCAGTCGATGCCGTCGTGCTCGGAGAAGAACACGTCGGCGCCGGGGATCAGCCCGAGGACCGCCATCGCTCCGGCGGCGATGAGCACCACCTTGACCTTGTTCGCCTTCTCGGTCGCGATGAAGTAGAACGCGGTCAGGAAGATCGCGAGAGCGCCGACGCCGGTCATGGGCCGGGTCCCGGTGACGTGCCGGGCGTACGGGCCGGGAGACGTCCCGCGTTCGGGCGTGGACGGGCGGTGGTCGACGGCGTCATGCCAGGCTGTGGTCGCCGTGCGCGGCCGGCGAGCGAAGCGTACGAGCGGTACATGTGAATGACCTCCAGACAGCGGACATGGTGAAGCGGCCGGGCGGAGCGAGGACGATCACGGGCGTCCGCGGCGGTGACGCGGAGGATCCGGCCGCGCCGGGATCTCCCGCCGGCGGGCTCTCAGCCGCCGGGGCCTTCGACCGCCAGGCTGGTGAGAAGCCGTTCCAGGGTGATCGTGCCGAACAGCGCACCGTCGTCGTCGACGACCGCGACGATCGGGCTGCGCAGACGCGCCATGAGTGCGGCCACCTCGAGAAGGGTCGCGTCGACCGGCACCGTCACCGGCCGGGCCGGCTGATGCGGCAGGCAGTCCGCCACGGTGAGGCCGCCCAGTTCCTGCCAGAACAGGTCGGCATGCGCTTCGTCGACCGTCCGGGCCAGGGCCGGATCCTCCTGGTAGGAACCGGGCAGGGCGAGACGCAGCACCTGAGTGCCGGGGAGGACCATCCGGGGTCGCCCCCGGCCGTCCACGACGATCAGTCCCGGCAGGCGGCCCACCACCATCACCCGCACCGCTTTGATAACTGGGTCGCGGACGGTCACCGTCGGCAGATTCACGGCGATATCGCGAGCTTGCATTGCACCATCCCGTTGTCCGGAGCGACGGGCCGTCCAGGGCGCGGTCACGGCGCCCGCAAGGTGTGGTCGGCGAAGCGGTGTCGCACCGTCCCGGCGCGGGGGACGGTGCCGCGGATCATGTCCATGTGGATGACGCCTCCATTCCTGGATTCCGGGTGCGGGTGGAAACCGCTGATCACGGCGTGAGCCGTGCCGTCGCGGACCGGGCCGGCACCTCGTCGGCGGGACCCTGCGTGAGCTGAACCTCCACACGGGAGATCTCGATACGCGTCGCCTCGACACCCCAGTCGCGGGTGTGGTGACCGATCTCGGCCGCCAAGACGAGCAGGTCGACCCTCGACAGGTGTGACAGGTCCGCCAGATCGCGTTTCGCGACGTACCCGCGGATCACGGTCTCCGCCTCCGCGGCCGTCCGGCTCCGCGGCGGCGGCATGCTCCGGGCATAGGAGACCGGATCCCGCACCGATGTCAGCACGGCGCCGTTGAGGGTCACCATCGCGCCGTCCCGGGTGACGGCCTCGATCCACGGCAGGTCGACAAGGTCCGGTCCTAACGGGACCCGGACCGCACGATCGAGGCCGGGCAGTACGAGGACGAGACCGGGGCCTTTGACGATCGCGGGGCGACCGGGCCGGAACACCACCAGCCGATGGCCGCTTCGGACGAACCTGCAGGCGTGAGCCGCGACGGCGGCCAGGATCAGGCTGATCGCGATGGCCCCCACCTGTGGCACTCCGGCGGTCATGGGAGCGCCCACGAGCCCGTGCGTGCTGGTGACGATCACGCTCTCCTCCCTCCTCCTGTCATGGACCGGCGCTTGCCTGCTTCAAGTCTCCGCAGGTCAAAGCCGTTTTCCCATCGGGTCCTGCACCCATCTCGGCCGGGGCATACATGGAGGGACGGCATGCGGATATGGGTGATGACTCCCATGGACAGACATTTCGGCGACGATGAGGCTGAGAAGATGAACGACGGCACCGATCAGCGGAGCATCGGGCAGCGGGCCGGGCCGCCCGTGCGCACCCCGGCGGGACCGCTGTTCCGGCGGCTGTTCGTGATCAACGGCTTGGTGTTCGCGATCGGGACGCTCGTGCTGGCGCTGTCTCCCGCCACCGTGTCCTCACCGGTCCTGCTGACCGAGGTGCCGGTCCTGCTGATCGGGCTGGTGCTGATCCTGGCCGCCAACGCGATGCTGGTGCGCACCAGTCTCGCGCCGCTCGACGCGCTCGCCTCGCTGATGCAGCGGGTCGATCTGCTGCGAGCCGGCGACCGGCTCACCGAAAGCGGCAACGGCGATCTCGATCACTTGATCGACACGTTCAACGCGATGCTCGACCGGCTCGAGGCCGAGCGCAGTGAGAGCAGCGCCCACGCGCTGGCCGCCCAGGAGGGGGAACGCCGGCGCATCGCGCAAGAACTGCACGACGAGGTCGGCCAGGGCCTCACCGTGGTGCTCCTGGGCCTCAAGCGGGTGATCGACCGGGCGCCCGCCGATCTACGTGACGAGCTCCACTCGGTCCAGGAGACGGTCCGCGACAGCCTCGACGAGGTGCGGCAGGTCGGGCGCAGGCTGCGCCCGGGCGTTTTGGAGGACCTCGGGCTGCACAGCGCCCTCAGCGCCCTGTGTCACGACTTCTCTCAGGTCAGCGCGATTCCGGTCATCCGAGAGGTCGATCCGGACCTGCCAGGCTTGAGCAGTGACACCGAACTGGTCCTCTATCGGATCACCCAGGAGAGCCTCACCAACATCGCCAGGCACGCCGGCGCCACGCGGGTGGAACTGTCGCTCGTGGCCGGGCGCGACGCGCTGAGACTGCGGATCACGGACAACGGGAAGGGCGGCGTGGTCCGCGAAGGAGCGGGGATCCGCGGCATGCGCGAACGGGCCCTGCTCATCGGCGCCCGCCTGACCATCACCTCCCCACCCGGGGGCGGCACCCAGGTGTGCCTGGTCGTCCCCGGCACGAAGAGCGGGAGGTGAACGGGTGTCGTCGATAACACGGATCCTGCTGGCAGATGATCACGCACTGGTCCGGCGTGGGCTGCGGCTGATCCTCGAGGCGGAACCCGACCTCACGGTCGTCGCGGAGGCGGCCGACGGCGCCGAGGCCGTGGAGGCCGCTTCTCCCGATCAGGTCGATCTGGCGATTCTGGACGTCGCGATGCCGCGGATGACCGGGATTCAGGCCGCCCGCGAGATCACCAGACGGGCGCCCGGCATCCGCATCCTGATCCTGTCGATGTACGACAACGAGCAGTACTTCTTCGAATCTCTCAAGGCGGGAGCTTCGGGCTACGTGCTCAAGTCGGTCGCCGACCGGGACCTCCTGGAGGCCTGCCGCGCCGCGATGCGCGGCGAACCGTTCCTCTATCCGGGCGCGATCACCGCCCTCATCCGCGACTACCTGGCCCGCGACCGGCAGGGAGAGCGCCTACCCGACACCATCCTCACCCCACGCGAGGAAGAGATCGTCAAGCTCATCGCCGAGGGGAACTCCGCGAAACGGATCGCCGAGATGTTGTTCATCAGCGTGAAGACGGTCGACCGGCACCGCGCGAACATCTTGCAGAAACTCGGCATGCGCGACCGGCTCGAACTGACCCGCTACGCCATCCGAGCGGGCCTCATCGAACCCTGAGACCTGAGCACGGTCGGCTCTGGCCGGGAGGCTCGCGCCGGGTGACAGTAGAGCCGGGTGACAGTAGAGCGGAACGCGAGGCGGCACGAGGGAGTCCTGGTGAGGCATTTCGACGCGGTGTTGTGCGATCTCGATGGTGTGCTGAGGATTTACGATCCGGACGGGCTGGCGCTGGAACGCGACTTCGGACTGGAGGCGGGCACCGTCACCTCCGTGGCGTTCGCTCCCGATCTGGTGAATCGAGCCCTGACCGGTCACATCACCGATGAGGAGTGGCAGGCGGCCATCGGGGACAGGCTCACTGCCTTGTGCGGGTCCGCGGAGGGTGCCGCGCGACTCGTGCGGGCCTTCGTCGAAGCGCCGCACCGGGTCGACGCGCCGGTGCTGGATCTGCTGACACGTGCGCGTGAGAGGGTGCCCGTGGTGCTGGTCACCAACGCCACGACCCGTCTGGAACGCGACCTCGGGCGAGTGGGTCTGCTCGACGCCGTCGACGCGATCGTCAACAGCTCAGCCGTCGGCGTGGCGAAGCCCGACCGGCGGATCTACGAGATCGCCGCGGCTCGGGCCGGGGCCTCAACGGGCCGTTGCCTGTTCATCGACGACCATGCCGACAACGTGCGGGTCTCGGAGGAACTCGGCATGACCGGTGTCCTCTACCGGGGTCCGCGAGATCTCCGGGAGGCCCTCGCCCCACTGCTGAACGGTGGGACGGCGTCCTGACCGGCCGCGAGGATCAGACGCCGCCGGCGGCCGCGGCACCCTGCCGGAAGTTCGCCACATGCTCAACCGGAGCCGACCAGGGCTGGACCGGGCTTTCGGCCCAGCCCCTGGAGGACGTCACGTGATGGCCGGGCGGCGTCGCCTTCCCACCGCTGTTCTCTCGGCCGAGAGTGTCGTCTCGCCGGCAGGCGGCCGACGAGACGTCACTTGCTGAACCCCGCGGTCAGGCCGCTGAGGAGCTGGCGCCGGCCCACCACGTAGAGGATCAGGATGGGCAGCGAGGTCAGGACGACGGAGGCGAGCACCGCCGGCACGTTCACGCTGAACTGCCCCTGGAAGGTCCACAGGGCAAGTGGCAGCGTGCGCTTGTCGGGGCTCTGGGTGAGGATCAGCGGCAGCAGGAATCCGTTCCAGATCGTCAGCGCGTTGTAGATCGTCACCGTCACCACGGCCGGCCGGGTCAGCGGGAACGCCAGGCGCCAGAGCGTCTTCACCTCGCCTGCGCCGTCCAGCCGCATCGACTCGAACAGCTCCTTGGGGACGTCGCGGATGAAGTTGGACAGGACCAGCACGGACAGCGGGATCGCGAACGCGATCGACGGCAGGATCAGCCCCATCAGTGAGTCGTACAGGTGCAGCCTGATGATGATCAGGTAGACCGGGATGATGGTCGCCTGCAGCGGAATGGCCAGCCCCATGAGGAACAGCGAGTTGACCCCGCGCAGGAAGCGGCCGGCGCCGCCCCGGACGATCGCGTACGCCGCCATGAACGCGACCGCGACCGCCGGGACGACCGCGCCGATGGTGACGATGAGGCTGTTGAGGAAGTACAGCGGGAAGTCGGACTCGATGACCATCTTGTAGTTGGCCAGGGTCGGCTCACCGGGTGGTGCCAGCGGGTTCGACGCGTAGTAGGTGCTCTGCGCCTTGAAGCTGGTGATGACGATCCAGTAGATCGGGACGATCACCACGGCCAGCCACAGCCAGCTCACGGCCCCGCCCAGCCAGTTCGGCCGCTCGCCACCCGCGCCCTGCGAGCGCCGGTGCGTTCCGGGCTCGGCCGTCGGCTCCCGCCTAGTCGTCGTCTGGGTCACGCTCATGCTCAGGCCCCTTCCAGCTGGCTGGCGCCGGGGTTGCGGCCGCCGAGCCGGCGCAGCAGCAACGCCAGTGCGAGGCCCACGAGGACGAGGATGACGGCGATCGCGCTCGCCGGTCCCATGAGGTTGGCCTGGAATCCGCGTTTGTACATGTCGAGCGCGAGCACCCGGGTGGCGTCTCCGGGACCGCCGGCGGTCAGCACGAAGATCAGGTCGAAGAAGGTCAGCGAGCCGACGACCATGAGCGTGGATGACGTGATGATCGTGTACTTGAGCTGCGGCAGTGTGATGCTGAAGAACTTGCGCACCCTGCCCGCGCCGTCGATTTCGGCGGCCTCGTACATGGAGCGCGGAATCTGCCGCACGCCGCCCTGATAGATCAGCGAGTGGAACGGGATGAACTGCCACGACACCACGAAGATCACGGTACTGAAGGCGAGGACGGGCCTGCCGAGCCAGTCCTGTGAGAGCAGATCGATGTGCAGCCCCGCGCCGAGCCCGAAGTTCGGATCGAGCAGCGCCTTGTAGGCGATGGCGATGGCCGCCTGGCTGAGCAGCAGGGGGATGAAGAACAGCACCGCGAGCACCGCACGGTAGCGCTGGCGCCCTGCCAGGAACACGCCGATCAGGATGCTGGCCGGCGTCTGGAACGCCCAGGAGGCGGCCATCACCAGGAACGTCACCCACAGCGCGTGCGGCAGCCCGGGGTCGGCGAGCACGGCCCGCCAGCTCGTCAGCCCGGACAGGTGAATTTCACCGAGCCCGTCCCAGGACGTGAAGCTCAGGAACAGGACCCCGAGGAGCGGGATCACTCCGAAGCCCACGAAGATCACCAGGGCCGGTACGGCCAGCCACGGCAGGACGCCGCCACGCGCCTCACGCGTGGCGGCGGGCGGCGGCCCTGGTCGGGCGGGGGGTGCGAACGCTGTCACTGGCCGATGACCGCGTTCATGTTGTCCACCCACTGCTGCGGTGTGATCGACAGCTGGAACAGCTTGGCGATGTTGTCCAGCAGCACCTCGGCGGCGGTCGGGCTGAGCGCCTGGTCCCACGACTGGGCGAACACCTTGGCGTTGCTCGCGATGCCGTAGACGAAGTTCAGGAAGTCGGCGTCCTTGGAGCCGGCCCACGCCGCGTCAGAGCCCTTGACGATGGGCACGCCGCCGGTTTCCACCCACTCCTTTCCTTCCTGGTCGGTGAGCACTCCGGTGGCGAAGAACTTCTTGGCGATCTCCTTCTGCTCCGGGGTCGCCTTGGAGGAGATCGACAGGTACTGGCCGGGGTTGCCGACGGTGTTGCTGGGGTCGCCCTTGCCGCCCTCGACCGGCGGGAAGTTCATGTAGCCGAGGTGGCCGCCGGGGACGAAGTCGCCGCCGTCCTGGGACATGCCGCCGTACGTCCAGGTGCCGTGCAGCATCATCGCCGCCTTGCCGGTGTACAGCAGGGCCTGGTCGGCGTTGGAGTCGGCGGTGATCGAGGAGAAGCCCTTGATGAACCCGCCCGCCTTGACGAGGTCCTGCACCTTGGTCAGCATGTCGAGGACCGCGGGGTGCGACCAGGCGTCCTTCTTGCCGTCGAACACCGCCTGGAACACCTCGGTGCCGCCGATGCGGTCGAGGAGGAACTCCAGCCACATCATGTTCGTCCAGCGGGACTGGCCACCGAGGGAGAACGGCGCGATGCCGGCCTTGTTGAACTTGGGGACCAGGTCCATGATGTCGCCCCACGACGTGGGCGGCTCGGCACCGATCTTCTCGAACGCCGTCTTGTTGTAGAACAGGACGATGGGCTGCACCGTCTCGCACGGCATCGCGTAGATCTTGCCGTCGATCGTCGCCGCGCCGAAGGACGAGGGGAACAGTCGGTCCTTCACCGCCGCGTTCTGGTCGAACCAGGAGGTGAGGTCCTCGACCTGTCCGGCCTGCACGTACGTGCGCAGGGTTCCGCCGCCCCAGCCCCAGATGATGGTGGGCGCCTGACCCGCGCCGATCGCCGTCTTGATCTTCGTCTTGTAAGCGTCGTTCTGGAAGGGCGTCCCCGTGATCGTGCCGCCGGGGTTGGCCTTGTTGAACCGCTCCACGGCCCTGGTGCGCACGCCTTCCTGCGGCTGCACCGACAGGTACCAGTAGGTGGCCTTGGCGCCCCCACCACTGCCACTGGTGCTGCCGGGGCCGGCGGTGCCGCCGCAGGCGGCGAGCGCGGCACCCAGGGGGACGCCCATGGAGAGGAGGAGGAATTTACGGCGAGAGGTTGTATTGGAATCCACGCTGATCTCCGTACTTGAATGCCGGGGGCTGGCCGCGGCTCGTTGACCATCGGATGCGTCGGCCGGCGGTCATGGATCAGCACCCCCCGATGCCGCTCTTCAATTCCTCCTTGAGCAAGCTTCTCGAAACATTTGCGACATGACCGCGCGGGTCGTCAATTTAGATTTCGGCTGATGGTGTGTCAATACCTCTGACTCACAGGATTGGACTGGGCTCGGTGAGGCCTGTGGGGTACGCTCGCACGGGCGTCAAGCTGGTCGACTTGGGTCAAGGAGGTCTCGCGCGCGGGATCGCTTCACGGCGCCGAAATGTTGCGAGAATTTGCGACAGAAACCCCCCCTTTGAAAGAGAGCGGCACATGACGGCTCTAGACCGGACCCCGACGTCGGACCAGGTCCTCCGCTCGTGGCAGGACCCGACGCTTCCCGTGGCCGCCCGGGTCGACGCCCTCCTTGCGGAGATGACCCTGGAGGAGAAGGTCGCCCAGCTCGGCAGCCGGTGGGTTGGCAACGACATGCAGGCCGGCGAGCCTGGTGCCGACGCCGGTCCGGAGACGGAGGCGGCCGATGCCGCCGGAGCGTTGAACGTCGCACCGATGCAGGACGTGTTCGCGGCCTCGGGGACCATCCCCATCGAGGAGGCGGCCCGCTTCGGGCTCGGTCACCTGACACGGGTGTTCGGCAGCGGGCCGGTGACCGCCGCGGAGGGTGGCGCGGAGGTCGTCCGGCTGCAGCGCGCGGTCATAGAGCGGTCCCGGCTGGGCATCCCGGCCCTCGTCCACGAGGAATGCCTCACCGGATTCACCACCTACGGTGCGACCGTCTACCCGGCGGCCATCGCCTGGGGTGCGACGTTCGATCCCGACCTGGTGGAGCGGATGGCCGCCGCGATCGGGCGGGACATGCAGGCCGTGGGAGTGCACCAGGGGTTGTCGCCGCTGCTCGACGTCGTCCGCGACTACCGCTGGGGGAGGGTCGAGGAGACGATCGGCGAGGACCCCCATCTCGTCGCGATGCTCGGCGCCGCATACGTCCGCGGCCTGGAGAGCACGGGGATCATCGCCACCCTCAAGCACTTCGCCGGATACTCCGCGTCGCGGGCGGCCCGCAACCACGGTCCCGTCCCGATGGGACGCCGCGAGCTCATGGACATGATCCTGCCCCCGTTCGAGGCCGCCGTCGCCCTCGGCGGCGCCCGCTCGGTGATGTGCTCCTACTCCGACGTGGACGGTGTCCCGGCCGGGGCCGACCCGTGGCTGCTCACCGAGGTGCTGCGCGACGAGTGGGGATTCACCGGGACCGTCGTGTCGGACTACTGGGCCGTGCCGTTCCTCGCGTCGATGCACGGGATCGCAGCCGACACCGACGACGCCGGCGTCCAGGCGCTCACCGCGGGCGTCGACGTCGAGCTCCCCGACACCCTCGGCTTCGGCCAACACATGGTCGAGCGGGTGCGCCGGGGAGAGGTGCCGGAGTCCCTGGTGGACCGCGCGGCGCGCCGCCTGCTCACCCAGAAGGTGCAGCTCGGGCTGCTCGACGAGGACTGGACGCCTGAGGGGTCGGTGGCCGCGGCCGACGCGACGGATCTGGACTCGCCGTCCAACCGCGCCCTGGCCCTCGAGATGGCCGAACGCTCCATCGTCCTGCTCGACGCCGGAACCGCGCTGCCCCTGCTCGGACAGGGACGTCCGGAGCTTCGCCGCGTGGCCGTGGTCGGACCGGCCGCGGCCGACCCGCGCACGTTCATGGGATGCTACGCCTTCCCCAACCACGTCCTGCCCCGCCACCCCGGCCTCGGGCTGGGCATCGCCGCGCCCACCGTGCTCGACGCGCTCAGGGCGGAACTGCCGGACGCCGAGATCGTCCATGAACGTGGGTGTGACGTTCAGAACGCCGACCGTTCGGGCTTCGGCGCGGCGACGGCCGCGGCCCGCGACGCGGACCTGTGCGTCGCCGTGGTGGGCGACCTCGCGGGCCTGTTCGGGCACGGCACCTCGGGCGAGGGCTGCGACGCCGAGGACCTCCGGCTGCCCGGCGTGCAGGCGGACCTGCTGGCCGATCTCGCCGCGACGGGGACCCCGGTCGTCGTGGTCGTCGTCTCCGGCCGCCCGTACGCCCTGGGCGACGTGCACGCCGGGGCCGCCGCGCTCGTTCAGGCGTTCATGCCCGGTGAGGAGGGTGCGGCGGCGATCGCCGGCGTCCTTTCCGGACGTGTCCAGCCGGGAGGCAAACTGCCGGTGCGGATCCCCCGCAGGCCCGGCGGGCAGCCGGGCACCTATCTGCAGCCGCCGTTGGGGGACGACAGCCACGGCATCAGCAACGTCGACCCGACCCCGCTGTTCCCGTTCGGGTACGGCACCTCGTACACCACCTTCGAGGTCGACGGCCTGCGCGTCGACGGCACGGAGGTCCCCACCGACGGCGAGTTCACCGTGTCGGTCCGCGTCCGCAACACGGGCGCCAGGGCGGGTGACGAGGTCGTCCAGCTGTACCTGCGCGACGTCGTCGCCCAGGTCACCCGGCCGGTGAAGCAGCTGACCGGCTTCAAGCGAGTTCATCTCGAGCCTGGCGCGAGCGCGGACGTGCGGTTCCACGTGCACGCGGACCGGACCGCGTTCACGGGCCGTGACCTGCGGCGGATCGTCGAGCCTGGAGACGTCGAGGTGCTCGTCGGCACCTCGGCGGGCGACCTCCCGTGCCGCGGGGCCGTTCGGCTGACCGGGCCGTTGCGGGTCGTCGGCCACGACAGGCGGCTCGTCACACCGGTGGACGTGGTTCCGGCGTCTGACGCAGCCGCCGGGCAGCAGGAGGGAAGAGATGCCGGTCACTCCTAGGCGCGCCACACTGGCCACCGTCGCGGCCTCGGCCGGGGTGTCGGTCGCGACGGTCTCCAAGGTGCTCAACGGCCGCAGCGACGTCGCGCCGACGACGCGGTCCCTGGTGCAATCGCTGCTGCTGCAGCACGACTACGTCGCCCCGTCGCCGCGGCGGGGTGACGCGGCCGCGGCCGGCACGATCGAGGTCGAGTTCGACACGGACATCAACGCGTACTCCACCGAGATCATCCAGGGCGCCGTCGACGCCGGGGCCGAGGTCGGCGTCGGGGTCGTCGTGAGCATCCGCAGGGGCGCGGAGCGGACCACCGGATGGGCCCGCGACCTGGTGTCCGCCGGACGGAGGGCGGTGATCGCCGTCACCGCCGAGATGACCGCCAGGCAGCTGGCCGCGCTGTCGCGGGCCAACCTGCCGCTGGTGGTGATCGACCCGCTCAACCTGCCGCGCACCGACGTGACCAGTGTCGGCTCGACCAACTTCGCCGGCGGCCTCGCGGCGACCCAGCACCTGCTCTCGTTCGGTCACCGCCGCATCGCCTACCTGGGCGGCCCGGCGACCGCGGCGTGCAACCAGGCGCGCATGCACGGCTACCGGGCCGCCATGGAGGGGGCGGGGGCGCCCGTGGCCCCCGGTTACGTGCGGGAGGGGCACTTCCTCTACAACGACGGCGTGGAGTTGGGCGCGGAGCTGCTCGACCTGCCGGAAGCCCCGACGGCGATCTTCGCGGGCAGTGACGAGACCGCCCTCGGAATCATCGAGGCCGCCCGGGCGCGGGGCCTGCGCATCCCCGAAGACCTCAGCATCGTGGGGTTCGACGACACCCAGGTCGCCCGGATGGGCTCGCCGCCGCTGACCACCGTTCGGCAGCCCCTGCGGGAGATGGGCCGCGTCGCTCTGCGTACGGCGCTGCGCCTGGCGGCAGGGGAGAAGATCGACTCTCACCACGTCGAGTTGGCCACCGAACTGGTCGTGCGGGGGTCGACCGCGCCCGCGTCGTCCGTGGGGGTGCCTGGCTGAGCCCGGTTACCGACGCCGCAGGCAGACGCGCCGCTGTACGCGACGGGCAGTCCCGCGACGGCCGCCCGAGCACGAGCCGGCCTCCGAACCCCCGGTCGCCATCCCGGCGGCATGCGCTCAGGAACGCCATCGTTCGATGAGCCGGGTCGCCAGGGCGGGGAGATCCGGCGCGACGAGATTGGGTTGCGGCAGCGAGCGGACAGGCAGGGGAGCGTTGCCCGGCCGGGTGACAAGACCCGCGGTATATCCGGCGCTCTGTGCTCCCACCGTGTCCCAGACATGCGCCGCGACCATGAAGCACGTGGACGGCGGAACGTCCAGGCTCTGTGCCACCAGGTGATACGTCTGCGGGGCGGGCTTGTAGGCGCGGGTGGTCTCGATGGTGAACTGCCGCTCGAAGAAGTGGGCGAGGCCGGCGTGCTCGAGTGGGCTCGGGCCCTTCGGGTTCGGCGGGGAGTTCGTCAGCGTCACCATGCGGAATCCGGCGTCCTTCAGCTGATTCAGGCCCGCCTCGACGTCGGGGTGCGCCGGCATCGTCAGCATCGCCTTCCTGATCTCCTCGATGTCGGCGTCGGTGACCTCGACGCCGTGGATGTCGCCGACCATCCTGAGCAGTCCCTGGCCGAGAGTGAAGAACTCCTCGCACAGGCCGGACAGGGTGATCGTCATGGAGTACGTGATCAGGTGGCCGAGCCACTCGCGCATCACGCGCCCGTCGCCGAAGATCCTCTCGAAAAGAGGGTTCATCGACTCGATGTCGATCAGTGTTTCGTTGACGTCGAACACGAGGACGGAAGGCTCTCCGCCGATCCACTCGCCGTGACGGGGCGCCGGGTGCTCGCGGCGTGCCGTCCTTGTTCTGGTTCATCGTCCTGCCTCCTTCGCATGGGATGTCCGTCTCGGCGGTGCTGAGAGACGGCGGCCGGAAAGCGATCACATCTCGGAGGATCACGCCACGGCCGCGCTGCGTCACCCGCTGCCACGCCTCTGATCAGGTAAAAGTGACGAGTTCGTCGACGTGACCGGAGACTCGGCTCACGCCGATCGCCCGACGGCGGTCGAATGGAGCCGGGCCGGCCCCGCCGGTGAGTGACTCCCGTATCGGAGGGGCCACCCGCGCGATGGGACGACCCGGCGCTACTACCGGTGAAGTAGCACCCCCGTGGAATCGCGACCCCCCGAAGTAGCCGCGACCGCCTCCCCACGTGCGATGACGGCGACCGGCCGGGGCGTCAGCATCGTTGCCATGGACCTGTCCGCACGCCGGCGCACGCCGCTGCTCGCGAATCAC
>Ga0310811_10004384_pt1 | contig 17736 bp, 19 predicted proteins | sample YCmetagenome_FD_207642 | JGI IMG/M metagenome (GOLD analysis project Ga0310811, IMG submission 207642) | Soil microbial communities from experimental microcosm in Duke University, North Carolina, United States - YC | ecosystem: Engineered > Artificial ecosystem > Soil microcosm > Unclassified ...
GAACGATCGGCCGAGCCGCGGCGCGATGCCGAGGAAGGTGAAGAAGTTGCACGTGACCGGCACACGCGTGAGTCGGCGCGTATCGCCGCCACGCGCGGTCAGGACCGCGTCGCCACTACTATAGTATGCGAAGTAGCCGGCGAGATCGCTCAGCGACCGGCTGCTTCGCGCACCCAGGTCCACGAAGTGCGACACCTGAACGCGCCACTCATCGACGCCGTTGTCGGCGGTGTTGCCGATCCAGACCAGCCGCGACGGATCGCGGAACGGCATGGGTCGGAGCAGCACGCCGTTGACGAGACTGAACACCGTCGCGCTCGAGCCGATGCCGAGCGCCATGATCGCGAGCGCGAAAGCGGTGAAGCCCGCGTCGCGACGCAGCGTCCGAAAGGCGTATCGAATGTCGCCGCGCAGCAGATCCACGGAGTCGCGCCAGCGCAGACGTCTCTGCCGCCGAACGGCTGCCGTGCGCGATCGGCGTCGTTCGTCATCCACCGCACCGAAACGGCGTTCGGCTTCAGCTCGTGCGTCGGAGGCCGACATTCCCTCGCCGATCAACTGCTTCGTGCGGAGCTCGAGGTGAAGGCGGATCTCGTCATCGGCGTCCTGCTGCATGCTGCGGCGCGTGACGAGACGCAGCAGCCGTCGGATTCCCGGGCGGATTTCTGATGTCATCGGTTGCTACTACGCCGGTCCCGGCGCCGAAGTGAGGATATCGGTGACCGTCTTGGCATAGCGAACCCATTGCGCGGTCTCGGCGGCGAGCCGCGCGCGTCCGGCCTTCGTGACGCTATAGTAGCGCGCCCGCTGATTGTTCTCGGTGACGCCCCACTCGGCGACCACGAGGTCGCGTTCCTCGAGGCGATGGAGCGCCTGATAGAGGGCACTGTCGCGGATGTCCAGCGCACCACGGGATCGAGCTTCGACCCACTGTGTGATCTCGAAGCCGTGCATTGGCGTCCAGCACAGGGCCTTGAGAACGAGGTTGTCGAGGGTGCCCTTGACGATGGGGAGCGGGGAGTCGGTCATGCGATGGGTCTCAGACAAAGGGTACAGAGTCTGACACCATGACCGACAAAAGGGTTGGGGGCGTTCGACCTCAGTCCGGAGAGGGTTCGGTTTGCACCGGGCCAAACGTCCGCGCCAGTGCGGCGCGCATGCGCCGGGTATGCGAACCTTCCCAGTAGACGCGACCGCAGCTTGGACAGCGGCGGTGATCTCCAGGCACGTCGACGAGCGGGATGTTGCAGAGCATGCAGCGGCGGAAGAGATCGTCCGGCACCCGCAATCCGAAATGCCCGAGCACCTCGCGGAGCTGCTCGAGCGGCTCGTCGGACCGGATGAGCACGGCCGAGAGCGGCTGTGCCTCGGCGGCGAGTCGACGGTCGCGTGTCAGCAGGTGCCGCCCTTCGGCCGCGGCGCGTTCCATGACGGCAACGTCGGGGCCCGTCGCACACGCGGTGTCGAAACCGAGGACTCGCAGCCACCGCGCCAATCGCTCGAGCATGGCATCGGCGAGAAACCGGGAGGGCGGGGGCGGGGGCGGGGGCGTAGCCGGAATCATCGAATGAAGCTCACCTTTCTCGGGACGCGGGGGGAGATCGAGGCGCGGAGTCGCCGCCATCAACGGCACTCGGCGCTGCTCGTCAGCCACGCGCGGCGGCGCGTGATGATCGACTGCGGCGCCGATTGGTTGAGGCTGGTGCACCGGCTACATCCGCACGCGATCGTGTTGACGCACGCCCATCCGGATCACGCGTTCGGTCTCGCGCGCGGGGCGCCGTGTCCCGTGTGGGCGACCGAAACGTGCTGGGAAGCCATTCAGCGCTTTCCCGTCGACGATCGACGAACGATCCGCGCGGGGCAGCCGATAACGATCGAAGGCGTTCGGTTCGAGGCCTTCGACGTCGAGCACTCACTGCGAGCGCCGGCCGTTGGCTATCGCTTCGGCGTCGGACGCCGGCGCGTCTTCTATGCTCCCGACCTCGTATTCATCCTCGAGCGCGCCGCTGCGCTACGCGGCGTACGGCTCTACGTGGGCGATGGTGCCACGCTCACGCGCCCTCTCGTGCGCAAGCGAGGCGAGCGGCTGATCGGGCACGCGTCCGTCGCGACCCAAATTGCGTGGTGCGAAGCGGAGGGCGTTCCGCGGGCGGTGATCACGCACTGCGGTACCCGGATCGTCACATCGCCCCACGCAGGCATGGCGGCTCGAATCGGGGACCTCGGCGCCGAGCACGGCGTCGATTCACGGCTGGCGTGGGACGGAATGAGCGTTCTCGTGCGCTGATTCCGTCTCTCTAGGCCACGATCACCGGTGCAGCAGGACGAGCGTCTCGGACACGATCACAGCGCCGGCGACCGTGAAGCTCAGAACAAGGAACAGGCGAGCGAGCCGCGGTCGCCGATTGAGTCCGCCGAGAGACATCACCGCGGCGTTGGCCGCAATGAGGAGCGGCAGCACCCAAGCCGTCCAACGCACGGAGCCTCCGGTGAGGCGGACTGCGGTGGTCAGTGCGAGTGAGCCGGCGGCGCAGGCGATGGCGAACCAACCGAGGCGCCGGGGCAGCGTGGTCGGGGTACGGGGCAATGGTGGCTGCTCTGTCATCGTGACAAATGAAACTCGAATGGCATTTGTGCGAGAGAGGCCAAATGACAGCCGCGCACGTCAAGCGGGTAGAACCGAAGATTGGGAAACGCGGCGAGCACGGCTTCCACGAACTCCGTCGCTGTTGCCTCTTTGATCTGGACAGACTCTGGAATCCCGCGACCGTCGGCGTCCACGACGAATTGCAGAAGCACCTTGCCCTCTACGTGGCGGTCACGCGCAGCAGTGGGATAGTGCGGCGCGCGATTGCCGGGCATCGGCGCAACATTCTTCCCAGGGCCGAGTGCTGGAACTCTTATGCGAAACAACGGGTCGCCGCGCAGGGTAAGGCGGGGGAGTGGGTCTGGTAGGGGATCGGCGGTATCCAGTAGGGAAACGGCCATTCGAACTTCGATGCTGTCGCCGTGAAGTGTGTCGGGCAAAGCAGGAGCGAGGGAGGAATCACTCAACGCCTGAAGTGCCGCCAGGAATGCAGAGTCGAAAGCGGCTGCCCGAGCACCCCCCACGACGCGAAGGTGGGAGAATCGGCCATCTCGAGAGACTGTCGCGGCGTATGCACCTGAAATCGTCGGGATGACCGTGTCGTACTTATGGCCCTTCTCGCCGCCGCGAGTTTGGTTGTAGACGATCAAGGGCAGGGGCGTGGGTAGACGAAGCATCTCGCGAACGCCTGCGGCAACGTCGGCGCGGTACCGCGGTGTGAGCGTGACTGAGCTATCGAACGCCCTCACGGTCAGTCCAACCGTCTCGGACAGAGAGTCGGGAGCGGGCGCTCCCAAGACGGAGCGGCATGCGGTGGAATCGACGGGACCCTGGGCCTCGCCTCGACGTGAGGCGAGGACAGCGAGTCCGATGACCAGAAGACGCAGCGAGTATCGATTTTTTATCATGGCTGCAGGGAATTCTAACAGATGTACCGCTCCCCGCAGCTACCGATTGGTGACCGTTGTCGGTTGATGCGTAATCATCCCGACGACGACGACGCCATGATTGCGGGCCGTGTCGATCGCCGCGAGCACCCTGGCATATTCGACCTCACGGTCCGCCTTGAGATAGAGCACGCGTTTCTCAGCGCTTTTGCCGTAAATCGCTTCCAGCTGCGACGCCAGCGCGGACGCTTCGACGGGATTCTTGTTCAGGTAATACCGGCCGCCGGCATCGATGCCGAGCGTGACGTCGCTCGAGTCGCGAGGATGGTCACTGACGTTCGCCGCATTCGGCGGTTCGGCCACGAAGCCGTCGAGGAGTGTTGGTGCGACGACCATGAAGATGATCAGGAGGACCAGCATGACATCAACCATCGGCGTCACGTTCGGAGTAGACGACACTGAGGATTGCATAAGGGCTCCGTATCAGGGGAGCCCCAACATGTGGCCGTCGAGTTAGCTGCCGATGGTCGTGTGATTAACGAGCGGTGAAGGCTGCGTGATGTTTGTCTGAAGCGCCCGATGCCGCCCGCCGCTCGTCAGTGCGGAGTGATCACGCGCTCCGGCGATTTGCCTATCGTTCCGATTGCCCCGCTGCGCTCGGTGAGGAGCTTGGCCAGAAAGCGATTGGCCTCGGCGATTCGCTCGACTTCAATCGCGGTCGCCTCGACCGTCTGCTCGATGCGCTCGAAGTGCGCGGCTACGTCGAGGGTTTGCTCCCGGATAGATCGCTCGTTCCGCAACTCGAGAACCCGGCGAACGAACCGCAGCGACGCAGCGAACGCGGCTGTGCCGCACGCCAGAACGACGACGACGGGCTTTTCGCGGCCAAGCATATGCAGTGCGCGGTCAACTGAGAGTTGCGATTGCGATTATACGCGCGCTCAGGTCTGATCGCAAATCCCTCGACGAGGCGTTCTCCACGTCTGCGAAAAGGGCGACGGCTCATCGCCGCCGCCCGCGAATCTCTCGCCTCGAGTGCTACTTGGCCCGGTAGAAGTAATACTCGGCGGTGTACGGCACGTTGGCCGTGTCACCGACCACCGTTCCCGGCGTGAGCGGCGCGTTGCCGCCGACGGTGTTCAGTCGCTGGATGAACGTCACGCCATAGAACACTCCAGGACCCTCGCTGGAAACCGCGCTGAGCTTCAGCCACGGAATCGAGTTGGCGTCGGGCGTGCAGCGCTCCAGCACCGCGCCGACCACCTTGCTGCCGCTATTGCTCTCCCACGTTGGTCCGACGTAGTGCGTGGCGACCTGCCCGTTTTCGTTCTCGTCGGTGTAGAGCGTGGCCGACGGGGCGACGAAACTCCAGCTCGCGCCGTTCCAGCGGTAGATCTGCACGCCCTGGGCGTACGCGCGGAACGTGAGCGTGGCGGGTTCGTCGACATTCAATTTCCCGCACGTGCCCAAGTCTGGCGTGCGATCGTCATTCCGCGCAACAGCCGCCGTCGTGAGAGCCGGAGCGACCGGCGATCTATCACTGCACGCGGTCGCGAAGGCCGCGGCCGCGATGATGAGGGATTTTTCCAGCCAGCGCGCAGCCGTCCTGTTCATCGTCGTTCTCCTCGTTGTAGAGCGGCGCACGCGCCGTCGTATGTCCATGAATCACTGCCCTTCCTCCCATGCAGTTGACTGCGGAGGATTTCGGAGGATCCGGACATGCCGGCGAGGAGATCGCCGGTGGGCTGCGCATCCCGAGCTCGGTGCGCGAGGTGCGGATATTACTGCCCGTAGCGCCACTCGTCGGGCGGTCCTGCTCGCTCAAAATATAGAACGCGAAGGGAATTCCGATGACTGCTTGACGCGCTCCGCCTGACCGAGGTGGCGGTGATTGTGCCGCGCGATGATCTGGAGACCCGTTCCGATCGTGAATCGAATCAGCGGCACGTACGGGTTTCTGAATCGGACGCGATTGACATCGACCTCCCGGGCGCGGTCGATGATGTCGCGCGTCATCGCGTTGCTGGCGATGAAGCGATCGAGAATGGATGCATCGGCCTGCCTGGCGATCGGCGTGGCCTTCCTCGGTGCGCGCGCGCGACTTTTCTGCGTCGTCGGCTCGATGTACGTACGGATGAACCAGCGTCCGAACCATCCGGGGCGGATTTCATCCACAGGCGCGGTTCGACGACCGGCCAACGCCTCCGTCATCGGTCCGGCATACACTTCGTTGGCCAGACACAGGTGCTCCATGCGCCAACGCTCCACACATCAGCGCTCGGCTTCCAATTGAGCTCATCTGCGGTGAGGCCCCTCAGCAGCGCGGTAGCACGCGCGTCAGCGGCATCGAGCTCCGACGCGAGACGAACCCGCCACGAGGGATCGTGGGTGACGGCCGTGGATTTGGGGTTTCTCGACATGTTCACGGCACGTTAGGCCGTCGGCATGTCGGCCGCAACCAGCGAGAAGGACGGAGCTGACGAGTCCGATTGTCGACAGCCCTCAGTTGTCCAACAGGAACCTGCGCATCTCTCGAACGACGAGCGCTTCGTCCACGACGTAGACGTAATGGTTCGCGTTCGGTATTTCGACGACGCGTGAGCCCTTCACCTCGGAACGGAAGCGCTGGATCGCGCCGTCGTTCCACTTCGACAGTGCCTCGATGCTGCGGTTGAACTCCACTTGCTTGCCCCGGGTCAACGCCCAGTAGTAGGTCGTCCGGTATTGCGGTGAGAGTTTGTTGAAGATGCCGAGCGCCGGTGCTTGGATGCGGTCGTACGCGGCGGGCTCGAGCCCGGCGAGCAGCTTGGCCGGAATCTCCGGCGGCGTGATCGGTCCGGTGACTTCGCCGGCGGAATCCATCCGGACCATGTTACAGACGGCAGCGAGAGGCTTTCGGTATCCGTCGTTGCGCGCGTTCGCCGCGGCGAGACGCTGAACCGATTCCAGGTCCGTTGCGGTGAGCTCCGGACTTCCCGGCGGCTGATCGAGCTTGGCCCATCCACCGGATCCGATGTCGAGCGCGTCCAGGTAGACGAGCTTCTTGACGCGATCCGGGTAGACCGCGGCGAGCTTGCTCAGCTCCGTTCCGGCAATCGAGTGCCCGACGACCACGGCCTGGCGAATGCCGAGTGTGTCGAGGACCGCGATGTCGTCGCGCGCTCTCGTGTCCAGGTCATACCCACCCACCGGCTGGCTCGAGCGTCCGAAGCCTCGGCGCGTGATCCCGACGACGTGGAATCGATCAGTGAACTGGAATGCGAACTCGTCGTAGGCGTGCGCGTTGTCGCCCAAGCCCGTGAGCAACACCATCGGATCGCCGTTGCCGCCCCAGTCCAGCACTTCCAGTTGCACGCCGGGAGCGACCGTGACGAATCTCATTTTATGCGGCGAAGTATCGAAGCAACTGACGTCGTTCGGTGCCGGACTGCGTACGGCGGCAAGCCCGAGCAGAACGCTCGGAAGAATCAGCCAAACTCTCGCTTTCCCCATGAGCCAGCTCCTCTTCGCTCGAGAACGGGGGACGAGCAGGCTGCATGCCCGTTCTTACATACCGCGGCCGAGCATCGAGTAGAACCCGTCGGAGCCCCAGCAGTATGCCGCTCCAGTCGCCGTCAGCGCGCAGGTCTGCTCGTTGCCCGCTGCGATCCTAGTGAATCGGAGATCCGTGGCGACGAGTACTGGGGCAACGCTTGGTTTCGTGGTCCCGTCGCCGAGCCGCCCAGCCGAACCCCAGCAGTAGGCCACGCCATCTGCCGTGAGCCCACAAGCGTGTTCGGCTCCCGCCGAGATCGATACGAACGGGATCGACGTGACCAACTTTGGCGTCAACCCGGTGCCGTTCGAGACACCCGTACTGCCCCAGCAGTAGGTGTCTCCCGACGTTGTGATGCCGCAGGTCGCGAGCCGGGTCGACAGCGATGAGAAACGCAAATTGCTCGCGACGGCCGTTGGCGGAAACGTCCCAGTCTGGCCGGTCGAAGTTCCGAATTCGGCGAACTGGTTACTTCCCCAGCAGAGAGCTGCTCCACTAGTGGCCAGTCCGCAGGTGGTTGCGAAGCCATTGCCGGCAAGAGCGGTGAAGGTACTGTCGCCCGCGACGGGGTAAGGCGCAACATGAATGACGTTCGGGGTTGCAACGCCGCTCCCGAGCTGGCCGAGGTTGTCGCCTCCCCAGCAGTAGACGAGGCCTGACGCCGCGACGCCGCAGGCGAAAGCCGAATGGACAGGGCCGGTCGGCATCCCGACGTCCCAGCCTCCAACGGCGATGCTCTTGAACGAGACTGGCGAATAGACTGCAACCGGCATTGAGACGCTTGGCCCATACAAGCCGTTGCCGAGCTGTCCGACGTCGTTCATGCCCCAGCACATGGTCCGCTTTTCTGTCGTGATGCCGCAGGCGAAGCCACTACCCACGCTGATCGTGTCGAACTTGAAGTTGCCGGGGACGCGCTCCGGCGACTTCGCAGTGTGTGCCGTCTGACTCCCGTAGTCGATTGCTCCCCAACAATACGCATCGCCGCCCGTCGTCACGGCGCAAACGTGTCCCATCCCAAACTGATCGCCTTGAAGCTGAGTCCTCCCGCCACCGGTGTTGGCGCGAGTGAAACCTGCGGCTGCGGATACGTGTAACCGGTCTGGCACCCATCGAGGCAAAGATGAACATCTGGTGCTGTAGCGGAGATCGACACCTTACACCCGGCAAGTGCCAAGGACGTTGCCAGGAGAAAAACCGGGCGTGAGAGTTGTGGTACGCGCATGGTTCATTCTGCCGTCGCGCAACTCCAGCGAACATACGTCGAGCTACGTAGCAGCGTACGTCGCGACTTGGCGTAGCCCCGAGCTGGCCCAAGATATCGGTAAACTCAGCCGCGTCGCGCCGCTTCGATCGTGGCGATGTCGATTTTCTGCATCTGCATCATCGCATCGAACGAGCGCTTGGCGACTGCAGGATCGCGATCGGTGATCGCCTTTGTGAGGGCGATCGGAGTGATCTGCCAGGACAGTCCCCATTTGTCCTTGCACCAACCGCACGCGCTTTCCTCTCCGCCGTTGCCGACAATCGCGTTCCAATAGCGATCCGTTTCCGCCTGATCGACTGTGGCGACTTGAAACGAGAACGCCTCGCTGTGCTTGAACGCGGGCCCCCCGTTGAGGCCGAAGCACGGAATGCCGATCACCGTAAACTCGACGGTCAACACGTCGCCCTTCTTTCCCGACGGAAAGTCTCCCGGCGCGCGATGCACCGCGCCGACCGACGAGTCAGGAAAGGTCTGTGCGTAAAAACGCGCTGCGTCCTCGGCGCCGCCATCGTACCAGAGACAGATCGTGTTCTTCGCTGGATTGCCCATGCCATGTCTCCGTCGAGATGAGTTATAGCGGTTCGAAGCAACACCGCCGCGACATCGGCTTCGCAAGAGAAGAGCCAGGTGCCAGCGTGTTCATTTACGCCGGCAGTATCATCGCGGCCAGAATACTCCGCGGGCGCCCCACCCGCGACGCCAACGATGCGCATTCAGTTCCTCGGGAAGCGTGACGACGGCTGCTACCCCGGAGACGGGCTTTGGATCGGATTGACCGCGACGACCAACGGTTGGAAGAAGTGTTCGTCACGCCGCGCGACGAGCCCAAACCCGGCTGCACGAAGAAGCCGCTCGAGTGTTGAAAGCGTCACCGCGTAATACCGGCTCTGGAACTCATGGACAATCGCCGGCTCGGTCCCTCGCTGCTCCATGAGACGCAGGGTGACATCGTACTGATCGCCGTCCCAGCGCCAGATTTGCTCGGCGGCATACGTGCGGTCGCCGACGGTTCGCGTGCCGTACGAGTGATGATCTGGCGTACGACGCTCGATGGCCGCGTAGTCGCGCACCGAGAAGACGAAGACAGCGCCGGGTTTGAGGAGGCGACGACACTGGATGAAAGCGATTCTGATCTCATCGTCGGTGAGCAGGTGCGGAATCGCGTTGTCGCATGCGATGACGGCCGCGAACTGATCGCGCAATTCACTCGACAGGCTGCGGAGATCGGCGACGCCGAAAGTAATCGCGAGTCCGCGCGCTCGAGCCTCTTCGCGGGCGCGCGCGACGGCGGCAGGAGAAAGGTCCGTCGCGGTGACATTGAAGCCGAGTTGCGCCAACCCCAACGCCTGCGTACCAATGCCGCACGCGGCATCGAGGACGGCGGTGCCAGGCTCGACGCCGAATTCGCCGAGCACGCGAGCGAGACCGCGGCTTTGCCGTGCGCTGCTCGCCTCCCAATCCGGGTAGATCAGGTGGTAGTACGGCGCAAGTCGGTCGTAGAAGTCTTGCGTCACCGCGCAATCCTAAAGCTCACGCTGCACTCGGCACGGTTGCCCGAACGCGAGGCAGTTTGGCGGAACATCCTCCGTCACGAGGCTGGCGGCACCAATCGTTGTGCCAGCGCCAATCGTAACTCCTGGAAGCACGATCGACCCGGCGCCGAGCCACACCTGATCGCCGATCGTGATCGGCCGCGCGTACGTGCGGTACGGCGCCGCATCTGACCCCGATGTCGGAACCACGCGATCGCGAGCGCGAAGTGGGTGGGACACCGTCAACAACTGTACACCCGGGCCGATGAGCACGTTGGCCCCGATCCGGATTTCGGCCGAATCAAGGAACACGCAATTCACATTTATGAATGACTGCGGGCCGATGTAGACGTGCGCCCCATAGTCGCAGAAAAATGGAGGTTCGATCCAGACGCCCGCGCCGACTTCGCCCAGAAGCCGCTCCAGGATATTCCGGCGTGCCGCCGCGTCGGTCGACGGCGTCGCTGCTAACTGGGCCAATTGCGAGCGCGCGTGATGTGCCAGGGCGAGGAGTTCCGCGTCGCGGGAATCGTAGGCCTCCGCGCGTAACATGCGCTCACGTTCCGAGCGCGGAGGATCCGTCATGGCGAGTGGCGGCGAGTCCGACCACCCCACCACAGGATGGGCAGCGCGAAGGCAAGGAGGAGGCCGTTCCCCATCCACATGGCGAGGAACGGAGAAACGAGCAGGTGGTGGGCGAGCGATTCGCCCCCAACGAGGGCGATGTAGTACACGACGAAGATCAAGCACGCCGAGCCGAACGCGAGCAGGGTGCCGCCGTGCGGGAAGGGCAGCACAAACGCGAGGCCTGCCAGCGCCAGCACCACGCATGCGGCGGCGAGCGAGTACTTCTTGTGGATCTCGATCTCGTACGAGGCCACCCGCGCGAGAGCGGCCGGTCCGGCGACCGCGCTGGCGCCGCGTGCTGCCGCCCGCAGCTCGCTGATCGACATCTCACGGGAACTCGGCTCATGGGTGCTCTGATGCGACAGCTCACTCTGGAGCAACGCCAGCCGCTCGTTCGCGCGAGGAAGTATTTGTGTGTTCCACACGAGTGAGAGCACGGCGATGACGGCGGATGCGCTGATCACGGGAGCGACGAGGCGGCGAGCTCCACGTCGCTCCTCGCGCGCCGCCGTGATCACTTCGCTGGCGCCGGGCCTTGTGAAGACCCAGAGCACCGCGATGAGGTTGCTCACCGGGATCGTCAGGGCCGCGGTGAACGGCACTGAGAGCACCATGAAAACGAGAATGGTACTCGGCGGCGCTCCATTCGCACGTAGCGCTGGCAGACGCTTCGTCATGAACTGAGCAAGCAGCAGCGCCGTGAGGGTTCCGAATGAGACGGCGAAGGCGATGGCGTGGCGACGCAGAAGCCGCCGCGCGCCTATCTCGACCTGGTTCATGCAGGCTGTCGATTGGATGCGGCGCGGGCAGTTGCCGCGAAGGCGTGGTTCATTGACCGGCAGGCGGTTGCCACAATTCGACCTTGTTACCCTCAGGGTCGATGACCCAGCCAAACTTGCCGTACTCGGAGTCGTCGATCTTGTCGAGGACGTTGCAACCTTCCGCTTTGAGGGTCGCGACTAACGCGTGAAGGTCTTCAACACGGTAGTTGATCATGAACGAGGCATTGCTTGGAGCAAACTGGTTGCTTTCCTGCGAGCCGACTGACCAGACGGTCGTTCCGCCCGCCGGCTTGCCATCCGAGTCGGTCCAGGTGAACGCGGCACCGCCCCACGCCTGGACATCGATAGCGAGATGTCGTTTGTACCAATCTCGCAGTGCCGTTGGATCCTTCGCCTTGAAAAAGATGCCGCCGATGCCAGTGACTCGCTTCATGGGAACCTCCGATGGGCAGTGGCCTCCACGTTGACCTCCGGATAAACGCGGAGTCGTGTCTCTCAACGTATCTATTACCCCGATCGACGTCTGCGGGCGAAGTGAACGATCAGCCAAACCACGCCGCCCCACAGCACGCCACCCAGTCCGAAGCCAACAAACATGGATTTCGGATCGCCGAGCCGGGGTTGTAGCGCATCCGACAGGAAGATTCCGGGGGTCCCCAGGATGGAAACGGTGACGCTGAGCCACGCAGGCGCAGGATGGCCGCTGTCCCCGATGGCAACGGCCAGGCCGAACAGCCCCGCAGCGAGTGAAGCCTGAATCGCGGCGATCGATATGACAAGAAGCACGAAACGCCAACGCCCGGGTCGGCCCATCTATTTCGACGCTTCCACTTCGCGTTGATACTCTCGAACAATCCTCTGGAGGCTCATAAGGCGTCACCGCGGGCAATCAGTCGTGCGAATGCCGGTACGTTCCACAATGGCGCCCATGCCGAGTCGGCACGCAAGAGCGCGCGCGAAATGCGATGCCCGCAGGGAAGGGAAAGCGCCTCGGTCAGAAATGCGGTAGCAACTTTCTTTCGGCCGATCAGCACATCTACATACGCCGCGTTGTGAAGTGCGTGACAGAGTTGCTCCGGGCTCGCCTCGCTTCGCGTTCGCCGGGCGTCCGCGACATAGACATCGGCTTCTCGAGCGGCTTCCGTCGTTCGGCCGAGCGTAGCATATGCCTCGGCGAGGATGGACCGGTGCGAGAACCACCAGAAGAACAACGGTGTGTCGTCGTTGTCACGCAATACGGGCGCGAGTCGGACGACGAGCGACTCCGCATGCGCTCGCGCGCCGTCGGTGTGACCCGACTGCGCGAGGTGACGGAGCTTGAGCAAATGGTAGAGCTCGGGTGCGATGCCCCCGGGGCCGGCGAGGTATCCGGCGAGGGTGAGCGTGTCGCGCGCCCGAAGAACCGTCGAAGGAGTGGCGTGGGCCCAAATTGAAATGCCCGCGGTCCCACTGGGGAGCCGCACGACCCACGGCAACGCCACGCTGCCACGTTCGAGCGTCTGACGGGCCGCCGCGGTGTCCGCGCGCCACAGCAGGTACGAGGACGCCTGAACAGCAAATGCAACGTCCGAGTTGGGTGTGACTTCGAGCTCGCGCTCGCGAGCCTTGACCGCCTGCTCATGTCGGTACAGTCGATCGAGGTCTCCCGCCAAATCCTTCCACTCGTTCACGGCCAGAGGGTCGAGCTCCATCGCACGGCGTTCCGCGGCGAGTGCGGCTTCGTAGTTTCCCTCGTACCACTCAATGTGGGCAAGGGACGAAAGCACTTCGACATTGTCGGGCGCGGCGCGCACCGTCCCGCGCACGACGCTCGCCGCGCCCGCACGGTTCCCTCTCAACTCGAGATCGCGTGCGTGGACCAGACGAGTGTCCACGCGCGTGGTATCGAGCTCCCACGCGCGTCGCGCCTCCGCCCGGAATTTTCCGAGCGCCTCCGATCTGTCGTGCGCGTTACCTGCCTGGCTATAGTCTCGAAAATGGCTCCATGCTAGCTCAACGTGTGCGGCAGCAAACTGAGGATCGAGCCGCACGGCTCGCTCGAACTCCGCTTGTATCGTTCGCCGATCCGCCGCCGAGAAGGTCGTCGTGCTCGACACCGCGGTCCGTCCGCGAAGGTACGCGTCATAGGCCGCGAGGTTCGACGTGACTGGCGCGCTCACGACGCTCTCGGCGCGTACGTGGAGTGTCGCGTCGAGCGCTGTCGCGACACGCTTGGCGACCTGAGACTGTATTGCAAACAGGTCGTCGAGCCGACCGTCGACTGACGTGCCCCACAGATTGGCCTGATCCCCAACCCGCACCAGCTCCGGGCTCACGCGCACGCGACGGTCGCCGTCGGGCGCACGCTCCCACCGAAACGAGCCGGTTACCAGGTGGGTCGCGCCGAGCTCGCGCGCGATGTCGCGCGACGTTTTCGTTGTGCGACCGTAGTGGCGTGTGCTCGATCCGCCGATGACTGTCAGCCCGGGGGTGTTCGCGACACGTGAGCGGATCTCTTCCGCGAGTCCTTCGGCGAAATGCTCGTCATCAGCAGCGCCGAGATTCTCGAACGGAAATATGGCCAGGACCGGCGCCCCGCCCGCGCGGACACGGTGAAAGCCATCGCGAAATGCGCCGACGAGGGCCGCCGCGCCGGCGAGCCCGATCATTAGGCGCGCGCCGCGTCGCCACGTGCGCTTGCTCGCGTTGCCGTCTCGAGGCGTGACGACAATTGGGTCGGGCGTTCGATGGGGCGCGACGGAGCCGGTTTCATCGGACGACGGCTCGCTGCCGCGCGAAGGCGTCGCGGGCAGCGGATACGTCGACGGCAATTCGCCGCGCATCGAGGTCGCCAACCGCTCCACGGCGGGATCCATTCCGACACCGAGATTCTCGGCGAGCAGTGCGCGAAGGCGCTCGTACTCGGCCAGTGCCGATGCGATGGCGTCGTTCGTGCCCGGCGCCCTGAGCGCGTTCAAGCGACACATTGCCCCATCCGTCGAGGCGGGCTCGGCATCGAGCCATCGAGCTGCCGCCGCGGCGCAGGCGTCCCATTGCTCCGACCGCGCGAGCGCCTGGGTGTGAGGCGCGCAGGCCGTCACGAAGAGGCGACGCAAACGCATTTCCTCCACCCCGCGCCAGTGCTCGAACTCAGCGGCATCTTCCACGTGCACGCCGTCGAGGAAGGGACCTGCGTACAGGTCCATCGCTCGCTCCCAGGCATGCGCCTCGATGGCCGCGCGGAGCTCGACGGCGTCCACGTCGATCGCTGCATTCTCTGCCAACGCGACCTCGTCGCCGCTCGTCACGATTGCGTTCCGCCCGAGCACGCGGCGCAGGTGGGAGATCGCATCGGACAGCGAATTCCTGGCGCGCGTGTCGTCCTTGCCACCCCAGAAGAGGGCCACGAGGTGATCGCGCGTTACCGGGCGCGCACGCAGAGCGAGGTAGGCGAGAACCGCGAGCTTCCGGCGACGCGTCCCGAGCGACTGGTCCACGCTTCCCGTTGGAGAAAGAAGCGTCAGACGTCCGAGTGTGACGAGGCGAAATCGCGCCGGGCGATGATGAAGCGAGGTCGGATGCATCGCTTGCCTGACAGGATTGTGGGGCGATCGGCCGCTTGGTAGCGGCGGCCCAATGTAGCGCGCGCATCCCCCGCACGGAACGTCATGCCGCTCGTTCGAGCCACGGCAACGCTCAACTGCAAGCCTGGCAAGCAGTTGAACGGTTGAAGGCCGAATCACGGACGGGACTTATCGTCGGAGGAAGCCTGACAATCAACGCTCATAGGAGAACAGTCATGACTCTTCCGGCCACGCGTCCTGCGCCGTTCGGATCAGAGGAGCCGGCGCCGTCGTTGCTCCATGGAAAGTTTGTGCTCGTCACCGGAAGCTCGCGAGGCATCGGCCGCGGTATCGCCGTGCGACTCGCCGAACGTGGGGCGACCGTCGCGATCAACTATGTGCGCGACGAAGCCGCCGCCAGCGAGACGCTGGCCATGGTGCGCGACCGCGGCGCCGACGGACTGATGATCCGCGCCGACGTGAGTCGTGCGGAAGAACTGCCGCGGCTCATCGCCGAGGTACACGACTCGTTCGGCGCACTCGACGTATTCGTGCACAACGCGCTCGGAAACCTCCTTGGCTTTCTGAGTCCGCCGCTGACGACGACCCTCGAACAGTGGGACGAGGCTTTCCAGTCACAGGCTCGCGCGTTCTACATCGGCATGCGGGAAGCGGCTCCTCGGATTCGCGAGGGAGGTCGCGTGATCGCCCTGAGCCATTGGCCCGGGAGCCATCTCGGCGGCTTTCAGCCGTACTTCGCCATGGGAACGAACAAGGCCGCCCTCGAAGCGATGTGCCGCTACTACGCCGTGGCGCTCGCCCCGCGCGGCATCACCGTGAACGCCGTGTGCGCGGGAATCACCGACGACAGCATCGTAAACGCCCTGCCCCCAGATGCGCAGAACGCAATGCTCGATTGGCTGCGCAGTGGTTGGTCACCATCGGGTCGGCCGACTTCGCCCGCCGACGTTGGAGGCGCCGTCGCGGCGCTCTGTTCCCGCGACGCCTCGTGGATCACCGGACAGACCATCGTCGTGGATGGCGGCGCGTCGCTGATGGACCCCGAGGTCCCGCTTGGCTTTCAGCGGTCGTGACCAATGAACAAGCTCAACCGGATGATGATGTTCATCAGAAGCGCATTTGGAGTACTTGTCGGGTCCTCTTCCTTGGTTGCGCAAGCCAGCACTCCGTTGCGCGTGCCGCCGGATAGCATCGAGACGATTCACGCCGCTCGCATGATCGACGGACGCGGCAAGGTGATGAATGACGCATGGGTCGAGGTGCGCGCGGGGCGCATCGTTCGCGTGTATACCCGACCAGCTCGCGGACGTCCCGCAACGTATGAGCTCGGCGACGCGACGCTGTTGCCGGGGATGATCGACGCGCACGTTCACATCGCCAACTACCTGACCGCCAAAGGAGTTTCCCATCGCGACGGCGACGGCGACACACCGGCGCAGTCGACGTTGGCTCGCGCCGGAAATCTGTACGCGACGCTGATGGCCGGTTTCACGACCATTCAAACTCTGGGAGGTGGGCAGGAGCAGACCGCACTGCGCGATGCGGTGAATCGCTGGCAGATCATCGGTCCGCGTATCCTTACCGCAGTCGATCCCATCTCCGACGGCGAGCTGTCGGCCGATTCGTTACGCGCGCTGGTTCGCAATCTCAAGGCGCGTGGCGCGGACCTGGTGAAGGTATTCGCCTCCCAAGGGCCGCTCAGTGCCGGCGTTCAGACCATTTCCGACGAAAAGCTCCGCGCCATTTGCAGCGAGGGAAAGATCCAGGGGCTGCGCACCCTGATCCACGCGGTCCCCCCGCCGGCGGTACGTGCAGCGGCGCTCGCCGGCTGTACGCAAGTCGAGCATGGAACGTATGCGACCGATGCGGAGCTCCGCTCGATGGCCGAGCACGGGACGATTCTCGACCCGCAGGTGTGTCTCGTGCTCCAGAATTATATCGATCATCGTGTCGTGCTCGGCATGTCCGATTCGACGATCGCCGAATTCGAAAAGTCCCTGCCGGTGGCCGCGAGCACTTTCGCGCACGCTATTCGTACGCCGAATTTGCGGACGGTGTTCGGCACCGACGCCGTGCCTTTCGCCCATGGTCGCAATGCAGAGGAGTTGCTCTGTCGCGTGAAGGCGGGACAATCGCCGTTGGACGTCATCACATCGGCGACGTCCTTGGCCGCCGACGCAATGGGGCTCGGCGATCGCCTTGGGTACGTCGGACCTGGCTACGAGGCCGATCTCATTGCGGTGCGTGGGAATCCGGCGCGAGACATCGGCGACATTCAGCGGGTGTTCTTCATCATGCGGGGCGGGATCGTCGTTCGCTGAGTGTGCAGGAGCATTTCCTGATGATTCCCGGACAATGAGGATTGTTGACAAGCTGGCCGCGCCAGCTTCGCGGCTGTAGACTTGAGCCGGTTCCTACAAGGACATCGATGGTCGCTCGTTTCGTACCGCTGTGGCTGATCGCCGCCCTTTCGTTGAGCGCGACGATCCACGCGCAAAGCGTCACCGTTCGCGGCACGGTCGTCGACGCGAGAACCGGACGTGGGTTGCCGTACAGCGCGGTGGCGGCTGGCAGCACGGAGCGGTTCACGAGCGATTCCGGGCGGTTCGTCCTGGCGGGCGTCGATGCCAGAAGCGTTCAGCTGCGCGTCCGTCACGTCGGCTACCTTCCGCTCGATACCACACTCTCGGTTGGCGCGGGATCTCCGCTCGAATTGCGCCTCGAGCTCCGTCCTCTCGCCGTCACGCTCACGGCGATGCGAGTGGACGCCGATCGCAGTTGTGTGTCGCCAGGCGCGCCACGCCCCGAAGTCGACCCGGCGCTGGCGGCGACGTTTCAACAACTCCAAGAGAACGCGCAGCAGTATCGCCTGATCACCAAGCGTTATCCGTTCGAGTCGACGGTCCAGCAGCAATTCTGGTTCGACACACCGGATGGTCGTGCCGAGATGCGA
>Ga0310811_10004385_pt1 | contig 17734 bp, 7 predicted proteins | sample YCmetagenome_FD_207642 | JGI IMG/M metagenome (GOLD analysis project Ga0310811, IMG submission 207642) | Soil microbial communities from experimental microcosm in Duke University, North Carolina, United States - YC | ecosystem: Engineered > Artificial ecosystem > Soil microcosm > Unclassified ...
TCATACGTAGTGAAGGCAGGCAGGCTATTGGTCCCTCCGATCCGGAGAGTTGCGCTGTCATCGATGGCCAGGTCTCCGCCATTTGCAGCGTCCTGCGAGAGGGTAAATGTACCTATGTCCAGAATTCCCTTGCTAAGGTGCAGGCTGGCGATGGAACCCAGGTTCTGTGCCAGTGTAACGGCCACACCGTAATTTTTATTGACGCCGACCTGTGCAATGGGCAGGGGGTTGGCGGTACCGCTGATGCTTGCTGTTGTGTTTCCTGTCATGGTCAATTGTCCGAGGGAAGCGTCTATTGATCCGTTATCGATGAAATTGCCCGCTACCTGGAAGTCCGAGTTGGCCGTGATATTCCCGGTAATTATCAGGTGATTGAAGATGGTTCCCGGGCTGCCGGATAATAAGCCGGCCGGGGAGGTCAGGGTAAAGGTCGACGTGCCGCCGTTGAGGGTGCCGTCACTTTCCAGATCGCCTGCTACGGTATAGGATGCGCTGCCGGCATTGAAAATGGCGTTGCTGTTGATGGAAAGGGCCCCGTTGACGGTCCACCCGGATGGAGGAGTAAAACCTGCCGCATTTGTATTGGCGATGATCACATTTTGTAAAGCAGCGGGAGTCCCGGCCATTGTGATGGCTCCCGATCCGCCAAACCTGACGGTGCCTGTGCTCGACAGGCCTGATCCGACATTTATCGTTACCGGTGTTGTAGTGTTGAAATTCAGAGTTCCATTGCTGGTAACCGTACCGTTGTTCGTAAAGGAGCCGCTGATGGTATGGGTCAGATTGCCTCCATTGAAGATGCCGCCGCTGCCGATGGTAAAAGAGACGAGAATTGTCCAGTTCACACTTGGATTTATTCCTGATGTATTATTGATATTCAAATTGGCAAAAACAGGTGTGCTGGTGGAGTTCAAGACTGGTGCTACGTTGCCGTTGAAGTTGATGATACCGGCAGAATTGGATACCAGTGCATTCAGAAAACGGATAGTCTGGAGGGTAGTACCGCTGAAGGTGGTTGTTCCGGTACTCGTTAAAGCGCCGCTGTTGGTAAGATCTCCATTTACGATGGCTGTTCCGCTGCCGGCGGCAAAAGAACCGGAAGGCGTGACGTTCAGCAGTCCATTGAAAACGAGGTTACTGCCTGCGACCGTATAAGATCCATATACCGCTACTCTGTTGAATGTGGTGTTCCCTGTGATCGTTTTGCCGGTACCGTTCAGCAATATCGTGCCGGTCGCCGGGATAAATGTGCCGCTGTTGTTCCAGTTACCTCCAAGAGCAAGTGTATTGACATCTGCATTCAGGCTGGCGCCGCTGCCGATGGAAAGGTCTCCGTTCACGGTAGTCGTGGCTATCAGGGTCTTGGCGCCGCTGTTGGTAAAGGAAAGGCTGCCATAGGAAATGCCGGTTACCGACTGGGCTGTCGTACCGTTGTAATTGACGGTACTGTTGGCGGCAAGGTTATAAGCGGAATAGTTGGCAGGAAAATTGGCTGCTCCTCCTACCAGCAGTGTAGTTCCGCCGGACAAGGTCAGGTTACCTCCGGATGTACTTCTTGCTGCGGTAAAGGTTCCTATATCAAAGTTGCCTGCCGAAAGGGAAAGATCACCGTTGAGAATAAGATTCCCGTTGAGGGTTGCGGTACCGGATTTATTGACGGTCAGGTTATTGAATGTAGATGCTGAAATAGCTTGCGCTCCTGTGCCGTTAAATGATACGGTGCCGCTGCCGGGCGTGAAAGTTCCGCTATTGCTCCAGTTGCCGCCGACACTGGTAGTAACGCCATTACCGGTCAGTATGGCAGCAGCTCCGATGGTGACGTTGCCTGTGATGGAAGCGGCTGCATTCAGGTTCAGTGTTCCGGCGCTGAGGGTAAGATCACCCTGAACTGTCGCAGCTGTATTAAGGGCTGCAATGCCGCCGGATTTATTGATAGACAAATTATTATAGGGGACATTGGCGACAAGCTGAGTATTGGTCCCGTTGTAAACGACAGTTCCCGCGCCGGCGGTAAATGTTCCGCTGGCATAGAGAAAATCACCGCCGACAGCTATTGTGCCTGCTCCTGTGAAGCTGATATTGGCTCCTCCTGATTCCGTCAGAGACTCGCCGATGGTGACGTTTCCGGTGCCGGTGCCGAGGTTGATGGCATGACCGGCCACTCCGTCGCTGAGAACGAGGCTGCCATTGACGTTGAGCGACTGTGCCCCGACGTTGATGGAATGGGTTACGGCGGTGCTCCAGCTGCCGTTGATGTTGCCTGTTGTCGTGAGGGATCCGCCTGTATTCAGGGTCAGGTTGACGGCCTGGCTGCTTCCGAATAACAGGCTTCTCGCATTGGCGGCAGTAGTGATCGATGGCTGATTGGTGAAAGCTGCGGTACCGATCTGAACGATATCATTTGCGGTGGGAACTGCACCCGGAGAACCCTGGATTGCCATCCAGTTGCCTGCCGTGTTCCAGTCTGTGCTGACGGCGCCTGTCCATTGTGTTACGTTGGGGGTGCTGGACAACGTCCAGGGCAATGCAATATTGCTGAGCCCGGCCAGATCCACGTAGTTGCTGGTGGTGTTGTTCCCGCTGTTGCCGTTGTTGATCCAGGCTGAACCGTTGTAATCCCAGGCTGTAAGGGTTGATTCTGTATTTCCGTTGAGGTCTTCGTCCTCATAGTGTAATCGCAGTGTGGCGGTGTAAGTGCCGGATGCGACGGCTATCGAATAGCTACGGTTGACTGCGCTGCCGAAAGGGAAGCCGCTGACATTGCTTTTGGTAACTGAAACGGTAATGCTGCTGACACCGGAAAGACTGGAAAAGGTAATGGTATTCTGCGGGCCTTCGAAGGCATAGGCTGTGCCTGTCACAAAACTATGCGTTCGCTGGATATTACCCAGGATAATGCCATTCCCGGTTCGGGTACTGGTTATAGTTATCGTACTGGAACCAGTGGACATCTGGCCGTTGGTCATATTCACCGTAGCGGCGCTGACATTATTCTGCAAGGTGAGGGTGGTGACGGTGGAAGCCTTGTTGACGGTAAGAATGCCAAAGGTAGTAGCTCCTGTAATGGAGGATGCGCTGCTTCCGCCAAAAACAATGGTGCCCGCACCGGGCGTAAAGGTTCCATTATTGATCCAGTCGCCGTTGATCGTGTGGGTAAAACTTCCTGCGCTGAAGGTGGTGCCTGTGGCTATGGTGAGACCGCTGTTGGTGGTTATGGCCGCCAGGGCTGTTTTTGTATTGCCATTGGATAAAATCAGCTGATTGTAGGTGCCGCCGTTGACATTCTGCGCAGCGGAACCATTAAAGTTAACTGTATTGGGCGTGGTGGTGGTGACATCCAATGAACCTGCTGTGATCGAATAGAGACCGGCAATTCCCAGCACGGCATTGGAGGACAGCTGAAGCGAAGTCCCGTTCAGTGTGACATTGAAAAGATTTACCGTACCATTGAGGGAGGAAGTTCCTGTAAAGGTGGCTGTACCGGCAGTTGCCGTCAGGCTGCCGCCGACGGTAAGAGCAGTATTAATAGTAAAGCTGACGGCTGTGGCGACGGAGCCTGTTATGTTGAGGGAGGAAAAGGTTTTTGCTCCTGTGCCACTGATGGTTTTTGAAGCGCCGCTCATTGTCAGTATACCGGAAGTGGCTGCGAAAGAGCCGCCGACTACCAGGTTTCCTGTAAGGGAAAAGGGAGTGCTGGTCGTGATCGTGCCTGTTATGTTAAGGTTGTCGAAAACGATACCTGTTCCGCTTATCGTCTTTGTTGTTCCTGACAGTGTGGTGGTGCCGCCGGACAGATGAGTGAAATTGCCTGCTCCTGAAGTGGCAAAATTGCCGGCTATAGTCAGTGATGTCGATGCTGCTGCACTAATATTTGAGGCTGCTATGGTAAGATCGTTGAAATTGTTTACTCCTGTACCACTGATCGATGCACCTCCGCCGGTAAAAGTGATCATGCTGGTATTGCCCGTAAAGGTTCCGTCATTGGTCCAGTTGCCGAATATAGAATGTGCGAAGGCGCCCCCGGCGAAAGTGGTGCCGGCGCCGATGACGACATTCCCGGTGATGCTAAGCGCAGCTCCTGCGGTATAGGACACAGACGTCCCGGAGCCGATGTTGCTGGTCAGGTTTCCGGCTATGGTAAAAGCGGAAGCCGGAAAGGTCTTAAGAGCTGCCCCGGAAGAACTGCTCAATGTCAGGTTGCCGTAGGTAGCTGCAGCCACGGCCTGATTCGTGCCCGAGTATTCGACGGTGCTTGTAAGGGGGAGAGTTATAGAGGCATAATTAGCTGGAAAGGTATTCGTGCCCCCGATCTTCAGGGTGGCGCCATTCGAAACGGTAAAGCTTCCTCCGCTTACCGTTGTGCCCCTGGCGGCCGTGAATCCCTGCAGGTCCAATATGCCGGCGGCTATATAAACATTTCCTGTTGTACCGGAAGACGAAGCCAGGGCAGGCAGGTTGCCCGCGAGGGATTTGGTACCCGACCCGCTGATCCGTAATGTTCCGTATGTCAGGGAACTGCTGACTGTCTGGTTGGTCGTAGTGGAGGAATAGTCGACTGTGCTTCCGGCATTCAGTGTAACGGAGCCGGATACTGTATAATTCGCAGCAAAGGTAGCTGCGTTTACGTTGAGCCTGGCATTGGCGTTGACGGTCAGTGCGGTGGCCGTCACCAGATAGGTTGGCGAAACGCCGGGATTTAAAATGCCTTTTACGGTAAGCAGGCTGCCCGATCCGCCGACGGTCACATTGGCCGCCAGCGTAAGAGTAGAACCCGCATTGACTGTCAGTTTCCGGAAGGTAGTTGTCGAACTGCCGCCCAGTGACTGTGTTACACCCGAGAACACCATGTTCGAGTTATTACTGGTGGCTGTATAAGTACCGGAATTACTCCAGTTGCCGGAGACGGAGATGGTTGTTTTCCCCTGTGAGAGCGTACCATTGGAATTGATGGTGAGATTTCCGGAGATGGTCAGGTTTCTGCTCGTCGTGAGCGTGACTGCCCGTGCCCCTCCGCCCAGGGTCAGCGATTTGCAGGCAGAGGAGCCTGAGATACCGGGTTGGAAGCTACCTGTAAAATTCGCATCGCCGATGATGGCATCTGTCGTTGAGGTTGGAATGCCGGCTGTCCAGTTACCGGCATCCTTCCAGGAAGTACTGACGGTTCCCTTCCAACTGGTTTGCGCCATGATGGAGACGGAAGAAAAGATAAAATGAGTACAAAAAATGCAAAAGAGGTACACACGCGTCATAGGATTTCACTTTAGTAAAAATGAATGATTGAGGAGAATAGGGGAGAATTGAAACTTTCCAATTGCCTGCGGAAGCAAGGTCAGAAAAAGCATCAAGTGTGCGTGTACAAATTGCCTAAGGGAGCATAAAGATAAATAAAAACCAGAAAAACAAAAATATAATGCCGGTGTCCAACCCTCTACTATAACCGTCGGAGAACGCTTTGCCAGCCATTATTGAACGTGCGGAGAATGAAGAAATTATTAACTTTAAATTGCGGTCTTATAAGACCTCAGTAGTTTTGAAAAAATCTTTCATCTTAGGCTTTCCTTAGAATAAAGTATAATGATTACGCCCACAGATAAGAAGGTCTTAAAAAGATTTGGAGAAAATTTGAGGAAGCTCCGCAAGGATAAAGGGCTCAGTCTCCGAGAAATGTCGTATGCCTGTAGCATCGATAACAGCAAGATCGCAAAGATCGAAAAGGGAATGATCAATATTACCTTTACCACTCTTTTGCAATTGGCCGTTGCGCTTGAAGCCCAGCCTTCCTCTTTGCTGGACTACCAGCAGGAGTAGCTATGGTTATAATTGTCTTTTCCCCGTATTGAGTGTATAACCTCATTGCTGTCCAGCCGAACAGAATATTTATTCATTTATTCTGAATGCATCGTTATGGACAGACGGGAAGAAGACATCTTACGCAAATTGGGCAAGCGCCTGAGTTATCTGCGCGAAAAGCAAAATCTTACTATTGCTGAACTGGCGGCCCGCTCGAGGCTTGATCCGGATATGATCGGAAAAATAGAGGCCGGTGAGACTGATCCGGCGCTGGTAGTCATTTTTGCGCTGGTGGAGGCGTTAGGCGTGTCGCCGGGGGAACTGGTGGATGGACTTTGAAGGGGCGCGGTGGTGGGGTCTTGGGCGCGTTGGTGGGGTCATTGGGCGCGGTGGTGGATTTCCTTTGAGATATATAGTATTTTTCGCATGAGTGGTTGGTCGTTTTGCTATTGTGGAATGGCCGAAGGGGTCGTATTTTGACTGACGGTATCATAATCCATTCTATGAAAAAACGACTACACTATGACTACGCTTGTGGGGCTGTTCTTTTCCTTTATCTCCGTCCTTGGTCTTTTGAAGGGTAAATCCAAACGTGTTATTCGCCGGATCGTCATTGTTGCATTTTCTCTTGTCCTGATCCTTGTGCAGGTCCTCTTTATGTATAATCTACTTCAGCTGGAGAGCCAGGAATTTATTACCGTCTCGGGATTCCTGAGCGGAATAATCCTTATTTTGGCGTTTCAGAAAAATGAAGCATGGTAAAAAAGTTCATTCTATCTGGCGCTGCCTGCCTGAGCGGCCTGTTCCTTTCCGCACAGATAAAGCCAATTGCCATCTATCACGAGGGTTGGATCGATTTCAACAAAAATGGTGTTAAGGACGTCTTTGAGGACCCGGCTCAGCCGGTGGAAAGGCGGATCGCCGATCTGCTGGGGCAGATGAGTCTCGAAGAAAAGACCTGCCAGACAGCGACGCTGTACGGCTTTGGGCGTGTATTAAAAGATGAGCTACCTACGCCCGGCTGGAAGGATGAGATCTGGAAGGACGGGATCGCCAATATCGACGAACATTTAAATAGCGTAGCGGGGAATGCTGCCGCTCAGACCTCGCTGTCGTATCCATTTAGCCGGCATGCGGAGGCCATCAACACGGTGCAGCACTGGTTTATCGAACAGACCCGGCTGGGGATCCCGGTGGATTTCACGAATGAGGGTATTCATGGGCTTAATCACGACCGGGCTACCTCTCTGCCTTCTCCCATTGCGATCGGCAGTACCTGGGACAAGGCGCTGGTTCGGCAGGCTGGGGACATCGTCGGCCGGGAGGCAAAGGCGTTGGGTTATACCAATGTCTATGCCCCTATTCTCGATCTGGCGCGTGATCCGCGCTGGGGCAGGACGCTGGAATGTTATGGGGAGGACCCTTTTTTGGTGGCCGAGCTGGGTAAGCAAATGACGCTGGGGATACAGAGTGAAGGAGTAGCGTCCACGCTAAAACATTTTGCAGTATATAGTGTTCCGAAAGGCGGCCGGGATGGCAGTGTGCGGACCGATCCGCATGTCGCGCCGCGCGAACTATATGAACTATACCTCTATGCATTCCGCCGGGTTATACAGGAGGCGCATCCGATGGGTGTCATGAGCAGCTATAATGACTGGGATGGGGTGCCGATCACGGGCAGCTATTATTTTCTGACGGAATTATTGCGGGAGAAGTTTGGTTTCGACGGGTATGTCGTCTCCGACAGCGATGCAGTGGAATACCTGTTTACCAAACATCATGTGGCGGAGACCTATAAGGATGCTGTGCGCCAGGTTATAGAGGCGGGGCTTAATGTCCGTACGAATTTTACACCGCCAAAGAACTTTATCGACCCGTTGCGGGAACTGGTCAGGGAGGGGAGTCTGTCCATGCGTACGCTGGACAAGCGGGTGGCTGATGTGCTGCGTGTAAAATTCAGGCTTGGTCTTTTCGATCAGCCTTATGTTGATGTGAAGAAAGCGGATGAGGTGCTGAAGCCTGGAAAGTCCAGGCCTTTTATATTGCAGATGGCGAGGGAATCGCTGGTTTTGCTGAAGAATGACAGTAATCTGTTGCCGCTGGATAAGGGGCGATACAAACATATCCTGGTAACCGGGCCGCTGGCTAAGGAGACGTCTTATGCGATCAGCCGTTATGGGCCTTCGCATATCGATGTGACTTCTGTTTATGAGGGCTTGCGTGGGTACCTGGGGATCGGTGCTGCCACGGGTAATGGGGGTAATGGGGCTGCCGCGGGTAATGGGGGTAATGTAGCTGGTGGCGGGTGGGTTCTTGATTATGCAAAAGGCACGGAGATGGTGGACAGCACCTGGCCGGAGAGTGAGATCATCCCAACTCCGCTGACGTCCGCTGAGCAGGCGGGGATCGAAGAGGCCAGGGCAAAGGCGCGGAACTCCGATCTGATCATTGCCGTTCTGGGCGAGGATGAAAAAAGGGTGGGTGAGGGCATGTCGCGTACGGGTCTTGATCTTCCCGGCCGGCAGGAGCAGCTGCTGGAAGCCCTGAGGGCTACGGGAAAGCCCGTCGTGCTGGTGCTGATCAATGGTCAGCCTCTTACGATCAACTGGGCGGATCGGTATATACCTGCCATCCTGGAAGCCTGGTTCCCCAATGCTGCAGGCGGGCAGGCCATCGCCGAGACCTTATTTGGGGACAATAATCCAGGTGGCAGGCTGTCGATCACTTTTCCAAAGACGACGGGTCAGATAGAATGGAATTTTCCTTATAAGCCGGGCTCGCAGCCTTCGGGAAGAAAAAAGGAGAACAAGACGAGCGTGTTTGGGCCTCTGTATCCGTTCGGCTACGGGCTTAGCTATACTACCTTCTCCTATAGCAATCTGGTCGTATCTCCCGAAGAGCAAAAGGTGGAAGGGGATGTCAGCGTATCCGTTGATATAACCAACACAGGCAGCCGAAAAGGGGATGAGGTCGTCCAGCTGTATGTCAATGATGAGGTCAGCAGCGTGACGGTATATGAGCAGCAGCTTCGTGGTTTCGAGCGGGTGTCTCTGGCTCCGGGGGAAAAGAAAACCATTTCCTTTATACTTCATCCGGATGACCTTTCGCTGCTGGACAAAAATATGGTCTGGCGGGTAGAACCCGGCAAATTCCAGGTCATGGTCGGCGCCAGCTCGACTGACATAAGATTGAAAAAGGAATTTCTCATCAGGTAATTTTCGTTTAGAAAAGATCAAAAATGAGGAAGCACTGAAGAGTGGTGCGATCTAAATTTGGTTATTCCAACCAAAATATAGTCGCAATGAGAAAACTGCTCTTCAATGCGTCATGCATTATCATGGCCTGTATGCTGTGTATTAACGCGCATGCACAGAAAAAACCGATCACCGGAAAGGTGACAGACTCCACGGGATTGCCGATCCCCAATGTTACCGTCAGGCTAAGATCTTCAAAGGGTGGTGTCTCTACAGGGGAAAATGGTAGTTTCCAGATCTCTGCTGCACCTTCGGATGTATTATTGATCAGTAGTGTCGGCTTAGCGGACCAGGAGGTCCGGGTGGGGAACAGAAATAATATAGTGATCGTCATGGGCAGGAACAGCCAGGCGCTGAGCGAGGTGGTTGTCACGGCTCTTGGTATCAAGAGAAGTAAAAACTCTCTTCCTTATGCCACCCAGCAAATTTCCGGCGACCAGGTCACCAAGACCATGAACACCAATTTTGTAGACAATATGTCGGGCAAGGTGGCGGGTCTGCAGATCACATCGAGCAATACGATGGGGGGATCCAATAACGTCATTTTACGGGGTATGAAATCCCTGACGCAGAACAACCAGGCCTTGTTTGTAGTGGATGGGGTTCCATATGACAACAGTAACCAGTCTGTCAACAATACGGGCGGCCAGGGGTATTATGATCTGGGTAACGCCTCTGCCGACATCAACCCGAATGATATTGAATCGATCAGCGTGCTGAAGGGTGCGGCTGCTTCCGCTCTATATGGTTCGCGCGGGTCGAACGGTGTTATCCTGATAACGACAAAGAAAGGGTCGAGGCTGAATAAAGGACTGGGTGTTACCGTCAATTTTGGCGTGAATGTCGGAACTCCTGACAATAGTACAATGCCTCAATATCAAACCATGTACGGGGAAGGTTATGGCGCATCGGGCGGCGGAACGAATAATCCGAACCCCTATTTTTATTACCAGCCTATTTTCAACAGCAATGGCGCACCGGTGTCGATCGTGGAAACGGATGTCGATCAGATGACGGGTCCGGCATACGATAAGAACACGATGGTTTATCAATGGGATGCCTTTTCTCCCGGCAATCCTAATTATGGGAAGGCTACTCCCTGGATGCCGTCGGCGCATTATAAGGCCAATGATTATTTTGTAACGCCTGTTTCTACGAGTACAAGCGTGTTTGCCGATGGCGGAACGGATAAGAGTACATTCAAGATGGGGTATACCCGCAGCAATGATAAAGGATATCTGCCCAATGCCAACCAGGCCAAGGATCTATTGACGTTGGGAGTAACGTATAATCTTGATCCTAAATTGACTGTCGGGGGAGAATTCAATTATTCCGACGTGAATGCTACCGGCCGTTATGGATATGGCTATTATGGGGGCAACGGAACACAGATCAATCCGATGACAGACTTCCGGCAGTGGTGGGAAACGGGTATCGACCTAAAGGCTCAGAAGGCTGATTATTTCCGAACGTTGACCAATGCCACCTGGAACTGGCTGGGCGGATATACGACCAATGTGCCGGGCAATATCGTCAAGCCAGCCTATCACGACAATCCATACTGGGTGAGGTATAAGAACTATGAGACCGACAGCAGGAACCGATATTTCGGGAATGCATTTGTCAACTATAAAGTGACCTCTTTCCTGAACATCCTGGGAAGGGTGTCGAAAGACGATTATAATACGCTGGTTGAAACCAGGTATGATGTGGGCAGCGCCGGCACGCCGCAATATGGCAAGAACCTGTCGACCTATGACGAAACGAATTACGACCTGCTGGTCAACTTCGATAAGAATATCAATGAGAATTTTAACCTGAAAGCCTTGCTTGGTGGTAATGTAAGACAGGATAATTTGTCTTCCACTTCGTCGACCACCAATGGCGGCCTGGTCGTGCCCGGATTTTTTGCGCTGGGCAATTCGGTCAAAACACCGGCTGCCCCGACCGAAGCCTATTACAGGAAGGAAGTGGATGGCGTCTTTGCCGGAGCCACGCTCACCTATAAGGACATGATCACCCTGGATGGAAGCATTCGCAGGGATAAATCTTCTACGCTCCCGACCGCGCACAATACGTATTATTATCCGGCCGTATCGGCCAACTGGGTATTCAGCAAGCTGCTGGATGTGGAATGGTTGAGCTATGGTAAGCTGAGAGCTAACTATGCGGCGGTAGGCGGTGATGCTCCTTATTTCAGCTTACAGAATACCTATGCTGCATCGACGCCATTTAATGGCCAGACGATATTTTCTTTGAAACCGACCAACAACAATCCTAACCTGGTGCCCGAGATGAATCATACCTATGAGGTAGGTGCGGAGCTGGCATTCCTGAAAAACAGGGTCGGCCTGGATGTTACCTACTATCATGCGCAGACCATCAACCAGATCACGCCGATCAATGTCTCACAAGCCAGCGGGTATAACCAGTTCTTTGTTAATGGTGGAACGATCCAGAACCAGGGAGTGGAAGTATCGCTGAACCTGACTCCCGTGAAGATCCGGAATTTCTCCTGGGACATGACGGTCAACTGGGCTATGAACAGGAGCAAGGTATTATCGCTCTATGGTGGCCAGAGCGTCTTTATCCTTTCGAAATACCAGAATAGCGTTCAGCTCGTGGCGGAGAAAGGACAGCCTTATGGAGTACTACGTGGGACGGATTATACTTATAAGAATGGGAAACCGCTTGTAGATACAAGCGGATATTATGTCAAACAACCTAATGCCCTTTCGGATGTCGGCAATATCAGTCCTAAATGGCAGGGCGGGATCAACAACACCTTTCGTTACAAATCAGTTAGCCTGAGCTTTTTGATCGATGTGAAAAAGGGCGGGGATATCTATTCTCTTGACCTGGATTATGGCGCTTCCGCCGGTCTTACACCGCATACCGCCGGGTACAACAAAAATGGCAAGCCGGTGAGAAGTCCTTTGTCTGACGGCGGTGGGTATCTTATGGAGGGCGTAACGGCTGATGGAAAGGCGAATACGAAGCTGGTGGATGCTTCCGATATCAATTCAAAGAAATTTCCTTTCAGTTCGGATAACCAGGAAGTGGTCAAGGAATATATCTTCGATGCTGGTTACGTTAAACTAAGGGAAGTGGCTATAACCTGGTCGGTTCCGGCCAACACCATCAATAAGCTGCATTTTGTAAAAGGGATCGATCTTTCGCTGACGGGTCGTAATCTTTGGATCATCCACAAGAATTTGCCTTATGCTGATCCGGAGCAGGGTGTGCCTGTCAGCGGGTCTTATGGGGCGAATGCTTCCCAGGGATTCCAATCGGGTGCCTATCCTGTCTTCAGGACCTTTGGATTTAATGTAAAAGCGAAATTCTAAAAACAACAACATGCGAAAATTACTTGTAACATATATACCTGTTTTGCTGATTGCTTCTGCCTGTACCAAGAACATACAGCAGCTGAATACCGATCAAAAATCAGCGGTTACTGTGCCGGCTGCGACGGTCTTCCTGGCCGGTGAGAAAAACCTTGTGGATAATATCACGACTCCTGCAGGAGGGAGCGATCCATTCCGGTTTTTCGCACAGACCTGGACGCAGATCACCTATACTTCTGAAGCACAGTATATCCTGACCCAGTACAACGCGCCAGACAACTGGTGGGCGGATCTGTATGGTGGGATAGCCTCGTCAACTGCGGGGCCGGGGGTGCTGAACAACCTGGTGGATGCAAAGGCGAATTTTGCTGCCACTGCTCCAACGGCAGGTGCGCTGAAGAACGACCTGATCATTACGGATATCCTTGAAGTGTATACGTATAATCTCCTGGTTTCGACCTATGGTAATATGCCTTATACGCAGGCCAACAGCAGGGCGATACCTTTTCCGAAATACGATGATGCAAAAACAATATATGCAGACCTGCTGACCCGTCTTGATACTTGTATCGCAGGTCTCGATGCAAATTCGGGTGCGATGGGTGCTGCCGACCAGGTTTACATGGGCAATGTAGCCGCCTGGAAGAAATTTGCAGCCACGTTGAAACTGAAGATGGCGATGGTGCTGGCGGACACAGATCCGGCGACGGCCTCCAAAAAAGTGCAGGAAGCTGTGGCTGCAGGGGTCTTTACTTCCAATGCGGACAACGCCCTGGTGAATTATTCAGATGCTTCCACGACAACTTCCAATCCTGTCTGGCAGGCTGCAATCAATAGCGGGAGGCATGATAATCTGCCGGCCAATACGCTGGTCAGTCAAATGGTAACCTGGAATGATCCACGGCTTCCGCTGTATTTTACGCAGGTCAATGGGGCGTATCTTGGCGGTCAGCCGGGGGCGGGTAATTCGTATATCGGTTTTTCTACTTTTTCCGACCAGATGCTGGCGCCAAAATTTCCCGGCGATCTGCTGGATTATGCAGAAACGGAATTCCTGCTGGCTGAAGCGGTGGAAAGAGGATTTCCTGTTACGGGCACGGCTGCCAGCCATTATAATGCCGGTGTCACGGCTTCCATCCAGTTCTGGGGCGGCAGCGCTACGGATGCGTCGGCATATTTAGCTCAGCCTGCTGTGGCCTATGCTTCCGCCGCGGGGGATTATCACCGGAAGATAGGTTACCAGGAATGGATCGCGCTGTATAATCGCGGATGGGATGCCTGGACATCGATCCGTCGTTTGGGCTATCCTGACATCAATACGATCAATCCTCCTTATGGGGCTATTTCGCCGATGCCGCTGCGTTTCTATTACCCGCTGACGGAGCAGTCGGCCAATGCGACGAACTATGCGGATGCTGTCAAGGCGATAGGCGGCAATGATGCGGTGACCACCAAGCTGTTCTGGATGAAATAAACGCTAAATATGTAAATTCGATCATGAGCACACTACGTCAGATACTTTTACTGTCATTACTCGGGCCTTCGTTGGTCCAGGCGCAAACCCAGCCGAATCCGGACAGTGTTCGTGCACAGCGGGCCCGGATGGTGGCCCAGGCTTCGGAAGAATACAAGCATAAGGTCTTTACACATGCCGATACTTTGCGGGGAAGCATTACTCCGGAAAGGGCCTGGTGGGATATCCAGCGGTATGATATTACGGTGAAGCCGGATTTTGTTTCAAAAACAGCGCCGGGCAGCGATCTTATTACCTATAAAGTAACTAGCGACGTGCAGCCTGGTATGCAGCTGGACCTGCAGGCTCCGCTTCATATCGACAGCGTGATCTTCAATGGGAAGGCTTCGCTGCCCTTCACGCAGGAAGGGAATGTCTGGCATGTGAAGACGCCAAAACAGCAAGTAGGATCTGTCAATACGGTGCAGGCATATTTTTCCGGGATACCGCATGAGAGCACGCGTCCGCCGTGGAGCGGGGGCTGGACCTTTGCCAAAGACTCGCTTGGCCGGCCCTGGATGACCGTTACCTGTCAGGGTTTGGGTGCATCGATCTGGTACCCCTGCAAGGACCTTCAATATGATGAACCTGACAAGGGCGGCTCGGTGACGATGATCGTTCCGGACTCGCTGGTGGGGGTATCGAATGGGCGGATGCAATTTAAAAAATCGAACGGGGATGGCACAACGACCTATAAATGGGCGGTGGTCAACCCGATCAGCAACTATTGTCTTATCCCCTATATCGGCAAATACGTCACTTTTCATGAAGACTTCCAGGGCGAGAAGGGGCATCTTGACCTGGACTATTGGGTATTGGACTATAATCTGCCAAGGGCGAAGGACTATATGCCCACGCAGGTGCATAATATGCTGCATGCTTTCGAATATTGGTTCGGGCCCTATCCTTTTTATGAGGACAGCTATAAGCTGGTTGACGTTCAACATACCGGTATGGAACACCAGAGCGCGGTGGCTTATGGTAACAACTACGCCTTTGGCTACAGAGGACGGGATGGATCAGGCACGGGTTATGGCCTGAAATATGACTTTATCATTATCCATGAAAGCGGTCATGAATGGTTTGGCAATAATGTTACGACCAGGGACCTGGCTGATATGTACGTACATGAAGGGTATACCAATTACAGTGAAACCCTGTTTGCGGAATATATGTGGGGCAAGGATGCCGGCAATGCGTATAATGTGGGCACCCGTCGTGGGATTCGCAATGACAGACCTATTATCCCGAGATATGGCGTCAATGAGCAGGGGAGTGGGGACATGTATCCAAAGGGGGGCAACATGCTCCAGGCCATCCGGCATAGTATCGACAACGATGAGAAATGGCGCCAGATCTTAAGGGGGATTCAGAAAGATTTCTATCATCAGACCGTCACGACGCAGCAGGTCGAGCATTATGTATCGGCAAAGGCGGGGTTCGACTATCAGAAGGTGTTTGACCAGTATTTGCGGACGACGCAGATCCCGGACCTTGAATATTATATCAGCGATGATAAAAAGAAGGTAACGTATCGGTATACGAATGCGGTGAGTGGGTTCAATCTGCCGCTGGTGCTGAAGAATGAGACGGCGCGGGTAAGGATCGTCCCTACTACGGAATGGAAGACGACGGAATTGAAGGGGGATGAGGCCGCGTTGTTTAGCGAGGAGGGTATTAAAAATATGTATTACATTGGGGTGAAGGCCAATGCGGCTCATTAGAGCCTGATTGCGGCCCATTAAATTTTTTAATTACACGATATGAGAATTTTTTTTCGATTTGCACCGGCGGGCAGATGCCGGATCGGTTGGTTGCTGATGCTGATGTTGTTGACGGGAGCGGTGCAGGCGCAGCGCGGCGCCGGCGGCGTCAAATGGGCAAAGGACGGAAAGAGCTATTATGCGATAGAAAATAATACGATCGTGCGGTATGATCTGCCTGCTTTTCAAAAGGTGGTGCTGGTAGATGCGGCGACACTGACGCCTGCCGGGCAATCGCAGCCGCTGGCGGTTCAGAATTTTTCGTTTAGTGACGACGGAAAGAAGGTACTGGTTTATACGAACAGCAAAAAGGTATGGCGTCTTAACACCCGGGGGGATTACTGGGTGCTTGATCTTTCGGCGCATAGTCTGAAGCAGCTGGGGAAAAGCCGGCCGGCTTCTTCTCTTATGTTTGCCAAGATAGCGCCTGATGGGACAAAGGCGGCGTATACCAGCGAGCACAATGTATATGTGGAGGACCTGGCTACGGGTTCTGTTACACCGCTGACGACGGATGGGACGTTTCGGTTGATCAACGGGACGTTCGACTGGGCGTATGAAGAGGAGTTTGGCTGCCGGGATGGTTTCCGGTGGAGTCCGGACAGCAAAAGTATCGCCTACTGGCAGATCGATGCCAACCAGATCCGGAACTTCCTGATGATCGATAATACGGATTCGCTGTATCCCTTCACTGTCCCGGTGGAATATCCCAAGGCCGGTCAGGACCCTTCTCCCTGTAAGGTGGGGGTGGTCAGCCTGGCGACGGGGAAGACAACCTGGATGCTGGTGCCTGGCGACAGCCGTCAGCATTATATTCCGCGGATGGAATGGGCGGCTGGCAGCGATGAGCTGGTGATAGAGCAGCTGAACCGCAAGCAGAATGAGGCGAAGGTCTTTATCTGTACGGCGGCTACCGGTGCGGTAAATGAGATCTATAGCGAGTCGGACAAGGCCTGGATCGATGTAAAGGAAAGGTGGAGCGATGATATCGCCGGCTGGGAATGGATCAATGGCGGGAAGGATTTCCTTTGGGTCTCTGAGAAAGACGGATGGCGGCATATTTATCGGATCAGCAGGGATGGAAAGAAAGAGACTTTGTTGACGAAGGGTAACTATGACCTTATCCGCACGAATGCTATTGATGAAAAGAGCGGGTATGTATATTTTATGGCTTCGCCGGACAATGCGACGCAGCAGTATCTTTACCGGGTGTCGCTGGATGGGAAGGGGAAGCTGGAGCTGATGTCTCCGGCTGGGCAGAAGGGGACGCATAATTACAATATTTCGCCGGGAGCGCAGTTTGCGACGCATAATTTTTCGAATCATTTGTATGAGTCGGTATCGGAGTGGGTGAGCTTGCCGAAGCATATGAATATCAAGACCAATGAACCGGTAGCGGCACGTGGCGGGAATGAACGTCCGAGGTATCCGGTAAAGATGTTCCAGGTTACGACGGATGATAATGTGACGATGGATGGCTGGATGATCCTGCCGAAGAACTTTGACAGCACGAAGAAATACCCGGTCCTGTTCATGGTCTATACGGAACCTGCTGCGACGACGGTAAAGGATGTCGCTGGTTCGGCCGGTACGCCCCTGTATGCGGGTGATATTGCGGCTGACGGGTATATCCAGATCAGTCTGGATGGTCGCGGAACGCCTGCTCCGAAGGGTGCGGCCTGGCGCAAGGCGATCTACCGGAAGATAGGCATCATCAATATCCGGGACCAGGCTATGGCTGCCAAAAAGATCCTGTTATGGCCGTTTGTGGATACGAGCCGCATAGCGGTGCATGGATGGAGTGGGGGTGGCAGCACTACGCTGAACCTGCTATTCCAGTATCCGGATATTTACAAAACGGGGATCGCCATTGCGCCGGTCGCGAATCAATTGCTGTACGATAATATTTACCAGGAAAGATATATGGGTCTTCCGCAGGAGAACAGGGAAGACTTTGTGAATGGATCGCCTTTGGCGTATGCCAAGAACCTGAGGGGGAATCTGCTGGTCGTTCACGGTACGGGGGATGACAATGTCCATTACCAGGGGACGGAGATGCTGATCAAT
>Ga0310811_10004387_pt1 | contig 17731 bp, 13 predicted proteins | sample YCmetagenome_FD_207642 | JGI IMG/M metagenome (GOLD analysis project Ga0310811, IMG submission 207642) | Soil microbial communities from experimental microcosm in Duke University, North Carolina, United States - YC | ecosystem: Engineered > Artificial ecosystem > Soil microcosm > Unclassified ...
AAAAACATATCGCATCGTGCATTTAACATCCGCGCATTCGGCGTTGGACGTACGCATATTTCACAAAGAATGCCGTTCGCTCGCGCGTGCCGGTTATGAGGTTGTTGCGTTGGGAAACCATACGTGCACTGACATTATTGATGGCGTCAGGCTGCGAGGGTTGGGGCAGAGTAGCGGCCGGATCCAAAGAATGACAATCAAATTGCTCGGCATCTGTCGGGAAGCATTTCGGTCCCACGGGGATGCGTACCACATTCACGATCCAGAACTGCTCATGGCGGGACTGATCCTCCGCGCTGCGGGGAAACAGGTTGTTTACGATATCCACGAGGATCTCCCCAGGGATGTGCTCTTAAAAACGTATATTGCGAAGCCTATCCGCAAGCCTTTGATGTGGATTGTGGAGCTTGTGGAGAATGCAGCCGCGCGACGCATGAGTGGATTGGTCGCTGCAACGCCGGCGATTGCAAAGCGATTCTACGCTAGAAACAGCAAGACAGTTGTCGTAAACAATTACCCTGTTCTTGATGAATTCACTCCGTCGACGGGTTCGGAGTGGAAGAGCCGCGGTCCGGCTGTCACCTTCATCGGAGGGATCGCTGAAGAGCGCGGTATCCGTGAGATGTTAGCGGCAATGGACCTGCTCCCAAGAAATCTTGGCGCAAGACTTGAGTTGGCAGGCCGGTTCTTCGTCGCAGGGCTCCAACCTGAACTGGCAGCGAGTTCGCAATGGCAACACGTACGCTGGCATGGCGAGCTCGATCGCAACGGCACTGCCTCCCTCCTCGCAAGTGTGCGGGCAGGGCTGGTCTTATATCATCCTGAAAAGAGCCACGAAGTCTCACAACCAAACAAACTCTTCGAGTACATGGCTGCGGGAATTCCCGTTATCGCTTCTAATTTTCCGCTGTGGAGGAAGATTATCGAAGACGCTGGCTGCGGGCTGCTGGTCGATCCGCTCGATACGCGCGCGATTGCCACCGCAATTGAGCACCTGATAACGAATCCCGCCGAAGCAGAAGCAATGGGACAGCGTGGACGCGTAGCTGTGAAAGAGCATTTTAACTGGGCCAATGAAGAGCAGACGTTGTTGTCCTTCTATGCGGCTCTGCTCACTGAACGCGCCATCCTGGAGGCAGACACCGCGGTGACATGAGTCCCAACTGCACAGACACGGGCTGCAACTATGTTGAAGTTTCATCGCGCACATCTAAGTCTCGAGAACTGAGGCAGCACTCTGCAACAGTTTCCGAACCGGACTGTGTGCCAGAGTCCTGCATGGTGGAGTTGTCTCAAGGAGACAAAAAGGAAGAGATGGTAATTGCGGCGCCGCGGGAAGGCAATACCGTGCTCGGGCTCGTACTGCAACCCCAGGTTTGTGGCCGAATCGTGGGCAACGGAAGGTGAGCTGTTTTCGTGATCTACGCTTCCAACGACGCCCTTGCCTTGTTTGACAATTTAATGGGACACCACACTAGCTCCCGGCCACACAACGTGGTGCGCAGAATCGTTGAGCGGCTCGCCAGCCTCCGGCGTAGGTTTCCATTCGCGACGAACGTGGCCGTGCTTAGCGGAGGAACCTCGTTGGGCCATTGCTTCACGATTGCAGCAGCGCCCCTTCTGACACGGCTGTATCTGCCGCACGATATCGGCGATCTTGGGCTTTTCAATGAGTTCCTTTCCGTTATTGCGGTGGCGGCATCCCTGCAGTATGATGCCGCGATCGTCTCTGCCCCCGACGAAAAAGGAGGCGCCCAACTAGCAACGCTATCGATATTGTTGACTCTTCCGATGAGCATTGCCGGTGGACTACTGTTGTACGCCATGATCCACTTTTCGTTTGTGGGCTTCGGCGCCTTGCCTGTATATGCAGCATGGTTGATAGTGCCCACCATTGTGTTTGCCGGTGTATTTTCGGTCCTTCGCTATTGGTCGGTGCGGGATGCGAGGTTCGGCATTGTGTCGCAGGCCGTCATCTTTCAGAATGGTGGACGCAGCCTGCTGCAGGTCGCCCTAGGTGTGATCGGATCGCATTCTTTCGGCTTGTTACTGGCGGAGGTCTTCGGGCGCGGCCTCGGAATGAGTCGTATGCTACGCAACGCCTGGCCTGTGATGCGGAGGCATGCTCCCAGCGTTCGTGACGCTGCAAGGGCGCTCATAAGTAACCGGCAATTCCCGCTTTGGTCGATGCCCTCCTCGTTGCTTAATCAGCTCGGTACGAGCCTTCCGTTGCCGCTACTGGTTACATTGTATGGCGCAGATGCCGGTGGATACTACGCCCTGGTGTGGAGAGTGCTGGCCGTGCCGGTAGTCCTAGTCGGGAATAGCATGGCGGATGCGTTCCACAGCCGTGCTGCGCTCTACGCGCGCGAAGATCCGAAACGCCTTCTGTCGTTCTTTCACGGCACGACCGCGGTCTTGTTGGCGATGGGCATAGTCCCAACCTTGGCAATCTTAATCTTCGGGGGGCCGATCTTCGTCTTCGCATTTGGGGCCAGATGGAGATTGTCGGGAGCCATCGCCGCAATCGTGGCCCCATGGTTCCTCACCTCATTTATCGTCAGCCCGATCAGCCGGTTAGTTTATGTGTTGCATGGCCAGCGCTTGAAGCTGATTTATGATGTGTTGATTCTTGGTGTGAACCTGATGGTGTTTCTTGGCGCCCGCCGCCTTGCTTGGCCCATGCTTCACATGGTGAGTGTGATGAGTCTACTGAATACTGCCTCAAAAGTCGTTTTCTACCTTTTGCTGTTGAGGATCGCGGCGACTGCGATACCTACATTGTCAACGCGGCTGAACGCGGCGTGACGTATTTGCGGGATTGTGTTTAGAGAGCTGACCCACGTAGGGCAGGATGAATAAATCTGCTCGCGCAACAGCCATCGGGAAAATACCTATCGAGCGCCATAGCAGATCAGGGCAAGTCAGGGGTAGTTTTCACATGCCGACCTCACATCAAGGTTATTCGAGGGGAGGACTGTTTGCTCTCGCCGGTGCAATTGCACTTGTCGGCAGTTTTTGTGTGTTCTATCTGGCGCTGCGATGGGAGTTCGAGCCGATCTACACTGTCGCGGTTGCAGTACTCGTGCCGCTAGTTGTGTTCATGATGCGCAAATGGCCGCTTGCTATGCTTTCCGGGCTGCTCTTCGTGGGAACCTTCAAAACCATCCCGGCCGATGGAATAAGCTTGAAAGATCCTACGATGATTTGTTTGCTGCTTTCGGCGGGAGCGATCTTTCTGGACGCACTCTTTATCATGGCCCGCGCCACCCCTTGGACGTTCGGTGCATTGTTCAGGGGACAAGCTACTGTGGTTATTCTCTTCCTGTTGTTTTGCGCAGTGATTGCCGTCAGTCTCTTATACACGCCCTCTGTTCAGGGAGGAATGACAGTCGCTCGATTTGAGACTTTCGAAGTATTGATGTTCTTCGCTCCTATCCTCCTCTTGAAGAGCAAAGCGGATGTCCGCCAATTGCTTATCATTGTGGTGGTGCTTGCGATTGTGATGAGTGGCAAAATAATTCTGAATCTCGAGCGTCCGTCGGAAGCGGTCATGAGCGGAAAGAAAGATATCACGAATTTGGTAGCTGGCGCGCTGCTGGGCTTTGCGCTGTTGCTTTGCCTGTACGGGAAGCTTTTCGAGTCTCGTATCATCCGGAATGCATGCATCGTCTTCCTCTCCTTCGGACTAATCGCATGCGCTGCACGCAGCGCTCTCGTCGCTCTGCTGATAAGTATTGTAGTCAGCGCATGTGTGTTGCGAGGAGAAGCCGGTGTGCTCGCGCGCAAGGTGGTTCTAATCGGTCTTCTTCTGACCGCTAGTGTCGCAGTTCCGACACTCGTATGGTTGCGAAGCGTCCCCGCCGCGCAGGAAAAAGTACGGGCTAAGGTGGGGGAGCTAGAATCGATCGGGACTGGAGCGCGGGACAAGACAGGCACAATTAGTCAGCGCCTAGGCTTCTACCGTTCGGCGCTCGATGCCTTGAAGCAACACCCCATCATCGGCTTGGGAGTAGGAGGTTGGAGCATCTTTTACAATAACGAGGATACCGCCTACTATCCTCACAGCTTTGTGCTCGAAGTAGGGGCTGAGCAGGGAGCGGTTGGTCTAACCATTCTAATCTCCTTGCTCGCGGTACTGCTCCGATCGGCACTGAAGCTGCTTCACGCCGATCCTTATTTTGCGTTTGTGTTTCCCGCCTTGTTGTTTTTTGTCTCTTTCCACATGGTGACGAGCACCGTCGAATCCCGCGAGTTGTGGTTTGTTTGCGGACTTGTAGCAGCGGCGTCGCGTATAAGCGCGCACCCGCACCCTCCGGACCACGTGCAAGAGATGGTATTGAAACACGGTGGCAGAACCGCTTATGTCGAGTCCTGATAAACCAGAGACTGCCTGTTTCGGTCCGCGACTTTACGAAGGGCATGGGCCTTGCGATGCTTCTGGTGTAATTTGCACCCTCTAGGGCTCACGAATAGCCGCAAGACTCTAAACACCGAGCAAGGCAGTTGTACATCGCCGCAACCTTGAATGCAAACCATCGATGAGTTGAACCAGGCACCCGCCTGGTATCCTCATCGCTGCTCGAGCAATCTTCGCTTCCTGTGCTGGAGAGTTGGAGAAGAGAAATGCTAGTACGCTTTGTCAGGTTCTTGGCATGTCCCATCTGCTTGGGTACTTTGGAACTTCAGGATTGCAGACTCAGCCGCGGTCAGCCTGTCGCCAACCGATGAAAAGCGTTCCGAATGCGGTCGCTCAAACCGAACGAGTTTCAGAGATCACAGCCGAAGTAATTGCAGGGTCTCTTACTTGTACTTGCGCCCACCTATTGTCGATGCAGCCTAAGCGGCACGCGCGGTCTCGGATGCTTCCCACATATTCAAGGCGCTCTATCTAACCATGAAGCAGATAGTGAGTATTGTCGGTGCAAGGCCGCAATTCGTAAAAGCGGCCGTGGTGTCCAGAGCATTGGCATCGGCGGGTGTGACCAACGTTCTGGTTCACACTGGCCAGCACTACGACTTCGAGATGTCTGGCCTGTTTTTTGACGAACTGGGCCTCCGGGAGCCTGAGTATAACCTTGCCATCGGCTCAGGACGACATGGCGTACAAACTGGTCGCATGATTGAGGCAATCGAATCCCTTCTGCTGAATATCTGCCCAGAAATGGTCCTCACCTATGGAGATACGAACTCTACGCTGGCGGGTGCGTTGGCGGCAGCCAAACTGCATATTCCCGTTGCCCACATCGAAGCCGGTCTGCGATCGTTCAATCGCCAGATGCCCGAAGAAATCAACCGGGTGCTCACAGACCATATCGCCGATGTGCTGTTCGCGCCGACTGTAATCGCCGTGCAGAACCTGGAGAACGAAGGAATACCTGCCGAGCGGATCATCCGTACCGGCGACGTGATGCATGATGCCGCACTGCAGTTCTCCGCGCGCGCCGAGTCAGTCAGCCTTGTGTTGCAGCGACTGAAGTTGCAATCGCGTAACTATATACTCGCGACGCTGCACCGCGCTGAAAACACAGACGAACCAAGCCGGCTGCGGGCGATCATAGAAGGATTAGCTGATGTAGCGCAGCAATTGCGGGTGGTCCTGCCACTGCATCCGCGGACACGTAAGGCACTCGAGCGGGCACAAATCCGCGCTGCTGTCTTGCGGCGCATCCTCATTCTCGAGCCATTGGGATATCTGGACATGACTATGCTGGAAAAACACGCGCGCCTGATCGCCACCGACTCGGGCGGAGTGCAGAAAGAGGCCTATTTCCATAGCGTGCCCTGCGTCACCCTGCGAGGCGATACCGAGTGGGTTGAGTCACTGGAGGGCGGGTGCAATCAACTTGTGTTTCCCACGAGTGGCGAAGCTGTGGCCATGGGTATACGCGAGTCTCTGACGAAGGAGCCGATCTTCCGCAGCGGCGTCTATGGCGATGGATACAGCGCCGTACACATCGCGGACGCCATTTCCAGTTGGAGTTCCCATCGTTCACCGGATGGACGCACAAACACTCCGTCGTTGGATGCGATATCGTGCTCAGTCAAATGATTAAATTCGCGGCTTCGGCGTTGAGCGTCTCCATTATCGCTTGGCCGATACAGCATCCCGGGCTCACCACGGATGGCGCCACCGCTGCCGGAATCAGTGCCAGCCCGACCTCTGTTGCGCCCGGCGGCAGTACGACGCTGACCTGGACGACAAAGAACGCCGTGAGCGCGGACCTGAACGGCACGCCGGTTCCATTGAATGGCTCTAAGGTGGTTCACCCTACGGCCACAACCGCATATCGCGTTACCGCTCACAGTTCGACCGGCGCGACCGATGAAGGAACGGTCAACGTCACAGTGGGTTCTGTGGGTACTGTGGCTGCCGGAATCAGTGCCAGCCCGACCTTTGTTGCGCCCGGCGGCAGCACGACGCTGACCTGGACGACAAAGAACGCCGTGAGCGCAGACCTGAACGGCACGCCGGTTCCATTGAATGGCTCTAAGGTGGTTCACCCTACGGCCACAACCGCATATCGCGTTACCGCTCACAGTTCGACCGGCGCGACCGATGCGGGCCAGATCACCGTTACGGTAGGTACCGTTACGAGCGGTGCTGTTGCTGCTGGGATCAGTGCCAGCCCGACCTCTGTTGCGCCCGGCGGCAGCACGACGCTGACATGGAACACCGTGAATGCTGTAAGCGCGGACTTGAACGGCACGCCTGTTCCGCTGAAGGGTTCAAAGGTGGTTTTCCCTACGGCCACAACCGCATATCGCGTTACCGCTCACAGTTCGACTGGCGCGACCGATGAAGGAACGGTCAACGTCACAGTGGGTTCTGTGGGTACTGTCCGCACGGTGCTGGATCCGGTCGCGACTGGAGGGTTGCGGGCTGCCGTGCACTACGTGAGTCCGGCAGGCAGTGACACCAGCAATGGAAGCGCTACTCACCCGTGGGCGACGATCCAGCATGCGGACCGGGAAGTGAAGCCTGGCGATACCGTGGTGGTGCTGAACGGAACGTATTCCGGCGATATTCTTCTTCGGTCCAGCGGCACCGCCAGGCGCCCGATCACGTATGTCGCCCAGAATAAATGGGGGGCTAAACTGGTCGGCACTACTTCCGGGGAGGGCACGGCAGTCATCCGAGTAACCGGCGGCCACCTGATTATCAAAGACTTCGACATCACCGGAACCGATGCCAGCGGTGTTCTTCTCGCAGCGTCTGGTACCTCTGCAAGTTTCAATCAGGCCATCGGCAACTACGTCCACGACCTCACTACTCCGTGTGACCAGAAGGGCGGCGCGGGGCTAAATTCTGGCGGAGGCGATAACTACCGGGGCATCAGCCACAATGACTTCATCGGAAATATGGTCGTTAACATCCACGGAATCCCAGGCTGCACCGCCGGCGTTTCCCCTGCTGGCATCTATGAGGCTGTTCCTTACGGAGTCGTAGCCAACAATATTGTTATCAACGCCGGATATGCCATACAGTGCTGGCACAATGCTCACCACGAAACGATTTCCGGGAACATACTGGCAAACAATTTTAGGGGAATCACAGTAGGTGCTGGCGATGCTCCGGGAGGGATCTTAAACGACTACACCGTGGTAAAAGACAACGTTATAGTGGGCAGTGTCAGTTGGGCGATCGCCGAATCCGGTGAAACCGGAAGGCATAATACGTACACAGGTAACATGTTGTTCAACAACTCTTCTAGCATCACGCTTGAACATGGTCTGGCTGCAACTGAAACTACTTATAGTAACGGCCCGCCCCCGGCAGTCATCATCCCGGAGCGTTAAGGCATGCCATCAAAAAGCTGGTGACGAGAACTGTCGATCATGACGGTTGAGGGCGTCGGCCGGACTTGCACTCCCGGCTCCCGCCCTCCCCTGGTTCATTTGACCGTAACGGTGATCTGGCCCGCATCGGTCGCGCCTGTCGCACTGTGACCTGTAATGCGATAAGCGGTTGTGGCCGTAGGGAAAACCACCTTTGAACCCTTCAGCGGAACAGGCGTGCCGTTCAAGTCCGCGCTTACAGCATTCACGGTGTTCCATGTCAGCGTCGTACTGCCGCCAGGAGCAACGGTCATCGAGCTAGCACTGATCCCAGCAGCAACAGCACCGCTCGGCGGAGGCGCGCTGGCCGTGCTAAATAGGCACGCACCAATGTCCGTCGTTCCAGACTGCGGGCGAGCTATTCCGAGATAGTCAGTCGCAATACCGGCCAGTGCGAGTCCGGTCCCACGCGCTGGTGAGGTTGATTGCAGGCGGTAATCGCCGGTGGCGGTCCCGGTGTTATTGACAAACTGCGGATCTGCCGTAACGGTTCCCGTGGCAACTAATCCGTTCTTCAATACGATATTGCTTTGGTTCCCGTACGATAAATTATCGGTGTAGCTATTGTGAGCACCTGTCGCACCGCCTTCGCAGATACCGCAGTAAGAATTATGTATGGTGATGTTATCTCGCACCAAGGTGTAATCATTCGAAACACCTCCCGGAGCGTCTCCATCACCTACCACAATGCCGTCATATGAATTCATGGCAACATTTCCAAAGAATGTCAGGTGATGAGCGTTATGCCAGCTCTGGATGGCGGCACCAGCAACGTTCATGACGATGTTGTTGGCCACGACACCGTAGGGGACGGCCTCATAGATACCACTGTCAGTAGAAGTATAGGTACAGCCATTCGGCACGTGGATGTTGACGACTAAATTTCCGATAAAGTCGTCATTGCTGATGCCCGCGTAATTGCTGCCTCCGCCAGTATTGAGCGCTGCGCCGCCGTTCTGGTCACACGGAGTGGTGAGGTCGTGGACGTAGTTGCCGATGGCCTGATTGAAACTGGCAGACGTGCCAGTGCTGGCGAGAATGATCCCATTTGCGTCTGTACCCGTGATGTCGAAGTCCTGGATAATGTTGTAGGCGCCCGAGATGCCAATCACTGTTGATCCATCGCCAGTTCCGCGCCCAACCAGCTTTGCCTTCCATTTATTTTGTGCCTTGTAGGTAATGCGCTTGCCCGCTGCGCCATTGGAAGCAATGGCAACATCGCCGCGGTAGCCCCCGTCCGAAAGAGAATAAGTCCCATCTTCAACGAGGACTGTGTCGCCCGGCGCTGTTTGCGCGGCGGCATAGCCAATCGTCGCGAATGCACTACTGGCACTCAGCCCATTATTGGCGTTGTCCCCGTTCGTCGCAACATAGTACGTCCTCGGTGTTGATTGTGCTTCAGCCTTCGGCTGAGCGAAATAGGAGAAAGCGCATGTGAGCGCAACACTGGCTGTAAGGCCAGCTCTTAGAAGAGGCGAAATAGTAAGGCGGAATGACATGTGTAGGAGTCCTTTAGACATAGGTGTGCTGATCCCTGCACGTGGCAGGGAAGCCCGGCAGCGATGCCGGAGTCCAAAAAAGAGCGAGCTCTGCCTGCCTTGCTGTAAGCAAGTGTTACCCGGTGCAGAAAAACCGGATCAGGGAGCTATCTATAGATATGGGAAGTGCTCACCGTTAGGCGCGCAACGGCGTCAGCACAGATCCAGATGGGCCAGAGCGGCAGTGACGTGATTCAGCCTTGCTCCAGTTGTTCAGGGGGAGATTTCGTTTCGACTGCATGGGGGATTTCGACTGCATGGGGGATCCTCTAATAAAGGTGAGAGACCGGTGCTGCACCGGTCTGCAACAAGCCGCAGCGCCCGAAGACGCCGAAGCAAACAAGGGTGGCCGACAATTTGTCAGAACCCAGAAACGTTGCTGTTGGGGCAGTAGGTCGATCAGTCGCACGGTCCGTGCGAATCCGTCAGCACCAGTTTCGAGATGCTGGGGGAAAAGAGTTTCTGCGGCTTTGGATGAAGATCGAGTGGGAAGCCAGCTCTCTATATATCCAGCCGCTTATGTTCTTTGACTCTAAGTGCAAACGATAAGAAGGGCGATGCCGCTTTAGTGTTACTTATTATCTTTCACTCACCCTGTCTCAGCGCTCGTCGCGAGTCTAACACACTACAAATCGCGAAAAGACACCAAGAGTAATGTCGCGAGACTGTGTAGATAACTGGACCACCGGAGATTGGGCGCCATGCGTGACGAAAAAACTACCATATACGAAGGCGGTTATTCCGTAGTTACGGCGCTGATTCGCCGCCGCGAATGTCATTGCTCCTGAGGATCTCTTCTCCCGGACCACCGTTGCGTGTCATTCTTACCGCCCTTGCGTTCCTCATCCAGCTGTGCAGCGGTATGCATATAGCTAACGCAGTCGCGTGAAGAGCATGGGCAAAGCGCCAGACTGAGGCCGTCCAGCGGAGTAGAGATGTCTCCCGGCTTTGCTTCCCCGTCCTATAGCGGGTCGATATTGGCGAACTCTAAAGCGTCTGCATCTATCTCGGATTCCTTGTCCGCAACGACGCGAGAGCGTGGGTGCTCGTACTATGCAAATACTACGCAACTGTTGGGAAATGTGATGCGCGTTTTAGGCGAGTTGGGGCTCTCCTATCCGTGTCGATCGTACTCACCGTCTCGTGAGAGCATCCGCGAGGAGCTTTAGCGACACGGGAAAGCGCAATTGACCCGATGGAGTTCAGTGATCGAATGAAAAGCCACCTCAGGTCAACGACAGAGCAATCTTGGAGACGCTCGAATCGTGCTTGATTCATGGATGCGATCACAGATTCCGAGCTATAAAGCTTAGGCAAGTAAATCTGTGGACGACCTAATGGCTAACCTGAGACGGAGTAAATATCCATCAGAGACCAAGGTGTGGGTGCAATCATACTTTCACGAAAGGAACTTGGCAGAATGAGCATCATCTCCGAACCGCAGATTGAAACGGGCATAAGAGATTGCCCCCTTGTGTCGGTGGTCCTTCCAGTTCACAATGAAGAACGCCACATTGAGGCTGTTCTGAAATCACTCTTGCTGCAAGAGACAGACAGCTTCGACCTGGAGATCATAATCCTGGATGGTGAGTCTTCAGATGCAACTCGGGAAATCATCACGCGGATCGCGTTGGACGATACTCGCGTGACCCTTGTGGTCAACCAGCAAAGGAAGACCCCTTACGCATTTAATCTAGGCATTCAGAAGGCGAAAGGGGAATATGTCTGCATTTTTGGCGCGCATACTGTTTATCCCGCAAACTACATAGCCATTTGTCTTGAGGAGCTAAAAACTCGTGGTGCTGTTGGCTGTAGCGGCCTCGCTATTACGCGGCCCGACGGGACGGGGATAGAATCGCGGCTGGTCGCGTGGGCACTTTCCCATCCATTTGGTACGTCGAGCCGATCCATGCGTACACGTGGAGCGGGCTTCTCGGACATCGTCCCTTATGCGATCTTTCTCAAGAGTGCTCTTGTGGAAGTGGGTGGCTATGACACGCGCTTACATCGTAATCAGGACCTTGATCTCAATCAGAAACTTAGAGCGCGCGGCTATAAGCTTTATGTCACTGACAAGACATCGTGTGAATATTTTGTCAGCTCGAGTTTAGTTTCGATGGCAAGATATGCTTTCAGGAATGGATACTGGAACATCATCAGCGGGAGGACGAATCCCTCGTCGATGGCATTAAGGCACTTTGTGCCGGGCGCTTTTGTTATGGCCCTGTCTCTCAGTCTTGTGACAGGTATGTTGTCTCTCAGTGTGAGGGGTGATGCCCGGCTCTTGCTGCGCGGCCCTCTCCTTCTGCTTGGCGCGGTCTACGGCATTGGAAGCATTGCGGCTGCCTGCCGCGTTTCGATACGCGAGAAGTCAATTGAACCCCTGCTATTGCCGATCGTCTTTCTCCTTTTGCATGTTTCCTATGGTGGAGGCACACTGTCGGCGTTAGTAACTAACGCAAGTGTTCCATCCTCTGATCGCGCCCCCGGCTCAAAGTCGCAGAGCCCTCTTAGTTCAGCAAACAACTGACGGCTGGCAGCGTCATTGAAGCATCGGGTGCACCAACTAGTTCAACTCACGGGGTGGCAGCCGGATCTACTCTCACGAAGTGATTTCAGCCCATGGCTGTTCTAACCGCGTTCGAGCGAGGATTATGTCCGCATGGACGATTTCGTTAGTCTCTCGGTGAAGAAAAAGCTATGCCTATAGCCAGTGACGTCATCGTCGGTCAGAATGTGAAAATCTTCCACCCTGACCTCGTCAACCTCTATGGGTGCGAAGTCGGAGATGGCAGCAGAATTGGCGCATTTGTCGAGATCCAGAGCGGAGCTGCGATAGGAAGAAACTGCAAGCTTTCAAGTCATACCTTTGTCTGTTCGGGCGTCACGTTGGAAGACGCGGTGTTTGTTGGGCATGGAGTGATATTCATCAACGATCGCTACCCGCAGGCCGTGAACGAAGATGGTTCGTTGCAGACCGAAGACGACTGGAAATGTATCGAGACCCGGATAAGGACCGGGGCCTCGATCGGCAGCGGCGCGACAATTCTCTGTGGAATTACCGTGGGAGTCGGAGCGCTTGTAGGCGCCGGAGCCGTTGTCACAAAGGACGTACCCGATTACACGATCGTTGCTGGCGTTCCTGCCCGGATTGTTGGCGACGTGCGGCACAGGGAGCGAATTAAGCAGGAAAGCAGATCGACACGCTGAGATGTGCTGCTGTGAGAGTGCCCGCCATGATCGCCAGACGTAACTGCATGCCGGACTCGCGTCTCGGTGGGAGGAGTCGCTGCCATTAGGAATGAACCTTCATCGGATTCGAGAGTATGAGTGCGACACACAGCTCGAGGAGCGTGACTCGGCACGGTCGCCCGGTGCGATTGTATTCAGGGAAAGCAGACGATCGGCAAAAGAGCGCTGCACCCTTTCTTTTGCGGGCATATACCTCACAGGGTTAAGTAACTAGGAGTGCATATGATTGGAGTTGGAGTGGTTGGATATGGATACTGGGGTCCAAACCTTGTGCGGAACTTCGCCGAGACACCCGGAGCGCGTATTGCTTCGGTAAGTGACCTGAACACTCAGCGTCTAGAGCTTGCCATGGCCCGCCATCCGTGTATCCAGGCCACCACTGATGCGGCTAAGCTGATCGACAACCCCCTAGTTGATCTGGTTGCTATCTCGACGCCCGTTTCCACGCATTTCGATCTCGCTATGAGAGCGCTACGTGCTGGCAAGCACGTGCTCGTGGAAAAACCGCTTACCCGTAATTCTGAGGACGGTCTCCGCTTGATCGAGGAAGCGGATCGGCGCGGGCTTCAGCTCTTCGTTGACCACACGTTCATCTATACCGGATCGGTCCGAAAGCTGCGCGAGTTGGTCCAGACGGGTGAACTTGGCCAGTTGTACTACTACGATTCCACGAGGGTCAATCTCGGTCTGTTTCAGCACGATGTAGATGTGATCTGGGACCTCGCGGTGCATGATCTGGCCATTATGGACTATGTCCTGCCGATGTCGCCTGTGGCCGTTTCCACAACAGGCATCTGCCACGTTCCAGGCGGGACGGAAAACATCGCGTATCTGACGTTGTTTTTCCAGGAGAAGGTCATCGCTCATATCAACGTGAACTGGCTTTCGCCAGTTAAAGTCCGCCGGACGATGATCGGCGGCAGCCGAAAGATGGTTGTATACGACGATGTTGACGTCGCTGAAAAGCTGAAGGTCTACGACAAGGGCATCACAGTCAAGAACAGTCCAGAGGCTCTATATAAGATGCTGGTTGCATACCGGACTGGGGATATGTGGGCTCCGCAGTTGGACACGACTGAAGCCTTGGCGCTTGAGGCGCGGCAGATTGTGCGATCCATCGAAACGGGAGTTTGCTTAGCGACGGACGGGCGTACCGGACTACGAGTAGTGCAGCTTCTCGAGGCCGCCACCGAGTCAATGAGACGGCGGGGTAACGTAACAGAGCTACAAACGGAAATGGATGCGGCATGATACCTTTCGTGGATTTGAAGGCCCAGTATCACGGCATCAAACAGGAAGTCGACGCAGCGATCTCGAAAGTTCTCGAAAGCGGCGAGTTCATCTTGGGCAGCGAGGTTGCGGCATTCGAAGAGGAGTTTGCCGCCTACTGCGGATCGCAGTTCGGCGTCGGCGTGAATTCCGGTACAAGCGCTTTGCACTTGGCCCTGCTTGCGGCTGGTATCGACAGGGGCGATGAAGTCATCACTACGCCGTTCACCTTTGTCGCTACGGCCGCTGCCATCCGATACACCGGGGCGCGGCCTGTGTTCGTGGATATCGATCCGCGTACATACAATGTCGATGCGTCAAAGATCGAAGGGGCGGTCACGGAAAAGACGAAGGCAATTGTGCCTGTGCATCTCTATGGCCAACCGTGCGACATGGATCCCATTGTTGAGATCGCACGGCGCTACCGCTTGACCGTGATTGAAGATGCCGCGCAGGCGCACGGAGCCGAGTACAAAGGTCAGCGCGCGGGCAGCATGGGCGATCTGGCATGTTTCAGCTTCTATCCAGGCAAGAACCTTGGTGCGTACGGTGAGGGCGGTATGGTGGTGACCAGTAATCCGGAGTACGCACGGACCATTCGCATGCTGCGCGACTGGGGGGCAGAGAAGAAATATCACCACCTCTTAAAAGGCTATAACTACCGGCTTGAAGGAATGCAAGGCGCAATCCTGCGAGTGAAGTTGAAGTACTTGGAAGCCTGGACGGTGGCGCGCCGGGCCCATGCGGCGCTGTACTCGGAGCTCCTGAGCGACTCGGATGTGACGATTCCAGCGACAAGGGCAGATACAAGGCATGTCTTCCATATATATGCGGTGATGTCTCGGCAACGCGATGAGATCCGCCGCGAGCTGACAGCGCGCGGTATACAGAGCGGCATCCATTATCCATTCCCGGTCTACGAGCTGGGGGCCCACGCCGATCTCGGGTACCAACACGGCGACTGCCCGAAGGCCGAGAGGGCAGCTGCGCAGCAACTTTCTTTGCCGATGTATCCAGAACTGACAACGGCACAGTGCGAGCAAGTAGCGAGCGCGATAAGGTCCGTCATGGCTGGGTCCTTCAGTATAAGCGGTAGCTAGAGTTGAGAAGGCTTGCGGGGCGCGGGTCGAATCATTTGCAAGGAGAGTTTCAAGTGAAAATCGTCGTAGTAGGTGCCGGAAAGATGGGATTGCCGCTCGCGTGTCAGTTCGCGCACTGCGGCGCGGACGTAACTGTCTGCGACGTGAAGCAGAGTGTTGTCGACACGATCAATCGGGGCGAGTGCCCGATTGACGAGCCTGGCGTAAACGCGTTGTTACGTGAGGTCTTCATGCGGAGCAGGCTTCGCGCCAGTACAGATACGACCGGCGCCACACGGAAAGCCTCTGTCATTGTCGTGATCGTGCCGGTGTTGCTGACGCCAGGCAATGATGCCGACGTTTCAGCTATCAAGTCGGTCTCCCACCAGATCGCCGCTGGCCTGCAGCCGGGCTCGATGGTTTCCTACGAGACAACCTTGCCGGTCGGAGCTACCCGCGGCCTGGCCAAAGTCCTCGAATCGAGCGGTCTTCAGGCCGGCCTTGATTTCGACGTTGTGTTCTCGCCGGAGCGAGTCAAGAGTCGGCTCATGCTCAATCACCTGACAGCGAATTCGAAAGTGATCGGTGGTTTGACTCCGCGGGCAGCCGACCGGGCGGTCGAATTCTATACCGAGTACCTGGGCGCGCCCGTAATCAATGTTGGAACACTCGAAGCAGCGGAACTGGTCAAGTTGGCGGGCATGGTCTATCGAGACGTGAACATCGCCCTTGCCAATGAGATCGCACGCTACGCAGAAACCGTCGGTGTCGATCTTCATACAATTCTGCCTGCGATCAATTCGGATGGCGAAGCCGCGATGCTTTTTCCCGGCATCGGTGTGGGTGGTCACTGTGCGCCGGTGTATCCGCATTTCCTGATTCGCGATGGCGAACGGTGTGGTCTTGAGATGCCCTTGACGAAACTGGGGCGCCAGATTAACGACAAGCAGGCCGCCTGCTGCATCGACCGCCTTGAGCGCGTGTGGATGCCTTTACAAGGCCAATCTGCCTTGATTCTCGGCTTGGGTTTTCGCCCACAGGTAAAGGAGCATACCTGCTCCACTTCGTTTCTGATCGGTGCTGAGTTGAGGAAGCGCGGCGCGCACGTATTTCTGAATGACCCCTTGTACACGGACCAGGAAATCTGCGGCCACGGATTCGTTCCGCTGCCGTTCACCTCGGACGAATTGCCTCCAGTGATCATTCTTAGCACCGCGCACACGGCATATGCCGGTCTCGATTTCCGCGATCTCGCGCGCCGCGGCGCTCGGGTGATTGTGGACGGACGCGCTCTTTGGCGGCCTCAGGATGTCGCCGACGCAGGTATCCTGTATCTCGGGGTTGGCCGGCCAAACCCGGATTGGAGCTCCTTCTCTATTCACCATGAGTCTCTGGCGGTTGAGGATAGCGCAACGGAAGTACTAGAGTTGCAGATGGCGTGGTCGCCGCCGTGCCATCAACCATAAATGCGAAAGGTACGGACACAGGTGCGACCGAGTTCGTACTGCTTGCTCAAGGCGAGAAGTGAACGACTGGCATTCTGATTACATAGGCCGGAAAAATCTCAGCGATGTGTGTGCGTGCCGCTATCCTGGGATTCCTGCTCCAAGCAGTTTCTCAGCCTGCCCGCGTCGCTGGCTAATCTCGCTTCCTTCGTTCTATATACCGAGACCGTCTCGGACCTTCGACAGATACCTACAGGGCAGATTCATATGCGTGGACAAAAGTGTTCTTCACAAACACACCACAATCCAGGTCATGAATAGGCGAGTTCTCAACCGGCATCGTGGTGATCGGTTGCGGACTTGGACCATAACAGGCTGCTGGTTGATCGGGATCGGAGCCCTATTCTGTGCTCCGGCCGGAGCACAGGCTCCGGGGGGGTGCCTGAATCAGTGCAAACCCGGGCTTATATCTTGCATGGCGGCAACTCAACGCTGACCTGGAACACGGTGAGCGCCGTGAGCGCCGATCTGAATGGCACGACCGTCCCACTGACCGGATCGCAGGTGGTCTCGTCTGCGGCTACGAGCTCATATCGCATTACGCTCATGGCTCGAATGGCGCGACCGATCCGGGCACAGTCGTTGTATCTGTAGACAACCTACGAGCGCTCTTCGGACTGGGCGCAGAGTCCGTAAGGAGAGGGCTGCTGCGCAACGTTATTGGGTCCGCCGAAGTGTCTGATGGCGAGACCTAAACCGTGCGCCACGCACAAGCCATGGGCGCCAAACACCTGTGGAGGCTCAATATGGGTACTTATGTTTCTGTTATGGCGATCGCCCGTCAACTCCGAGACGGATGGAGTGTTGAGTTGCTCCGCCATCGCGTCCGAGTCCTGCTTGGATCGTTTTTCTGGCTCATCGGAGTAACAGGTCTACTCTGTTGCCCCGCATGGGCACAGGCACCGGCCGCTGGGATCAGCGCGGATCCGGCCACGATCACTTCTGGCAGCAGCACTACACTGACCTGGAACACCATTAACTGCGTCAGTGCTACTCTTAACGGGACTCCGGTCGCCCTGAGGGGGTCGATGGTGGTCTCACCTACGGTGACGACCGCATACAAAATCACTGGCACCAGTTCGACCGGCGCCACTGACTCGGGCCAGGTCACGGTCACCGTTACCTCACCCGGAGCCCCAACCGCCAGCATTTCGGCGAATCCGACGTCGATCAGCTCCGGCGGCAGCTCTACGCTGACTTGGTCATCGACCAATGCCACCAGTGCCACTCTGAATGGTGCTTCGGTTGC
>Ga0310811_10004388_pt1 | contig 17730 bp, 15 predicted proteins | sample YCmetagenome_FD_207642 | JGI IMG/M metagenome (GOLD analysis project Ga0310811, IMG submission 207642) | Soil microbial communities from experimental microcosm in Duke University, North Carolina, United States - YC | ecosystem: Engineered > Artificial ecosystem > Soil microcosm > Unclassified ...
CATCTTTTTCCCCATAGGTTTTTACGATAGACAGGGTCTGATCCCCGGATACACTGTCGATGATCCACACTTCGAAATGAGTGAATTGCTGGTGCAGGACACTATCCAAGGCTGCCGGAAGGGTCTTATCCGAGTTCAGCGTGGGGATGACGATGGAAAAAAAGGGGGTGGTTATTCCATCCATAGGCTTATTTTATTGATCAACCTTTTTACTTTTTTCCGGATGACGAAACCAAGGATGGCCAGTTTGCCAGGGCGGTTTTTTTTCGATCTTCCTTCTCCGTTATGCTGGTCCCGGTGATGGTCCAGCAGTTGATAGTAAGGCGAATTATAGTAAGGAATGGCGGCGTAATAGTCTACCGGATCCTGATAATACTGGTTGATGCAGTTGAATTCATTTTCCAGGCGGTAGGGGTAGGTTTTATAATGATTGCCGAATTGGGTGGGCATCCGGTAGAGTGGCACCTGGTATTTCTGCGCCAACAGGGAGAGGATGGACTGATCGTGCCGGTGGCTGATAAAATCTGGCAGGTCTCTTTTCCCGGAGGTGTTCGGGAGGTCGGTCAGGATCCGCTGGTCGGTGGCAAATTTCAGCCATTCCTGGAGGAATGACAGGGTGAAGGGGGATCTCCTGACCAGCAAGAAGGCGGCATCGCATACCGGACCGTTCCAGAAGCCGGGCCGGTCGCAATCCATCAGGATAAAACAGTCTCTTTTTGTCCAGGCGGCATTGATAAGATCTCCGTTGCCAAACAGCAGCAGGGGCTGATCATGCCGGCAGATCTTCAGCAGGGGGTCCAGGGGAGCGAGGATCTCGATGCCGCTGTCGGAATAGATGACGATGTCGCCATCGGACAATCCTTTGAGGGCTTCCAGCAGGATAAAAGGCTTCCAAAGCCAATATCCCATTCCCCGTGGCTGATCGAGGATAGCCCGGTGTTGGGTATAAAAAGGAGTCGATCTTATCTCTTCAAAATCCCAGGACAGGATATTTTCGATGCCATATCTAACAGCCGATTCATTCAACCGGGCCCGGCTGGTCTCATACAGCTGATTGGACAAGTTGACCAGGACTGCTCTCATGCTAAAACGCGAAGTTTGATATGATGCCGACGGAATGGGCGCCTTCGTGCTGGCCTACCCAGCCGTTGACTTCCAGCAAATAGATATCTTTTATATGATAGACTTCGTTGTATTTGCGGATGATCTTAAAGAAGGAGTTCTTCATTTTTCCTACCAGGTCGTCCCAGACAATAATAAATTTATCATCCAGGAGGCGGTATTTGTACAGCATTTCGAATTCGAACAGAATGGCTTTGGGTGTGTGGAGGGCATCGGAGAAAACGATGTTGTATTTATTTCCTTCCAGTTTTGCCCAGCTATTGGCGTCCCATACGTCTGCGGAGAGGTAATTTACTTTTTTGTCCCCGAAGGTATAGGTCTTGAGTGAGGAGGCATTTTTCTTAATTGAGCCGGCGGGGGTAGCCCACTCTGTTTTGGCCCCGGCTGACAGCTCTTTTTCGATGATGGGGTTGATCTCTTCGATGTCAAAGCCGGTCAGCTGCGCAGGCTGCAGGGCATGCAGCATTTGAAAAAAGTTCTTTCCCACGGAGACGCCAATCTCCAGGTAGTTGATCTTTTCGAAATATTTTTTAGCGATGAAGGTCATCAGGTCGGTATAGGTGGGGCTGTCGTCGATGGGTTTGTTGATCAGCGGCTTGAGGAAGCCCGGCACTCCATACTGAAAATACGAACGGGCAAATGCGTCTTCATCAATCCAGTTCCCGATGCGCTGCAGGGATAATCTGTTCGTCCGGATGGGGCCGGCGAGTTCCTCCGCGGTGAAAGGAATGTTGGACTTTGCTGTAATTTCCTTTTGAAAAAGACTTTTCAATGGATTTATCATAAATACTATATTTTAACAAACTCGACCATGATGTTTCGTCCTTCAATAAAATTCTTTAGCAGCCGGAGCGTATTCTTATATAGGGTAGCCGGGACTGCCGACAATATGCCGGCAGCCGGGTGATGCCTCTCCTTCAGGTAGCTTACCTGGGTCTGATACCATTCTTTATGATCACTGAGTGGCTCGATAAAGACATTGTTCAGCCGCATGGGGAAAAAGTCGGGCAGTTTGCCGAAGGAGGCCCGGTTCCACAAACCCGCATGATGCGGCGGCAAATTAAGAGTATGGAAAAAATCGTGCCGGTACAAATAAGGATTGTTGTTCGGGACGCAAATGATCAACCGGCCGCCGGGTCTCAGGGCGTCCAGGGAGGCCGTAAGGAAGGAGCGGACGTTGGTCACATGTTCCAGGACCTGCAGGGCGTAGGCCACGTCGAAGGCGCCGGCGTTGTCTTTTGCGAAGTCTTCAATGGTGGCGTTAATGACGTTGAGGCCACGGGCTTTTGAGCTCTGCACGGCCTTGGTATTCAATTCAAGGCCTGTCAGGACCCTGCAATTGCCTTTTGCGGTCAGTTTCTCCATCAGGTAACCGGCTCCGGAACCGATCTCCAATACTTTTTGATGGTCTCCGATCAGGCTGATGGTCTTATCATATTCCCATTTTTCTTTCAGGTAGTACAGGTCGGATTGCTGTAAATGCTGATAAAAAGCGTCGTCGCCGAAGATGGTGAACGGATAAAAGAACCGATAGCCTGTATCATTGCACTGCATCAGCTGAATCGTCTGAAGGTCGCCGAAGTAGGGGCGGATGTCCAGCTGATGGTCTTTCCTGTACAGGGAAATGAGGTCCGAAACGGCTATATCCCGGATCAAAGAGGTGTTGGAACTGCCTGTAACAGGGCTGATGATCTCCATGCTAATCGATTGAAACTGTTAAGAATTTGCCGGACGAAAATAGACTTTTTTTGATGGATAATTATGCAGTTACATGGACTCCCAGGTACTGCAGGAATTTATCCAGGCCTTTCCTTTTTGGGGCATCCAGCCGGTAATCGAGGTATTTGGTGAAGTAATCGTGAAGAGGGAAGACGGGATAGGGGTTATCTTTTACCACCTGGTCGATCTGTTCCAGGCCGGCCTTGTTGGCCAGGGTAAATCTATCGACGAAGTCGGGCTGCAGGGGTTTGTTGCTGACCCAGGCGGCAAAGACAAAGGGCAGGCCTGTCAGGTCCTTCCAGGCTTCTCCCAGGTCATAGATATATGGGGAGTGTTGTCTTTGTTCCAGGGCCCGGTCACCGATGACGACGCCTGCGGTTGTTCCTTTTATATGATCCCGGAAGTCTTTGTCCCCCGCCACCAGTTCCGGGCTGACCTTCCAGTATTCCTTTAAGAGGACTCTGGCCAGGGCCACGGAGGTCCGGCTCTGGTAGTCCAGCAGGACCCTTTCTATTTTCCCGATGGGTGTTTCGCTGAAAAGGCAGACGGAGGCTACGGGTCCGTTGCTGCCGATACAGACATCTCCATTGATAAACCAGGTTGTCATCCGGGGGATAACGGCCACTGGAACCAGGCCCATGTCGATCTCATCCCGGAGCAGCATGTCGGCGATCCGGGAGGGATAGTCGATGATGAGCTCCATGTCCTTCATGATGGGCGAACGTTGAATTCCGTAGAGTAACGGTTTTGTATTCAGATAGCTAACAGCTCCTACTCGTATTTTTCTTTCCAATTCCTTGAGGTTACTTTTAGGCTGCAAAAGTACGGTACATACTTTATAACCGTATAAATTATCTCTTTAACGGAGTGGCGCCCCTGGTTAAGTTTTTTATTGTTAATTTTGGGCGATGGAATTGAATTCATTGACGGCCATTTCCCCTATCGACGGGCGCTATCGCCAGCAGGTACAACATCTGGATGATTATTTCTCTGAATATGCCCTGATCCGGTACCGGGTATTGGTGGAAGTAGAGTATTTCCTTTTCCTGGCGAAAAAGAAATTATTCCCTTTATCCGCCTCTGTCCGCAAACATCTTCAATCCGTACTGGAGAATTTCAGCCTGGAAGATGCCCAGTTGATAAAGAAAACGGAAAAGATCACCAATCACGACGTCAAGGCTGTTGAATACTTTCTGAAGACCAAACTGGAAGAGCTGGGTGCGGGTACAGCCGAAGTGCAGGAATGGATCCATTTTGGCCTTACCTCCCAGGACATTAATAATACTGCCATCCCCCTACTCTGGAAACACGCGCTGGAATTTGAATATTTGCCCGGGGTCCTGAACCTCAAAAGGCAGCTGCAGGTGTTGGCGGGGGATTGGAATGAGGTGCCTATGCTGGCCCGGACCCATGGACAGCCTGCCAGTCCAACCCGGTTGGGCAAAGAGATCATGGTCTTTATCGAGCGGATCGAAAACCAGATCGAGCAGTTGATACAAGTGCCTTTCTCGGCTAAGTTCGGAGGGGCTACCGGTAACTTCAATGCTCATTATGTCGCTTTTCCGAAAAAAGACTGGACGAAGTTGGGAAATGAGTTTGTAGAGGGCACGCTGGGGCTGCAGCGTCAGCAATACACGACCCAGATCGAGCATTATGATAACCTGGCTGCCCATTTCGATGCTATCAAGCGCATCAATACGATCCTCATCGACTTTTGCCGGGATATATGGACCTATGTCTCCATGGATTATTTTAAACAGAAGATAAAGAAAGGGGAGGTCGGTTCTTCCGCCATGCCCCATAAGGTCAATCCCATCGACTTTGAGAATGCGGAAGGCAACCTGGGTATCGCCAACGCCCTTTTCGGGCATTTTTCCGCCAAACTGCCTATCTCCCGGCTACAGCGGGACCTGACGGACTCTACCGTATTACGGAATGTAGGAGTGCCTTTTGCCCATACGATCCTCTCCCTGAAGTCCATCGAGAAAGGATTGGACAAACTGGTGCTGCATCGGGAGAAGCTGCACCAGGACCTGGAAAACAACTGGGCCGTCGTCGCGGAAGCTATTCAGACCGTCCTGCGGAGAGAGAATTATCCCAAGCCTTATGAGGCGTTGAAGGCCCTGACCCGGGGAAATGCAGGTATTACCAAACAGTCCATACATCGCTTCATCGACGGTCTTAAGATATCGGCCACTCTCAAAAAAGAATTGAAGAAGATTACGCCCCATAATTATGTGGGCGTGCGTTAACGGATCAACTGCACGGTGCCTTTTTTGAACAGGCTGCCGCAGAGGGTATTGGCTTTTATCATATAGATGTAGGTTCCCGCGGGCTGGGGACGACCGCCAAAGGTGCCATCCCAGCAGCCATCCTGGCTCTTGCTGTAGAACACTACCTGCCCCCAGCGGTTATAGATCGTCCACTCTATATCCCGGATATATCCCCAGTATTTTATTCCGAAGCAGTCGTTGTGTCCATCACCGTTGGGAGTAAACGCATTGGCCACCGGGTAGCCGTTGTTCGGGGTATGTTTGTCTACCATGACGGCGATGCTGTCTTTGGCGATACATCCGTTGAGCCCTTTTACTTTTACATAATACAAGGTGGTGGTATCCACGCTGGCCATCGGGCTGCTGCCGGAGGAGTCGGATAAGCTGGCGGAGGGGTACCAGCTGTAGGCAACCCCTCCTGAAGCGTATAACCGGGACTGCCCCACGATGCAGTCGATATCATTGGATTTGGTGACATGCACGTATGGTTTGGGTAATACGCTGACGAGGATGGTGGCCGTATCGCTGGTACTGCAGATCTCGTCAAAGCCTTCCACCTGATAGGTGGTATTGACCTCCGGCGCCACGAGCAGCGAGGATGAAGAGGGGTCCTGTCCGGCGACAGGTGTCAGCCATAACCAGTGATCGCGGCTATCGGGGCTCCCGCCCTCTACTTTTAACAGTACGCTGTCTCCCCTGCAAACTTTTACCGGTGAAGACCGGATCCTAAAAGCGTCCGGCGGTTTGAGCCTGACCTGTACGGAGTCCCGGGTGGAGCAGGCATAAGTCTGGCCGCCGCCGGTGGCCGTCACATAATAATATCCGGAAGTGGCGGGAGAGGCCAGCGGGTTGGCGATAGTAGGGTCCGACAGCCCGGCTGCCGGTGTCCACTGGTAGGTATAATTGCCGGCCCCTGTGGCCAGGAGCGGCACAGAGCCCCCCGTACAGATGACGGTATCGTCGGTGACGCTGATCTCCGGGGAAGGGACGACCACGACGGCCTTACAAAAGGAGGCCTCCGTCTCCAGCCCGTCGTCCATGACCAGGTTGACCCGGTAGGTGCCCGGCTGGGAATAGGAGAAGACGGGGGGATTTTTTAACGGTGAATTCGGGAAGCTGGCGTCGTTGCAGCCCGGGAAGCGGACCCGGGTAAGGGTATTGTTAAAGGCATTGGGTACAAACGTATAGAGGTCAGAGCCTACCCGGAAGAGCTTGGAGAGGGAATGGGAGAAATTGAAGTTCCCGATATTGCCCAGGGATTCTCCTGTGGGGACGCTGGTGATGTCGTTATGGAAATCTATTCTGATCAGGTCGTTGGTGTTAGCGCCTCCCGCCACAAAGCCGATGACCTGGTCACAGGACCGGATGATCCGGAGGTCCCGGGCGGCGTTGAAGGAGTTGCCGGGGTTGCCCAGGTTAACGGGGATGGGGTTGTTGAGAAGGGAGCTGCCAAAGTCCAGCCGGATGAGGGAATTGTTTTGCGAGCTGACGATGAACACTCGCCAGAAGCCGCCGTCATTGATGGAACAGATGCCGGTGGGATATTGCATGAAACCGCCCGGGTTGCCCATGTTGAGGGCTGCGGGAGGGTTATCCAGGTTGGTGCCGAAGTCAAAGCGGGTCATAGAGTTGTTGGTAGCGTTGACCGTTAATCCATACCAATGAGGTCCGTCATTGAACAGGTAGAGGCCGATGGACTGGTCCATATTGCCCAGGTTGCCCCAGTCCGTGGCTGTTGGCGCCGGGTTAGTGACGCTGGCCCCGAAGCTGATGCGGACTATTTTCGGGACTCCCCCGGAGACGGGATCTCCGCCCACGATGATCGCATACCATTTCCCGTTAGACTTTACCATTTGGATGCCTTCTGTCCCCGGACCTGCGTTGATGATGCCGCCGAAATTGCCCAGGAGAGTCGCTTTGGGCGTGTTGAGCATGCTGTTGCCGAAGTCCAGGCGAACCAGGCCGCCCGGGCTATGGTTTGTCAAAAAACCATAGTAGTTGCCATTCTCGAAGACTATGTCTAAAAATACCGGCGTCGCCAGTTTGCCGCCGATGTTGCCCATGTTAAAGGCTTCCGGCGCTTCGTTGAGGTCGGCCTGGCAGAAGTTCCAGTAGTAGGTGCTGCCTCCCACGGAAGTGTTGGTGATCTGTACCGGGGTATTCATGCAAACGGTATCCGGTAAGGAAAAAGAAGGGGTGGGTGTCTGGGCGGACGCCTGCAAGCAGGTAAGAAACAATAATAAGGTCAACACACGTTGAAACAAGAATGCCTTCATAACCAGGATACACTATTAGGGGGTGGCCTAAGATGACTGGTAAGATAGGGAAAAAAAGGGGACGGGCCAATGACCAGCCGCCTTATTTATGGATCTCGGAGGTGAAATGGAATTCGATATCCGGGTTGTTGGTCCGCTCAGTATTCAGGAACCATTCGCTTTGGGCCAGGTATACAATATAACCGTCTTTATCCTCGGCGATGTTGGCGTGTTTGAAGCGGGTGAAGTCCTCCAGTTTTTTCGGGTCTTTGCTGGTGAGCCAGCAGGCTTTGTAAAAAGGCAGGGCGTTGAACTGCACGGAGGCGCCGTATTCGTGTAACAGCCGGTATTGTATTACTTCGAACTGCAGTTCTCCCACGCAGCCGATGATCTTCTTATTACCGCCATATTGGGTAAAGAGCTGGGCCACTCCTTCGTCGGTAAGTTGCAGGAGCCCTTTCTCCAACTGTTTGGTTTTCATCGGATCTTTGTTCACCACTTCCTTGAAGATCTCCGGGGAGAAGGAAGGGATGCCGGTAAAGTAGAAGTCTTCGCCTTCGGTGAGGGTGTCCCCGATCTTGAAGTTACCCGTATCGAACAGGCCCACGACGTCCCCGGGAAAGGCGGACTCGATCACATCCTTGTCCCTGGCCAGAAAGGTATAGGGGTTGCTGAAGCGGACGTCTTTATCCAGGCGAACGTGGTGAAAGTATTTATTCCGCTCGAATTTGCCGCTGCAGACCCGGAGGAAGGCGATGCGGTCCCGGTGTTTGGGGTCCAGGTTGGCATGGATCTTAAAGATGAAGCCGCTGAATTTATCTTCCTGCACATCCAGGGGACGGGTGGAGGTCTCCCTGCTTTGGGGGCCGGGGGCGATGCGGATGAAGTTGTCCAGCATTTCGCGCACTCCGAAGTTGTTGATGGCGCTGCCGAAGAAGACGGGGCCTATTTTGCCGGCCAGGTAGTCTTCCGTGTTGAGCTCCCCATAGACTCCGTCGATCAGTTCTACGTCCTCCCGGAGGGTGGCGGCGTCTTTTTCTCCCAGTTTTTCATCCAGCAATGCGTTGTTCAGGTTGTCGATCTTTACCATATCCTCGTCGGTGGCCTTGGTATTGGCGGTGAACAGGACCAGGTTCTTATCGGAGAGGTTGTAAACCCCTTTAAAGTCTTTTCCGCTGTTGATGGGCCAGGTCATGGGGTGGAGCTGAAGGTTGAGCTCTTTTTCTATTTCTTCCAGCAGGTCGAAGCGGTTCTTCCCGTCGCGGTCCATTTTATTGATAAAGACGATGACGGGGGTATCGCGCATGCGGCATACTTCCATCAGGCGGCGGGTCTGGGCTTCTACGCCGTTGACGCTGTCGATGACGAGGATAACGCTGTCGACGGCGGTAAGGGTGCGGTAAGTATCTTCGGCAAAGTCCTTGTGACCGGGGGTATCCAGGAGGTTCACCAGCATGCCTTTGTATTCAAAGCTCATCACGGAGGTGGCTACGGAGATACCGCGCTGGCGTTCGATCTCCATGAAGTCACTGGTAGCATGTTTCTTGATCTTATTGCTCTTGACGGCCCCGGCGGTCTGGATGGCGCCACCGAACAGGAGAAATTTCTCTGTCAGGGTTGTTTTACCGGCATCGGGGTGGGATATGATGGCAAATGTTTTGCGCTTGTTGATTTCGTTATTATACTTCATAAATTCGGACCGCGAAGGTACGATATGATGGGCGAAATAACGCTATCCGTTCACAAAACCATAACTGTCGGGAGTCCTGGCAGACTCCTATATTTGGGCTTCCATTAAATATTTGACAGCATGTATAAATACCTGGCTTTGTTCTTTGTAATGGGGTTAACCCTGCACCTGTCCGCGCAACCGAAAAAGAAAAAGGTCGTTTTTATCATTGCCGATGGGATCCCGGCCGATGTGTTGGAGAAGGCCCGTCCGGCTGCGCTGGGCCAGCTGGCGAAGGATGATGGCTATAAGAGGGCCTATGTGGGAGGGGAAAAAGGGGGCTATTCGCAAACGCCTACTATTTCCGCCGTGGGGTATAACAGCCTGCTGACGGGTACCTGGGTGAACAAGCATAATGTCTGGGATAATGATATAAAGGAGCCCAATTACCGCTACCCTACCCTTTTCCGGTTGATAAAGCAGGTGGATTCCACGAAGAAGACGGCAATTTTCTCTACCTGGCTGGACAACCGGACCAGGCTGGTTGGCGAGGGGCTGCCCCAGACCGGGGATATCCGGGTGGATTATCATACCGATGGGCTGGAACTGGACACGGTGAAGTACCCGCATGATGACCAGAGCCTGTATATTCATAATATCGATGAAAAGGTGACGGATGATGCCGCTGCCTGTATCCGGGAGCAGGCGCCGGACCTTGTCTGGCTTTATCTGGAGTATACGGATGACATGGGGCACCGGTATGGGGATGGGCCCCGGATGAAGGAGGCGGTGGGGATGATGGACCAGCAGGTGGGCAGGATCTGGAAGGCGGTGGAATACCGGCAGGAAAAGTTCCCGGAGGACTGGCTGGTGGTGGTGACTACGGATCATGGCCGGGATAGCATCCATGGGAAGGATCATGGCGGCCAGTCGGCCCGGGAGCGGACCACCTGGATCGCCACGAATGCCAAGGACCTGAATCATTACTGGAGGGATACTAATCCCGGTATCGTGGATATCATGCCTACCATTGCCCGGCACCTGAACCTGGCGATCCCCCGGGACAATCTGCTGGAGATCGACGGGGTGCCGTTTACGGGCAAGGTATCGGTGGCGACGCCTACCGTGCAGTTAGAGAATGGCCGGCTGAATATCCACTGGAAGTCTTATGATAAGGATGGTAATGTAAAGATCTGGCTGACGACGACCAATAATTATAAGACGGGGGGCAAGGATGAGTATAAGTTGCTGGCGGCGGTGCCGGCGGGGCAGCAGTCGGCTATCCTGTCGGTGGGGTCAACGCCTTCTACTTTTTATAAGGTGGTGCTGGAAGGGATGTATAATACGGTGAATAAGTGGATTATAATTAAATAGAACGGCGGGGGGTCGGCAGCGGCTAGAAGCCACCCTGAGACATCAGCTCGTTCAGATCCTCTTTCCCTTCATAATGAAAGGGCCGGCTGAAGGAGACCCAACCTCTTTTAAGTTTAACCCTACCGTCCAGGGTGACGTTGACCTGTTTCTCCAGTAACATCGACAGGGCGTTGTTGAAGATGCTGCGCAGGTCTACCTGCATGGACACGGGCACAAAGAAAGTGTCCTTCTGGGGGATGAGGATGGTGGAGTCCAGCAGGGAATGGCCGGCCGGGATATTATTCAGTTTTACATCTACTTCCGCCCTTTTGAGCTGCAGGCTGAAGGGATTGGGATTATAAAATTTCAGGGTGGTGGAAAGAACGGTCTTCTGGTTTTCCACCTTACCGATCTGTAACTCCTGAAATCCGTAATACTCCGGCGCCTCGGCCTGACGGCAGCTGACTGCCAGGAGCAGGCAGGCGAGAAGGGCCAGGCCGGGGAATTGAAGTCGCCCGGCAGATCCGGGTATCATATAGTTGGGACGATAAGACATGGCTGCAAGATAAGCGATAAGCTGCATTTTCGAATTCCCTGAAAATAAGTATCTTTCTAAAAAGAACCCACCTTGCCCAGCATTGCAGAACGCGTAAAAGAATTCAACAAAGACAGGCTACCGGTTTATACGGCCTTAAAATACCAGGTGATGGCGGAGAATGCCTTCCGTTTCCTGCGTGGCACCTGTCATTTATTCTATGAGGACCTCAGCCACAGCGATGCGCTGCCTCAATATCCCCTCAGTTGGGTCTGCGGAGATCTGCACCTGGAGAATTTCGGGTCCTATAAAGGGGATAACCGGCTGGTCTATTTCGATCTCAACGATTATGATGAGGGCGCCCTGGCGCCCGTGACCTGGGAATTGTCCCGGATGCTAACGAGCATCTTCACGGGCTTTGAATCGTTGGGGGTTAAACGAAAAGAGGCTGCCAGGATTGCGGGCCTGTTCCTGGCGACCTATTCCTCTACGCTGGCTAAGGGAAGGGCCCGGTACCTGGAGCCGCAGACGGCCGATGGCATCGTGCGGATATTCCTGGAGAAGGTGATGGAACGGAAGCAAAAAGAGCTGATCCGGCAACGGACCATCGTCCGTAATGACAAATTGGTGTTACGGATCGATCATGTCCGGTTCTTCCCCATCGATAAAGCCCTGAAGAAGGAGCTCGTGGCCCATGTCACCCAATGGATACAGGATACCCCTCTGTTGCGCAAACGTTATAAGGTGCTGGATGCGGCCTTTCGGATTGCCGGCACGGGCAGCCTGGGAGTAAAACGCTATGTCTTTTTGCTGCGTAATAATAAAGACCCCAAAAAACATTTACTGATCGACATGAAGAAGGCCCCGCCTTCTTCCCTTCAACCCTGGCTCAGCACTCCCCAGCCTTCCTGGACTTCGGAGGCCGAGCGGGTCATGGTTATCCAGGAGAGGATGCAGAATGTCTCCCCTGCCCTTCTGAGCACCAGCCTTTTTCAGGGAGAGCCCTATGTATTGAAAGAAATGCAGCCTACAGCCGATAAGATCGATTTCCTCCTGATCCGGGACCGGTTCAAGGACATTCAGTGTGTGGTGCAGGACATGGGCCTGCTGACGGCCAGCGCCCAGCTGCGGAGCGCGGGCCGGCAGGGAGCGGCGTTGCCGGATGAATTGATTGCTTTTGGGAAGGATCATCACTGGCAGCAGGGCATGCTGGACTATGCGGGGGAGTATGCCGAGCAGGTGAAAAAAGATTATCAGGCTTATTTTAAGGATTATAAAGGGGGGTTTTTTACAAAATCATAGCTATGTCACCGATGCAGGACTTTGTCTGGAAGCTGATCCTATCCATATTGGTAGGGGGAGTGATCGGCGCGGAGAGGGAATACCGGAGTAAATCGGCGGGGTTCCGAACCCTGACGCTGATCTGTCTGGGAGCGACGCTGTTTACTATGTTGTCAGAGATGATCGGCACGCATGGGGCGCCGGAAAGGATTGCTTCCAATGTGGTGGTGGGGATCGGTTTTGTCGGGGCGGGGGTGATTTTTAAAGGGGATCCCGGGCAGGGTAAGGTGAATGGGATCACCACGGCGGCGATGATCTGGGTGACGGCGGCCCTGGGCATGGCGATCGGGGCCGGGTTTGAGGTCCTGTCTCTTGTCGCCTGTGGACTGGTCATGACCGTCCTCTTTATCTTCAGCCTGCTGGAAGGCTGGATAGACCGGGTGAATCAAATAAGAAATTATAAGATCGTCTGTAATTTTGAAAATGAGACGCTGCACCGGTATGAGAAATTGTTGCGGGAGCATCATTTGAAATTCAAGCTGAGCAAGCAAACGAAAACGCTGACCGATATGATCACCGGGGAGTGGGTGGTGCAGGGATCGGAGGCGAATCACCGGCATTTTATCCGGGAGGTGCTGCGGGACCCTACGGTGAAGGCGTTTGAGTTTTAAGGCGCCGCGGCGGGCCGCCAGCCGTCCAGGCCGGGCGTTGGGGGGAAGACGACGGCCGATGGTAACGGGCAAGAGAATGCCGGCCAAAGGAAGGCATTAAGCCATTAAAAAGACGGGATCCTGTATTTATGCGGGCCGATGGCCGGGCGGCGTCTGATGACGGATGACCGGTGGGCGACAGCCGGGCGATGATCGACCGTCGCTGTCCGATGGCGGATGGCCGGCCGATGGGCGCCCGCCACTGTCCGATGGTGGATGACCGATGGGCGACAGCCGGGCGATGATCGACAGCCGGGCGGCAATACAGGATCCCGGTATATTATAACAATGAATCCGTGTCGATAAACGTCAGCGTCCAGGTCCTCTCGAAGATATCGTTGGCCGGCAATTTGTTGATCCCTTCTTTTTCCGTCAGCTGCTGGTTGGTGTCAATGCTATCCGCGATGCCGCACCAGGGTTCGATACAGACGAAATCCGCGTTTTTGGCGGCCCAGATCCCCAAATAAGGAAAGTCGGCAAAGTCGAAGAGCATACCGCGGGGTGTTTTATTCGATTTAAGCGTGACGGTAGTTGAGGACAGGTTCTTAAACACCAGGGCGTCTTCCAGGAATAATTCTTTGGTCAGGGGCAGCTGGCGGGTGCTACGTAACAGCGGTTTGGGCGGTTTTTCGATGAGGCCTTCTTTGGAGATGGGCCAGCGGGGGCTGGTCTCTTTATTTTCGAACTCCAGGGAATAATCCGAATAAGCCGTTCCGGGGACCAGGGGTACTTTAAAAGCCGGGTGTCCGCCGATGGAGAAATACATGTCCTCTCCGGAGGTGTTCTTTACGGAATAGGTGGTAGCCAGTCCATTTTTTGCCAATTGGTACGTCACCCTTAATTCGAAGTCGAAGGGGTAATTGGCCCGGGTGGCGGCATTACTGCGCAGCACCAGGGTGATGGCATCCTTTCCCTGTTCTTCCACTTCAAAGTCCATTTCCCGGGCAAAGCCATGCCGGGGGAGAGAGTAGGTCTTATCCTTGTAAATATAAGTGTCCTCTTTTAGGGTGCCGACGATGGGGAAAAGCAAGGGAGAGTGTTTGCCCCAGACGGCCGGATCGCCGTTCCACATATACTCCAGTTTATGATCCTTATGAAAGATAGTCTGCAATTCCGCTCCTTTTGGGGAGATAGTTATTTTCAAATGCCGGTTTTCAATGCTGAACATGTGAGGTTGTTTTGTTTTTTCCCGGCAAACTTACATATTTCGGGCGCTTTCTGCTTAACAAAACTTACTGATTTTAATGAATTTACTGTTGTAGGTTGCCGCTGAATTGCTTACATTCGAATCATGTTTAGATACCTGGAAATCATCTGGACCAGTTTTAAAATGGCGCTGCAGGAATTCAGGTCGAATAAGCTGCGCACCTTCCTCTCCCTTTTGGGTATCACTTTTGGCATATTTTGCATTATCAGCGTGCTTTCCACGATCAGCAGCATGCAGCTGGCCGTGAACAATGACCTCAAATCCATGGGTAACAAAACGATCTATATTGATAAATGGCAATATGGAGGGGGGCCGGATTACCCCTGGTGGAAGTTCGTCAAACGGCCCAATCAGAAATATGAGGAGATGAAGCAGCTTCGTCTGAAGGTCCCCGATGCGCCTCATATGTCATTTGGCATGAATACATCCGCCAATGTAGACTTTGGGGATAATTCGCTGACAGGTGTTACATATTATGGCAATAGCGAGGATTTTGATAAGATACAGCAGATCACGATCGGGTCCGGGCGTTATTTTCAGCAGTCGGAATTCGACCATGGCACGCCGGTTATCGTGATGGGATATACGATCGCAGAGAAGTTGTATGACAATCCCGAGCGGGCTGTCGGCACTACGGTGAAGTTGAAGGATGGCAGGTCGGCGATGGTGATCGGCCTGATCCAGAAACAGGGGCAAAGCCTTTTGGGAGGCTGGGATTATGACAACTGTATCCTGCTGACCTATGGTTTCATGAAGCAGATCGTCCGGGAGGAATATGCCAATCCCACTATTCTCGTGCAGGCGGGATCTGCTATTTCGACTGAGGCGCTGACGGATGAATTAAAGGGCGCCATGCGGTCCATCCGTAAGCTCAGCCCCACGCAAGAAGATAATTTTGCCCTCAATGATATTGACAGCCTCAGCAAGTTCTTCGATCCTATTTTTTCGGGCATGAATATCGGGGGTTGGGCTATTGCGGCCTTGTCGCTGATCGTGGGGATGTTTGGGGTGGCGAATATCATGTTTGTTACGGTCAGGGAGCGGACCAGTCAGATCGGGTTGAAGAAGGCGATCGGCGCCAAAAGAAATGTCATTATGATGGAGTTCCTGCTGGAATCTGCCTTTCTCTGTATTATCGGGGGTTTGATCGGCCTGGCGGCCGTATTCCTGCTGACGGTGCTGTTCACTTCTCTGCATATTGTAAGTTTTAAAGTTTTTATACCTGCTGATATTATCTTGCTGGCGATAGGCATTTGTCTGTTTACCGGTGTCTCTGCCGGTATTATTCCAGCTTTTATAGCTGCCCGGATGGATCCGGTGGTGGCGATACGTTCGAAATAGGGCCGGCGGGCCGGGTTGGGCCGACGGCCAGGCGGGAAGCCAGGTTGGGCGATAGGCCGCTTTGATTTACTTTTGCGCCATGGAAAAAGTGAAAGCGGCCGAGCCGGCGAGCCCCATTACCATTCTTGCTATTGAATCTTCCTGTGACGAGACGAGTTGTGCTATCTGCCGGGATGGGGTCATCCTGTCCAATATTATTGCCGGGCAGGCTATTCATGAACAATATGGGGGGGTGGTGCCGGAGCTGGCCAGCCGGGCTCATATGCAGAATATCGTGCCTGTCGTGGATGCAGCGTTGAAGAAGGCGGGCTGCGGGTTGGAGACGGTTACGGCCATCGCTTTTACGCAGTCGCCAGGGTTGATCGGGTCCCTGCTGGTGGGGTCGCAGTTTGCCAAGTCGCTGGCGCAGGCCCTGGGGATTCCCCTGCTGGCGGTGCATCACATGCAGGCGCATGTGCTGGCGAATCTGATACCCGGGCCGGGGGCGGCGGGTACTGCGGGGCAAGTAAATGAAAGGCGGGAGCGGCCGGGCTTTCCTTTCTTATGTCTGACGGTGAGTGGGGGCCATACCCAGATCGTGTTCTGTCATTCCCCTCTGCAGATGGAGGTGATCGGGGAGACCCTGGATGATGCGGCCGGAGAGGCTTTTGACAAATCAGCCAAATTGCTGGGCCTGCCCTACCCTGGCGGTCCTCTGATCGATAAATATGCCCGGGAAGGCAATCCCACCCGTTTTACCTTTCCCGAGCCGCAGATCCCGGGTCTGAACTTCAGTTTTAGCGGGCTGAAAACCGCCATCCTCTATTTCCTGCAGGATCAAACGGCGAAGGACCCTGATTTTATCGTCAAGAACTTAAACGATATCTGTGCTTCGATCCAAAGCCGCATTATCTCCATCCTCCTGAACAAATTGAAGAAAGCCGCTCAGCAAACGGGAGTAAAAGACCTCTGTATTGCCGGGGGGGTGTCGGCCAATAGCGGTCTGCGAAGCGCCCTGCGGCAGCTGGGGGAACAACAACATTGGAATACTTTTATCCCTCCTTTTGAATATTGTACGGATAATGCCGCCATGATCGCGATGACGGGTTATTATAAATACCTGGCGGGTGATCGGGCACCCCTCTCCGTGAGTGCCAGCGCGAGGGCAGAGTGGTGAGATGAGCGGAGATGCCCGGAAGGCTGGGCCAACAACTGCAGAGGCCGCCATGTGAATCCGGTCGATGATGAAAAATTTTATATGCCGAATCCTTATTTTCAATTCAAACAGTTTGTCGTCTACCAGGACCAGTGCGCCATGAAGGTGTGTACGGACGCCTGTATCCTGGGGGCCTGGTTTGCCGAAAAAACGCCTTCCTATTCCCTGGTGCTGGACATCGGCAGCGGCACGGGGTTGCTGATGCTGATGCTGGCACAGAAACATAAAGGTGAGATACAGGGCATCGAGCTGGACCTGGCTGCTTTCCGGCAACTAAAGGAGAATATCACCCGCAGCAAATGGAAGGACGAGCTGAGGGTCTTTCCCGGAGACGTTCGGAGTTATGTCTTCCCCCATAAATTTGATTTTATCATTGCGAATCCTCCTTTTTTTGAGGGCGATCTGCCCGCTACTTCCGACGCGGCCAATCTTGCCAAACACTCTTCGGAGCTCACGCTGGCAGAGCTGCTAGAGGTTATCGACGTCAACCTGGAGAGCGCAGGATCTTTTGGGATCCTCCTCCCCTATCACCGGGTGGACTATTTTATCGGGCTGGCGGCCGGGCGGGGATTCTTCCTGCGGGAGAAGTTATTGGTCCGGCAGACGCCAAAGCATGATTTTTTCAGGGGGGTGCTGCATTTCGCCCGTCGCCAGGATACGTATGTCCCAACGACCGAGCTATGTATTAAAAATGAGGGGGGCGTGGATACGGAGGAGTTTGTGGAGCTGATGAAGGATTACTATTTATATTTATGAGGATGGGGGCGGCCGGGCGCCGCGTCGGGCATGAGGCCGGTGGGCGGACGGGTTGATAAGGGAGGCGGACCGGCGGTCAGGCGCTAATGGGCGGCATATTCCTCCAGGTAATGATACGGCGCTGTCAGTTGTCCGTTTTTCACCATGGTCGCTCTTTCAATGATGGGTGAACCCCCTTTCACCAGATCTTCCAATACATATTTGATCAGTTGCTCACCGAAATAGCGGGAGGCATCCCGGGGCAGCTCATTGGGGAGGTTGCCTACAGCCATTATATCGATCGAACCGGGCAGATACGGCGCCGTTCTGGTCCG
>Ga0310811_10004389_pt1 | contig 17723 bp, 17 predicted proteins | sample YCmetagenome_FD_207642 | JGI IMG/M metagenome (GOLD analysis project Ga0310811, IMG submission 207642) | Soil microbial communities from experimental microcosm in Duke University, North Carolina, United States - YC | ecosystem: Engineered > Artificial ecosystem > Soil microcosm > Unclassified ...
GGCCTAAAGAAGAAAGACCTGCCCGCAGTTTCAACAACGCCAACAGCTACAACAAGAATAGATATTAATATCTGTCTTTATTGAATCAGAAGCCCCGGTCATCCGGGGCTTTTTTTTGTGGTAGAATGATCCGGACAGCCATGACCAGAATCATGGCGCCAACTGATCACGGTCAATGATCGAGTTTGGAAAGAATGATACCTTTCACTTCCCGATCGTCCCGCCTTATGCAAAGTATGCAAACCTTATATTGGCAATATGGGACATCTTTACCTACTCTGTCATTTGCTGCTTTTGCCTATTTCGGGACATCCACCTAAGGACACCCTCTCCTATATTATCATTCCCGGGCTGCACCATACTTACGGCTACGACATTCTCAGGAACGGCCGGATGTTGATCCACCAGCCGTCGATTCCCTGTAAACCGGGTTTCGATGGCTTTTCGACTGAAAAGGACGCCCGGAAGGTGGCCTTGCTGGTGCTGGAAAAGCTCAAAAAGGGGGTCATGCCGCCATCGGTGACGCTGGAAGAAATAAAGGCCGGCGGGGTAAATCTTCCTCTTCACTATCAATAAACACTTATCATGAAACGTAATTGCTTATCCTATTTGCTGCTGTTGCTGATCGCAACGACCGGCGCCGCACAGGATTCCTGGACGCGGAAGGCCGATCTTCCATCCAGTTCCTCGTCAACCTCGATAGCTTTTGCCGTAAAGGACAAGGGATACGTCAGCGGCGGCGTTGGGACACAGGCGCTTTGGGAATTTGATCCGGCCACCAACATCTGGACGCAAAAGGCCAATCTTCCCTCAACCAGGCAAGACGGAACTGCGATGGTCATTGGCGACAAGGCCTATGCGAGTATGGGAAGCGCGGACACTACCGACCCGAATAACCTGGGCGGGATGGCCTGGTGGGAATATAATCCTGCCACCAACGCCTGGACCCAAAAGAACGATTTTCCGGGCATTTACCATATCGATGTAGTGACCTTTACCATCGGCGCCAGGGGCTACCTGGGGACGGGCACCAATTTTGCCTCAGATGACACCCGCGGTTTCTGGGAATACAATCCCGCAACGGATACCTGGACGCCTAAAGCCATCTTGCCCGCCGCAGGCCACTGGTCTGCCGCCGGTTTCAGCATCGGCAACAAAGGCTATCTCGGCACCGGATTCATCGATGACCGCCTGCTCGGATCGTTAAAAGTAAAAGATTTTTACGAGTATGATCCTGCCACCGATGTTTGGACCCGGAAGAGCGATTTCCCGGGGGGGGGCAAGGTCAGAGGCGACAGCGTTTTCGGTGGGCGGTAAAGGATACCTGGGATTGGGTCGGGAAGATTCCCTTCCATTTGCGCAAAGCAACGATTTCTGGGAGTACGACCCGCTGACCGACCACTGGACACGTATCGCCGACTTTGCCGGGGGAGCCAGACAGGGCGCGAGGAGTTTTGTCGTTGGCGGCGGGGGATATGCCGGGTTCGGGTCCGGAATAAACGGTCAGGCGAACGATCTGTGGCAGCTTACCCGGGATACTACCCCGCCGATGCTGGTTGTGCCGCCGGCGCAAACCTTGTGTTTCAACGATAGTGATCTGTATAAGATCCCGCCGCTGACCGCGACGGACGTATCGGGTATCGCCAGCATTAGTTATGTTATTACCGGCGCCACAACAAGAAGCGGCACCGGCGGAGACGCTTCCGGATCCTTCACTCCCGGCAAGAGTCTGATCACATGGACGGTGGCTGACCCGGCAGGCAACTCCGCGACAGGCCAAACCGCCGTGCAGGTCGACCGGCGATTGACCGTGAAAATACCGGATGTTTATCCATTGCTGTTCTTGGGACAGGCAAACACCCTTTATGAGGGACTAGGACCGAATTGCGCAACCTTATTCGCCGCAGCATCGGGTGGCACCCCATTGCCGGGCCATTCGTACAATTATGCCTGGTCGAACGGATCGACGGAACCCTTTACCCATCTTTGTCCCCGCAGTGCGGGTCAATTTACCGACACGGTAACGGTGACGGACGCCCTGGGTTGCCAGGCCAGCGCCTCCAAGACGATCACTGTGATCGATGTCCGGTGCGGCCACGACGGGCGGCATGTTGCAACCTGCGTGACCGATAAGAAAAAGCACAAGAACCGGTGCCTGCCGCCCCAGGAGGCGTTATTTGCCTTGCTGTTGGGCGCTCATCCCGGCTCCTGTCCTATGGCAATCGCCAGCACGGACGCCATGGATAAACAAATGGGTGGAGGAATGGAAGAAATACCGGACGGCGGAGAAAAGGGGATGACCCTTTATCCGAATCCAAACAAAGGCAACTTCATGCTACAATTCAATAATGTCGATGCGTCCGAGTTGAGGGTCTTCGATCAGAGCGGCAAATTGGTCGCCGGGCAAGTTATAACGGCGACAGACAAGATGCGGGTGTTGCCGGTCCATCTGGGCAAGCTGCCGGGTGGCATTTATACGGTGCAGGCGATCGGCAGGGAGGGGGTGTATACCGCGAAGATGATCGTGCAAGAATGATCAAACATGATCCTGAGTGAATGGGGGCGTTGGAGATATTCCGCTTCCCGGCCTTCCCGGTTTCGTAAGCCCAAGAACTAGTTCCGCCGAAGAAGAAAAGTCTTCTTGTTCCCGGGTTCTTTCACTTCCGTCGCTTCCCAGGTGGCCCCCCCGACATCATCCAGTACAATTGCCGTGCGGTAATCTTTTGCTGCGCAGGAAAGGTGGAGATTCCTGACCTGTATCCCACGCGCATGGCGGATATAGAGCCCCCATGCGGGCAATTCTTTGAACATCGAGAAGTCCGGGTAATTCGCGGGTAACTCGGGGATGGAGTCGGGGCCGGCCGGATCACGGTGCGCGATGAACGGATTGCCGCCGCCCGGATAGCGGACGGTCACATCCTCCAATCGGATATCCTGCAGGAACGCGCCGGGAAGGCCGGTCAGCACGATGGGCGAGATATTTCTCGGCTGGTCTTCGACCGGCCCTTCGTAGGGATAGCCGGCATCCGCTTTGCCGGCGGCAATATCGACGGTGAAATGGCGGATGGAAACATCCGAGAGCGTGCTTTGGCGTGAACCGCTTCGTGCCCCGATGCGGATGAAAAGGGCGTTGCCCGTATTTATCGCCGTCAGGCTATCGGCGACTACGTCCCGGAGGGCGGCTCCATCGACTGCCTCGAGGGCAAGGGCCGAGCGGTAGGTATCGTATACGCTGTTATGCAGGATGCGGATATGCCGGAAACCGCCGCGCGATACGGTTCCGAATTTTATCGCGTTGGCACTGGACCGGATGGTACAGTCCCGGATGAGTACGTCGGTACAGGCGGCGTCGGGGTCATGCGATTTAAGACAGATGCCGTCGTCGGCTGCGTCTACAAAACACCCCGTTACCGAGACCTGGCTGCAATCCACGATATCGACGCCGTCATTGTTCCAGTAGGCCTTGCTATCTATTCGAACGCTGTCGATCGTGAGCCCCTTGCATTGATCATAGGTATCCACCCAGGAAGCCGCGTTGGCCAGGGTGATCCCTTTTACGGTCACCGAGCTGCAGTGCCTGAAATAGATGAGCATCGGCCGGTTTGCTTCATTGGGCCGGTCGTGCTGCAACGGGTCGTTAATGATACCACTGTGCGCCAGCGCCACGACATTTGCGGCGACCGCCCTACCCTGCCCGTCGATGATCCCCTTGCCGGTGATGGAGATGTTCTGCTGGCTGTCGGCCAACAGAAGGGCTGTAAAACCATTCTTGTCGTAATCGAAGGGGTTTAGGGAGCCGAGCAGCACCGATCCTTCCTTTAGTTCGAGGCCGACGGCCGACTTCAGATGAATGGAGCCAGTAAGGTATCTGCCGACGTCAAAGACCAACCGGCCGCCGCCGTGGTCATGGATATAGTCGATGGCGTATTGGATGGAACGGGTATTCAGCGTCGCACCGTCGGAGCGGATGCCGAATGACGAGGCGGGGTAGTCGGCCGCATGAGCGGCCGCCGGCAAAAGGAGGATAAGAAGATATTTTATCATTTTCATGTCGTTAGTAGATGGTGACGGGGCCGGCTATGCCCATGGATTGTATCGGCTGATCCTTTCTTTTCTCGTTGGTCCAATATTGCGCAACCGGGTTCTTTGTCAGGGTTTTCAAATAGTTGCCCATGGTGGCCGTGACCGTTATCTCCAGCCTGTTCTCTCCTTTCTCCAACGAGAAAATTCGTTTTCCATACCATTGAACCCCTTTTGAGATGCCGTTGACGTGAAGTTCGGACAGGCCGTGGACTTTGCCAAGATCGAGGATTTTGGGGGATTCGAGTTTGATGGTCTTTCGGTAGATGATAAGACCGCTGAATGATGCGTAGGCGGGGATGTCCTTTGCGTCGCGCAGGGTTTCCATTTCGGTATGGGAGGTTGTTCCGTCGATGTGGCGCCATTCCAAAGACCATCCGGTGAGTTGCGTGCCTTCTGCGGCGGCGGGTGGGTTATAGACCTTCCCGCTTTTCTTTTTGTCAAAGACGATCAGCTTCGAATCCGCCGGGCCGAGATGCAGCTTTAGTTTGTTTGCCCCGGGTTCCAGCCGATGGCGTTCGCCGGTGACTGCATCCCATAGCCAGGGGTGTTTGCCCGCGGTGATCTCCGGTGAAAAGGAGAGTTCGAGACTGTAGTTCTCTGAAATGTTAGAATTGATGACAAAAATCGCGTCTGCATCTTTCGACCGGTAGCGGACCTGGTTGACGAATGGATCGGGCCGGTCGATGACAACATAGGGCTTGAGCCCATAGTCCTGCTGGATCTGGCGGTACCAGCCGATATAGTCGCTGGTCGGTTTTTCCAACAGGATAAAGCGATCTGCAAAGGCTGCCGTTTTGGTTAGCCAGTTCTGGATTTCGGCGTCGGGAGCCAGCAGGCTCACTGCTTTTGACGGGATGGTCTCGATGCAGAAGATGCGGCCACCCCCTGATACAAATTGGTATAACGCTTCGGCGGTGGCCGGGCTCAGGCTGTCCACGTCGATGAGGAACAGGGTGTGATATTTTTTTAAAACACCCGCCCGGATCGTTTTTTCCGAGACGTAATCACAGCCATCCCCATTTTTGTGGATCGCTTCCCAGATCAACGGTTGCCAGGCAGGATAGATCAGCGTGGGAAAAGGGGTGTTCTGTGCGCCGTACTTGTTCCAGGTGTCCGCGATCGGCGGCAGCAAGGCGATGCCTGCATACATGGTCATTTGCTGGAAGATGGCCGTCAACCTCGCCCGGTAGGTGGTAAAATGCGAAAGCCAGGGCCACCAGGGATTTCGCTCGTTAAAATAAGTGCCGTACCTGACCCATCCGGGGAATGCGGCTTCCCGCGGAGAATAATTGAACCCATGAAAGACCGCATGTGTAACGCCCGATATGACGCTCTGATCGGATGCCACTTTCAGGAGCTCCAGGGTCTCATTGAAGACCCGATCGGTATTTGTCAATTCCTCGCAAGAAACGATCTTCTTATTCTGTAAGTGGGCCGCGGACGAGATGTATTTGTTGATCATGGTATAGGCCCTGCCCAGCCGGTAGTCTTCCTCGCTCATCTGAGTTCCGAGCCCGGGCTTGATCCAGGTCTCGCATTCCGGGATATCGACGCCGAAGCTGCCGTCAAGTGGGTCATAGCCGCGGCCATAGGCCTGCATGCGGGAAAGAACCTTGTTCTCCCTGCACCAGGCGAGGAAGGGCTCGACGAATCGTTCCCGCAGCAGCTCCGTTTTGGTCAGGTCGAAATCAAAACGCACCCTGCCGGTCAATTGCCTGAAGACCTCGCCGTGTTTTGCGCCGTACTCCGGGTCGATATTATTCCCCATATTGCCCGTTTTATAAAGGATAAACGGCAAATACGGCTTTAGCTCATACCCTCTCCGGCTGAGGAATTCCTTTTCCATGTCCTCGCACCAGTTGGCCCCCTCCAGCTCGAGGCTGTCGGTGAAGAAACAGCGGATATGCCTGGTCAGCGGCCCGAGTGCGTCGGACATGCGGCGCAGATAGTTTTCGACGGCGACCTTGTGATAGTGGTTCAACACCGGTCCGTTGGCGCCCGGCGCCCCGTTGATGACCTCGCTAAAGCCGTCGAATTCCACCAACCCATATAACATATGGCTGCCTGCGGGCACCTGTACCGGGTAAGATCTTTTTCCGGCGTCGACCGGGATCTCTTTTACATCGTCGAGACTGTTCAAGGGCGAGGGGGCGAGAGACAGGGAGATCAGTTTGGACACCCGACCGGCGAACGGGGCCGAGATCGCGGGGTAGGCGTCTTTTATAATATCGGCCACAACCGCTTCATAGACTACCGGACCTTCCAGCTTGATCGCTGAGATCACCCTCACCTTGCTCCTCTCCTCTGCTGCCAGCCCGGGCGCGCCGAATGGCCATCCCGAGCCGACGATCAGATCACAGGTGATCCCGAGGGAAGCGGCTTCCTCCAGCGTAAACCGGAGCAGCTCCAGCCATGCGGGGCTCAACCAATCGATGGAGGGGATACCCATGTCAGCCGTTCGTTCGGGAAAAGAGATGGGGTTGATCTCTACGCCGCCAAAACCGGCGTCCCTGAGCAGGCGAAGCTCGCGGGCCATCACCGGATCCCTGAAGAGCGTATAGAGCCTTTCTTCGGAAACCGACCGATCTGCGGCCAGGCCCGGGGGCAACGCCCCCTGAAGCGCATATGCTGAAGCTAAGAGAGAACTATGCTTTATGAACAATCGTCTTTTCAATGGATATCATTTAGCAACGATGGTATATCGAAAAACGGCGACCCGTGCCGGGGACTTTAACTCCAACCGGATCCGCGCGATGGGCCGGTGATGCCAGCTCTCTTTTAGCCCCTCCTCTTCCGGCGTGGTCAGCTGCATTTCCTCCTTTTCGGCTCTCCACACCTTTGGATCGTAGCGCCATTCCAGCTTTTTCCCGTGGCCGGTCGTAAACCCGATCAGCCCCGGGGTTGTGATGTCGGCGGCGGCAACCGTCATGATCGTTTGCGTCACCGAATGGAATACGCTATCCGCCCGGCAGCTGTCCGTGATCGTTATCCACCCTGCCTTTTCTGCCCGGATGCTTCGCTTCCAGGATCTTACTCCGGCGCGGGCCGGGTAGGCTTTTGCGATGTCCATGGACAACCTCGCGCCGTTCTGGTCCCGCTGGTACGAAACCCGGGTGGCGCCATGGGCAGGACCTTCCTGTTCCTGTTGGTCGTTGACCTTTGGCAGATTGTGAAAGGCGGAGGTGTTGAACCAGAGTTGATAGCGATCTTTTGAAAAGGTGCGAGCCGTATAGGTGCCCGAGCCGACGTCAACGATCACCGGATCGCCGTCTGCATAGACGATGAAGTCACCGACGTCGTTGTGGTTGTGGCTCTTGCCGTTGTTGCCGGCGTGGGCGGCCACAAAAAGACCATGGGCCAGGCGTGAGACCATAAGCTGGACGTCCGACAGCCAGGCATCGCCGATGTCGCTGAAGGCGGTGGCGGCTGTATCCCGAAGGTCATTGAAGTCAAAAAGCTCCCTTGTGCGATGAAATTGCTGGCTTGTTGTATAGCCGTTGCCGGTATACAGCCAGCTACCGAAGCTGCGTAGTGTCGTGTCGGCTGTCTCCGCGCCGAATCGGCGGATCATGAGCGGCTCGGGCACCATTTCAGGGTGCGCGTCGCCGATGTTGACAAAATAATTGCCGCCGATGTGTACCCTATAAATATAGGCTGCCATGTTGCGGACAAGGTCCGCGTGAAAGATATTGATGCGGCCGTTTGTGGCGCTCTGCAGAAGGTCCAGGACATCCAGTACGCAGCCGGGGCCGTGAGCCCAATAGGTGGGTCCTTCTTCACAGGCGCCGTCGTCGCCCAGGCCGTTGAGATATTGGTCCGTCACCTGCATGGCGCGATATACCTGTTGCGCCCTTTTGTTGTCTTCTTTTTCGAGCAACAGGGCAGCGGTAAGATAATTGGACATGATCCAGGGCGCCCAGTTATTCAGTTTGGCTTCTTTGTTCCCTGCGCCCAGCCAGTCATAGTTGGCCGTCTCCATCGGCACAAAGATGCGCCTGTTGACCTCATATGCGATCCGCCTGCGGATCAGCGGTGAAATGCTGTCCAGCTCCGGTCCGATGAAATAATCCGTCCAGGCCAGGTTGGCGGCCGTCTCGGCCGCGAAGAGGTCGACCACCGGGTTCTCCGCATCCGGCAGCCCCTTTCCGCCTTTTTGCAAAAAAAGATGCGCGGAGACGCCCCAGAATGTTTCTTCCGAGATGGACCAGATGCCATCCACGATCGCATCCAGGAACCGGCCCCGGCCCTCGACCGATTCGGCCAGCACCAGCGCCCAAAGCCGGTTGCGTTTTCCGAACGCGATATTCTCGTATCTTGTCCGGTTGCCGTTGCGGAAGAAGTCGAGGGTGACAGAAGCCGGTACATTGGGGAATGGCCCTTGCGCGCAAGCCTCACCATTCTTTATCAATATTGTCCTGATGCTGTCCGGCAGCAGTTTTGCCCACTCCGCCGGTGACCGGGGGAAAGGCTTCCAAGCCGCCTGTGAAATAAGCGCCTTTTGCAGCCCTGCGAGATCTACCTGGTTCTGGAGCAGGTTGCGCGGAGTCGTTTGCGCGGTCGCAGAATAGCTTATTATAAGAAATGCAAGGATCGATATCAGCAGACTCCTCATTTTCTAAAATCCTCGCGCACCGGGTTAAAAATATCGAGCAGCCGGCAATCCGTGATGGCCAGACCCGAATGCGGCACGTTGGACGGAATGACGAGAACGGCGCCAGGCTTCAAAATAACCGGCTCTCCTGCTACCGTCAGCTGGAAGACGCCTTCCAACACCTGCGATACCTGCTCATGCACGTGTGCATGCTCGGGTGATGCGCTGCCGGCTTTGATGTCAAAATAAGCGAGGGTCATCCCGGCCGTGTGGATGAAGCGGCCTGAATAGCCCGGGGCGGTTTCCCTGGGTAAGAGGGTGGAAAGGTCAATGGGTTGCATAGATAAGTGGGTTCTGTTGATCGTTGTTGAGCAGGTCACCGGTTTTCAGGCTGCTCAAGTAGGGTTCGGGGAGGATATTCGGCTCCCCGTTGAACACGTTGCCGTCGGGCATATAGGCGCAGGTCATCGCCCGCCGCCAGGCATTGGTCATATTGGCGCCGGCTCCATGAATGGTCAGACCGTTGTGAAAGGAACAGCTGCCGGCCTTCATCGGTGCGGCGACTGCCGGGGCTTTTGCATATTGCGGGTAGACATCGAATATCCCGTCCATGTTCCGGCCGATGCTTATCTTGTCAAAATTCGTCCCTTTATGCGAGCCGGGGATAAAATACAGGCAGCCATTTTGGAGGGTCGCATCGTCCAGCGCCACCCAGATGGAGATCGCGCGCCGGTCGTAGAAGGACCAGAATGGGTTATCGAGGTGCCAGGCCGTGGGGTTGGCCCAGGGCCGTTTGAACAGCGCCTGGTCATGCCAGATGCGGATGCCTTCCGCGCCGGAAAGCATGGCGGCCATCTTTCCGATCCGTTCGTCCAACATTAGTTCCTTTACTTCGGAATTTGTTTGCCAAAGGTTCAACAACTGATCAAAAACCTTCCCGAAATAATCTCCGTCCTCATTGATCCCGTCCTCTTCGCCGATGCGGATGTCTTTCCCGGGGATCTTTCTTCCGCCTCTTTCCGCGACCGCCTGCATGACCGCCTTGCGCCAATGTTCGAGCTCATCCGGCGCGAGGAAATCTTCGATAACGACAAAACCGTTGGCTTGATAAAACTCAATTTGCTCCCTGCCGGGTAAATGCTTCATGTGGCAAGCGTTTGACGTTGAATAAATATACGCTTTCTTTCCGGAACGGGGGTTCGACCGGGCTGATTGTATCCCGGGCACAGTTTCCTGGCCCCGGCCGGTGCTAGAATCCGACGCGAAAGCTGCCGAAAACGCCGAAGCGTTCGCCCTGCGTGGCGGGCAACGGTTGCGGCAGTAAGCGCCAGATACAATCGACCCGGAAGAATTTGAAGATGTTGTCGACGCCTGTGCCCATTTCCAGGTAAGTCTTTCCATTCAGGGATTGAAAATTGCTTCCCGGTACGGTGTTGTACGCGGCATTTTCTGCCGATAGGCTTCCCCAGAGCGCTTTGGCGGTCCAAAACTGCCGCCATTTCAGGCGCCGGGTCAACGGGATGAACCGGAACAGGCCGTTCCCAACATTATGTTCTACGTTTATGCCCGCGTACCGGTCGTGGATGTATTGCCATTTGTTGAGGAGGCTAAAAGCATATTGATTGTAATAATACAGTTCGTTGCCCGGTGCGACATCAAGCAGCGGAAAGGGAAGGGTGCCAAAGGTTTTGCCGGCGAATACGTTGTAATACAGGCTTCCGAAGGGTTGTATCGTCGTCAGATGAGAAATGCTCGCGGAGAGTTTGTCGTAGTGATAATTACTGTTCAATACTCCTTTTATCCCTCGCGTGTATTTCACCGACAGGATCGGGTATTTGGCGCCGAGGCTGCGCCGGTAAAAAGTATTCTGGAAGAACTTTTCCAAATAGGCCCAGCGGAGCCGGATGGAGGTCTCGAAGGTGTTCAGGGGGTCTCCACCGTACCTGTCAAAGCCCTTACGGGGTGGCAGGTTCAACAGGGGATCGTAGTATTTGTCGTCGCCCGTGAGGGTCACGGACAATCCGTTGCGCCATTCCTTGAACAATTCCAGCTTTTTCTCTTCCAGGTTGATGAACTTGATCGGAATGCCCGATTTTCGAAGCGCGAGGGCGAAGATATTGTCCGAGGTGATCTCATCATAGTATTGCTGCCCATAGTCGAGGTCCCGGCGATACATGCCATACAACGTCAACCGGGGGTCTCTGTGCAACACCCATAGGGCATCGGCCTCACCGCGGAGCTGTCTGTCCCCAAAGCCATAGGCGAGGTAGCCATGCAGGATGACTTTCTTCGAGAAAAAGCGGTTGGTACCGAGGTCGAACCGAAGGCGGAACCCCTGCAGCTCATTCGAGTAAACGGCGTTATACCAGGGGCCAAATTCCCAGGGGCCCGCATCATAATAGCCGGTGCCTATGAAGTTCACCCATTCGGTGTAGGTGTGAAACAACGGCATTTTGAGCAGGCTGTCCATGGTCGTATAGATCGCCGCTTCGTGTCTGCCGAGCGGCTCGTGACGGGAAGAAACCCAGAAGGAGTCCGGCCGGCTACTTGCACCCGGTTGCGCAATAACCTCCTGCTGGATGTGGTTGCTGTCGAGTGTCCCTGCGACGTCGGGGTCGTCGATGCGGATGTTCCGGTATGTCGTTGTCTTTCGGCCGATGAAGCCCACGCGACTTTTGCCCAGGGGAGAGATATTCACCACGAATTTGTCCCGCGTGAGGAACCAGGTGCTGTCATCGATGAGGCTAAACTCCTGGATGAGGCTCAATTCGTTGATGAAATTGATGTTTGCCTCCCTGGTCAGCCGCAAATTCATTTTTTGGATGGCGAAGCTGGTGTCATGCACCCAACAATCCCCTTCAAACGTGCTTTCCCCTTTTCGGCGGGGGGTAAAGATCAGATGAAAGAATCGCCGGGAGTTGACTACCTGCGTGTCGACCACTTTATACCGGTAATAAAAGTCGCCCCGGTCACTCAGCGGGCTGATGAAACGCTTGCTGAACAGGGGAATAAAATTGCCATAGAAATCCACTTCCTGGCCGATCCCGCCCAGCAACTGGCTGGCGCTCGGGTTGTCGATGCCCAGGGTCTTGCTGCCCCTGATGACTTCCCGGCGGCGAAGGGGCCGGCGCCGGTAATAAAAGTCCGACAGCGTCTCGGTGAGGTAAACCGGCAAAAAGGGAACGCCCTGCCAGGTATCCACGTTATCGAACACGAAGCCAAAAGGCCGAAGCAACCGGCTGGATCGCAGCCGGTTTTTGTTGACGTCATTGAGGTCCAGCTCCAGCTTGTTGTATGACTCATAAGAAAAACTCTCCAGCCGGTAGCGGTCGTTATACGGCCGGCGCCTGACGATCTTGCGCCATAGCAACAATCCCTTGTCGACCGTCCTTTTTACGACGGCTTCTGTGGAATATTGGCCGCGCTGCAGTGCTATGATGACGCTAAAGCTGTCTTTGCTTTTCATTTTCATCAGGGTTTCCCGCGAAACCGGGAGGATATAGTCCTTATAGCCCACATAGCTGATGATAAGGGTGTCGGAGGGCGGTTCACCGACGGTGATGTGAAACCGGCCGGCCGAGTCGCTGATGACTCCGGAACCGGCCTGCTTCCAGCGTACCGAAGCAAAGGGAATCTGTTCGTCACTGTGTTCGTCTTTGATAATGCCTTTCAGCAGCAGGCGTTGCCCACGACCTTCCACTGCCAGCAGCAGGAACAGCGCCAGCCAGGCCCATGGGCACTTAACCGGCATATTCGCCAAGTACTTTCATGACTTAGGTTTTTAGCATGATGCGGGGTTATCCGCGGGTAAATGAACGGTATTGCTGACGATGTTCGAGATAACATTGTCGGCGATGGTCAAAATCACATCGAGCAAATGCGGAAACTCGTATCCTGCTGCAAAAAATTCTTCGAGGGTGGCCGCATCCGCGCGGGTCTTGTTCTGCAAAATGCTATGGACCAGCCGGGCCAGGGTGTTCAACCTGCCGTCGAATTGGGCTGTACCGCCTTTGACTTCCGTGATCTGGGCGTCGCTCAGGCCGTTGAGTCTGGCTATCATCGCATGCGTCTCCAGGCAATAGTCCGCTTCATGCATGGCCGACACGACGAGACTGACGATCTCGGATTCCCTTCTGTCCAGCAGTCTTACGCGGTTTTGCAGCTGCATATATGTCGAGATGCCCGGTTCGGACCAGGCCATCACGGCATGGAGATTCGGCATCATGCCTAACTTCGTCATAAAATAGTCGAAGTATTTCCGGCTTTCCTGCGGGACCTGTTCTTTTGTCGGTATTGTGATCGGGTTCATCATACAAAATCTATTTCTGAAGACTGGAAATATTGGCTCCCGTCTGGTTCTTGAAGAACCGGCTGAAATGGGCCGGGCTTGCAAATCCCAGCGAGTACGCTATCTCCTTTGCCGTCTTGTCCGTATAGAACAGATAGCGCCTGGCTTCCTGGACGATCCTGCGCTGGATCAGCTTCGACGGCGCGGGATGGTTGAACAGGGCAAAATGGTTTGCCAATGTCTTTGGCGATTTGTTCAAGGCGCCGGCATAGAAGCGAACGGTATGTTGGGTGCGGAAATTCGTTTCCAACAACAAAGCGGGTGTTGTATCCCATAGAACAGGAACCCCACGCAGCCGACTTCCGCATCATGGTCGGCGATGCAATAAAAGTCCCTGTCGAACTGCCATGCCACCAACTCTTCGGGTCGTTCGAACACGAAATGCTGGTTGGCTACCAGGGGCAGGATAGATCCCCCGGGAAACTCATAGGCCACCTGGTCGATGGTCACCTGTTGTGGCCCTCCCTGGTTCAAAACGATGGAGTTGATCGTACTCTGTTCCCTGATGCCGCTGCCTTTAAGATCGACGTCCCCTCGCCGCAAATAGAAAATCCCGTTGGCGCCCGGCTGCTGGAAAAACAACTTCATGCCCGCTATTTTACCGCCAATAACGAGACCTGCCCGATCACCGGCGGAGACGCCAGCAATTCGCCTGCCCTGGCGACGAGGGCCTGGGCGATCGGGCCAGCCAAATGCGCCTGCCGGCCTTCTTCCGTCGCAAATGTGTCGAATATGCCGAAGGTGGATGGGCCTAATTGGAGGGCATACCACCGGATAGTGGCCGGCTCGGCCTGGGCCAACGCGAGGGCGCTTTCGATGAAATCCCGGACCTCTTTTTCTTTTCCTGGCCGGGCTTCGAGCCTGACCAACAATGCTAACTTTTCCATGGTGAAACTATTGAACTGATTATATATTCTGCAATCTTGCTGCAATGGTGGAGGGATTCATATATCGTTCCCGTCCTTTGAATGGCAGCGTTCCGTTACCGGCGCCCTGCCAGCCCTGCACCTGCAAGGCCCGCCGTACGAAACAGCTCCAGGCGAGCAGGTTGAAGCCCAGTCCGTGGGCGATGCAGGAACTGTCCGTGCCGAACTCCAGCCGATCGACATACCGGGCGGACAGATGCCCCAGCCCGAGTCGAAACCAGCCGAACAGATGCTTGTGTTTAAAATCGCTTACATGACAAAGTTCGTGGCCGGCGACGCCTACCTGGGCGTCGAAGTCGAGCCGGTTGAAAAGGATCGGGGTAAGCTTTTCGGCAGATCGGTCACTGATGGTGACGACAAACGCGCGGCGGCCGAACCCGAGATGCGCGAAGTAATATCCCCAGTCGCGGTTGGTGGTCAGAGGGCTCAGGGCATGACGGATGCGAAACCGGATGCGGGTGTTGCGCAATTCCGGGAAATGACTCAAGGCCATCAGTACCGGTTCTTTGACGGAGGCGGGGATCTGTTTCCGGGACCCGAACTCTTTTTCCAGCTGCGCGAAGTCGGCAGTGGAGGGGTCGGCCGCGTGTCCAGCAACCTGTGCGCACTGCCCCCGGGCTTGTTTTCCTGCAAATCCCGCCAGGCATATGAGCAGGCAATAGAATGGCAGCAACGAATCAGTTATTTTGCGGCGTTTCATATAGGATACCGGTCTTTGGTATTTTAAAAAAAGTCTTGTAGAGTTGGATCAGTGCGGTGATCAGCAGGGCAATGCCTACGATCCAGTTGAGCAACACCTGCCTGCTGCCGAGCAGGCGGATCAGGTAGCCGCCGGCGAAACCGTAGAGCCAAAATGCCGCGGCGGTGCCCAGCCCTATTGCCGAGATGAATGTGGCGTAGGCGCCCGGGTGATCGTCGAGGACCTTTTTCGATCGCAGTACGGTCGTCCAGCCCATCCAGAAAGGCAGATGAAGTGGGTTGGTCAGGCTTAGCACGAAGCCGGAGGCGACGGGAGACAGGAAGGAGAGCGGCAATGTCGCCCGGAACGTTTGCATCTCCAGGGCTGCGAGCAGGCTGCTGAAGGCGAGGAAAAGCAATACGCCGGAGCTGACCAGATTAAACACCCGTAAAAAGTGGGCCAGCCTTTCCAATCGCCGGATGGCTATGAGCGCCAGTCTCACCAAGCCCATTTCCACGGCGATGGCCGCTACGGCGAAGCCGACGGCTCCGGATGGGTTATTCCGGAAGGAATAATTCGCCACGCTCAGGTTGAGCGTGCCCAGCGGGAGCGTGCCCAAAAAGCTGATGGACATCGCCCAGGCAAACAGTCTGATCCGTCCGTTCATATTTCCTCTATTAATTTCAGGTAACGGGTATGATCCCTAAGCATTTTCAATCCATCCTTTGTCGTCATCAGCGGGATGTTCCTTTTTTTGGCGTTGGCGAGGCTGACCTGGTGGAGCAGGCGCCAGTGACGGATGATCTCCTTCCAGGCAAAGAACAGGGAGTGACGTGGGTCGTAGATGTGGGTGGGTTCGCTGCCGGCGCCATTCAGTTCGATGATGGAGAAATGGCGGCCCTGCAGGAGGTCTTCCCAGGCGGCGAATTTAAGGTCCATGCGGCCGTAGTAGAAATCGGGGATCTGTTTGCAGATGCCGTCTATGACGGTTGTGAGCTGTTCGGTGATGCGGTCGCTCCAGTCGACGAATTTCGCGCCGCGGCAGTGATTGCCGTAGGGAACCAGGGTCCGGCTTACGCCTTCCGCCAACACTTCCTGCAACCCATCGCCATATTTCGCCGTGAGGGCCGGCATTTGTAAGAGAAAGCGGGGTGTCCGCTGCAACAGCCGGCGAATGGTGGACTTACCGTCACCTGTGACCGACAGGAACTCTTTTCCCACGATACCGGTGATGCGGCCCTTTGCTTCGCCCGGTATCCGGACATAAAAGATGCCGGCTTCCTCTTCATACGGGACGTACTCCTGTACCAGGAAATCCACGCGGCTCCGGCGGCAGTAATCTTCGAGCTCAGCGGCGGTCTGCAGCAGGCTCACCTGTGTGCCCCGCTCGCCTATATCCGGTTTGGCGATCAGGGGGAAGGCAAAGGCCCGGTTCTCCAGTTGGGTCTTTATTATGGGCCAAGCGGTTCCCGGGTGGCACAAGTGCGTCCGCGGGTAGAAGCGACCGGGCATTTGCCGGTAGATGTCACTTTTTCGTTCGTGGGTAAACCCGGCATATTCGATCTGCGGGTTGGCGGCATTGAAGAAGAAGAACGATCTTGCCCTGAGGCCAAGCCATAGCCATATGGGGTAAATGGGTCCGTACACGAGGTGTGTGGGCCAATACTCCCAATGGGTGAGGCGGGTCCAAAACCGCTTAGTCCACCATTGGAGGCGGGCCAGGGGCTTCTCAGCGAAGGTGGTCGCGGCGGATGTGCCGGTGCGGAGATCGTGATAAAGCATCCTGGCGTCCTTGTTTGTTCTGACGATGGAGGTTACGCTCACGGTGAATAATTTATTGTCGCGGTTCATTACAAGGTCGTTCCGCCGGTCGCCGTTGCCTGCCGACCGGTGGAACTCGAGTATGTCTTCGGGAGCGATGCTTTTGTTGGACTGGTACCAATGCTCGAACCAACCCTTTCTTTCCGTTGCCATCCGTTGGTCATAGAGGGTGGCCGAGGACCAGATATGCGGCCGGGCGGGGTCCAGCGCCCGGACGTGTTTTTGAAACCCGTCCCAGCGGCAGTCCCAGAGGCCGCCGGCGAGGAGAACCAGTGTGAACGGTTCGATCCCATCCAGGTCCATCTCCCTGAAGTGCCGCAAGGGTTCGGCGGCGCGGATGATGTCCAGCAAGACGACGCCCCTGCTGGACCGGTACGGGGGGCGGCGTGAGTGCTTCGCGAAGGCTCCATTGAGCAGAACGGCGGCGGCGCCTTTTTCCTTTAGCACGATCCAGCTTCCGCCGGCGTCAGGATCTTTTGGATAGATGAATTCGTCCATTCCTTCCTGATAAACGCGCGGCGCCAGGGCCTGGCCCCGGTTGCTGCTCTCATCGCGGTTGGACGTGAGGTAGAATCCTCCCCTGGCGGGGACAAAGGTCACCGTACACATATCTGCCGGTATTTTATGGTTGACGATGCTACGCCAAACTCAGCGGGGAGCGCCAGGGCGGACACCTCTCCTACCCCGATGCGCAACAGCGCCATATGGTGTACCGAATGCTCGAGATTGTATAGCAGCTCGCGGTAAAAGTTCGTTGGGACCTCGCAGGACGATCCGTCCAGCTCCGCCGTCAGCAGCAAGGTCCTGTCCTCGTAATCCAGGAACGCGGCAATTCCGCGGAGCAGGCTGATGGCGTAGGATCTGTTGGTCTCGATCCTGAGATCGCGTTTCCGGCGGTCGTAATTTACGACACCGCTATCGTAACCGACGAACAACTCTACGAAAAACTCGATGATGTGGCGGGTATGCTGGCCGATGGATGCATCCGACAGCAATCCGATCCTGTGGACATACTGCCCGTCGGAAAGTTCCTTTACCATGTCCTCCAGTTGGAGCAGCAATGATCGTAGTGGTTCGGCCAGTGGGGAATTCATAATCAAGGGGAATTTTGTTGTTGAAAAATGATTATTGAATAAATTTCATCCAGCTGATGTCGGCGTTGGTCTTCAGGTGCATCTCATCCTTGTTCCAGGTCTTCAGGGTGTTGTTGAAGAATTTATTATAGAAGAGATATAATTTCCCGTCTACGATCTTGAAGGTTTCGGGATCGATCTC